>Ga0209471_1000048_pt1 | contig 100152 bp, 84 predicted proteins | sample GraSoiAngelo_128_FD_185885 | JGI IMG/M metagenome (GOLD analysis project Ga0209471, IMG submission 185885) | Grasslands soil microbial communities from the Angelo Coastal Reserve, California, USA - 14_0927_12_20cm (SPAdes) (version 2) | ecosystem: Environmental > Terrestrial > Soil > Grasslands...
GCGCTCGACCGAATTCGCTCAGCCGCCTACCATGCATCCGAGGGCCCTCCCTGGTCCGGAACCGTCAAGCAGTCCCAGACCGTCGGGCAGGGCCCTCAGCCTGTCAACAAGGTGGGTGGGAACTACATCTAGGCCGCCAGGTCTCCGCGGCTACCGCGGGGTGATGTTCTGATTCAGGCGGAAGAGGTTGCCGGGGTCGTACTTGGCCTTGATCGCCTGCAGACGGGCGTACTTGGTCGGGCCGTACGCCTGAGCCACCACGGCGGCGGGCTCGTTGTCGCCGTCGAAGTTGGGATTGAATGTGCCCCTCGCATGGGGCTTCATCTCCTCCCAGAAGCGGCGCGACCAGGCGATCGCCTCGTCCTTCTCCGCCTCGTCCTCCCAGATGGCGATGTACGCGTCCATGTACTTGGCCGAGCGCTGCGCGAAGGCGGTGGCGTCCTCGGGGAGCCGAGCCACGGCGCCGCCGAGCTGGAAGAGCAGGATCTGGCAGTGGCCGGGCTTCATGCGGGCGCAGTTGTCGAGGATGGTCTCGATGCAGGCGTCGCTGTAGCCGGTGCGGTCGTTGCTCTTCAGGTAGGCCTTGGTCCCCGGCGGCAGCGCCGGGTCGAAGAGCTGCTGCACCGCGACGTAGGGCATCGGGGCGATCATCTCGAAGAGCGGCGGCCCGAAATCGCGCGCCGCTTTGATCGCCTTCTCGGCGACGTCGTGCGGCCCCTGGCAGACCATCACGACGGCGAAGCCGGGCTGGCCCACCACTTCGGGCGGCACGAACGGGAACGGCGGCGCACACATGTAGCCGACGATGGTGGTGATGTCGTCGGGAAGGGTGTCGGCCCAGTCGCGGTAGAACCTGAGGAACTCGCGTCCCTGCTTGGCGTCGTAGAAGACGAGCCCGGCGAGGAGCGGACCGGCGAGCTCGTGCAGCTGATACTCGAAGCCGGTGACCACTCCGAAGTTGCCGCCACCGCCGCGGATGCCCCAGAACAGGTCCTCGTTCTCGTCCGCAGCGGCGCGAACGACACGACCGTCCGCCAGCACCACCTCCGCCTCCAGCAGGTTGTCCGAGGTGAGGCCGAGCTTGCGCATCAGGTGACCGATACCGCTGCCCGTGGTGAGGCCCCCGATGCCGGTGTGAGTGACGTGCCCGCCGGTGACCGCCAGCCCATGGGCCTGGGTGGCCGCGTCCAGCTCTCCCCAGGTCACGCCGCCCTCCGCGATGACGGTGCGGGTGGCCGGGTCGACGTCGATCTTCTTCATGCCGGACAGGTCGATCACCAGCCCGTCGTCGCAGGTGGAGTTGCCCGGGAAGCTGTGAGAGCCGCCGCGCACGGCGAAGGTCAGGCCGTTGTCCCGGGCGAGGTTCACCGCCGCCACCACGTCCTCGGTGGAGGTGCAGCGGGCGATCATCCCGGGGTGCTTGTCGATGGCGCCGTTCCAGACCTTGCGAGCGTCGTCGTAGCCCTCGTCGCCGGGCCTGATCAGGTTCCCCCTGAACCCCTGTTCTAGGGATTTGATCAGGTCGTCACTCAGGCCACCGAGTACCTGCGCCATCGCCGCGCCCCCCTCTCGAACTGTTCCAAATCGACGTGCGGCCATACCATATTCGGAGAGGGCGTAAATGGGCAACGGGTGGCGGTCTGCAAATGTTAATGGGGCCTGCCCACGATTAAATGCGGCCGGCTGGGACCTCTCAGCGCCGCCGGCTGGAGCTGCGCGCTGCCAACCGCGAGAGGGGATCCATGGCGTAATAGACCGCCAACGCCCCGTACAGGGCGAGCGATGCGTAGGCGTTGACGAAGGCGACGCCGACCGCGACGGTGTAGAGCACGGTTCCTGCGGTGAAGCCGACGGTCGCGATGGTGCGCTGCTCCTCCGGGAAGCCCGGCACCAGCAGCCGCCGTCTCCGTGACCCGTAGAGCCACAGCGCCGCCCAGGCGTAGGCGTTGACGGCCATGGTGACGCTGTACACCACCGCTGCGGTGCGGGCGCCCTCTCCACGGCGCAGTGCCTCGCCGAACACGCCGGTGGGGTAGGGGAGGAAGGCCACCGTCAGCAGCAGCAGCAGGTTGAGGTAGTTCAGCCCGCGGTCGATGTGCGAGAAGTGGGCGAAGACCGAGTGGTGGTTGGACCACATGATTCCGATGATGGCGAAGCTCACGACGTAGGCGACCAGCGAGGGCCAGCGATCGCCGAGCTGATGGGCGAGGTCGCTGTAGTTGTTGGGCTGGGCGATGGTGAGCACCAGCAGGGTGATCGCGATCGCGAAGACGCCGTCGCTGAACGCCTCTACCCGCCCCTTGCTCATCGCCGGCCGCGCCGCCTCCCTAGACCGCCCGCCGGTACCTCCAGACCGCCAGCGGCGCGAACACCAGCAGGATACCCGCGCACCAGCCGATCGACTGGAGAACCAGTGAGGCGGTGTCGCCCCCCAGCACCAGGGCGCGTGCCGCCGACGTGGTGATCGACACCGGCTGATGGTTGGCGAAGACCTGCATCCAGCCCGGCATGGTGTTGACCGGGACGAAGGCGGACGAGGCGAACACCAGCGGAGCTACCACCGGGAACGCCGCCGCCTGCGCCGTCTCCGGATCGCCGACGGCCAGCCCCAGCAGGGCGAACACCCACGACATGGTGTACCCGAAGAGGAGGAGCAGCAGCAGCGCGCCGAGCAGGCCCAGCGGACCGGTGTGCACCCGGAAGCCGACGGCGAAGCCGATCGCGGTCATCAGCAGCACCACGAAGACGTTGCGGCAGAGATCGGCGAGGGTGCGGCCGGCCAGCACCGCCGAACGCGCCATCGGGAGGGCGCGGAAGCGCTCCAGCAGCCCACTCTTGACGTCGGTGGCGAGCCCGACGGCGGTGCCCATGGCGCCGAAGACCACCGTCTGGATGAAGATGCCCGGCATCAGGAAGTCGACGTAGGAGAAACCCGGTACCGAGATCGCCCCGCCGAAGACGTAGCGGAACATCAGCACGAAGACGACCGGCTGGATGGTCGAGAACACCAGCAGCTGAGGCACCCGGCGGTAGGCAATCAGGTTGCGCTGGGCCACCGCGGAGGCGTCGCGGACCGCGGCGACCACGGCGCTGCGGCGCTCGATGTCCGCAGCTGGAATGGTGGCGGTGATGGTGCTCATGAGGCAGCCTGCGTTGGGCGGGTGTCGGCGGCCTCGATCGCGCCCTCGGCGTGATGCCCGGTGAGCGCGAGGAAGACGTCGTCGAGGCTGGGCTCCCGGACGCTGATGGTGACCGGGGCCAGACCCTCGGCGTCGAGGGCGCGCAGCACCTCGGCGAGGAGTCGCGGTCCGTCGTGAGATGTCAGACGCACCATCGATGCGTCACGCTCGGGCTGGGCGCGGTCCAGGCGGGACAACAGCTCGACCGACCGGATGGCTCGCTCCTCGTCTCCGAGTCCCAGCTCGATCACCGTGCTTCCCATCCGCGACTTGAGCTCTGCCGGCGTGCCCTCGGCGATGACCAGGCCGCGGTCGACCACGGCGACACGACCGGCCAGCCGATCGGCCTCCTCCAGGTATTGGGTGGTCAGGACGACGCTGGTGCCCTGCGCGACCAGCTCTCTGATGGTCGTCCAGAGGTCGTTGCGGCTCTGGGGATCGAGGCCGGTGGTCGGCTCGTCGAGGAAGAGGATGGGCGGGCGCTGCACCAGCGCCGCGGCCACGTCGAGCCGGCGACGCATGCCGCCGGAGTAGGTGCGCACCGGCCGGTCCGCCGCGTCCTGCAGGCCGAAGCGCTCGAGCAGCTCCACCGCGCGCGGCGCGACCAGTCTCCCCGGCAGCTGCGCCAGGCGACCGATCAGCCGCAGGTTCTCGCGACCGGTGAGATTGGCGTCGACCGCCGCGGCCTGGCCGGCAAGGCCGATCCGATAGCGCACCTCCGCCGGCTCGCTGACGACGTCGAATCCGGCCACCTGGGCTCGGCCACCGTCGGGACTCAGGATGGTGGTGAGGATGCGGATGGCGGTCGTCTTGCCCGCCCCGTTGGGGCCGAGCAGGGCGAAGATCGTGCCCCACTCGACGCGGAGGTCGACACCCTTGAGCGCGACGGTGTCCTTGAACCGCTTGCGCAGACCTTCGGCGACCACCGCGGCATCGGCGCGAACGGCCCGAGAGACCGCCCCATCCGTCAAACGCCGTCCTCCGTATCAGTCCTGAGCGCCGCTTCCAGCATGCGGAAGCGGCGCCTCCTCATCGTCGCACGACGAGGAGGCGTCCCCCGGTCAGGCAGCCAGAGCCGGCTGCTCTGCGGTCACCTCGATCTGCGCCACGTGACGGCGGCGGACCATCAGTCCGAGCACCGCGACGCCCGATGCGATCAGGATGGCGGCGATCAGGAACGCCAGCTGGTAACCGCTGACCTGCGCCGAGACCTGGTCGGCCCCGGTGGCCGTGTGTCCCAGCCCACCGAGCACTCCCGACGTCCGGCTGGCCGCCAGGGTGGCGAGGATGGCCAGCCCGAGCGCGCCGCCGACCTGTTGAGCGGTGTTGAGCAGTCCGGAGGCCAGGCCGGCGTCGGCGCCATCAACGTTGGTGGTGGCGATCAGGGTGATGGGCACGAAGACCAGGCCCATGCCCAGTGCCATCGGCAGCAGGCCCGGCAGCAGGTTGGCGAGGTAGGTGCCGTCGACGGGCACGCGGCTCAGCACCAGCAGGCCGGCGGCGGCGATCGCCATTCCGCTCATCGCCGTTGCCCGCACGCCGATACGCCGGATCAGCTGCTGCGACAGACCCGCACCGCCGATGATGCCGAGGGTGACGGGGAGGAAGGCGAGACCGGCGCGCACCGGGCTATATCCGAGCACGCCCTGCACGTACAGCGACGCGAAGTAGAACATCCCGAACATCCCCGCGGCGACCAGCAGCATCACCAGGTCGGCGCCGGCCAGAGAGCGGGTGCTGAGGATGCCGAGCCGGAACAGCGGGCTGCGATGCCGCAGCTCGATGACAACGAAGCTGGCGATCAGTCCGGCGGCGAGCAAACCCAGGCCCAGCGTCTGGCCCGAGATCCAGCCGGCGGACTGGGCGTTGACGATCGCGTAGACGAGCACCAGCAGGCCGGCGGTGATGGAGACCGCGCCCCAGATGTCGATGTCACGATGCTCGCCCGGCGCGCGGCTCTCGGGCACGTAGCGCGCTGACAGCAGCAGCGCGCCGAGGCCGACGGGAACGTTGACGAAGAAGATCCACTGCCACGAGACCAGCTGGGTGAGGATGCCGCCGAGCAGCAGCCCGACGGCGCCGCCGCCGACCGCGATCGCGCTCCAGACGCCCAGGGCCCGGGTGCGCTCCCTGCCGTCGGCGAAGGTGGTGGTGATGATCGACAGCGCCGCCGGCGCGACCAGCGCGCCTCCGAGACCCTGCAGCGCCCGCCCGGCGACCAGGACTCCCGCCGAGTTTGCCAGCCCGTTGAGCAGCGAGGCAAAGGAGAACAGGGCGATGCCGATCAGGAACAGACGCTGGCGGCCGAAGAGGTCGGCGGCGCGGCCGCCGAGCAGCAGGAAGCCACCGAAGGCGAGGGTGTAGCCGTTGATGACCCACTGGAGGTTGGTGGTGGAGAAGTGGAGGCTGCGCTGGATCGAGGGGAGGGCGACGTTGACGATGGTGGCGTCGAGCACAACCATGAACTGGGCCAGCCCGACCAGCACCAGGACCAGCCAGGGGCTGACACTGCGGGCCGCCGGGCCCCGATTCCACACCTTGGGCAGCGAGACAGACATCACAGGACCTCCGCCGGCCACCCCCCGCGGCGTCCGTCCCCAGAACGCCTGAGCGGCCCAACTGTTGATTTGATCAAGCACCCGTAGCCTACCGGAAATCCCTTGACCTTGTCAACTATCGATCAGGTCATATATGCTTCTGCTATGAGCACGGGTAGGCCGAAGGGAGGGGTGGCCGAGGGCGGCCAGCGGGTCCAGCCGTCCGAGGAGGTCCTCGATACCCTGGCCGAGCTCTTCAGCCACTTCAAGGCTCACTTCGAGCGAGTGGTTCAGCCCTACGACCTCCCGCCCTACTGCGCCAAGGCGCTGCGCATGATCGACGGCTCGATCTCGATGAAGGAGCTCGGAACGCGGATCCACTGCGACGGGTCCTTCGTCACCGCCATCGCCGACGGTCTCGAGGAGCGCGGCCTGGCCCGGCGCGAGATCGATCATGACGACCGCCGCATCAAGAACCTGGTGCTCACTCCCAAGGGGACAGAGCTGCGGGCGCGCCTGGGGCACGACCTCTTCGCCGACGTCCCGGGCCTGCGCAACCTCGACGCGCGCGAGAGCGAGGCCTTCCTGATGCTGCTGCACAAGATGCTCGAGCCGGAGGCGCATGCCGGTGGTCCGCCGGCGACCGGCCCGGGCTGCGCCGCGTGAGGGCGACCGCGTCTGCGTTCGCGTGAGGTGTCGTTGACCCTCGCCTAGGGGGTGTGTCCCCGAACCTCTCATCGCCTCTCCGATCGCGATGAGTTGTGCGCCGCCGGACCGTCTCATACTGCCGTCGGCTTCACTCAAGCGGGAATCGGATCTAAAGGACACGAGAGATGAGAAGACTGATCGTGAACACCTTCCTGACCCTCGACGGGGTCATGCAAGCTCCGGGCGGACCTGAAGAAGACGCCAGTGGCGGCTTCGCGCACGGCGGCTGGTCGGTGAACTATTGGGACGAGCAGATGGGCCAGATCATGGGCGAGGCGATGGGCACGCCGTTCGACCTCGTTCTCGGACGCAAGACCTACGACATCTTCGCCGCATACTGGCCACACTCAACAGACGATGCCGCCAAGCCATTGAACGCGGCCACCAAGTACGTCGCGTCGCGGAGCCGTCCCATGCTGGAGTGGAGCAAATCCGTGCTGATCGAGGGAGACGCGGCCGAAGGCATCGGGGCGCTCAAGAAGGGAGATGGGCCAGAGCTGCAGGTGCATGGCAGCGGGAACCTGATCCAGACGCTCTTGCGGCACAACCTCATCGACCGGTTCCGGCTGTGGGTCTTTCCCCTTGTCATCGGGTCGGGCAAGCGGCTGTTCTCGGAAGGCACCATCCCTTCAGGGCTGAAGCTCGTCGACAGCAAGGTCTCAACCACCGGAGTCGTGATCGGTACGTACGAGCCGGCCGGCGAGATCGTCACAGGTTCGTTCTAGGTCGGGTCCTCACGCATCACATCCGGCTGGGCCAGCGCCGGCGAGGCCACCACCTGGGCTTCGACCGGAGCGACCGAGGCAGGCGCGGGCTTGCGCGCACGCTGGGTCGCGAGGAAGGAGCCGCCGAGGATGAGCACGAAGCCGAGCGCGGTACCGACCGAGAAGCGCTCGCCGAGGATGGTCACGCCGAGCAGCACGGCGACGGCCGGGTTGACGTAGGTGATCACCGTGGCGCGCAGGGGTCCCACTTCGGCGATGAGGGCGAAGAAGACGAGAAAGGCGACGGCGGTGCACACCACCGCCAGCGCGCTGATGGCGGCGAGAACGCGTGCCGACGGTAGCGCCGCCGGCATCTGGGTTAGGGACAGCGGGGCATAGGCAGCGGCAGCGAGGATCAGCGAAGCCGTCACCACTCCATCGGCCGGCAGCGCCGAGAGCTTGCGGGCGATCAGGAGCGGACCGGCGGCGTAGCCGACGGTGACCAGGCCGACCTCGGCCACGGCGCCAATGTCGCCCGATCCCACGTCGAAGCCGAGCAGCACCGCGACACCCGCCAGTCCGACGAACAGACCGAACAGGCGGCGGGCATCGACTCGGTCATGGTCGCCGGCGAGACGGGCGATGACGACTCCCGTCAGCGGGACGGCGGCGACCAGCAGTCCAGAGAGCGAGCTCGATAGGCGGCGCTCCGCGTCGGAGAGCAGCCACCACGGCAGCGCGACCTCGATCACGGTGTACACGGCGATCACCCGCCAGCTGGGTCCCAGGGCGCGCAGGCTTCCCCGGCGCAACGCCAGGGGCAGCAGCAGCAGGCCTCCCACCGCCGTCCGCAGGAAAACCAGGGTGGCCGGGGTGACGCCGCCGACGGCGACCTTGATGAGCAGGTAGGGAATACCCCAGATGACGCACATGGCGGCGAACAGGGCCCAGCCGCGTGCGGTCACCGCCGCGCCTCACGGCGGCGACGGCGGACGAGCGCGAGCGAAGCGGCTCCGATCCCCGCTGCGACGGCGGCGACGACGATGGTCACCACGACCCAGTTGCGGTCTCCACCGAGGGTGATGGGAACCGCGGCAGGCGGTGGTGGTCGCGGGTGATCGGCGACCATGAGGAGATGTCCCTCGCCGTGGGCGGCCGGGTCGCCCATGCCCAGCGTCCGCGCCGCGCAGTCGGTGGCGCAGCGGATCTCGACGATGCGATCCGACGCCTCGGTGGTCAGCAGCATGTCGCCCTCGTGTACTCCCGCGCCCGCGAGCGCCGCGGCGGAGAGTCGCAGCAGCGTGTCGGTGCCGGGATGCGGGCTGCCCGCGGTTCCGCGGTCGGCGGCGTAGGCGGCGCCGCCGGCGAGAAACCCCGGTGGGACGAAGGCGACAGCCTCCACTCCGGTGTCTCCACCGGCCGGGGCTCGAGACTCCGCGATCACCGCCGACGCGCCCGAGGGATCGGTCGCCACCACCCGACCGCTCAGCTCGTCCGGGCCGATGAGGTCACCGCCGTAGCGCGGGAACGATGTCGGGGCCACCGCCAGTCCTCCCTCCTGTTGCGGGGCGGTGCGCGTCAGCGTTGTCGCCGTGCCGTGGCAGTCGATGGCGACGACCGCGACGTGACCCCCGGACACGCCGCCGGTGACGATCAACCGGTGGCCGAAGCGGCCGACGGTGTCGAAGACGATGCCGTTGAGCCCGCCGGCATCCGGGAGCCGGGCGAATGTCGTCACCGTCCCCGACGGATCGATGCGGACGACGCTCCCGGGCGCGGCGGGTCGAAGGGCGAACACGGAGTCACGGGGGAATGGGCAGGCGGTAGCGGCCACCTCCGGCGAGGCAACCGCGATGTACGGCTCCGATCCCGCCGGCGGCGTGAAGGGCGCACGCGCATACGCCGGAGCCAGCTCCGAATCGGTGCCATCGCGGGCGAGCCGGAACAGATGCGAACCGGCCGCCACGACGAGTTCCCCGGTGCTCAGCGGGCCGCCCACGTCGACGACGCCGGGCAGTGAGCGCCACTGCTCCCACCTCAGCGGTGCGCCGGCGGCGGCAGCAACATGAGACGTGACGATCGCCAATGCGGCCAGACAGAGCATCGTGGCCACGTGCGGCCGGACGCGACGCCGGGAGCTCTGAGACACCGAGGTGCAGCTCGTGGCGGATGCCTGCACCGTCCTCAGGCGATGGCGCGGTTGAACGACCGCGCGCCCACCAGGACGCCGACCAGGGCGATCCCGCTCATCACCGCCAGGCCCTTGGCCACGTCGGGGTCGCCTCCGTGGCCGTTGAAGAGATCGCGCGCCGCGGTCACCGCGTAGGAGAGGGGATTGGCCTGGGCGACGTGCTGCAGCCAGTCGGGGGCCAGGCTCAGCGGCAGCAGCACTCCGCTGAGGAGAAGCAGCGGCAGCGAGAGGGTGAAGACCAGCGGGGCGTACGAGTCCTCGTTCTTCAGCGCCAGAGCCGCGGTGTAAGCCAGCGACGACATGCCCAGGCCGATCAGCGCCACCAAGGCGAGCATGATGATCACCCCGGGCACCGTCGGCTGGAGGCCGAAGGCGATGGAGAGCAGCAGGAGCACCAGTGACTGCACCAGCAGGGTGAGGATGTCGCGCATCGCCCGGCCGAGGAGCAGGGCGAAGCGGCTGACCGGGGTGACCCGGAAGCGCTCGATCACGCCGGCGCGCAGCTCGGCGATCAGGCCGAAGCCCACCCCGCTCGCCCCGAAGAGACCGAGCTGGATCAGCAGCCCCGGGACGAACACGTTGTAGGCGCCGCCGGCAGGAAAGCCCCGCGTCGAGGCGAGCGACTTGAGCAGCGGTGCGAAGAGCACCAGGTAGAGCACCGGCTGCAGCACCCCGATGATCATCCAGGCGGGATTGCGCAGCAGCACGGTGAGATACCGCTCGAAGACCAGCCAGGTGTCGCGCAGGACTTTCATGCGGGTCTCCTACGCCGCGTCCCGCAGCGAGCGCCCGGTCTGCTGCAGGAAGACGTCGTCGAGGCTGGGGCGGTGCAGGGAGAGCGAGCCCAGCTCGATGCCGGCGTTGTCGAACAGCCTCAGGATCTGGGGCATCGCGGTCTCGCCGCGATCGACGCACAGCCGCAGCGAGCCGTCCTCGAGGTTGGCCTCGCGGACGAAGCTCTGCGCCTGGAGCAGCTGGAGCACCTGCGCGGCGGCGCCGTCGACGCCGATGACGATGACGTCGCCGGCGACCTGGCGCTTGAGCTCGTCGGGCGTGCCTTCGCTGACGATCCGGCCGTGGTCGATGATCGCCACCCGATCGCAGAGCGCGTCGGCCTCCTCCAGGTAGTGGGTGGTCAGGAACACGGTGGTGCCGGCCCGGCGCAGCTTGCGCACCTCCTCCCACATCCGCGCCCGGCTCTGCGGGTCGAGGCCGGTGGTCGGCTCGTCGAGAAAGAGCAGCTGAGGGCGGTGCATGAGCCCGATGCCCACGTCGAGTCGCCGCTTCTGCCCGCCCGAGTAGGTCTTGGTCGCCCGGTCCGCCGCGTCGTCGATCTCGAGCGACGTCAGCAGCTCGGCGGCGCGGCTGCGGGCGTGCGCCTTGCTCATCCCGTAGATCCGCCCCTGCATCTCCAGCTCCATCCGCCCGGTCAGCTCGGCGAAGCTGCTGCCGACCTGGCTGACGTAGCCGATGTGGAGGCGAACCTTGGCGGGCTCGCGCAGCAGATCGGCGCCGGCAACCGTCGCCGTCCCACCGGTCGGAGGGAGCAGGGTCGAGAGCATCCGCAGGGTGGTGGTCTTGCCCGCCCCGTTGGGACCGAGGAAGCCGAAGATCTCGCCCTCGGCGATGTCGAGGTCGACGCCCTTCACCGCCTCGACGGTGGCATGGCGCGTTGTGAAGGTGCGTCGCAGTCCGCGGGTGTGAATCATCCGCGGGATGCTAGCGAGTCCGCGTCGACCGGGTAGATCAGACCTCCTGAGGCAGCACCGGCCGCCGGCGCTCGGTCTTGGGCAGCGATGGCCTGACCCGGATCAGCGACGCCGGGACCGGTGGCAACCACCAGTTCCAGCGCCCGAAGAGCGACACCAGCGCCGGCACCAGCAGCATGCGGATCACGGTTGCGTCGAGCAGGATTCCCGCCGCCAAACCGGTGGCGAAGGTCTTGATGATCGCCCCCGGCGAGCTGGCCAGCGCGATGAAGGCGAGGAAGAGGATCAGTGCCGCCGAGGTCACCAGCCGGCCGGTGCGTCCCATGGCGCGCACGATCGCCAGGTCGGTGTTGCCGGTGGCGTCGTACTCCTCGCGCATCCGCGACAGGATGAAGACCTCGTAGTCCATCGACAGGCCGAAGAGGAAGGCGAAGACCATCAGCGGGATCCATTCGGCGATCGCGCCGGTGGCGTCGATGCCGAAGATCTGCTTGCTGCCGTGACCGTCCTGCCAGACCAGCACCAGGATGCCGTAGGCCGCCGCCACCGAGATGACGTTCAGCACCACCGCCTTCAGCGGCAGCACCAGCGAGCGGAAGGCGCGGGCGAGCAGGATGAAGGTGATCACCACCACCAGCCCGATCATCAGCGGGAAATTGCCGTAGACGGCAGAGACGAAGTCGGCGCTGCCGGCGCGCGAACCGCCGACGGTGGCGGTGCCAGGACCACCGGCCGAGCGCACCGCGGTGCGAAGGGCGTCGATCTGGTGGCGGCCGTCGCTGCTGTCCGGCTCGAGGCGGCTGAGGCCGACGACCACCGAGGTGTCGGCACCGGGGGGCGCGCTCCAACCGGGACCGGTCGGCACCACGGCGGTGACCATGCCCGGGACCGCGGCGGCTGCGGTGGCGACGGCGTTCGGGTCCTTGCCGCCGCTGACCAGGAGCATGTGCGGTTGGAACCCCGCAGTCCCGAGACCGGCGGACTCGAGCATGTCGAGGCCCTGCCGCGCCGGGCCGCTCTGCGCCAGTGCGCTCGCGACCGGCGTGCCCACGGTGATGTGGGTCGCCGGCACCACCAGGACGGCCAGTGCCGCGACCGCCAGGCCGGCGGCGATCCACCGACGCCGCAGGATGCCGCGTGCCCAGGCCACCCATCCGGGGCTGGCATGAGTCTCGCGGCGGATGTTCGGGAACATTGCCAGCCGGCGCAGCAGGCGGGGTACGAACAGGGGGATGAATCCCAACGAGAAGCGGTAGCGCCACGGCCAGCGCACGGCGGCGCCACCGATGGAGTGAAGGATGACGGGAAGCAGGGTGATGGACACCGCGACGCTGACGACGGGGATCAGCAGGCCCGCGTAGCCGATGCTGCGCAGGAAGGGCACCGGCAGAACCACCAGCGCGAGCAGGCCGATGCCGACGGTGGTGCCGCTGAAGACGATCGCGCTTCCCGCCGTCGCCATCGCCTTGTGGATGGCGTCGTCGTTGGCCAGCCCGTTGGCCCGCTCCTCGCGCCAGCGGGTGACCAGCAGCAGCGAGTAGTCGATGGAGACGCCGAGGCCGATGAGCGCGACCAGGAACTGAACGATGAAGGAGACGTCGGCGAAGGTGGTGATGCCCAGGATGATCAGGAACGTCGTCATGATGCCGACGATGGCGATGATGATCGGTACGAAGGCGACGAAGCTGGCGAACACGAAGGCAAGGATTGCCAGGGCGCCCAGACCGCCGGCCAGGGTCTCGAGCAGCAGGCTGGGACCTTCATTGCCCGAGGTGTTGGTGACCAGCTCCTCGATGCCGGTGAGCCGCGCGGTGCCTCCGGCGACGGTCGCCCCGTTGACCAGCGCGCGCACCGCCTTCTCCTGCTTGGGCACGTCGAAGGCGTTCCCCGGCGGCGGGTTGGGCACGGTGACCACCGAGTAGGTGGTCCGGCCGTCGCCGCTCACCAGGTGGCGATCGCCGGTCGACGCGTAGCTGATCACCTTGACCGCGGGCTGGCCGCTGCCCACGGTTCCGCCGGTCTGCAGGATCTTCTGGTCGAAGGCCTTGAGCTGATCGAGGACGCCGGGGCTGTTCACCGTCGTCCCCGGGGGCAGCTGGACGACCGGAACCAGCGCCTCGACCTCGTCGCTGATGCCGTACAGGGCGGAGATCTTGGCGCTGGTCTCGAAGCCCTCGCGGCCGGGGACGGAGTACGCCGTCGACAGGCGGTTGGTCGTGGTTGAGACGGTGGCGATGCCCACGACGGTGACCACCAGCCAGAAGAGGCCGACCCACCTCCGGTGAGCGAGAACGAAATGGGAGATCCGTCCCATCCACACCCCCTGAGCAATCCAACGGTTGACTTTGTGAATGAGTTGCCCAGGGTAGGACAATTTGCTTGAGCCCGTCAACCATCGACCCGGGCCGCATCCGCTTGCTAGCGTGGCCGGGTGGCGACATCACACGACTCTTTGGACGTTGACCTCGGCGAGCTGTACCGCGCACCGCTGAGCGCCTTCACGCCGACGCGCAACGCGCTGGCGAAGCGCCTGCAGGCCGAGGGACGGAGCGATGACGCTGCCCGCGTGGCCGCGTTGCGCAGGCCGTCGACGGTGCTGTGGGCGCTGAATCAACTGGGGCTGCACGCGCAGGACGACCTCGCCGAGCTCTTCGGCGCCGGTGCGCGACTGCGCGCGGCGCAGCAGCGGTTGCTGCGGGGTGATCGCGCCGCCGCCGACGAGCTGCGTGCCGCCGGCGGCGAGCAACGCCGGCTCGCCGACCTGCTCGGCCGGCGGGCGGTGATGGTGCTGACCGCCGGCTCGCACGCGGCGTCGGAGAGCGTGCGGCGCGAGATCGTGATGACTCTCAGCTCACTCGCCACCGCGGCCCCCGCGCTGCAGCAGGAGCTGATGGCCGGCCGTCTGCTCAGCGAACCGGGTCCGGCGGGGTTTCCGGTCGCTGATGACGACGCGAGCACGCTCGCGGCCGGTGGTGCTGCATTGACGCCCGAGCCGAGCATATCGCAGCACGTCCGAGGGCAGGGTGCGACGGCCGCCGAACGCCGGGACCATCAGCAGCGGCTGGCGGCCGCGCAGCGGGCGGTGGACGATGCCGGTCGAACGCTCGCGTCTGCGCAGAAGGAGCTCGACAAGGCTCGCCGCGAGGTGGAGCGGCTGGAACGGCGCGCGCTGGCGCTCACCACCGAGGCGGCGGCAGCGGCGGCGACCGCGAGGGAGGCCCGGGACCGCGAGGAGAGCCTGGAGAACGCCGAGGCCGAGGCGGCCCGCCGGCTCGAGCAGGCGCACGCCGAGCTGGCCACCGCCGAGGGGTGATGTGACCTGGCGGGGTCATCTGCGCCATGATGGTCGAGGAAGAGACGCGGGGCCGCGGGCCTCGCCCAGATGGTGGTACGTCGATGACGACGTTCGACAGCTTCGAGGACTTCTTCCGGTACTACGTCAGCCAGCACAGCAAGCCGGCCACGCGGTGGGTGCACTTCATTGCCACCCACGTCGGAACTCTGGTTGGTCTGACCGGGCTTGCACGTCGCAGCCCGCTGCTTCTCGCGGCCGCTCCCGCGCTGGTGTACGGGCCTGCCTTTGCCAGTCACTACCTGATCGAGAAGAACCGTCCCGTCACCCTGGTCGGCAACCCCTTGTGGGCGGTGCGAGGCGACTTCCAGATGATCGCCATGATGTATGTCGGTCGCGACGAGGAGCTGAGCCGCATCGCCGAGGACGAGCTCGACCAGGCGCAACCCGACATCGTGCTTCCCGGCGAGGCGTTGCGAGTGGAAGCGGAGGCTCCGACGGGCGCTATCTGACCGGTCGCCGACCGGCGGACGGCGTCGCGGGGAGCGCGATCGTCGGGGCGAGGATCGCCTGACAGCGGCCGATCGCCCGGGGATCGCCCTCGAGCGTGAGCCGCCCGTCGGCGACGGCGTCCTCGGCGGAGAGGCGGCCGGTGCCGATGGCGGCGAAGGTCGCGAGATCGCAGCGCATCCTGACCGCCGGGCGCAGCGGTGCCGCCCCCTGGGAAACGTGCAGCGCGCCGTCGTCGACGACCACGTGGAAGCGCTCGCTGTCGACCTCGAACTCGTACACGTCGTGGACACCGCGCGCCTTGCTGAGATCGCCGGTGAGCTCGAAGTAGAAGGCCAGCCAGCTGGGGTGGAAGACATCGTCGGGTCTCGGCTCGTCGAGAAAGCGAAGTCCCCACAGGCCGAGCGGCTTGAGCACCTCGCCCAGCTCGCGGCCTGACTCGCTGAGCTGGTAGACGTTGGAGGCGGCCGGAGGAGGCAGCCGGTCGCGCCGGATCAGGCCGTCCTCTTCCATGGCGCGCAGCCGGGTCGAGAGCAGGCTGGTGCTCAGGCCGGGGAGCGTCTCGAGCAGGTCGGTGAACCGCTTGGGCCCGAGGAGCAGCTCGCGGACCACCAGCAGGGTCCAGCGCTCGCCGACCACGTCGAGGGCACGGGCGAGCCCGCAGAACTGCCCGTAGCCTCGCCGGGGCCCCGGGCGTCCCACCGTGGAGGGAGACCGGCTCATACCAGCGTCATACCAGAACCGCTTGCACTTCCTACTTGAAATAGAAGTATCGCCGAGCTAGGCTTGCAGCGCAAGGGGCGGCTTCCCGGCCGCCGTGGCGCGACATCCAGGCAAGGAAGGAAGGAAATGAGCCTGTCCCGCATCTCTGTCATCGACGGCTTTCTCGATTCCGCCGAGGTTTTCGCCGAGCTGGTGGCCGGTCTGCGATCCGACCAGTGGACGGCGCCGACGCGGTGTGAGGGGTGGCGGGTGCGCGACGTCGCCGCCCACGTCGTCGGCATCGCCGAGGACGTCACCAACGGAACCACCGGCCAGCGGACGCCGGCGGACCAGGTCGCGGCGTTGTCGGCCGAGCCGCCCGAGGCGCTGGCCGCGAAGCTCCGTGGCTACATCGACGGCATCCGACCGGTGGTGCGAGCCCTGGACGACGCTGCCTGGGAAGGACCGAGTCCGGTGCCGGAGATGAGCATGCGGGTCGGCGTGCTGACGCTGTGGCACGAGCAGTACCTGCACGGAGACGACATCCGCGCCGCCATCGGATATCCCAGCCTGCGCGGCGAGGGACTGCAGGCCTGCGTCGAGCGAGTCGCCTACGAGCTGGAGCACCAGGGCTGGGGTCCGGCCCGCCTCGAGCTCGACGGCGTTGCGGCGATTGCCATCGGCGGGAGCAACGGCAACGGACGGGTGGTCAGCGGCGACGCGTTGCAGTTCGCTCTCATCGCGACCGGACGCGCCGAGCCCGCCGCGATGGGCCTGCCCGCCGAGGTGAACATCTACCGCTGAGGCATCCGATGTTCTTCCGTAGGATCGGGGAGGCCGCGGCGCGATTCCGCTGGCTCATCCTCGGCACCTGGGTGACGGCGGCGCTGCTGCTCAACATCGTCGTGCCGCCGCTGAGTGACGTCATCAAGCGGTACAGCGGGCCGTTCCTGCCGGACAGCGCGCCGGTGATGCAGGCGTACGGCGTCATCGGCGCCAAGTTCGCCGGCGGCAACGTGCGGGGATACGCGATCGTCGTCCTCGACAACCCGCGCGGGCTGACCGCGCAGGACGAGGCCTTCTACAAGACCACCGCCCAGCGGATCAGCGCCGATCACCGGCGCGTCGTCTTTGTCCAGGACTACGCCTCGCACCCCGAGTTCCGGGACGCGGCGCGAAGCCGCGACGGCAAGGCCGCCTACATGCCGGTCGGGCTGCGAGCCCCCGTCGGCAGCCCACCCGGCGACGCGGATGCCGTCTGGCTGCGCGGGGTGCTCGCTCAGGGCAGGCCGGCCGATCTCGACGCCCACGTCACCGGTGACACGGCGATCATCGCCGACTTCCAGGACAGCATCCAGAAGAGCACGGTGCGGACGGCGGCGATCACCGTGCTCCTGGTCATCGTCATCCTGCTCGCTGTCTACCGCTCCCCGGTCACCCCGATCATTCCGCTGACCACCATCGGGCTGTCGGTGATGGTGGTCCGACCGGTGGTGGCCCTGCTCGGTCTGCACGGCCTCAGCGTCGCGGCCTTCACCGAGACCTTCATCCTCGCCATCGTCTTCGGCGCGGGCACCGACTACTGCATCTTCATGATCAGCCGCTTCAAGGAACAGCTGACGCACGGAGACGGCAGGCCACAGGCGATCGCCACCAGTGCCCGCCGAGTCGGAGGGGCCATCGCATGCTCGGCGGCGACGGTGATCGTCGGTGGCCTGTCGATGCTCTTCGCCAAGGTGTCGCTGTTCAACACCACCGGACCGGCAATCGCGGTGGCGGTGGTGGTGACGCTGATCGCGGGTCTGACCCTCACCCCGGCGCTGATCGCCATCGGCGGCGACCGCTTCTTCTGGCCGCAGCGGCTCGGAACCGAGCGGGTCAGCCGGTTCTGGAGCGGCGCGGCGGCGCTCATCGCTCGCAGACCTCGGCGGGTGCTGTGGGTCTCGCTGGTTCCGCTGCTGGTGCTGGCGGCGCTGTATCCGACGATGCGGATCACCTACGACGAGCGCGGTCCGCAACCCGCGTCCAACGACTCGATGCAGGGCCTGGCGGCGCTCGACCGGCACTTCCGCACCAGCGAGGTGCTGCCCGAGACGGTGCTCATCCGTGCCTCGCACGACATGCGCAACCCCCGCGACCTCGCCGCTCTCGACGGGGTGACCAAGTCACTGGCGAAGGTCGACGGGGTGAGCTCGGTCCGCAGCTTCACCCAGCCGACGGGGAGCCGAGTGGAGCAGGCCTCGGTGCCGTACCAGGCGGGTCTGGTCGGGCAGGGGTTGGGTGCAGCCAGCGATCGGGTGAAGCAGGGCACCGCGGGCGCGGCCCAGCTCAGCCAGGGGGCGCAGCAGCTGTCGGGCGGGGCGTCCCAACTCGCGTCCGGGGCACACCAGGCGGCGGACGCCAGCGGCGCGCTCGCGAGCGGGCTGGCGCAGGAGGACTCGGGCCTGCAGCGCGCGATGTCGGGAGCGGCGTCGGCGCAGGGCGGCGCGGGCCAGCTGCGCGACGGTGCGTCGCGAGTCGCCGCCGGCCTGTGGGCGCTTCGCGGCGGCGTGCAGCAGGCGGTGAGCGGGATGGACCAGGTGCTGCTCTACTTCCGCGTCGACCCGGATCCCGGCTGCGCCATGCCCGCGAATGCGCACACCCCCTGCCAGGACGCACGCAACGGCCTGCAGGCGATCGACAACGCCGAGAGGACGCAGATCCTGCCGGGACTCGATCAGGCGATCGCCGGTGCCGACCGCCTCGCCTCCGGTGCCGGCGACCTCACCGGCGGGCTCGCCCAGCTGCACGACGGCCTGGTGCGCGCCGACTCCGGCGTGCAGCAGCTGCAGGCGGGTGAGACGGCATTCGGCGCGAAGCTCGGTCAGCTGGCCGGCGGGGCCGACCGGTTGAGCGGTGGCGCCGACCGCTTGAGCGGCGGAGTCGGTCAGATGGGCAGCGGCAGCGATCAGCTGTCGTCCGGGCTGGCGCAGGCCACCGGCTACCTGACAACCCTGAGCCGTGACGCCGCGGCGGCGGGGATCGACACCTTCTACGTGCCCGGCGACCGGCTCAACGACCCGCAGCTGGCGCTGGCCCGCTACTACTACCTGTCGAGCGACGGCACCACCGCGCGGCTGCTGGTGTTCGGCCGTGACAACCCCTTCGGGGTCGCAGCCCTGGACCGCGTCGCCCACGAGACCTCGGCGGCACAGACGGCGATGCGTGGCACGCCGCTCGCCGGCTCCCAGGTGCTGATCGCCGGCGATGCCGCGCTCAACGCGTCGCTGCGCGATCTGTTCAGCACCGACTTCCGCGTGGTGGCGATCGCGGTGATGATCGGGGTGCTGGTGGTGCTGATCCTGCTGCTGCGCAGCCTGGTGGCGCCGCTCTACCTGCTGGCCACGGTGCTGCTCTCCTACGCCGCCGCCATGGGGGTGACCGTGGGCGTCTGGCAGGGACTGCTGCACCGGGGGGCGATCGACTGGACGGTGGGAATCTTCGCCTTCATCATGCTGGTCTCGGTCGGAGCCGATTACAACATCTTCCTGATGTCGCGGGTCCGCGAGGAGGTTCTCCAGGACCCGGTCGACGGCATCCAGCGCGCCGTCGCCCGCACCGGCGCGATCATCACCTCGGCCGGCGTCATCTTCGCCGGCACCTTCGCGGCGCTGGTCACCTCGCCGCTGAGCAACATCCAGGAGACCGGCTTCGCCATCACCGTCGGATTGCTGCTCGACACCTTCATCGTGCGCAGCTTCCTGGTGCCGTCGCTGGCGGTGCCGCTGGGACGGTGGAACTGGTGGCCGCATTTCGGCATGCCGGCCGAGCGCGCGGCCCGGCTCGCGGGCAGCGACCGCGGCGCGGGTGAACCCGGTCGCGCGGGGAGGCTGCCCCAGCCCGCGGCCTAGCCTCGGCTCCCGTCCCCTGCTACGGTCGAGGGGAGATGCCGCCCCGCTCCAGCTCCGAGATGCGTGTGGACCTGGGCGCGCCCATGGGGGGTCCGGAACACTACACCGAGAACGACCTGTCGGCGATGCGGATGTACGTCGACGACCAGGTCGCCGCCATCGGCAGCCTGGAGCGCCGCGCGGTGGCGATCCTCCAACCGGCGGGCTTCATCCTGGCGCTGGGCATCAACAACGCTCGCAACCTGGCCGCGGCCACGGTCGCGAAGGGCCTCTACTACTTCGGCCTGGTCGCGCTGATCGGCGCCATCGTCGCCGGCGGGGTGGTGCTCTGGCCGACGCGGCGGCTGCGCGATCCCAGCCTGACCCCGCCACGGCATCCCGACGCGTCCCCCGAGCGCGTGGTCCCCATCCTCATCGAGGTCACCCATCGCAACGTGAGCGGCTACCACATCAAGACGCTCGGTCTGCGCGCCGAGGTGGGTCTGCTGGTGGTTGGCGCCTGCGTGCTGGTGGGTACTCTGGCCTCGATTCACTGAGTGAGGGCACGTGGGGAGCAGCGGTAGCAGGGGACGGTGATGCTGACGAGTCAAGCGGAACAGCGTGCTCCGGGGCTGAGCCTCGCGAGCGCCAGAGGGCGGTGGGTTCTGTTCGCCACCGTGCTCGGCTCCGGAATCGCCTTTCTCGACGGCACGGTGGTCAACGTCGCCCTGCCGAGCATCAGCCGCGACTTCCACGTCGGGCTGGCCGACCTGCAGTGGACGTCGACGGGCTACACGCTGACGCTGTCCGCCTTCCTCCTCCTCGGCGGCTCGCTCGGAGACCGATACGGCCGGCGCCGTCTGTTCGTGGTCGGGGTCGTCTGGTTCACCGCCGCGTCGCTGGTGTGCGGGCTGGCGCCCTCGTCCCCAATGCTGATCGCGGCGCGGGCGCTGCAGGGGGTGGGAGGCGCGCTGCTCACCCCGGCCAGCCTGGCCATCATCGAGGCGACCTTCCGCTCGGACGACCGGGGCGCCGCCATCGGCGCGTGGTCGGGACTCGGCGGCGTCTTCGGGGCCATCGGCCCCCTGCTCGGCGGCTTTCTGGTGGGGGCGGTGTCGTGGCGGCTGGTCTTCTTCATCAACCTGCCGATCGCCGCCATCACGGTGGCGGTCGCCGCGCGCCACGTCCCCGAGACCTCGCAGTCGGGCGAACGGGGGCCTCTCGACATCCCCGGTCCGGTGCTTGCCGCCCTGGGCCTCGGCGGGGTGACCTATGGGCTCATCGAGGGTTCGGCGATGGGTTGGGGTTCTCCCGCCGTGCTCATCGCCATCGCCGCGGGCGCTGCACTTCTCGGAGTCTTCCTGGTCAACGAACGTCGGCAGAGCGACCCGCTGATGCCGCTCGACATCTTCCGCGTTCGCGAGTTCGCCGGCGCCAACGCCGCCACCTTCGCCATCTACGGCGCCCTGGGAGCGGTGCTCTTCCTCGTCGTCATCCAGCTGCAGCAGGTGCTGCACTACACACCGCTGCAGGCCGGCGCGGCGCTGCTGCCGCTCACCCTCCTCCTGCTCGCGCTGTCGTCCCGGACGGGGAGGCTGGCGACCAGGATCGGCCCTCGCATCCCGATGACGGTCGGTCCGCTGCTCGCCGCCGCCGGCATGGCGATGTTCGCGCGGGTTGGCGCCGGTGCCACCTACGCGGGCGCGGTTCTGCCCGCCGCCATCGTCTTCGGGCTGGGACTGGTGATCACCGTGCCCGCCCTGACCACCACCGCCATGGGTGCGGTGGGCGCCGAGCGCGCGGGCATCGCCTCGGCGGTCAACAACGACGTGGCCCGGGCCGCGTCCCTGGTGGCGGTCGCGGTGGTGCCGGCCCTTGCAGGCATCAGCAACGCCGGCAGCGCCATCAATGTTTCCGCGTTCTCGTCCGGGTTCCGCACCGCGATGTTCATCTGCGCCGGGCTCTGCGCCGCCGGCGGGGTGATCTCATGGGCGCTGATACGCGGGCCGCAAGCCGCTGCGGTCAGCGAGCAGCACAACTACTCGTGCCCGCTGACCGGACCGCCTGCGTCGGAGACCGCGCACCCGCCCGCGGCCTGACCAGGGGCGCGCCCGCCACACTCGTGGGGTGAGTCGCACCAACAGCCAGCTCGCCGAGCTGCTCGCCCGGGCGGCGGAGCAGCAGGAGGCGGGCACCAACAAGGCCAAGGCGCTGCGGCGCGCGGCGCATCAGGCGCTGGCCTGGCCGGTCAGCGTGGCGTCGATGGTGGAGGCGGGGCAGCCGCTGACCGACCTGCCCGGCGTCGGTCCGTACGTGGCCGGGATCCTTCTCGCCGGGCTCGAGTCGGCGGCGGAGATCCCCGACTCACCTCCCGAGCGACGCGGCTTCAGCAGCCTCGCCGAGGCGCGGGAGCTGCTGCGCGAGCCGGGCGTCGCCGCGCCGCCGGTGGATGCGGACTTCCAGATGCACTCCACCGACAGCGACGGCGCGATGCCGCTCGCCGAGGTGATCGGCCTCTGCCGGCAGCGCGGGCTGCGCTGCATCGCCATCACCGATCACAGCAAGGGACTGCGCATCGCCAACGGCATGGACGAGACCCGGTTGCGGGCGCAGGGAGAGGAGATCGCCCGCATCAACGCCGAGTTGCGGGAGAGCGGCAGCGAGATGGTCGTGCTTCGATCGGTGGAGATGAACCTGTCGCCCGAGGGCGAGGGCGACATGGAATGGGACGCGCTCTGCGAGCTCGACCTCGTGCTCGGAGCGTTCCACTCCAAGCTGCGGCTGCGCGACGACCAGACCGATCGCTACCTCGCGGCGATCCGGAATCCCGTTGTCGACGTTCTCGCCCACCCCCGGGCGCGCATGTTCGACACGCGTGTCGGCCTGCAGGCCGACTGGCGGCGTGTCTTCGGCGAGGCGGCGAGGCTGGACAAGGCGGTCGAGATCGACTGCCACGGCAACCGCCAGGACCTCGATGTCGAGCTGCTGGGGCTGGTGCGCGAGGAGGGCGCGCGGGTGTCGATCGGCAGCGACGCCCATGTCGCGGTCGAGCACGAGAACCTCGACCTCGGGATCGCCTCGGCGGTACGGGCCGGCATTCCCACCGAGCGGATCATCAACTGCATGTCCCCGGACGAGGTGCGTGCGTGGGCGAGGGCACACCGTCAGGGGTGATCGCGGTGGGCGCCAACTCGCGGCTCCCCACCGGCGGCGTCCGTATCATCGAGGTCGCCGCGCGCCCGAGCCCTCGCCGAGGAGACGATGACCCTCAGCACTCCCGTCATCCCCGACGGCGCCACCGTCCTTCGCCTCGACCTGCCGCGCGGGCGCCTCGCCGCCTGCGCCTTCGGAGATGCGGGCGCGCCGCTGGTGCTCTGCGTCCCCGGCCTCAGCTCCAACCAGCGCGCCTTCGACCTGATCGCTCCGCGGCTCGGCGCCGCCGGCCACCGGGCCGTCGCCCTCGACCTGCGCGGCCGCGGGCGCAGCGACGTCACCGCGGCGGGGACGTACGGCTGGGAGGCCCACACCCGTGACGTCCTCGACGCCGCCACCGCCCTGGGCGCACAGAGCTTCGACGTTGTCGGCCACTCGATGGGCGGGCTGGTCGCCATGACCATGGCGATGCTCGCTGGCGAGCGTCTGCGCCGCGTCGTCCTGATCGACATCGCCGGCCGTCCCGACTCCGACTCCGTCGGGCCGATCTTCAAAGGGGTCGAGCGGTTGGGCGTCGTGTGGCCGTCGTCGGAGACATACGTGGATGGGCTGCGTGCCTCCGGCGTCATCGTGCTGTGGAGCGACTTCTGGAGCAACCACTACCGCTACGAGCTGCGCGAGGTCGACGGCGGGGTGGTCTCACTGACCGACCGAGCCGCCGTGCTCGAGGACGTGGCCTACGGTGCCGGCCACGACATCAGCGACACCTGGCCGCATCTCAGCATGCCGGTGCTGCTGGTGCGCGCCGCCGCGCCGGTGATGCCTGGACTAGGTCACCTGGTCCCCGCCGCCGAACGCGATCGCTTTCTCGCCGCTGTTCCCACCGCCCGCTGCGTCGAGGTCGACGCCAACCACTACACGGTCGTCGCCCACCCGGACTGCGTCGCCGCGGTCAGCGATTTTCTGCGATGAGCGGCGACGCCGGCTCGCCGGCCCACTGATGCAGGCTTGCGGGTACCCTTCGCGGGTGCTCGCGGAGGGACCCTGGCGCCGCCGCTGGCTGTCCCTCGCGACGGCCGTCCTGACAGTGACGTTCTGCCTGGTGCAGCCATCACGGCCGGTGTCGGCGGCCGCACCTCCCGATCCCGCCATCCAGCTGCCCTGGCCCACCGGCACGTCGTACTTCATCAACGGCGGCTTCTCCTACGGCGAGGCCGACCACGGCGTCACCTGCTGTCCCTCGGATTTCTACGCCCTCGACTTCGCGCTCCCGTCGGGGTCCACGCTCTCGGCGGACATGGACGGCACCGTCCACCAGGGCTTCGACTATTTCGGCTACGGGCACTACCTCACCATCACCCATGGCAACGGCCTGGTCTCGCTGTACGCGCACCTCGGCAGCTACAGCGTCCCCGACGGCACCCGCGTGCAGCAGGGACAGCAGGTCGGCGTCTCGGACTGCTCGGGCAGCGGGTGCTGTCCACCGCTCCCCACCGGAGGCGGCTGCTCCGCCAACGCTCACCTGCACTTCGCCATCCATGTCGGACAGGATTCCAACCCCGACGACTACAACCAGCCGCCGTTCCTGCCGGAGCCGATGTCCGGCTACACCGGCTTCGGTAACTGTGGCTTCGGCAAACCAAGCTTCAAGTGCGGGCCGTTCACCTCGAGCCCGCCGCCGCAGACCGCGGTCGCGGCCGCCTATGTGGTGCCCGACGTCGCCATGGCGGCGGCCGGTGCGCTGAGGACCATGCTGAGAAGCGCGCCGGCCGACCCCGTGCGGGTGGCAAGCAGCGGGCCGGGTCCGCCGTGCGGCATCAATCCGTTCGCGCTTCCCGACTCGAGCGCCGCGCCGCAGAACATTGTTCGCGGGCCCGACGGTAACCTGTGGCTGACCGAGGAGAACAACAACGCCATCGCGCGCATCACCCCGCAGGGAGCGGTGACCGAGTTCGGCTTACCCCAGGCGAACAGCGATCCCTTCGGCATCACCGTGGGTCCGGACGGAAACCTCTGGTTCACCGAGCTGGGGACGCGGCAGGTGGGACGCATCACCCCACAGGGCGCGATCACCCAGTTTCCGCTGCCGTCGGCGGCGTCGCGAATGCCGTACGAGATCGCCCAGGGTGCCGACGGCAATCTCTGGTTCACCGAGGTGCCCGACGGAGGGTTGCCGGCGGTCGCGCGCATCACCCCGGCCGGCGGCGCGGTGACGGAATTCCCGCTGGGCGCGTCCTTCGCCGAGCCGTCCGGACTGACACGAGGGCCGGACGGCAACGTGTGGTTCACCGACCGAAACGCGGCGGTGATCGGCCGCATCACATCGGCCGGGATGGTGAGCGCCTTTCCGCTGCCGCGCGCCGGCGACAGCGCCACCGACATCACCGTCGGTCCCGACGGCAACCTTTGGTTCACCGACCAGACCTACGACAGCATCGGTCACATCGGCACCGACGGCACAGTGGGCATCATCGACGTCTCCTTCAAGCCGCGCGGGATCACCGCGGGACCCGAGGGCAGCCTCTGGTTCACCGCTGGCGGGCGGCTGGGGCGGATCACCCTGGACGGGACGGTGTCGTGGTATCCGCTGCCGGCGCAGCCGGGCAACCCGCTCGGCAGCGGCGGCATCGCCGTCGGACCCGACGGCAATGTCTGGTTGACGGATGCGAGTCGCGACCACGCGGCGGTGGTGCGGTTCGCGCCGGGCAGCTGCGGCTACTGGATGGCCGCCAGCGACGGCGGGATGTTCAGCTTCGCCGACGCGCGCTTCTTCGGCTCGGCCGGAGGCATCCACCTCAACCGCTCGGTGGTGGGCATGGCGGCGACGCCGGACGAGAACGGCTACTGGCTGGTCGCGACCGACGGCGGCATCTTCACCTACGGGAACGCGGAGTTCCACGGCAGCACCGGAGCGCTTCACCTCAACCAGCCGATCGTCGGCATGGCGGCGACTCCCGACAGCCACGGCTACTGGCTCGTCGCGGCCGACGGCGGCATCTTCACCTTTGGAGATGCGCCCTTCCTCGGCAGCACCGGCGCAAAGCACCTCAACCGGCCGATTGTTGGCATGAGTGCGACTCCCGACGGGCGCGGCTACTGGCTGGTGGCATCCGACGGCGGCATCTTCGCCTTCGGCGACGCGCCCTTCCTCGGCAGCACCGGCGCGACCCACCTCAACCAGCCGATCGTCGGCATGAGTGCGACGCCGGACGGTCGCGGCTACCGGATGGTGGCATCGGATGGCGGCGTCTTTGCCTTCGGCAGTGCATCGTTCGCCGGCAGCATGGGCGCCACCCGCCTCAACCAACCGGTGGTCGGCATGTCCACCACCTCGACCGGCGGCGGCTACTGGCTGGTCGCCTCCGACGGCGGCGTGTTCACCTTCGGCGACGCGCCGTTCCTCGGAAGCATGGGCGGGGCCAGGCTCAACCAGCCGGTGGTCGCCATCGCCGGACGGAGACTGATCCCCGGCTGAGTTCCGGAGCCGGTTGCGTCTGCGAGAAGGGCCTTGGAACCAAGGCTTCGTCAGGTAAGCTCAGCCGTGCCGAGGGGAATTCATGAAGCTCACGCGGTTCCTGTACCGGGCGGCGCGCGTCTCGAACGACGTCAACGCCGCAACCCACCCAAAGCGTCTGCGCCGTCGCGTCAAGAACAAGCTGGTGGGCAGGGCCCTCGGGCGTGCGGGAGTCTGGCGGCGCCTCTGGAAATAATCAGCGGCCGGCCGCGGTTGCGCACGATGGGCAGCGACCGCGGAAGATCACCTGGGCCTCGGTGACTTCGGCGTCGCCCAACCCTGCCTCCAGGCACGGCTTGGCGCCCACCACGCAAGGGACGTCGAGCACGCTTCCACACTCGCTGCAGACGAAGTGGTGGTGCCAGCCGGTGCTCGCCTCATACAGGGTGCGGCCGGGGCCAGCGTCGGCGACCGCGACCAACCCCGAGTCCACCAGCGAGCCCAGCACGTTGTAGACGGAACCTCGCAGCAGCGTCTCGCCAGAGGCCGCGAGAGCCGCGGTCAGGTCGTCGGCGGAGTGATGTCCTCGGCGCTCACGCAGTAGACGCAAGACGAGCAGGCGGGGCCCGGTCGCCCGCAGTCCCGCCGCTCGCAGGTCTTGCGTCAGCGCGTTCAGGGGCGGGTCAACTGCTCGCGCAACATCCACAGATGCTTCTCGAGTCCGCGGGCAACCTCGATCAGAACGTCCTGGCTCAGCAGGTCCGAGTCGTCGAGCTGCCGCACGCGATGGCGCACCCGATGCGCGATCTCGGCCATCCGATCGGTGACGAGCGACACCGCGGTCGGGCCGTCGAGCTTGCCCTCGGGCATGGGGGACAAGCCTGAGGTGGTCACGACGGTGGGCGCCCGTCCGTCGGCCGCGACGCCGATCGCCTCGAGCCGCTCGGCGACGTCATCGGCCCAGCCGCGGGCCGCGTCGGCGATCTCGTCGAAGTGCTGGTGGAGTGGCCGGAAGAAGGGGCCGGTGACGTTCCAGTGGGCCTGCTTGGCCATCAGGCTCAGAGCGATCAGTTCGACCAGCGTCGGCTGGAGCTCCGCGGCCGTCTCGGTGTCCTGAACTGCGGAAGGGGCGGGGGCTTCGGCAACGCTCATCGGGCGATCTCCTCTGGGTGGGCTCTATCGTGACATTGTCATGATACGTAGTAGATGTGACAGAGTCAAATCTTCGCTGGGGTTCTGGGCGCCGAGGAGGGTTGGCTATAATTCTGGCCATGGAGACCCACCCGCTGGCCGAGGTCAAGAACCGCCTTTCGGAGTTCGTCGACCGCGTTGCCCGTCAGCACGCCCGGGTGACGATCACGCGAAACGGCCGGCCGGCCGCGGTGCTGGTCAGCCCGGAGGAGCTCGAGGCTCTCGAGGAGACGCTCGCGATCCTCGCTGACCCCGTCGAGCTCGCCGCCCTGCGCGAGGGCCTCGCCGACCTCGACGAGGGCCGCACCATCAGCCTGGAGGCGCTGAGAGCGGACCTCACCGCGGAGTGACCGGGTCGTACCGGGTCATCCTCAGCAACCGAGCCGCGCGCGATCTCCGCAGCCTTCCCTCGACGGATGGGCGAGCGATCCTGGCCGCGCTCGACGCCCTGGCGGACGATCCGCGCGCAGGCAAGCCGCTGGTCGGTGAGCTGGCCGGCGTCTGGTCTCTGCGGCGAGGCGACTTCCGCATTCTCTACCGGCTCGACGACGACGCCACGCGGGTCGAGATCGCGAGGATCGCGCACCGCAGGGACGTGTATCGGCGACGCTGACGTGGCGCCGGCGGCCTCAGCCGAACCACCGACGGGGGCCGCGGCGGCCGCGTCGCAGGCTGCAAACGCCCAGCGCGACAAGGAAGAGGAGACCGGCGGCAGCCGCGGGAGCGGCGCTCATCGCGCCGGCGGTGTTCGGAATCGCCGTCACCACCGCGGTCGCCGCGCTGGGTAGCGCCGGCGCACGTCGGTGCGAGCCGTAGAAGTCGGTGGTGGAGAAGGTGTAGGGGGCCGCGCCCTCGATGCGGACCGCGGCGAGCCAGAACAGGGTGTGCGCCCAGACGTGAGGCATGTCCTGGACGGCGATCGGACTGCCATCGTTGAGCCGTTCCCACGCCTCGCCGAGCAGACCGGTCGGCGTGGCCGTTGAAGCGATGTGGTGCAGAGCGTCGACCAGTTCGGCGTGCTGGGAGGGCGTTGCAGGCTGCCACGCGTACGTCAGGCCCACCAGCGCCTTGCCCTCGTACGAGCCCTGTCGCGACGCCAGCGACGCCTCCATCGCGCCGGCAACGCGCCGTGCCTCGCCCTGCATGCGCGGGTCGTCGTACGGGTGGAACGCCACCGGCCAGAGCAACCAGCCTCCGTCACCGTACTCGACGTTGTAGGCGTTCCCAGCGTTGTTGCCTTCGCGGTAGGCGTTCGCCTGGGGATCGTAGAGCGCATCGATTGCCTGACCAAGCCGGGTCAGCCGTGCCCGCCAGGCGTCCACCTCTGCGCCCTGCTGATGCAATGCGCCGGCGGCGGCGATCGCGGACTGCAGGCCGAGCCACACCGTCTCCGCGCCGTGCAGGCTCTGGCTCGGGGTGACGTTGTCGTCCTCGTTGGCCTGGCACTGCAGGCCCGTGGGCGGGTCCTGGCACGAGGTCATCCAGTCGGCCGCTCGAGCGATGGCGGGCCACACCGCCTGCAGGTACTGGGTCGCGGCGGCGGGGGCGAGATGCTGGGCATGGCCCCACAGTGTCCACACCCCGAGGCCGGTCTCGTCGATCTCGTAGGGGATGGGTGCGCCGTCGATGCCGTCACCGTACGACGCCATCGGCCAGTTGCCCGAGGGTCGCAGGGGACTGGGGTTGAGCGGTGACGTCTGCACCTGCGCATAGAAGAGGTTGTGCCGGGTGACGGCGTCGTGGAATCCATTGGCGTCGAGGAGCGCGTTGATGAACGAGCCGTCGCGGATCCAGTCCTCGCCGTACGGACCCTGGGTGGCGGCGGACGCGACGATGGCCCCGCTGTCCGGATCGATTGCGAGCCGGACGCTGATCAGGCTGCGCTTGGCCACCTGCACGACGCGCGCTTCGCTGGTGGCGGGGAGCGTGGTACGCGACAGCCAGGCGTGCCAGTCGGCGTTGACCGCACCGATCTGCGCGTCGAAGCTCTGAGCGCGGGCGTTGCCGAGCATGTCCAGCGCCGCCGCGGTGTCGGTTCCGGCGGCGATGGTGAGCCGCGCAGTGGCACGTCCGCCCGGGTCGAACGCGGAGACGGTCTCCAGTGTGCCGGTGGTCTGGCCGGCCGCGGTGGTCGCACCGGAGAGGTGATGCGGCGCCTGCGTCTCCTCCAGGTAGCCGTCGTTGGGCTGGCCGGGGAGCGTCGCCGGGTCGAAGCCGTCGCCGCCGACCTGGTGCGCGGCGTCGGCGCCGTCCCACGCGGTCGCGAGCGCCACCGAGGCGGGCCGCTGCGAGGCGGCATCCACACCCCGCCACGACGAGACGATGGCATGAGCGGTGGCGTCGTAGGCCGCCTGCTGGTCGGAGAGCTGGCTGAGGCACCAGTCGGTGATCGGGGCGTAGGTGAACCGCGACGCCACCGGATTGAGGTTGGCGTAGGCGACCAGCCGCACCGCGCTCACCGGAGAGCCGCGATCGCGGTCGACCCAGATCTCGCGTTCGAACGCGGAGGCACCACCGGCGACCGCGAGATCGATCTCGGTGACCGTGAGCCCCACTCCGGGTGGAGCGTGGTGGACGGTCACCGGCACCGGCACATCGTCGGAGTTGTATCGCTGCTCGGTGGCCCAGTCACGCAGCCAGGCGAAACCGTCGCCGTCGCGCGTCGACCACCGGATGCCGGTGAACACTCCCTCGTTGGGGAACTGCGACTGCACCCGACCGGTGGCGCGGTCGCGCGAGACGGCGAGGTACTTGACCTGGTTGGAGAACGAAGGGTTGGGATACTTGAGGACGGTGATGGTGCCGCTGTCGTTCTCGTCGACGGTCATCCGGCCGTTGCCCGCCTGAACGCTGACGTCGGTGGGACCGTAGGCCTCGTAGTCCGCGTTGGCCTGGGTGGGGTGGTAGCAATACGGCTCGGTGAGCGGTGGCGGGCCCGCCGCCCGGGCCGGGAGTGTGCTCGTCGGAAGCAGGCCGGCACCCACGGCGGCGGCAAGGGCGAGGACGAGGCGCCTCATATAGAAGGGAAGACGCGGCGCGTCCTGCCACCTTGCAGCCCAGAGGACCTCGAGGCCCCCGAGGTACCGTTCGCCCATGCCGGAGGAGACCAGCTACCAGCGGGGTGACAAGTTCCTCCGCGTCATCACCCTCTTCGACAGCCTGCAGACCACCGAGCGCGGTAAGAGCACCCAGGAGCTGGCCGACGAGCTCGGCGTCGACGTGCGCTCGGTGCAGCGCTACATCGCGCAGCTGCAGGACGCGGGCCTCGACATCGAGCGCGATGCCCACAGTCGGTACAAGGTGGGGGAGGGCAGCCGGCTTCCGTCGATGCAGTTCAGCAAGGCCGAGGGGGTCGACATCCTCATCGCGCTGCGCCTGCTGCAGCAGCTGCGCAGCACCCGCGATGACGCCCTGATCGGCGCCGTTGCCCGGCTGGCCAACGCGATGAAGATCGGCACCGTCACCTCGTACCTCGGCACCATGCTCCAGGCCGCCGAGGCGAAGCCGGAGAGTCCGCGACAGCGGATTGAGAACGTGGTCGTGCAGTGCTTCGTCGATCGGATCCCCTGCGAGATCGACTACGAGAACGTCGACGGGGAGGTCAACACGCGCGTGATCCGCAGCTACTTCCTCGAACCACGCGTCGAGAGTCACACCGTCTTCGTCTTCGCGCTCGACTCCAAATCGCGGTCGACCCGCTGGTTCCGCATGGACCGCATCCACTCCGCACGCGAGCTGAGGATCGAAGGGACGTATGCGGTCCCCGAGGACTTCGACATCGGAGCGATGACGGGGTCGTCGTGGGGGGTGTGGCAGCCCGGCGAGGAGCTGCAGTCGGTGGTGCTGCGCTTCCATCCCGCCGTCGCCGCTCGGGTGCGGCAGTCGACCTGGCATCCCAGCGCGGTACTGACCGACCTGCCCGACGGCGGCGTCGAGATGCGGCTGCGGGTGGCCAGCGAGGTCGAGATGCGTCCCTGGGTGCTCGGCTGGGGCGCCCAGGTCGAGGTGCTCGAGCCGCCATCGCTCCGCGAGCACGCCACCGCGTCGATGCGCGAGGGGGCGCGAATGTACGGGAAGGGCACCCCGGCGAGCTGACCGTCGGGACAGTCGCGGCCGGCGTCAGACAGCTGTCGCCGGGCCGGACGAGAATACGCGGGCCATGCACAAGATCGAGGGCAAGACCCTCCTCAGCCCCTCGGACCTGATCGGGTTGCTCGCCTGCGAGCACCTGACCCAGCTCGAGCTCGCGGTCACCCGTGGCGAGCTGGTGCGGCCGGTGCTGGAGGATGCCGAGCTCGACCTTCTCGCCCGCAAGGGCCACGCCCACGAACTCGAGCATCTCGAGCGGCTGCGCACCGAGCGGCGACATGTCGTCGCGATCGCCGACCATCCCGAGACGCTCGACGGTCTGCGCGCGGCGGAGGAGGAGACGCTCGCGGCCATGCGCGCGGGCGCCGACGTGATCTACCAGGCCGCCTTCTTCGACGGGACCTGGCGCGGGCGGGCCGACTATCTGCTTCGCGTCGAGACCGCCAGCAACCTGGGTGTGTGGTCATACGAGGTCGCCGACGCCAAGCTGGCGCGCTCGGTGAAGGTCAACGCGCTGCTGCAGATGTGCGACTACTCGCTCCACGTGGCGCGGCTGCAGGGCCTGACGCCCGAGTCCATGCACGTCATCCTCGGCGACAGGACGCAGGAGAGCCACCGGGTCGCCGAGTACGACGCCTACCACCGCGCCGCCCGCGCCCGGCTCGAGGAGCGCGTTCTCGGTGCGCCGGTTGCCACCTACCCCGAGCCCGTCGATCACTGCCGCGTCTGCCGCTGGCGTGAACGGTGCGGCGCCCAGTGGCGTGCCGACGACCATCTCTCGCTGGTCGCCGGCATGCGTCGCGACCACGCTCGACGCCTGGTCGACGCCGGCATCTCCACCGTCGCCCGGCTGGCGGAGGCGGCGGAGGAACCGGTGGCCGACGTGGGCGATGCACCGTGGGAACGGCTGCGCCAGCAGGCGCGTCTGCAGCTCGAAGAGCGCACCACCGGCCGGCAGACATTCGACGTTGTCCTGTGCGAGGAGCCCGGCCTGGGGCTGGCGGCGCTGCCGCCTCCGTCGGCGGGCGACCTCTTCTTCGACATGGAGGGCGATCCCTTCGTCGTCGACGGCGGGCTCGAGTACCTCTTCGGCATCATCGAGGTGGTTGACGGCGCGCCGCGTTTCCATGCCTTCTGGGGGCACGATGCAACCGAGGAGAAGGCGGCCTTCGAGGCCCTGGTCGACCTCATCATCGACCGGCTGACGCGCGATCCCGACCTCCACGTCTACCACTACGCCAACTACGAGGTGGCGGCGCTGAAGAAGCTGATGGGCCGTCACGCGACCCGCGAGGAGGAGGTCGACCGCCTGTTGCGGGGCGGTGCCTTCGTCGACCTGTATCGGGTTGTCCGTCAGGGCGTTCGCGTCTCCAAGGAGTCCTACGGGCTGAAGAGCCTCGAGGCCTACTACATGCCGAAGCGCGAAGAGACGATCGCCGATGCGGCCGGCAGCATCGTCGCCTACGAGCGGTGGCTCGAGATCCGTGACCCCGCCCTGCTCGACGACATTGGGGAATACAACCAGCGGGACTGCGAGTCAACGCGTCTGCTCCGCAGCTGGCTGGAGGACCGCCGTCACGAGCTGGCCGCCCGGACCGGCGTGCCGGTGCCTCGACCGGAGCCGCGGGAGGGGGAGGCGCCGCAGAAGGTGGCACAGGCGGCGGAGGAGACGCGCGAGCTGGTCGAGGCGCTGTCGGCCGGCGTCGGCGAGGACGCGGCGTCACGCACCGCGGACGAGCAGGCGCGCTGGCTACTCGCCCAGTTGCTCGAGTGGCACCGGCGCGAGGAGAAGTCCGGGTGGTGGGCGTACTACGAGCGCTGCGACCACATGACCGACCAGGACCTGGTCGAGGACTCCGAGTCGATCGGCGACATCACCCATCTGAAGATGCTTCGTACCGAGGACAAGAGCGTCGTGCATCAGTACGCGTTCAATCCTCTGCAGGAGCACAAGTTCGACGTCGGTGACGAGCCCCACGACCCGCGGACCAAGGCGGTCTGCGGCGAGATCGTCGCCCTCGACAACGACCAAGGAATCGTGGAGCTGAGACGGGGGCCCAGGGTGTCCGAGCGGGGTCATCCGACCTCGCTGATTCCCGGGACTCCGTACAACACGCGGCCGATGCGCGACGCCCTGCGGCGGCTCGCGACCTGGGCGATCGCCAACGGGCCGGACGCTCCGGGAGAGTACCGCGCGGTTCGCGACCTGCTGCTGCGCCGGCCGCCGCGGCTACGCGGCGGCGTGGATGGCGGATCGCTGGTTGCGCCCGGGGAGGACCCCGTCCTCGCCGCCCGGCGGCTGGTCATGGCGCTGGACGACACCTGCCTCGCGGTGCAGGGGCCCCCGGGTTGCGGCAAGACCTACACCGGCGCGCAGATGATCGTCGAGCTCGTGCGGCGCGGCTGTCGCGTGGGTGTCTGCGCGACCACGCATCGTGCGATCGGCAACCTCCTGGAGGAGATGTGCAAGGTCGCGGCGGAGCGCGGGGTATCGGTGCGGGCGATCCAGAAGTGCGAAGCAGAGGAGGGCTGCGAGGCTCCCGGCATCCGCAGAGCCGGCCACGCCTCCGAGGTCGAGGAGGCGCTGCAGGCCGGCGAGGTCGACGTCGTTGCCGGCACGTCCTGGCTGCTCGCCGACCAGCGATTCGACGGGCGGCTCGACGTGATCATCATCGACGAGGCGGGCCAGATGTCGCTGGCCAACGCCTGCGCGGTCGGGACAGCGGGGCGCAACCTCGTCCTGCTCGGCGATCCGCAGCAGCTCGCCCAGCCCTCGCAGGGCATCCACCCGAAGGGCGCCGAGCGATCTGCGCTGGAGCATGTCCTGGCCGGCCACGACACCATTCCGGCGGATCGGGGGATGTTCCTCCCCACCACGCGGCGGATGCATCCCGAGGTGTGCGCCTTCGTGTCCGCGGCCTTCTATGAGGATCGCCTCACCGCGCTCGCCGAGTGTGCGCGGCAGCGGGTCAACGGAGCCGACGGCGGTCTGTCGGGAAGCGGGACCCGGCTGGCGCAGGTCGAGCACCGCGGCAATCGCACCTGGTCACCGGAGGAGGTGGCAGCGGTGGCCGGCCTGGTCGAGCAGCTGCACACCGCGACGTGGACGGATGCGGACGGCGTCGAGCATCCGCTGGGTCTATCGGACGTCCTCGTTGTCGCTCCGTACAACGCTCAGGTGAAGCGCCTCCGGGAGCGGCTGCCGGATGGCGCCCGGGTGGGAACCGTCGACAAGTTTCAGGGCCAGGAGGGCGCGGTGACCATCTACGCGATGGCGACCTCGAGCGCCGAGGACATTCCGCGCAACCTGGAGTTCCTCTTCAGCCGCAACCGCCTCAACGTCGCCGTGTCGCGAGCGCGGGCGCTCGTCATCGTGGTGTGTTCGCCGGAGCTGCTCCGCGTGCGGTGCAGAACGCCAGAGCAGCTCCGGCTGGTCAACGCGCTGTGCCGCTTCGCCGAGATGGCGACGCCGATCGGCACCGCCGGAGAGCTGGTGGCATCGGCGCCGCCCGCCCTGCGCTGAGGTCGGTGCCCCTGGAGCCTGCCCCCCAGCTCAGCGGCCCGGCGAACCGCCCACGTGGAGCGGCGCCATCCCATAATTCGGGTGATTCACTCGGGGGGGTAGCGCAATGGCAACGGTGGACCCTGGCCTCGTCAGCGAGGTCGTCAGGGCGGCACGAGAGGCCGTCTCGCGACGGAACTGGGCTGAGGCGCATCGGCTCCTGTCCGATGCGGATTCCACCGGTGGGCTCGACGGCGACGGCCTGGCGATGCTGGCAAGCACCGCGTTTGCCAGCGGGAGCGTTCACGACGCGCTTGAGGCGCAGGCCCGCGCCTACGCCGCCCACCTGGCCGAGGGGAACAGCCGGGCGGCGGGTCGGATGGCCTGCGAGCTGTACAGCGACCATGGCCGGCGCGGCGAGACCTCGGTGGCCGCCGGCTGGCTGCGCCGCGCTGAGCACGCACTGCAGGGCGACGAGGATTGCGCCGCGTACGGACACCTCACCATTCGCCACGCGGTCGGCGCCCACAAGCGCGGCGACATCGAGCAGGCCGATGAGCTGATGGCTCGGGCATTGGACCTCGGTCGCCGGCACGCGGACGCAGACCTCGCCTTCTACGCGATGCACTACCAGGGCTTGTGGCTCATCCGGCGTGGTCAGGTCGATGAGGGTCTGGCCCTGCTCGAGGAGGCTGCGCTGGCGGCGGTCAACCGGGAGACCGGGCCGTGGATCACCGGCCTGATTTACTGCAACGTCATCGCCACCTGCCGTGACCTCGGTGACTGGGAACGCGCGGCGGAGTGGACCGAGGTCGCGGACCGCTGGACCTGCAGCGACAACGTGGCACCATTCCCGGGCGTCTGCCGCATTCACCGCGCCGAGCTGAAGAGAATGCGCGGCGCCTGGGCCGAGGCCGAGCGTGAGGCCCTGTCCGGGTGGGCCGACCTGATCGAGGTGAGCCGGCTGATGGCTGCCGCCGGTCTGTGCGAGGCCGGCGAGGTGCGGCTGCGACTCGGCGACCTGGACGGAGCCGAGGATGCATTTCGCCGCGCTCATGAGCTGGGGCACGAGGCCCAGCCCGGGCGCGCTCTGCTGGCCCTGGCTCGCGGCGAGCCGGCCGCCGCCATGAGCGCGCTCGACCGAGGGCTCGCCCAGCAGTCGGACCAGCTGGAGCGCATGCGCCTGCTGGGCCCCGCCGTCGAGATCGCGATCGCCGCGGGCAACCTGGACGCGGCGCGGGCGGCGTCTGCCGAGCTCGACCGCGCGGTGGAGACCTTCTCGTCGGCGGCGTGGCAAGCCATCCGGGACCAGGCGGCGGGCCGTGTGCTGCTCGCCACCGGGTCGGCCGAGGACGCGGCACGGGCGCTGCATCGCTCGGTCACGACGTTCTGCACGCTGGGCATTCCCTACGAGGCTGCCCAGACCAGGGTCCTGCTCGGCCAGGCGCTTGCCGACCTCGGACAGGTGTCCGAGGCCATCGAGGAGTGGCAGACGGCTCGCCGCTCCTTCGCCGAGCTGGGAGCAGCTCGCGACGAGCGTCGCGTCACCGCATTGATCGCCTCGTCGGGCGGCGGCTCGCCGCCCGCGATCGAGCGCGCCACCCGAGCGTTCATGTTCACCGACATCGTCGACTCGACCAGGCTGATCGAGGCGATCGGGGACGAGGCCTGGGCTCACGTCATCACCTGGCACGACAGAGAGGCCCGCGAGTGTGTCGCCCGCCACGGCGGCGAGGAGCTCGACGACGCCGGCGACGGCTTCCTGTTCTGCTTTTCCACCGCCGCGGACGCGCTCGACTGCGCGGCCCACATCCAGCGACGCCTGGTCGAGCACCGGCGCGAGCACGGCTTCGCACCGCAGCTGCGGATCGGCTTCCACGTCGCGGATGCCAAACGGCGCAACGGCAAGTTCATGGGCCGGGGGGTGCACGTGGCGGCGCGCATCGCCGCCCATGCTTCGGCGGGAGAGATCCTGACCAGCGCGGTGTCGCTGCCGCCGACGCGCTACCCGGTCGAGCCGCTAGGGCCCGTCGCGCTCAAGGGCCTGGACGATCCCGTCGACCTGGTGCGGGTGCGCTGGGACATCGAGCCCTGACGCGGTAGGCCGCGGCTCCGGCCGGTCAGGGCGTGGGTCGGGGCTTGCGTGCGCTCGCGATGACTCCCCAGCAGGGGCGCCAGGGGCCGCGCATCATGAGGTATCGCTCGATCGCCGCCTGCTCGGCGCGATCCGCCAGCTGCTCCGGGGTCATGTCGCCGCTCTCCATCGGGTGGGTCACTGCCCCCTCACCATGACCTGAGGCGGCGACACCACCCTGTCGCCGGGCGCTGCCCGGGGCGGCTAAGATCCCGGGCCCATGGCCGGCACTGCCAGCACCACCGCCGTCTCGGTCGCCCGACGCCTCTGGGATGTGAGCGAGCCGATCGCGGGGAGCGTCTACTTCGCCCCCGAGGTGCAGCAGCGCTACGAGGCCCTCGGCCTCTCCTATCCGGAGGGCTACTTCTGGTCGCGGTCGGCGGCGATGGGAACCCTCACCCCCTCGGCGGTGTCGGCGACCTTTGCCGTCTTCAACCCCGACATCGTCCGTCCCCTGCTGTCCGCGGCCCAGGCCAAGGCCGACCGCGAGACGGTTCTCGAGGCGCGACGTCGGGGGATGGGAGAGGCGCTGCGGCGGATGCTCGGCGACCTCGATGTCCGGCCCGCCGCCGATGCGCTTCGCCCCGTTGCCGAAGCCGGAGAGCCGCACGGACGGCCGCTGTACGCGGGTCTGCGCGACCTCCCCTGGCCCGACGACGCCCACCAGGCGCTGTTCTTCGCCTGCGACCTGGTTCGCGAGTACCGCAGCGACGGGCACGTCGCGGTGTGGACCTCGCTCGGCTGGCATCCCATCGAGGTGATGGCGCTGACCGAGCTCTTCTGGGGCATGAGCATCGGGACCCATATGCGCACCCGGGTCTGGCCGCACGAGCGTGTCGGCGAGGTGGTCGCGGATCTGCGCGCCCGTGGCCTCATCGAGGATGACGACCGTCTCACCGCCGAGGGGCTCGGTCTGCGGCGCGACATCGAGGAGCGGACCGATGCGGCCATGGGCGCGATGGTGGACGCGGCCGAGCGCGAAGGGGCCGAGCGGGTGCTCGGTCTCGTCCGTCCGCTGGCGCGGCGGGTCCTCGAGGCGGGTGGCTATCCCATCGATCCGGAGACCCAGCGCGGCCTCAATCGCTGAGCGGCGCCGCGCGCGCCGCGCCGGTTCATCGGCAATGACGCTCACAGCTCATGACCCAGGCGATTGAGGAGACCGTCCGCCGCCGCCTCGAGCAGCTGGGAGTCGAGCATCAGCTCATCCCCTGCGATCCCGAGCTGGCCGACACCGCGGCCTTCTGCGCCGCGTATGGCTATGCACTCGAGGACTCGGCCAACACCATCCTGGTGGTCGGCAAGTCGACGCCGCCGCGCTACGCGGTGTGCGTGGTGCTGGCGGTCAATCGCCTCGACGTCAACCGGGTGGTGCGCGACCGTCTCGGGGTGCGCCGGGCCTCGTTCGCGTCGGCGGAGGAGACCAGCGACCTGGCCGGGATGATGCTGGGCGGGGTCACCGTCTTCGGGCTGCCGCCCGGCCTCCCGGTCTGGGTCGACGCGCGGGTGATGGAGCGCGAGCGGATCGTGCTCGGCGGCGGCAGCCGGTCGGTCAAGGTGGAGGCCTCGCCGGCGATCCTGCGGGCGATCCCCGGAGTGGAGGTGGTCGAGGGTCTCGCCCGCTGACCCAACCATGGTCGATCCGCAAGGTTTGCGGCCCGGCCGGCGTCCTCTCCCCTTGAGGGCCGGTAGCACAACACCGGTGCCTTGCATGGGGAAGGGGTGCTCCTGGCGCGCCTGGCATCGCCTCGCCCCGATCACAGCGTGGGAGACCGGTGCGCAGACGCAGGCTGATCCTGATCGCGGTCGCCGTCGCCTCGATGGTGCCGGTCCTCCTCGGCGTTGCCGCGCGCATCGACATGCGGAACTCCTCGAGCCCGGGCGCCGGGCTGCCCTCCCCGGGGGTCGACCGCTTCCTGCAGCTCACCGGCGGCGGCGGCGCGGCACCCGGCTCCAGCAACACCTCCGGGGCGGCTGCGGCCACCAAGGCCACGGCCGCCGCTCCCCCTGCCGACGCCAACGAGCTCCCGAACGGCTGGCACCTCACTCCCGCGGGCATCCAGGTCGCGGTTCCGCGCTTCCCCCTCGGCGAGACCGCGACCCCCGACGGCAGCAAGCTCATCGTCAGCTCTGACAGCGGCGGCGTTCAGGCCGTCTCGGTCATCGACACCGCGTCACCACCGCCGGTGGGCGTCGCCACCCCGGCGGCGAATCTCTTCATGGGGGTCGCGGCCCTGCCCGACGGCACCGTGTATGCGAGCGGCGGTAACGCCGACCGAGTCTTCCGATTCCACCTCGCCGGCCCCGCTCTGGTCCACGAGGACCTGACCAACGCCGCGGTGTTCCCCGTCCACAACGCCGCCGACGGGGTGCTCGGACAGGTCAGCGGCCAGAACCCGCCGCCCAACGCTCCCGCCGGTGACGGCATCCGGGTGAACCGATACCCCGCGACGCTGCTGACCCAGGGCGGGCTTCTCTACGCCGCCGGCAACGTCTCCGAGCCGACCGGCACCGGCGGCGAGACCTGCCCGTCGGGAGAGCCGATCTGCTCCCGGGTGAGCATCGTCGACACCACCACCAATGCCGTGATCGGGCGCGCTCCGGTTGGCCTCGACGCCTACGGTCTCGCCCTCGACCCGCAGCGTCACCTGCTCTACGTCTCCAACTGGGCCGACCAGGTGGGTCGCGGCAACCTCGCCGGCGGCACCGTCTCCGTGGTCGACGTCAGCAATCCGCGGGCGCCGGTGGAGCGCGGCGTCACCGTCGTCGGTCATCACCCCAGCGCGGTCCAGCTCAGCGCCGATCGCACCCGGCTCTTCGTCGCCAACACCAACGACGACACCATCAGCGTCCTCGCCCTCGGCGGCAGCGGTGCGCCCACCGTGGTCGCCACCGAGTCGACCCGCCCGCTCAGCGCGGTTCCGGTCGGGAGTCATCCGGACGCGATGACGCTCTCTCCCGATGGCAACACCCTCTTCGTCGCGCTGGCCGGGATGAACGCGGTCGAGGCCCGCGACGGTCACACCGGCGCCCGCGTGAAGGGCACCTCCACCTACATCCCGACGGGCTGGTACCCGTCGGCCCTCGCGGTCACCGGCAACGCAGCGCATTACCGGCTCTGGGTAGCGAACGCCAAGGGCATCGGATTCGGCACCGGCGCTAACGGCAGCGTCCTCTTCGAGGGCACCACCACCGGCGGCACGGTCAGCGGCATCGACCTCCCGGTGAGCGCCGCTCAGGAGCGCGCCTGGTCGCAGCAGGTGGTGCGCGACGACGGTCTCGACACCGCGGGCGTCAACCCGTGCGCACCGCAGCTGCATCCCTCCGAGGTGCTCTGCCCACCGAAGGGGACGCAGTCGCCGATCAAGCACGTCATCTACATCGTCACCGAGAACAAGACCTTCGATCAGTACTTCGGCGATCTGTCGCCCGCCCAGGGGTACGACGCCGACCCGTCATACGCGATCTACGGCAACAACGTCACTCCCAACCATCACAAGCTGGCCGCCGCCTACAGCCTCGGCGACCGCTTCTTCTCCGACGCCGAGGTGTCGGTCACCGGTCACTCATGGACCTCGGGCGCCATCGCCACCGACCACAACGAGAAGACCTGGCCGGCCGACTACGACCAGGGGGTGCGGGGCACCCACGGCGGCGGCGATCCGCTGCGGCCCTCGATCGCCTCCGGCTGCGCGCCCAGCGGCAACATCGGCTGTCCCGACGACGTGCTCAACGACCCGCAGGGTGGCTACATCTTCGAGGCCTTCCGGCGGGCCGGGGCGCAGCCGCCGGAGACCGCCGGTGCCAAGCTCACCATGGGCATCTACGGGGAGCACACCGCGCGCGACTCCGGCGACATGAGCGCCTACCAGGCGAAGGGCCGCAACAAGGACGGCAGCGTCGCCTACTGGAAGGCGGGCGACATCCAGTACTTCGACACCTGCCGGGCACGCGAGTTCATCACCGGTAAGGCGCCCGACGGCCCCGCCCCCGACAACAACGACTACTTCGGCGACTGCGCCGGCCGCACCCTCGACCCGCAGTTCACCCTGGCCCACTGGGCCTCGGTGCTGAAGAACACCGGCAAGGACGTGATGCCCAACTTCATCTACATGAGCCTGCCGGACAACCACACCCTGGGCACCAACCTCGGCAGCCCCACCCCGGCGTCGATGGTCGCCGACAACGACTACGCGCTCGGGCTGCTGGTCGATGCGCTGTCGCGCAGCCCCTTCTGGTCGTCGACGGTCTTCATGCAGACCGAGGACGACACCCAGGCGGCCGGCGATCACATCTCACCGCTGCGCGACTACCTCAGCGTGATCGGTCCGTGGGCCCAGCCCGGGGTCGAGCACCAGTGGGGCTCGATGCCCGCGCTGCTGCGGACCATCGAGCAGCTCTTCCACGTCGCCCCGATCACCCTCTACGACCGGCTCGCGACCCCGGAGCACAGCGCCTTCCTCGCCAGACTGAGCGACAAGCCGAACCTGGCGCCGTACACGGTGGTCACCCCGCTGGTCCCATTCGCCGTCAACCAACCCGGCGCCGCCGGCCAGAGCATCTCCGCCAAGCTGGACTTCAGCACTGTGGATCGCGTCGACGAGGGCATCCTCTCCGCCATCCTCTGGGCCGATGCCACCCACACGCCACTGCGGTTGCCACCGGACGCCGCCGGCCTGCTCAGCGCCTCTCCGTAGCCGCGGGGGCGGAGCTACCCTGCCGCCACCGTGAGAATCGGTGCCGACGGCAGCTGGATGCGCTGGACGCGCACCGGGCTCGGTCGCTACCTCGACGGGCTGCTGCACGCCATGGCGTCGCAGCTCCCCGGCGGCGACCGGCTCACGGTCTACTACAACAGCACACCGGCACCGCGTCTGTTCGACCCGACGGTGCGCGAACGGTCACTCCGCATCCCCACCGCCACCGCCTGGAACCAGGTCGCCCTGCCGATCGCGCTCGCGGCCGATCGCTGCGACGTCTACCTCGGCGGAGCCAACATCATCCCTGCGGTCGCGCGCCAGCCGCGCGTGGTCGTCATGTTCGACTGCCTCGCCTTCCACCGCACCGAGGCACACGCCGGTCGCTGGGGACGCTATCTGCGTCGCTGGCAGCGGATCTCCGCGGAGCGCGCCGCTGCCGTCATCGCCATCAGCGCCTGGACAGCGAAGGAGTGCGTGCTCCACCTCGGGCTCGACCCCGCCGGCATCCGCGTCGTCCCGTGCGGCGTCGGTGCCGACTTCGGTCCGCTCCCAGAGCCCGAACGATTCGAGGAGGAGCGCCGGCTCCGCGCCGGAATGGGCCTGCCTCGGCCCTTCGTCCTGCAGGTGGGAGGCTGGGACTACAAGGGGGCGCCGGCCGCCGTCGCCGCGATGCGCACCCTGCGCGACCGCGGCCACGACGTCGACCTGGTGCGGGTCGGGGCCGGCCTGCGCGGCGACTCGACCGACCGCCTTCGCGTGCTCGGCTACGTCGACGAGCCCACCCTGCGCGCTCTGTATCGCGCCGCTGCCGCGGTGTGCGTCGCCTCGTCGATGGAGGGATTCGGGCTGCCGGTGCTCGAGGCGATGGCCTGCGGCACCCCGGTGGTGGCCAGCCGCGCCGGCGGGCTGCCGGAGGCGGGCGGCGACGCCGCCATCTATGCCGACGCCGGTGATGCCGTCCGGCTCGCCGACGCCCTGGAGCGGGTGATCGCCGACCCCGGGGAGGCGAAGCGCCTGCGCCTTGCCGGACGCGAGCGCGCCGCGGCCTTCACCTGGGAGCGCGCCGCGACCGCTGTTTTCGAGGTTCTCCGAACCGCTGCTGGTTAACAACTTTTTTCCCACAAACTCGCGAACGGCCCGCATACTCCGCCCGGCGGGTGGGGAGAGCCCCCCGTAGACCAGGAGTCCCCAGAAGCATGCATCGATCTCGCCGTGCCGTTCTCGCCGTCGTCGCCGCCGTGCTCGCGACGAGCACGGTCACCGCCGGCCCGGCATTCGCCAAGGGCAACACCGCCAGCAAGTCGACGACGCGCTCCACGGTTGTGCCCGGCTACGACATCGGCTGGCCGCAGTGCCCGAGCAGCGTTCCCGGCAGCGCCGCCTTCGGCATCGTCGGTGTCAATCACGGGCTGGCCTACTCGGTCAACTCGTGCCTGAGCAGCCAGTACGGATGGGCGTCGCGGCTCACCAAGGCGCCGGCCTTCTACACCAACACCGCCAACCCGGGACCGATCAGCACCCACTGGAACAATCCCGGCTTCCCGCAAGCCTGCGTCGATCCCAGCAGCGCCTCCGACACCGGCTGCGCCTACGACTACGGCTGGAACGCCGCCGCCTCCGCCTTCGCGACCGCCGCCAGCGCGACCACGACCACCGTGGCGGCGACGCATGCGTGGTATCTCGACGTGGAGACCGGCAACAGCTGGAACGGCTCGACCTCGGCCAACGCCGCCGACCTCCAGGGCGGAATCGACTATCTCCACTCGCGGGGCGTCGCCACCGTCGGGGTGTACTCGACCGGCTATCAGTGGGGGGTGATCACCGGCGGCTACGCCATCGCCGGCGCTCCCGACTGGGTCGCCGGCGCGTTGGGCGCCCGTCAGGCGGCGGGCTGGTGCGGCCCCTCGTACTCCTTCAGCGGCGGTCCGGTGCACCTGGTGCAGTACCCGCAGTCGGGCTTCGACGCCGACTACGCTTGCCCGGGTACGTGACCGGTGAGCATCTAGCCGAACCACCACCGCCGCCACCGCCACGGGTCGCCGTGGTGGTGGCCACCCGCGACCGGCCTCGGCTGCTGGGGCGCTGCCTGTCGGCGCTGGCCCGGCAGACCCGCCCCCCGGACGAGGTGGTCGTCGTCGATGACGCGTCGTCTCCGGCCACCGCGGCGGTGCTGGGCGGCTCGCACCATCGGCTCCCGCTGACAGTGCGCCGGCGCGAACGCAGCGGCGGTCCGGCGGCGGCGCGCAACGACGGCTGGCGGGCGACCTCCGCGTCGCTCATCGCCTTCACCGACGACGACTGCCGGCCGTCGACCGGATGGCTCGAGGCACTGCTTGCCGACGCGGCCTCGAGTCGTGTCGTCGTCGGTCGCACCATTCCTGACGCGGAGGACGGCGGCGAGCACTCGGTCTTCGACCGCTCCATGTTCGTGACCGCCGAGGACGGTCGTTTCTCCACCTGCAACGTCCTCTATCCGCGCGACCTGCTCGACTGTCTCGGCGGGTTCGACACCCGGTTCCATCGCTACGGCGAGGACACCGACCTCGGCCAGCGGGCGCTCGCCGCCGGCGCCGAGGCGGCCTTCGCGCCCGACGCCCTGGTGTGGCACGCGGTGCACCATGGCGGCGTCGCGGCGGCGGTCGCCGACCGGCTTCGCTTCACCGAGGTGGCACGGCTGCTTCGCCGCCATCCCCAGCTGCGCAGCCAGATCTGCGACGGGCTCTTCTACCGTCGCGCCCACGGCCGCCTGCTGCTCGCTCTGCTCGGCGCGTCGCTGCTGCGGGTGACGCCCGCCGGTCTGGTGGGGACGTCGGCCTGGGCGGGCGACGCGGTGCACCGCGTTCCGCTGCCGGCGCGCGAGCCCGGCGGCCGCCTCGTGAAACAGCTGATCGGCCTCGCGGTTCTCGACGGCGTCGAGGTGGCCGCGTGCGCCTGGGGCAGCCTGCGTCACCGCACCCTCATCCTCTGAGTCCGTGCGCATCCTCGTCCTCAGCTACGAGACTCCGAGCTACCCCGGTGGGGGCGGACAGACGCGCCAGCACTGCCTGCTCGAGCCGCTGGCGACACGCCATCAGATCCGCGTGCTGAGCACCGGCGCTCCACCCAAGCTGGGCCGGCCTCCCGACGGCGTCGAGCTCCGCTACATCCGTCCGCTGCCGCCGCTCCCGCCTCCCTCCGGCCGCTGGCTGCGCAAGAACCTCGATCATTACCTCTCCGGACCGCCCTGGCTGCACCGCCTCGCCCTGCACGAGAGCTCCGCCCTCGAGGTGGTGCTGGCCGAGCACCTCGCCGATTTCCGTCCCGACATCGTGCAGATCGAGCACGGCGAGCTGGCACCGCTGCTGCGCGCGGTTCCCGCGGGACTTCCCACCGTGCTGGTGATGCACAACATGCTGACCACCATCCAGCGCCAGCTGGTCGGGCTGCAGACCACCGCCAGGGAGCGGCTGGCGATGAGGCTCGAGGTCACGGTCATGGCGCGGCAGGAGCGTCGAGATCTGCGCGCCGCCGGCGCGGTGATCGTCACCACCAAGCACGACCGCCGTCTGGCGCTGCGTCTCCAGCCGCGCGCCCGGGTCAGCATCGTCCCCAACTGCATCCCGGTCGATCATTTCCGCCGCGACGCAGGACGCGCACCGGTGCCGACGGTGGTGATGACCGCGTCGTTCCAGTACCCGCCCAACCAGGCCGCCGCCCATCATCTGCTGGCCGACATCTTTCCCCGGGTGCGCGAGGCGGTGCCTGACGCCGAGCTGGTGCTGGTCGGTCAGGGGATGCAGCGCCGGTTGCGCGCCGAGGTCCACGCCTGCCCCGGCGCCCGTGCCACCGGGGCGGTGGCGGACGTGCGTCCCGAGCTCCACCGCGCCTGGGTCAGCGTCGCCCCGCTGTGGGAAGGCTCCGGGTCGCCGCTCAAGGTGCTCGAGGCGCTCGCCTCGCGGGTGCCGGTGGTGGTCGCGTCTCGGGTGGCGGCGGCGCTGGAGATGGACGCCGACCAGGGTGTCGTGTCCGCCGGCGGCGCCGGCGACTTCGCGGCGCGGGTGATCGAGCTGCTGCGCGATCCGGAGCGCGGAGAGCGCTTGGCCACCGCCGGCCTGGCGGTGGTGCGCGAGCGGTTCGACCGACTCCCAGCGGCGGCGGCCCACGAAGCGGTCTGGGAGTCGCTGGCCGGGCGCGGCGGAAACCGGGCGGCATGAGCGCGAACGCGAACCTCGAGACTCAAAGCGGCCCGTACAATTCCCGGGCCTCAGGAGACTCCGCCATCATTGCCACGAACCGGTGAGGATCGCCATCCTCGGCACCCGCGGCATTCCCGCCGCCTACGGCGGCTTCGAGACGCTGGCCGAGGAGCTGGCCGCCCAGCTGGCCGGGCGTGGTCACGAGGTCACTGTCTACTGCCGTCCGCGACGCACCGGCAACGGCGCGGTGCCGGCCGGGGTGCATCTGGTCACCCTGCCCTGCGTCCACCACAAGTATCTGGAGACGGTGAGCCACACCGCGCTCAGCGCGCTGCATGCCACCGCGCGACGCTACGACGCGGTGCTGATCTGCAACGCTGCCAACGCCGTCTTCGCCTGGTTGCCGCGACTGCGTGGCACCCGGGTGGCGCTCAACGTCGACGGCCTCGAGGCCAAGCGCGCCAAGTGGAATCGCCTCGGTCGCGCCTACTACCGGTTCAGCGAGCGGGTCGCGCTCCGCACCCCGAACAACGTTGTCACCGACGCTCGGGTGATCGCCCGCTACTACCGAGACCGGTACGGCATCGAGTCGACCTACATCCCGTACGGTGCACATCTGCCGCCGTTGCCGCCACCTCCGCCCTCACCGGACGGTCCGATCGCGCGCTTCGCGCTGCGGCCCGGGGGCTACGTGCTCTACGTCAGCCGGCTGGAGCCCGAGAACCACGCCCACACCGTGGTCGCCGCCTTCAACGAGTGCCAGGACCTGCCGCTCGAGCTGGTGATGACCGGCCAGGCACCGTATGCCGCGCCGTACATCCGCCGGGTGCTGGCGGCCGCCGACTCGCGCACGGTGTTCACCGGCGGGGTCTACGGCAGCGGCTACCACGAGTTGCAGGCGCATGCGCGCTGCTACGTCCATGCCACGGTGGTGGGGGGCGTCCATCCCGCCCTGGTGGAGGCGATGGCGCATGGACGTGCCATCGTCTGCGCCGACACGCCGGAGAATCGCGAGACTCTGGCCGGCGCCGGCGTCTACTACCGGCCGGACGATCACCTGGCGTGTGCCGCCGCTATCCGCCGGATCTGCCTCGACGATGGGCTCAGCACCGAGCTCGGAGGGCGCGCCCGCGAGCGGGCCCGCACCGAGTACTCGTGGACCAGCGTGTGCGATGCCTACGAGCGGCTGCTCCTCGATCCGCACCCCGACCCCGACGGCGCCGACGCGATGCCGGTGGCTTCCTCGAAGGGCGCACCCCGATGAGCGGCGCTCAGCCGTTGACGGTGCTCGCCGATGCCAGCGCCCTGGCCGACGGACGGCGCACCGCGGGCATCGGTCGTTACGCCTCCAGCCTGCTGGCCGCGCTCGCCGAGCGCGACGACGTGGTGGTGCACCGCTACATCCCGCGCCGTCCACCGCCGCGCGACTCATGGGCGCTGCGCTGGCTGCACGCCCAACCCGGGCTGGTCGCAGCGTCGTTGTGGCACCGGCCGCGGCTGGTCCACGGGATGGCCAGCGACCCGGGGCTCGGGTGGCCGCTCGATCGCCAGGCGGTCACCGTGCACGACGTCATCCCGTGGACCGAGACGGCGGTGCGCCCGGGGTCGGTGACGGCGCGATACCTCGCCTTCCAGCGCCGTCGCCTTCGTCGCTGCGCGGCGGTGATCGCGGTCAGTGACGCCGTCGCCGCCGAGGCCTGCGCGGCGCTGCAGCTGGAGCCGCGCCGGGTCGAGGTGGTGCCCGAGGGAGTCGGTGCGGTCTTCACCGCCGCCGCCGACGTCCGCGATCACGAGCTGCGCGCCGGCTGCGGCGTGACCGCGGCGCGCTACGTGCTCTGGGTTGGCAGCATGCGCGCCCACGATCATCGCAAGGCGCTCGACGTGCTGCTCGACGCGGTGACCAGCGTCGGCGGCGATGGTCCGGCAGTCACGCTGGTCCTCGCCGGCGCTCCCGGCGCGGAGTCGCAGCGGCTGGCCTCGACGGCAACGGCGAGCGGACGGCCCGTGATCCTGACCGGCTACGTCGACGACCCCACCCTGGCGGCGCTCTACCGCGGCGCCGCCGTGGTGGCCCTGCCCTCCCGCCACGAGGGCTTCGGGCTGCCGCTGCTCGAGGCGATGGCCTGCGGCGCCCCGGTTGTGGCCGGTGCTGCCGGAAACCTTCCCGAGCTCGCCGGGGAGGCAGCCCTGCTGGTGCCGCCCGGCGATGCCCGGTCGCTGGCGCAGGCGCTGCTCGAGGTGCTCTCCGACGCCGCCGTCCGCGCACGCCTGGTGGGGGCCGGTCCCCGCCGGGCGGCGCCGTTCACCTGGGCGCGTGCCGCCGAGCAGACGGTCGCGGTGTACCGCCGCGTCGCTGGGGCTCAGGGCCCGGCGAGCGCCTCCCCATAGATCGCCCACATCGCCGGCAGCGAGGCGTCGAGGGAGAAGCGCCGGCGATCGCCACGGGCGGCGGCCGCCATGCGGCGGCGCAGGGCGGCGTCGGCAAGCAGCCGCAGCAGCGCCTGCGCCAGCGCGCCGGCGTCCCCCGGCGGCACCAGCAGGCCGTCGACTCCGTCGCGCACCTGCTCGAGGTGGCCGCCGTGGGCGGAGGCGATCACCGGCCGGCCGGCGCACAGGGCGTCGACGACCGCCAGCGCGAACGGCTCGGGGCGGGTCGAGGGCGAGACGATGATGTCAGAGACGGCCAGAACGTCCTGGGGGTCGACGAACCCGGGGAAGACCACGCGGTCCTGCAGGCCGGCCAGCTCGACCTGTCGCCGCAGCGCCGCGCCGATGGGCTCGTCCCCCGGATAGATGTCGCCGGCGAGCACCAGTTGCACCGCCGCCGCCGCCGGTCCCAGCCGGGCCAGCGCATCGACCAGCACCTCCTGGCCCTTCCAGGCGTTGAGGCGGGCGAGCACGCCCACGGTGGGCCGGCGGGGGTCGAGGCCGAGGCGGCGAGCGCCGGCGGCGCGGTCGGGGAGCGCGGCGAACCGATCGGGGTCGACGCCGTCGTGCACCACCGTGGTCCGGTTGGCCAGCGCCGGGCGGAGTCGCAGCAGCGCGTCGCGCACCGGTCCGCTGACCGCCGCCACCTGGGTGGCGCGGCGCTCCAGCACCGCGGCAAGCACCCGCAGCGCACGCCGGTCGGCGGTCAGATACTCGCGGAGATGCCAGACGTGCGGCACCCCGATCGCGCCGGCCACGGCGGCTCCCGAGAGCACGGCGGCGCTGTTGCTGTGCACCAGCTCGACCCCTTCGCGGCGGGCAAGCCGGGCCAGCCTGAGGCGCGAGCCGAGCAGCGCGCCGGCAACCTGCGCCGCGCCCAGAGGATTGAGCAGGCGCCGTCGCAACACCGCCAGCGGCAGCACCTCCACCGGGACACCGGCAGCCACCAGGCGGGCGGCCAGCGGTCCGTCATCGGGCAGGGCGACCAGCGCCCGTCCCCCGGCGGCGCGGTGCGCCAGCACCAATCGCTCGAGGCAGAGGTCGGCACCGTACAGCTCGGCGCTGGAACCGACGAAGAGCACCGTCGGCGGGGTGCGGCGACCCGAGTCCACCATCGCCGCGAGGGCGGCGGAGAGGGCGTCCGCCGAGGCGTCCCACGAGAAGCGTCGCTCGGCCACCGCCCGCCCCGCGCTGGCCAGCGATGCCCGTCGCGGCGCATCAGCGGCGAGCTCCGCGGTGCGCGACGGCATCTCCTCGACGGCGCAGACCTCGACCTCGGTCCCGGCGTCGAGGTCGAGGCCGCGCACGCCGACGGGGGTGCTGACCACCGGCAGCCCGGCGGCGAGGTACTCGATGGTCTTGATGCTGGTGCCACCGCCGTCGAGCAGCGGGCACAGAGCGACGTCGGCCGCGTGCAGCACCGGCACCACATCGGGCACCTCGCCGAGCACGGTCAGCCCGGGGACGGATCTGCGGCCCAGCCCGCAGCGCCCGGCGACGACGAGGTGCACACCGGCGCGTGCGTAGGCGGCCACCTGACCGAGCAGCACGTCGACCGCCCGCACGTTGGGACCGTGCCCCGAGCCGACGAAGACTCCGACACACAAGTCATCGCCAAGGCCCAGCGCCGCGCGTGCCTGCCGACGCTCGTCCTCGCCGGCGGGACGGAAGCGCACAAGGTCGACGCCGTTGGGCACGCAGGCGATGACACCGGCGCCGCGCCGGCGCGATGCGAGCGCGTCCTCGTCATCGGTGACCAGCACCAGGTCGGCCACCGTCAGCGCCGCCCCTTCCACCCGGTCGATCTCGGCCGCGATCCGCTGGGTCAACGGCGCATCCTCGCGAGCCGGGTACAGCTGGGCGGCGATGCAGTCCTCGTCGAGCGCGGTGGGAATGCGCGCCGGCGTGGCGCGACGGACCCAGAGATAGTGATCCGGCACCGACACCCAGACCGCGTCGGCGGCGGCGAGGGCGCGGCGCAGTCGCCGGCGGGGAAGCATGTCGAGGATGCGGTCGATATAGGCAGGGCCGTACCCGAAGCGCGCCAGCAGCGAGACCCAGAGCACCAGCAGGGGATCGCAGAGCCGGTGGTCGGTCCATCGCGGCGTCACCCGACGGCTGCGTCGAGGAAGGGGGAGATCGGTGCGCTGGATGGTGAGCGAATGGGACTCGACGTCCCACTGGTCGCTGAGCCGGTGGAGCAGTGCCGCCGCCCGGTGCTGCTTGCCCCGCCTCGGGGGATGGGTGGCGGCGACGGTGACCGCCACCAGCCGCCGCCGGGGTATGGTGGTGGCCGGGCCGGCCTCGGGATGATCGTTAGGCGTGCTCGGCATGCGAGATGAACGACAACTCTAGCGTGGACGTCGTCATCGTCAGCTGGAATGTCCGCGAGGAGCTGCTCGCCTGCCTGCGGTCGGTTGCCGCCGAAGCGACCGTGCACCCGCGCGTGTTCGTCGTCGACAACGCCTCCGGCGATGGCACCGTCGAGGCGGTGGCGGAGCAGTTTCCCCAGGTCACCCTGCTCCGCAACCCGGCCAACGAGGGATTCGCCCGCGCCGCCAACCGCGGCATCGCCGCCGGTAACGCGCCCTACGTGCTGCTGCTCAACCCCGACACCGTGGTTCCGCCGGGCGCGCTGGGGGCGCTGGTCGCCGAGCTCGAGCGCCGTCCCCAGCACGGCATCGTCGCCCCCCGGCTGCTGGGCGAGGATGGCAGCCCGCAGCACTCCGCCTATGGGTTTCCGTCGCTGCGGATCTCACTGCTGCTCGCCACCGGGGCCCAGCGCCTGCTTCCGCACGGGCTGCGTGCCGGCTGGCTGCTCGAAGGCGACTGGCATTCCGATGTCGAGCGCGACGTCCCCTGGGTGATCGGCGCCTGCATGCTGGTGCGGCGCGCCGCCATCGCCGCGGCCGGCCCGCTCGACGAGCGCTTCTTCGTGTACGCGGAGGACATGGAGTGGTGTGACCGCTTCGCCCGGGCGGGGCATCGCATCCGCTTCCTTCCCTCTGTGTCGGTGACCCATCTCGGTAACCGCAGCGGAGCGCAGCGCTTCGGCGAGGACCGCACCGCCGCCTGGCTGGCCAACAGCGTCGACTTCGTGCGCGCGCGTCACGGACGGGTGTGGACCGCCGCCTACCTGCTCGTCAACGGCGCTGCCACGGTGACCCGCTACCTGGGGGGCGCGGTGCTGGTCCGGCTCAATCCCACGCCACGGCGCCGCGAGCGGCAACGCCTGTGGCGTGGCCACGCGCGCTACTACCTCGGCTTGGCGCGGAGTCGGGACCGGCCGGCTAGAACGCGGTGACCCCGCTGATCGGGGCGTTGAGCCGCGATCCGCCCATGCTGCCCATGAAGGCCGGACCAAAGCAGAACACCCCGCCGTCGGACGCCACCAGCCGGTATCCGGCGGCGCCGCCGTCGCCGGCCAGGGCCACCATCGGGGCGTTGAGGCGCATGCCCCCGGTGCTGCCCGTGTAGGGAGCGCCGCCGAAGGCGAAGATGCCGCCGTCGCTGGCGACCAGCCAGTAGCCGCCGCCGCCGGCGGCGCCGATGCCCACCACCGGGGCGTTGAGCCGCCGCCCGCCCATCGATCCCGCGAAGCCGGCGTCGCCGAAGGCGAAGATCCCCCCGTCGCCCGCGGCCAGCCAGTAGCCGTTGCCGCTGGGACTCGCGGCGATGCCGACGATCGGCGAGTTGAGCCGTCGCCCTCCCATCGACCCGAGGAATCGCGTGTCGCCGTAGGTGAAGATGCCGCCGTCGGCGGCGACCAGCCAGTAGCCGTTGCCGCTGGGGCTCGCTGCCATGCCGACGATCGGCGCCGCCAGCCGGACGTCACCGGCACTGCCATGGAAGCCGGCGTCGCCGAAGGAGAAGATGCCACCATCGGCCGCAACCAGCCAGTAGCCGTTGCTGTCGGGGCTATGGGTGATGCCCACCACGGGAGCGTGGAGTCGGATGCCGCCCATGCCGCCGCGGTAGGGCGCGGCGCCGAAGGTGAAGATGCCGCCGTCGCGCCCGGCCAGCCAGTAGCCGTGGCTGCCGGGTGGTGGCGGGGGACCGAGCGACCCGGAGTAGGCGACCACGGTGCTCCCGGCGGCGACGAAGACGCGTCCACCCGCGGCCGCCGGGGTTGCGAAGTGCTGCATTGCCCCAGCGTTGTCCTGGAAGCGGACCGCCCCCGACGCGGGGTCGAGCGCGTAGACGATGCCGCCGTTGTAGTCGAGCACCCAGACCAGGCCGCCGGCGACGATCGGCGATCCCGCCGTCCCGCCGGGCCCGTGCCAGGCGACGGTGAACGACGCGCCCGACAGGCGCAGCGCCCGCATGCCGTCGGTGCAGGGGACATAGATGTAGGGGTCGGCGTAGGCGTTGCCGCCGTACGAGGTGCAGACGCCGCCGGCGAAGACCTGGCCGCCGACAGTGCCGAGATGGGTGCTCGAGAGCAGGTAGCCGGTCGATCCCTTGCCCACCTGGAAGACCAGGCCACCGTTGAGCAGTGAGGGGCCGTTGGAGCCCAGGTCGGTGTCGGTGGCGTTGAGCTGTGCGAAGTCGGCCGGTGCGAACCAGTCGACCAGCTGCAGTGTCGGGGAGAGCTTGAGCACCGAGTCCCCGCCGTCCCAGGCTCCCGTCGAGGCGCTGTTGCCGGTGGCCACGAAGACGTTGCCGGCACCGTCGATGACCGCGCCCGACGGCGCCCAGATCCCGCCTCCACCCGTTCCCCCCGCCACCTCGTACGAGTAGAGGGGTCCCCCGCCGTCGGGCTGCGACGCCACCACCCAGCCGTGGTAGTTGCCGCAGTCGCCGTCCAGCCCTCCGAGCGATACGTAGACCAGACCGTTGGCCAGCGAGAGCGCAGCGCGCTGCTGCTGCACGGTGGGGTCGCTGCCCGGGGGGTCGATGGTCCGCTGCATCACCACCGCCCCGTTGCCGGCGTCGAGCCCGACCAGCACGTGGTGCGGTCCGCTGACCTCGGCGACGGCGTAGACGCGGTTGGTGCCGGCGTCGAGCACCGGCGTGCCGGTGATGCCGAGGGGATTGATGTTGCCGCAGGGCAGCGACGAGAGCGGCACCGGTGTGCCCACGTTGGTGTGCCAGAGCACCGCGCCGCTGCTGGCGTCGAGGCCGTAGAGCGAGTCGTTCTCGGTGGCGACGATCACGGTGTTGCCGTCGACCAGCGGCTCGGCGTATACCGCGCCGTCGAGCTGCGGCGTTGTCCAGGCGCGTGAGATCTGGGTGAAGCCGGGATCGGCGCGGTCGACGCCCGTATGCGGCAGGTCGGCGTGATAGTTGGGCCACAGCGCATCCGCCACGCCCGGATGGGCGGCGGTCGGCAGTGCCCCGAGGACCACGACGAAAGCCAGGGCGAGGCGGCTGCCGGGCGGCATGGCGGCCGATTGTCGCCGACCGCACCCGCCTCGCGGGCCGTGCGCGGGTGGCGGTCGGTCACCCGGTTGCGCGGCGATGTGCGAACCTCACCCGCCGGCGGCCGGGCTGTCGGCTCGTCGCCGCGGCGGGAGGTGTCGATGCGCGCAGCTGTCCTGGTGTCCGTGGGGGAGCCGCTCGAGATCGCCGAGCTCGAGCTCGGGGCGCCGCAGCAGGGCGAGGTGAGAGTCCGCCTCGCCGCCAGCGGCGTCTGCCACTCCGACCTCTCCCTGGTCGAGGGACGCGTTCCCTACCTGACACCGGTGGTGCTCGGCCACGAGGGTGCCGGGGTGGTCGAGGCGGTCGGTTCCGGGGTGACCCGGGTGAGCCCCGGTGACCACGTGGTCATCGCCTGGGTGCCGAACTGCGGCCACTGCTTCCACTGCCTGCGCGGTGAGCGCCACCTGTGCCTCACCGCGGTGCGCCGGCAGGGACGGATGGATGACGGCGGCACGCGCTTCCAGCGCGACGGGGTCCCGGTCTTCCACGGTCTGGACGCCGCCACCTTCGCGGAGGCGACGGTGGTGCGGGAGTCGGCGGTGGTGCGGATCGATCCCGGCATTCCTCTCGCCACCGCCGCCCTGGTGGGCTGCGCCGTCACCACCGGGGTGGGCGCGGCGCTGCACACCGCCGGCATCCGTCCCGGCGAGCGGGTGGTGGTGATCGGCTGCGGTGGCGTCGGACTCTCCGCCGTGATGGGCTGCCGTCTCGCCGGGGCGGAGCGGATCGTCGCCGTCGACCCGGTCGCCGAGCGGCGGCAGGCGGCGCTGCGGCTGGGCGCCAGCGAGGCCTTCGAGCCCGAGGAGGCCGCCGACGCCGTGATGGAGCTGACCTCGGGCATCGGCGCCGATGCCGTCTTCGAGGTGGTGGGGCGTCCCGAGCTGCAGCGGCAGGCGTGGGAGATGACCCGCCGGGGAGGACGCACGGTGCTCGTCGGTGTGGCCGCGATCGGGGTCGAGACCAGCCTTCCCAGCCTGGCGCTTGCCATCTCGGAGCGGCAGATCCGCGGCTGCTACTACGGCTCCGCCTTCCCCGAGCGCGACTTCCCCGCCATCCTCTCGCTCTACCGCGCCGGCCGCCTCGACCTCGACGCGCTGATCAGCCAGCGGCTGCCTCTCGACGGCGTCAACGACGCCCTCGACGCGATGCGGCGGGGCGAGCACCTGCGCACCGTGCTCACCCTCGGGGACGAGGGAAGGACCGCCTAGGCTGCGGCGATCCGGCCCGGACTGACCGTTCGGGCGGCTTCGCGGGCCGCGTGGATGCCGGCGCGCGCACTCTCGCCGAGGGCCGCCACCCCGACCCGCATCTCCAGGTCCAGCCCGACCCTGGCGGCCTGGCCGAGGATGCGCTTGGCGACGGTGGCGGCGGCGGCGACACCGCCGTCCCGGATGAGCAGCACCGCCGCCCCATCATCGAGCACCGCCACCGGTTCGCCCTCGCGCGAATAGGCGACGACGAGGGCGGCGTAGCCGCGGCGCTCCGGGTAGGCGACGCCGTCGGCGGCGAAGACGCAACAGGCGGAGGTGACTCCGGCGATCGCGGCTTCGGCGACGAGGTCGTCGACCGGCACGGCGGCGGGGAGCTGGGCGGTCCAGGGGGTGTCCACGTCGCCCCCATGGTGCCGCGCGAGCTTGGAACCGGGGGTCGCGCCCGTGTCACAGCGGCGGCGCAAGCGCAATCAGCCCGCGCGGCTCGGCTACGGTCCGACGAGGAACCCCTGGGCGAGCCGCTGCAGCGCCGCGCTCCGTTCGGCGGGAGGGCTGCCGCCGGCGCGGCGCCACTCGAGCAGCGCCGAGATCTCGGCGATCAGCTGATTGGGAAAGACGGGTTTGACCATGGAGACCATGCCGGCGCGCATTGCCGGGCGGCCGACGGCGGCGCCGCTGACCAGACAGATCGGGATGCCGGCGCTGGCGGGCTCGTCGAGGAGGCGCCGCGCCAGCGACAGACCGTGCATGTCGGGGAGCAGCCCGTCGAGCACCACGACGTCCACGTCGACCTCGCGGAGCACCGCCAGCGCCTCACCCCCGCTCCCGGCCTCGACGATCTCGAAGCCGCCGTTGCCGAGCATGTGCCCCAGGATGGTGCGCAGCGTGGGGTCGTCCTCGACCAGGAGGATGCGAGCCGCCGGCGCCATGGCGGGCAATGGTACGGCGCAGGAACAAACCCCCCGGGATCGTTTCCACTGCGTCATGGGTCCGGTGGCCCCCAGCTTCCCCCCCTTCACCGTCGTGCTCTTCGGCACCGGCAGGCTGCCTGCCATCCTGCTCAGCTGCCTGCAGTTCCGGCTGGTGATCGACCTCGCCGGCGCGGGTCGGGCCAGTGAGAGCCATCTCGCCCAGCTGCGGGTGCACCTGAGGCGGCAGCGGTGCCAGGCCTGCCGCGCCCACCTGATCGGACGGGTCTCCGAGCGCACCTCGGCGCTCCGTCAGCTGCAGTCCTAGACGCGGCTCAGGCCACCCCCTCGCGGTGGGGGCACTGCGGCTGGTCGTGGTGGCAGCCGCAGGTGGTGATCGTCTCCAGCAGCCGGAGGCAGCCGTCCGGGTACCGGAGCACCGGGTCGGCGCAGTCGTCTCCCGCCGTGGCCCGCAGCACGTAGAGGCTCTCGCCGTCGGGTGAGGCCCACGCCGGCATGTTGGGGTTGCCGGCCCGGACCATCCGCTCGGCCTCGGCGGCGGAGTCGGCGTCCTCGAGGCGGCGATGGCCGACCGAGCTGCGATAGGACCCCTGCTCCAGGTCGAGCGGGGTCCCCGGGGCGTCGGCGATCAGCGCCGACACCGCCTCGGGCAACGCCATAACTCCGGCTGCCGCCAGCCGGCGGGTGAGCGTCCCCGCGGTGTCGCTCGGATCGATGCCGACGCGTCGCTGGGCCAGCACCGGACCGGCGTCGAATTTCGCCACCGCCCGGTGCAGGGTGATGCCCGTCTCGGTGGCGCCCTCGGCCAGCGCCCAGTAGACCGGCTCGGGGCCCCGGTAGCGGGGAAGCAGGCTGGGATGGATGTTCATCCAGCCGTGTTTGGGGATGGCCAGGGCGCGCGCCCCGATGATCTGATCGAAGCTCGCCATCACCACCGCGTCGGCATCCAGTGACGCCAGGTCCTGGCGGGCGTGCTCGTCGTTGACCCGCCAGAGTCGCAGCAGCGGGATCCGCAGATGATCGGCGATCCGGCTCAGCGCGTTATGGCCAAGGATGGCCGGATGAGCACCGGGACTGGTGACGATGCCGACCAGCTCGACGTCGAGCTCGAGCAGCCCCAGCAGAAAGGCCAGGCTGTAGTCGGAGGGAAAACCGGTGAAGACCAGGCGCGGCCCGCCGCCGCGCTGCACCGCTCCCGCCGGCTCCAGCAAGGTGCGGTCGGGGATGAAGCGAAAGCTGTCGCGGGCCCAGAGCTCGCGTCTGGCGTCGGTCAGGTAGGCGGAGACGGTGGCCACGACCGCCGCATGGTAGGCCAGGCCCGTGGCAGCAGCCCGTCGGCGCGCAATCCGCCCACCGCCTCGCCGAGCCGCCGCGGGTCGACGGTGCCGAGCGCCGACTCGACCCGGGCACGGAGCGCGGCCGCGGTGCGGGGTGGGTCGTCGTCGAGCATGGCGCGGAGAACCGCGCCGCGCAGCTGCCGGAGGCTGCCCTGGTAGGGGCCCTGGCGGCGCGGTGGCGGAGCCGGCGGTGCGGCCGCCAGCCGCTGACGCGAGGCGCACCGCTGCAGCGGGCACCGCTGGCACTCCGGGCGGCTGGCGCGGCACACCGTCGCTCCCAGGTCGAAGAGGGCGAGGGTGAGGTCACGCCGGCTCATCCCGCCGGGACGCGCGGTTGCCAGCGTGGCGTCGAGCCGCGACGCCGGCGCCTGGTGAGGTTCGACGCCCAGTGCGGCGCGGGCCGTCACCCGGGAGATGTTGACGTCGCGCGGCGCCGCCGACGGAGTCCCGAAGGCGAGGGTGAGCAGGGCTCGCGCGGTGTAGCTGCCGACACCGGGCAGCTCGCGCAGTCCCAGCTCGTCGCCGGGCCAACCGTGCTGCGCGATCACCACCGCGGCGCCGTGAAGCGCCCGCGCCCGTCGTGGGTAGCCGAGACCGTCCCAGGCGCGCAGCACCTCCTCCAGCGGCGTCGCCGCGCACGCCGACGGTGTCGGCCAGCGGTCGAGGAACGCCTGCCAGCGCGGCAGCACCCGTGCCACCGAGGTCTGTTGCAGCATCACCTCGCTGACCAGCACCGCCCAGGGGTCTCGCGTCCCCCGCCAGGGAAGATGATGCCGGCCGGACTCGGCGTACCAACTGCTGAGCCGGTCGCTCCACATCACCGCGTCGACGCCATCGGATTTGGCAGACTGCCGGCATGCCGGCCCACACCATCACGCTGATCCCCGGTGACGGGGTCGGTCCCGAGGTCAGCGAGGCGGCGCGCCGTGCCATCGACGCCACCGGCGTCGACATCGAGTGGGAGGTGCACGACGCGGGTCTCGGCGTCATCGAGAAGTACGGTCAGCCGATGCCGAACCACGTGCTCGAGTCCATCCGTCGCAACAAGGTGGCGATCAAGGGTCCGCTGACCACGCCGGTGGGCAAGGGCATCCGCAGCGTCAACGTCGCCCTGCGCAAGGACCTCGACCTCTACGCCCTGGTGCGTCCCTGCAAGTCGTATCCCGGGGTCCGCAGCTTCTACCACGACATCGACCTGGTGATCGTTCGCGAGAACACCGAGGACCTCTACGCCGGGATCGAGTTCGCCGAGGGCAGCGACGAGGCGCTGCGCGCCATCGAGCTGATCAGCCAGCTCGCCGACCGGCCCATCCGGCGTGACAGCGGCATCAGCATCAAGCCGATCAGCGTGTACGGCACCGAGCGGGTCTTCCGCTTCGCCTTCCGCTGGGCCCGAGCCAACGGCCGGCGCAAGGTGACGGCGGTGCACAAGGCCAACATCATGAAGCACACCGACGGGCTGTGGCTGCGCGTGGCCGAGCGCGTCGCCGGCGAGTTTCCCGACCTCGAGTTCGAGGACCGGATCGTCGACAACATGGCGATGCAGCTGGTGCAGAAGCCGGAGCTCTACGACGTGCTGGTGATGCCCAACCTCTACGGCGACATCCTCTCCGACCTCGCGGCCGGGCTGATCGGTGGTCTGGGGCTGGCGGGTGGCGGCAACATGGGTGACGAGATCGCCCTCTTCGAGGCCACCCACGGCAGCGCCCCCAAGTACACCGGGCAGAACAAGACCAACCCGATGGCGATGATGTTCAGCGGGATGATGATGCTGCGACACATCGGTGAGCTGGAGGCCGGCGACCGGCTCGAGCGGGCGCTCGCCGAGGTCATCGCCGAGGGCAGATCGGTCACCTACGACATGAAGCCGGATCGCGACGACCCCACCGCCGTCGGCACCTCGCAGGTGGCCGACGCGGTGGTCGCCAAGCTCCGCGGCTGATCGGGGCTTCTCCGGCGACCGTGACGCCCCGTCACGGTGTCGTCGCCGTCCCGCGTCGGGGGCCTGTGGAGGGGCGGCGGAGAATTCGCGACGATGGAAGCGAGCCGGGCGCGCACGGGTTCCGACACGTCGACGGCACCCGGCGCGATCTCGTCGACACAGGGTGCGTTGCTGCGCCGTTCGTGGACGGACATCATCTCCACCCTGGTCCCCGACCGGCCGGCCCTGCTCGACCTGGCCGACACCGGGATCTCCGCCCTCGAGGCGGACGGACGGCTCGACGAGCCCTCGCTGCTGGTGGTCGCCGACGAGGTGGTGGAGGCGGCGGCCGCCAGTGCCGCCCCTGCGGTGGCCCAGAAGCTCCGGCGCCGCCTCGGCCGTGCCGTCTACGAGTTCCTCCTCGCCCAGGACGCGAGCTCGCCGACCGAGCAGGCGGCGATGTCCATGCCGGTGCCGCCGGTGACACGGGTCGCCGTCGACGCGGCGCCCGCTCCCGGCTCGCTGCCTGGCGGCGACCCTGGGCCACCCGCCGCCGTGGCCGACCCGTTGTCCGAGGCGGCTGCCTTCTCCGGCGAGCTTCCCCCGGCGGTCGAGGAGAAGCCCGCCGAGGCCGAGCTCGAGGCCGCACCCGCGCCGCCCGCCCTGCTGCGGGTGCCCGAGGAGTTCAGGCGCGAACCCGCGGGCAAGACCGGCCCGGCCCGGCCGCGCGGACTGCGCGCCCTGTTCTCGGGACGGTCCGGATGGGGAGCCAGCAACCCGCCCCCCGCGGCTCCGGGAGCGGAGCCACGCGCCGGCCAGACCGGCGGTAACGCCCCCGCCGACCCCCGGGACACGTTCTCGCCCCTCGACACCACGCAACCGCTGGCGGACCTCGACCTCGATGGATTCCCGCCGCTGCCCGAGAACGGTGGCGGGCCCTCCCTCGACACCTTCTCGGTGACCTGGGAGGAGACCCTCGCCGGCACCCCGGCGTGGTCGGCCGACGACTTCGACGGCGTCGCCTCGGTGCCCCTGCCGGGCAGTGCGAGCCCGGTCGAGCCGGTCGAGGCGGTCGACGCCGTCGCCGGTGTTCCTCCGGCGGCGGCGTCGACCGCGACCGAAGCCTGGTGGACCGAGGAGACCGACTTCCTGCCGGAGCAGCTGGAGACCCTGCCGCCTCCACCGGAGGTCAACGCCGTCTCCCCCGACTGGCTGACCGACCCCGATCCCTCCGCCGCGGCGCAGCCCGGCGACTGGCCGGCGACCCCGGCGACTCCGGAACCGGTGGCCTACGCCGCGCCGCCGGCGCCCGAGCCGGTGGTGCCCGCGATGCCGCCGCCTCCGGCGCCCGAGCCCGTCGCCCATGTGGCGATGCCGGCCGAGCCGATCCCCCCGGCGGTCCAGCCGCTGCCGCCATCTCCCGTCGCCGCCGAGCCGGTCGCCGCCGAGCCGGTGGCGCCCGCACCCGTGCTGCCCGTCGCGCCGCCACCGGCGCCGCCCGTCGACCCCGCCGCGGCCGCCGCGCCGCCGCCGGATGGCGCACCGCCCGACGGCGGCCAGCATGTCGTGCTCCCGCCCGGCGTCAGCCTCGAGGAGCTGATCGCCCGTGCCGCCGCCGCCGCCAACGAGGCACGCGAGTCCGGTGACGGCTCGGCCAACTCCTGGAAGGTCCGGGTCTCGCCGCGGCAGCAGCAGCTGCAGGCACGGATGATGGACAAGCGGCGCGCCGAGGCCGAGCGCTTTGCGGTCGAAGCCGCGCAGCGCGCCTTCACGACCGCCGACGGTGGCCGCCGCAAGCGTGACTACGGTCCGCTCCCCGACTCCGACCACGCTCGGGCAGCGATCGACGGGTACCTGCGCAAGAAGCGTGGCGCCGAAGCCGCCGCGTTGCTGCAGCGGCTCGCCCAGGAGCGCGGCGGGCGCGACGTCGCCGACCTCGCTCTCGACTCCGGTGACCGCTGCCGCTCGCTCCGCCTCAACCAGGCGGCCACCAACTGCTATCTCGCCGCGTGGCGCGCCGACCCGCTCTACGAGACTCCCCTGTGGCGGCTCGCCGACGTCTGCCTCAACGATCGTGACGTCGACCTCGCCGTCGGCTACCTGGAGCGCGTCGCCGACCTGATGCGCGCCCGCGGTGACGACGAGGCCGCCATCGCCGTGTACCGCAAGATGACCACGCTGGCGCCGGAGCGCCACGACATCCGCAACACCCTCGCCAACTACCGCGCCACCGGCCGCCTCGACTCCGACTAGCGCGTCACCGCCCTGATCGGGCCTCAGCCGGATGGTGGCGGGTCGCCTACCCGACAGCCGCCTCGAGCAGCTCCTCGCCCTGGTCGGCGGGGCCCACCAGCGCCAGTCGCACCTCGCCGATCCCCGCCGCGATGCGCTGCGCGGCGCGCAGCACGTCGTCGCTGGTCACCGCGTTGATCGCCGCGGCGCGCTCGTCCGGGGTCGCCAGCGGCTGACCGGCGCGCCAGCGGCTGGCATACCAGTGAGCGCTGGCGCCCGCGGTCTCGGTGCCGCGCAGCAGCCGCCCGATCATCGATGACTTCGCCGCCCCCAGCTCGTTCTCGGGCACCGGCTCGGTGGCGATCTTGCGCAGCTCGCTCATCGACAGCGACACCGCCCGCGCCGCGTCGTCGGGCCTGGTCGCGGTCGAGATGCTGAACAAGCCCATGTCGTCGAAGAAGTCGTGACCGCTGCCGATGCGGTAGGCGAGGCCGGCGCGCTCGCGCACGGTGTGGAACAGGCGCGATGACATGCCGACGCCGAGCACGTGGTTGGCGACGCTGAGCGCGGTGCGCTCCTCGTCGAGCGCGGGGATGCCGGGAAAGGCGAGCATGAAGTCGACCTGCGCCTCCTCGTCCGCCGACCTGGGGCGCACGTTGGCGACGTAGCGGTCGCCCCGTCCCCACTCCGCCGGCGCGCGCGGACGCGGCGCCGCCGACGGCACCTCGGCGAGAAGCTCTGCCGCCTCCCGCTCGTCGAGGCCGTCGCCGCCGCTGATCACCAGCGCCATCGAGCTCGGCGCGTAGAAGGAGCGGTGGTACTCGACGATCGCATCGCGCGACACCTCGGCGACCACCGAGGGAAACCCCGCCGCCGACCAGGACATCGGCTGGCCGCCGCCGAAGGCGACGCTCTGGATGCGGTCACCGATCCACCCCGTCGGCCGCAGCAGCCGCGCCGCCAGCTCCTGCAGCACCACGTTGCGCTCGCGCTCCACCTCCTCGGCGACGAAGAGGGGATGGCTGAGCATGTCGGTGACGATGTCGGCGAGTCCCCGCAGCGACGCGGCCGGGCCCTCGCCGTAGTAGGCGACCTCCTCTGTGTCGGTGTAGGCGTTGGTGACGGCGCCCAGGCGGTCGACCTCGAGGGCGATCTCCAGGGTGGTGGGACGGCGGCTGGTGCCCTTGAAGAAGAGGTGCTCGAGGAAGTGGGCCAGGCCGGCGGTCTGCCCGGTCTCGTCCCGCGACCCGGCGCGGACGATGAGCACGACGCCGACGTTGCGGCTGGCGATGGGGGCGTTGAGCAGGGTGATCCCACCGGGGAGGGGGGTCAGCGACGGCGCGGCGGTGGCGACGGGGGTGGACATGAAGAGAGTGTGCCCGGTCTCCGGTGACGTGCGTCACCGCCGGGTGCCGTTGCGCTCCGAACACATGTTCGCTACCCTGGTCCGGCCGTGCTGCCCGCCGCCCCGCTCGCCGCCGACCCTGTCGCCGCCGTCCTCGACCGGCTGCGGGCCGAGCCCTGGCTGGAGGGGCGCATCGTCCACGACGTCACCCTCGCCGCCGAGCCCGCGCAGCACGCCGTCTGGCCCGAGCCGCTGCATCCGCGGCTGATCGAGGCGCTGCGGCGGCGCGGCATCGAGCGGCTCTACCGCCACCAGGCCGAGGCGGTGGCGCACGCGCTCGCCGGCCGCGACGTGGTGGTGGTCACCCCGACCGCATCGGGCAAGACGCTCTGCTTCGCGCTGCCGGTGCTCGACGCCTGGCTGCGCGACCCGGAGGCGCGAGCCCTCTGGCTCTTTCCCACCAAGGCGCTGGCCCAGGACCAGCTGGCGGCGCTCAAGGACCTCGCCACCGAGCTTCCCGACGGCCTCCGCGCCGCCGCCTACGACGGCGACACCCCACCCGGGATCCGCCGGGCGGTGCGCCAGGCGGGGAACATCGTGATCACCAACCCCGACATGCTCCACGCCGGGGTGCTGCCGCATCACACGGGGTGGGTGCGGCTCTTCCAGCAGCTGCGCTTCGTCGTCATCGACGAGCTCCACGCCTACCGCGGCGTCTTCGGCTCGCACCTCGCCAACGTGCTGCGGCGGCTGCGCCGGCTGTGCCGCTTCTACGGCAGCGACCCGGTGGTGATCGCCTGCTCGGCCACCATCGCCAACCCCGGCCAGCTGGCCGAGCGGCTGCTCGAGCGGCCGGTGCAGCTGGTCGACCGCAGCGGTGCGCCCCGCCCTCCCCGCCGGCTCTGGTTCTGGAATCCGCCGCTGGTCGACGGCGCCCTCGGGGTACGGCGCTCCGCCACCCTCGAGGCCCGCCGCCTGTGCGCCGAGCTGGTGCGGGACGACCTGCAGACCATCGCCTTCGCCCGCAGCCGGAGCAGCGTCGAGGTGCTGCTCACCTACCTGCAGCGGCTGCAGGGCGAACGCCATCCCTCCGGGCCGGACACCATCCGCGGCTATCGCGGCGGCTATCTCCCCCTGCAGCGCCGCGCCATCGAGGCCGGGCTGCGCGACGGCAGCGTCCGTGCCGTGGTGAGCACCAACGCTCTCGAGCTCGGCATCGACATCGGCCGGCTCGACGTGGCGGTGCTGGTCGGCTATCCCGGGAGTATTGCCAGTACCTGGCAGCAACTCGGGCGCGCCGGGCGCCGCGACACCACCTCACTGGGAGTGTTCATCGCCACCGGCGATCCGCTCGACCAGTTCCTGGTGCGCCATCCCCGGTATCTGCTCGACAGCCCGCCCGAGCAGGCGCTGATCAATCCCGACAACCTGCTGGTGCTCGGCGGCCACCTCCAGGCGGCGGCCTTCGAGCTACCCTTCGAGCGCGACGAGGGGCTGGGCTGCGCCGACGTCGGGGCGCTGCTGGAGTGCTTCGCCGACGACGGCCTGGTGCACCGCTCCGGCAGCCGCTACCACTGGAGCGCCGACGCCTTCCCCGCCGAGGCGATCAGCCTGCGCACCGCCTGCGCCACCAACGTGGTGATCATCGACACCAGCACCTCCCCCGACGGCCCCGGGCAGGGACCGCAGGGGCCGTGGGCGGGGAGTGGGGGAGGGCGGCCCGGCAGCCACGGCCGGGTGATCGGCGAGGTCGACCAGTTCAGCGCTCCGGTTCTGGTCCACGATGACGCGATCTATCTGCACGAGGGGGCGCAGTACCACGTCGAGCGGCTCGATTGGGAGGAGAAGCGCGCCTACGTGCATCCCGTCAGCGTCGAGCACTACACGGTGGCGGAGACGCGCCATCACGTCACCGTGCTGGAGCGCTACGGGGGGCCGCTGGGGCAGGGCGGCTGCACCCGCAGCCACGGTGAGGTCCGGGTCAGCCGGCTGGCGACGATCTACAAGAAGCTCCGCTTCCTCACCCACGAGACCATCGGCGCCGGCCCCATCACCCTGCCCGAGCAGGATCTCCACACCACCGCCTGCTGGACCGCCTTCGATCCCGCGGCGCTGACCGGCTTCGACCGGGCCGAGGTCGAGGTGGCCCTGCTCGGGGTGCGGTCGGTGCTGCACCAGGCCGCCTGCCTGCTGTGCATGTGCGATCCCCGCGACCTCGGCACCCACGCCGAGCTGCGCGGCGCCCCGGCCCCGGCCCGGCTCGGCGTCGCTCCGGTGCGACTGGGTGACGCTGTGCCCGGCGAGCCGGACGAGTTCGCCGCCGGCTGGCGGCCGGCCGCGGCCGAGGCGCCCCCGCCGGCGGTCGCCGGGTGGCCCACCATCTACCTCTATGACTCCACCCCCGGTGGGGTCGGCCTGGCCGAGCGCTGCTTCGACCGCCACCTCGAGCTGGCGACGGCCGGCGCGGCGATGGTCGAGGGCTGCGGCTGCACCTCCGGCTGCCCCTCCTGCACCGGGCCGGCGCCGGCCGGCGTCGACGCCCGGCGGGCCACCCTCAGGCTTCTGGCCGTTGCCGGGGCTCCCGGTCGGCGATGACCCTGGACGGCGCGGCGCGGGCGGCCGCCGTCGCCGACCTGCGCCGCCGCCTGGCGAGCATGGGCGGCCTGGCGGGATCGCGGCCCGGCCCACCTGCGGCCAGGCCGCTCCTGGCGGTCGCCCCGGCGGTCGACCGGCTCCCGCCGGGCTTCGAGTCCGAGCAGACCCCGGCGGGCACCGTGCGGGTGCGCCGGGTGGGCATCGACCTGGCGCCGTTCCTCGAGCGCTGCGGGGCCGGCGGCCCGGCGACCGCCGCCCAGCTGCTGCGGCTGACCGCGCGCCTGCCCCCGGACCTTCCCCTGGCCGGTTGGGACGAGGGCGAGATGGCCGTGCTCGACATCGAGAGCCTCGGCCTGCGGGGGAGCGGAGTGGTCGCCTTCCTGGTCGGCCTCGGCGTCGCCCGCGGGACGCGCCTCCAGGTCGACCAGCTGCTGCTCGCCGACCCCGGAGAGGAGCGCGCGCTGCTGCTGGCCCTGCTCGCCCGGCTGGAGTCGTGTCGAGTGCTGGTCACCTACAACGGGCGCACCTTCGACCTGCCGGTGCTGCAGTCGCGCTGCGTCGTCAACCGGATTCCGGTGACGGCGCTCGACGCCCGCCTGCACTGCGACGTGCTCGCCGCGGTGCGCCGTCTGTTCCGCGACCGCCTCGGGGCGTGCTCACTGCGCCGGGCGGAGCTGGGTCTGCTCGGCCTCGACCGCGTCGATGACGTGCCCGGGGCGGAGGCGCCGGGTCGATATCGCGCCTGGCTGCGCGGCGCTCCGTTCGCGGTGCTCGAGGGAGTGGTGCGCCACAACCAGCTCGACCTCTGCGGCACCATGGTGGTCGCCGCCCGGCTCGTCGCCCATGTCGCCGGCCGCTTGGTCGAGCCGGTGCACCCCGCCGACCGCTACCGCCTGGCCGTCCATCTGGAACGGTGCGGGGTCCAGGACGGCGTCGACGCGCATCTCCGTGACGCCTTTGCCGCCGCCCGGCGCCCCTGGGATCGGGAGGCCGGCCACCGGCTGGCGCTGCGGCTCCGCCGCCGCTGCGGCCTGGACGAGGCGATCGCCATCTGGTCGGCGCTGCTCGGCCGCGATCCCGGTGATCTCCGCACCGCCCGAGCCCTGGCGATCGCTCTCGAGCGCGGCGGCCGCCACGCCGAGGCCCTCGCCATCGCCGACGAGACCGCCAGCCGGCTGGCGGCGCTCGCGAGCTGGCGCCGCGATCGTCTCGCCGGTGCGCCCGTCGCCGGGTGGGAGGCCGACTGGCGGCGCCGATGCGACCGTCTCCGCCGCCGCTGCGCAGCGGCGGTCTCGGGGCTGCCGCTGGCGTCAGGCTCCGCGGCGTAGTCGCGAGCGGACTACAGACCGCCCGCCTGCCGCGGCGTCGGGGTCGGGGTGGACGCGCCGCCGCTGTTGGCGTACTGCTCGAAGGGGATCTGCCAGTCGCCCTCGCCATCGCCGGCGTCGGCGGTTCTGCCGGTGTTCTTCACCTGGACGATGTCGCCGACATGGCTCCAGTTGAAGAAGGTGGTGGCGCGGTCGGGGCTGAGGTTGACGCAGCCGTGCGACACGTTGCGGGATCCCTGCGCCCATATCGACCACGGGGCGGAGTGGATGAAGAAGCCGTCGCTGGAGATCGCCGTGTTCCAGAAGACGTGCTCGTAGTAGCCGTCGGGCGAGTCGCGTGGGATGCCGATGGTCCGCGAGTCCATGAGCACGTCCTGCTGGCGGTACAAGACCACCAGTGTCCCCTCGAGGGTTGGCAGGCTGGGGCGTCCCATGCTGATGGGCCAGGTGTAGAGCAGCTGGTCGTTGTTGAACACCTGCATCTGGTGGGTGCTGTTGTCGAGGATGGAGACGTGCTTGTCGGGCGAGATGCTGAAGTTCGATGTCCAGTCGCCGAGCCCCCAGACGCCGTCGCCGGCATCGAAACCGCGGAGATGAGCGTCGACCGTCACCTTGGTGTTGACCGGCCAGGGGTCCTGGGGCCGCCAGTGCACCTCGTACGGGGAGAACCAGTGCCAAGCTCCGTTGACCGGCGGGGTGCTCGTCACCTGCACCTGCTGCACCAACTTCGTCTGCCGGTCGGGGCTGATCGGATTGTTGAAGCGCATCCTGATGGGCATGCCCACGCCGACCACGTCTCCGTCGCTGGGCGTCGCAGCGGTGGTGAGCCGCGTCCGCACCTTGGTGGTGGTGAACGAGGCGCGGATGGTGGTGGCATCGCCGCTCGGCGTGTGCGCCGAGGCATCGACCACGTAGCTGACGCCGGGATCGAGGGCGGCGGTCGACTTCCATGACTGCTGGTCGGTGGCGAGGGTTCCCGCGATGGCGCTGGGGTCGCTGTTGGGATGCACCACCACCGAGTCGAGCGCGCCCCCGGTCGCCTCGACGGTGACCACCGCGTTGAGGGCGACGTCGGTGCTGCCGTCGCTCGGCTCCACGCTGATCTCGGGCGCCGCGCCGGACGACTGGCCGCCGGAGGCGCCCGCCGCGGCAGGCAGGTGCATGGTGGCGACCTTGCCGCCGGAACATCCCGCGAGCACGATCGCAGCGCTGGTGAGCAGCAGAAGCAGGGGGGTGCGACGCCCGGCCGCCGGCGGGTGCATGCGTGTCAAACCTACCATCGATGGCGCGCGAGAACACCGATCCGAATTCGGCACCGTCCTCGTATAACGCCCGAGGCCCGCCGGCGTTCCGGAGATTGCCGATGCCGTCCCCCCTGATCGAGGCCGCCGAACTCGGCCGCCTGCTGGCGGGCCCCCGGCCACCGGTGCTGCTCGACGTGCGCTGGCGCCTCGGCGGCCCGCCGGGACTCGACGACTACCGCCGCGGCCACCTGCCCGCTGCCCGCTTCGTCGACCTCGATCGAGATCTGGCCGGCCCGCCCGGGCCGGGCCGGCACCCGCTGCCCGAGGCCGGCGCCTTCGCCGCGGCGATGCGCCGCTGCGGCGTCAGCAACGACCGCCCGGTGGTGGTGTACGACGCCGCCGACTCCCTCGGCGCGGCCCGCGCCTGGTGGCTGCTGGGCTACTTCGGCCACGGCGACGTCCGGGTCCTCGACGGCGGGCTGCGAGCCTGGGAGGCGGCGGGCCTGCCGCTGACCATCGAGGTGCCCGAGCCCGGCGGCGGTGACTTCACCCCGCGGCCCGGCGGCCGCCGGCTGGTCGACGCCGGGGGCGCGGCCCGGCTCGCCCGCGCCGGCGTGCTCCTCGACGCCCGGGCGGGCGAGCGCTTTCGCGGCGAGTCGGAGCCGATCGATCCCGTCGCCGGCCACATTCCCCGCGCTCGCAACGTCCCCACCGCCGCCAACGTCGACGGCGACGGCCGCTTCCTCGACCCCGACCGGCTGCGCCACCGCTTCAACGAGTCCGGCGCCGGCCCCGGCGTCGAGGTCGGAGCCTACTGCGGCTCGGGAGTCACCGCGGCTCACGAGGTGCTCGCCCTCGCGATCGCCGGGTACGACGCGGCGCTCTACGTCGGGTCGTGGAGCGACTGGATCACCGATCCCGCGCGTCCGGTCGCGACCGGTGCCGACTAATTGAGCCGCTCCAGGATCATCGCCATCCCCATGCCGCCGCCGACGCACATGGTCTCGAGCCCGATGGTCCTGTCCGCGGTGCGCAGGTCGTTGAGCAGGGTGCAGGTGATCCGCGCCCCGGTCATGCCGAAGGGGTGGCCGAGGGCGATGGCGCCACCGTGGGGGTTGAGCTTGTCGTCGAAGGGATCGACGCCGAGCGCGCGGGCCGAGGGGATCACCTGGGCGGCGAAGGCCTCGTTGATCTCCACCACGTCGACGTCGTCGATGCTCATCCCCGCCCGCCGCAGCGCCTGACGCGAGGCCTCGATGGGACCGAGGCCCATGTACTCCGGCTCCAGCGCGGTCAGCCCGGTGCTGACGATGCGGGCCAGCGGCTCGAGGCCGAGCTCGCGCGCCCGGCGGTCCGACATCACCACCAGGGCGGCGGCGCCGTCGTTGAGCGGGCAGGAGTTGCCCGCGGTCACCTTGCCGTTCTCGCGAAAGGCGGGTTGCAGCGCCGCCAGCGCCTCGAGGCTGGTGCCGCGGCGCGGCCCGTCGTCCTTGGTGAAGGTGTCGCCGTTGGGCAGCGCCACCGGGACGATCTCGCGGGCGAAGAAGCCGTCGTCCTGGGCGGCGACGGCGCGCTGCTGGCTGCGCAGGGCGAACTGGTCCATCTCCTCGCGCGAGATCTCCTCCCGGGCGGCGACGTTCTCCGCCGTCTGCCCCATGGCGATGTAGACGTCGGGAAAGCCTTCGCGGTTGCCCGGCTGCAGCCGCGGGTTCTGGGTCTTGGGGTCGTCGGAGCTGCCGTTGAGAAAGCGCGAGACGCACTCGATGCCGACGCTCAGGAAGACGTCACCCTCACCGGTGTGGATCGCGTGGGCCGCCATCCGGGTGGTCTGCAGCGACGACGAGCAGTAGCGGGTGATGGTGGTGCCGGGCACGTTCATGCCGGCGAGGATGGCGACGTTGCGGCCGATGTTGAAGCCCTGCTCACCACCGGGCAGGCCGCAGCCGCAGATGAGGTCCTCGACCTCGCCGCGGTCGAGCTGAGGTACCTGGTCGAGGACCTTGTCGACGATCTGAGCCGCCAGGTCGTCGGGACGCATCTCGATCAGTGATCCCTTGAAGGCGCGCCCGATGGGGGAGCGGCCGGCGGCGACGATGAAGGCTTCGGGCATGGGGTTCCTATGGTGACGGGTCAGGCGGCGGCTCCGCATCGACCCGGCCCGGCGGCGGCGCACGGCCTCGTTCGCCGCGGACGTATCCTGCCCAGCCTCTGGAGGACAAACAGGTGCAGTACTTCGTCACCGGTGCCACCGGTTTCATCGGTCGCCAGCTGATCCCGCTGCTGCTGGCTCGCAACGGCGAGGTGTCGGTGCTGGTTCGGCCCGGGTCGCGGGCTCGTTTCGCCTCGCTGCGCGACCGCCAGGGGCCGGCGGGCGAGCGGCTGCACGCGGTCATCGGTGACATCGCCGAGCCCGCCCTGGGGATCGCCGGCGGCGAGCGCGAGCGGCTGCGTGGCGCCCAGGTCTTTCACCTCGCCGCCATCTACGACCTGACCGCACCCGCCGCCGAGACCGAGCGCGCCAACATCACCGGCACCCACAACGCGGTGCAGTTCGCCAACCAGATCGGCGCCTCCTGTCTGCATCACGTCAGCTCCATCGCCGTCGCCGGTCGCTACCGCGGCCGCTTCACCGAGGAGATGTTCGACGAGGGCCAGGCCCTCGACCATGCCTACTTCAGCACCAAGTACGAGGCGGAGCGGATCGTCCGCGACGAGGCCACCGTGCCCTGGCGCGTCTACCGACCCGGGATGGTGATCGGCTCCTCCGAGACCGGCGAGGCGGACCGCGTCGACGGTCCCTACTACGCCTTCAAGCTGATCCAGCGGCTGCGCGAGACGTTTCCCGACTGGACCCCGCTCGCTGGTCCCGAGGGCGGAGAGCTCAACCTGGTTCCGGTCGACTTCGTCGCCAAGGCGATGGACCACATCGCTCACCAGCCGGGTCTGGATGGCCGCGCCTTCCACCTGGTGGATCCGGCGCCGCTCAGCCTCGGTGACACGCTCAACACCTTCTGCCGCGCGGCTCACGCTCCCGAGTTCGCTCTGCGCTTCGACCGGCGGATGGCGAGCATGATCCCCGGCGACACGCTCAAGGTGGTGGCCGACCTGCCGGCGATCAAGCGGGTCAAGAAGCAGCTCCTCGATCGCTTCGGCATCCCCGAGACCGCGCTGGCCTACATGGACTATCCAGCGACCTTCGACGCGTCGGCGGCCACCGCGGCACTGCAGGGCAGCGGCGTCAGCTGCCCGCCGCTGCGCGACTATGCGTGGCGCATCTGGGATTACTGGGAGCGCCACCTCGACCCCGACCTGCCCAACCCCCGCAACCTGCGCCGCGTGCTCAACGACCGGGTGGTGGTGATCACCGGGGCGTCGAGCGGCATCGGCCACGCCGTCGCCCAGCGGGTCGCCGCCGCCGGAGCGCAGGTCGTCGCCGTCGCCCGCAGCCTGGACAAGCTCGAGGCGCTCAAGGCGGACGTGGAGCAGGCCGGTGGGCGCTGCGCCATCTATCCGACCGACCTTTCCGAGCCCGCTCGCTGTCGCGAGATGATCGAGCGGGTCAACGCCGATCACGGACGCGTCGACGTGGTGGTCAACAATGCCGGCCGCTCGATCCGCCGCGCCGTGCTCCACTCGCTCGACCGATTCCACGACTTCGAGCGCACCATGCAGATCAACTACTTCGGCGCCATCGCCGTCATCATGGCGGTGCTGCCGGGGATGCGCGAGCGTGGCGACGGGCACATCATCAACATCTCCAGCATCGGCGCGCAGAGTTACCCGCCGCGCTTCGCCGCCTATGTCGCCAGCAAGGCGGCTCTCGATGCCTTCTCGCTCTGCCTCGCTCCCGAGATCACCGCTGACGGCGTGGCCATCACCGAGATCCACATGCCGCTGGTGCGCACCCCGATGATCGCCCCCACCTCGATCTACAAGTACTTCCCCACCATCAGCCCCGAGGAGGCGGCCGAGATGGTGACGCAGGCGATGGTCACCCGTCCCCACGAGGTGTCGACCCGGCTGGGAAAGTTCGGCCAGGTTGCCAACGCGGTCACCCCGGGGCTGGCGCAGCTGTTGATGACCGCGGCCTTCTCGGCCCTCCCCGACAGCGCTCCCAAGACGGGCGAGGACGGCGAGCGGCGAGAGGCACCGCCCAGCGTGGAGGCCTACGCCCTGGCGCAGCTGATGCGGGGCATCCACCTCTAGGGAGGCCCGAGGCCGGGGCGCTCGACCGGCAGACAGGTGCCCGACCGAAAGACAGGTGGGCGAATCTGCGTCTGACTGGGTGTGCGCATAGGCTCGCGTCGCGTCCGGCTGGCCGCGTCCGCATCGCTGCTGGGTGTTCTGCTGCCCCTGCTGGGAGCTGGGCGCGCGGCCGTGGCGGCTCCCCAGCCGGTCAGCCTGACCCCGCCGGATCGCTCGCTCGAGCCGGTGGTGCTCACCGGCTCGCAGTTCCCCGGCTGGTCGGCCGGCCCGGAGATCACCGCTCGCGCCCCCGGGCCGCCCACCAACTACGGCACCGCAGACCCCCAGGGACCGGCGCCGTCGCCGCTGCGCAGCGACTGCTACCAGGCCTCACCCACCCCGGACGTCAACGGCTGGACCGACTCGACCAACCACGGCGACCACAGCTGCTACCAGTCGTCCCAGCTGCCGGTCCGCACAATGCCCGGCCGCACCGGCGTCGACCCGCAGTCGCTGCGCGGCTACCGCTGGACGGGCAAGGGCTTCCAGCAGATTCCCTTCCAGGTCGACACCAGGTGGGTGCACTACATCTCCAACAACGCCTCCGGATTCGCCTTCTACTCCGGCATCGACCAGGAGCTGACCTATACCTTCGATCGCGAGGGGTTCCGCTTCAGCACCAACCGTCCCTTCGACCCGGCCAACCCCGCCACCGTCTGCCAGGCCCAGCCGGTGGGTGGGACTGTTGCCGCTGCCGACCCCAACAAGGGACTCATCGACACCGACGAGATGGCCTTGATGGCCCGGGATGCCGGGAGCCAGGCGCCCGGCGGCGCTCGGCTTCCGGGCGGCATCGTCGACGCCCAGCAGGTGGCCATCACCGACCCGGTCACCGGAGCGCCGAGCTACGTCTACGTGATGCGCTCTGCCCCGAACGCGAAAGGCGGCTACGCGGTGCCGGCGGCCTTCACCGCCAACAACTCGCCCTACGTGCGCTACCGGCGCGATGCCAATGCCGATCTGTTCGTCTACAGCCAGAGCTCGTACTCGAACTACGGCAACGCCGGCAAGGGCCCGGTCTGCAATCCCGATGGCACCCCCGCCATCGGCCAGGGCTTCAAGCGCGACGCCACCGGTCACATCGTCCTCGACCCCAAGACCTTCGTGCAGCGCCGTCCGCTCGACAACGCCACCGTGACCACCCCGCGCTATCGCTTCCGCTATGACGGTCGCTGGGTGATGGACGACCTCCAGGTCTCGGCCGACGACCGCGGGCTGGCCCGCGGCGACTACGGGCCCAACATCGTCGATCGCTGGAAGGCGCGCGCCTTCCAGCAGACGCCGGGAGGGAAGACTCCCTGCTGCGGCTACGAGGAGGAGCAGACCAACTGGGGCGGCTCCTCAATTCTGATGGGCGAGCGTGCCGGCCCGGTGCGCATCATCCGCGCCACCTGGGGCGCCGACTCCTCGACCAACAACGTGCGCACCGAGATCTTCTACCCCTATGAGATCCGCTACCAGGACAACCTCCGCGTCCATCCCATCCCGCCGCTGGACGGCATCTACACCCAGCGCAACATGGCGGCGGGGCGGATCACCCGCTACTACAACCCCTACGTGCCGGGTGGCGTTGTCGTCGACGGCATCAACGGTGCGACCCTGGGCAAGCTGCATCCGAACGTCGGACCGAACGGGATCTCGGTCGACAGCCAGGACAAGACAGGCGCTGCCATCCGCCAGCTCAACGGCGGCAATCCGCTCACCCTCGGAAGCCCCAGCACCAACACCACCAACTGCCCGAGCATCGGCGGCCAGGTTGAGCCGTGCGTCTACGGCGACTTCGACGTCTCCGATCCGACCTTCTCCGGGCCGCCCGGTGAGCTCCAGTGGGAGGAGGTCGACGGTCCCTGGGGGGCGCTGGTGGAGCGGTGGACCGTCCACCAGGTGACGCCGGCGGGAACGGCGCTGGCTGCGGTCGCCACCAATCCCTACTACCGTGACGACTCCTGTTTCGACGACGGCACCGGCAACAGCCCCGGCCCCAAGCTGCACCTCCGCAGCAAGGACGAGCCGAGCACCTGGGGATACGACCCGGTCACCCACATCGCGATGTCGCCGGCGCCGGCGGGCGCCAACCCCGTCTTCCAGCGGCGCTGCTGGAACCATCACGTCGATGGCACGCCCAACAACATCGCCGGCTCGCCGCTCTTCGACGCCACCAAGCCGGCCGAGAAGCCCGATCCGATACCCAACCCGTCGTTCTCACCCCAGGGCGACATCCGCTACTACGAGGGCGACATCGCGACCCACGGCCTGCACATCACCTTCGTCGCCGACAGCGACAACGCCCAGCTGACCACTCCCGTCGATGAGATCGACTCCGAGCAGCGCGAGGTGGTGCTCCACGGCAACGCCGGGAACGTCGGCGAGCGCTACGGCCACAGCTCCGACAAGCCACTGGTCACCACCGCGTCGTCGTTCGGCAGCGCGGGACCCTCGGCCGCCCTCCTCGGCGCGAGGGGCGCTCAGCTGGAAGCAGCGATCGCGACGTTCATGCTCCGGATGCGGCCGCCGCAGGCCTGAGCGGGGCTGCGAGTCTGCTAGGCGGGGGCGGGGGAGGCGACCGCGCTGCGGAGACCCGCGGTTCCGACGCCTTCGGCGTCGGCCCGCTGCGCTCGGCTCGCTCAGCTCGCCTGCGCGACGGTCTCCTCCGCGACGACGCCTCCCCCGCCTTCGCGACCGTCACTGCCACTCGATGCCTGCGGCTGTTAGAGGCAGGGAGACGGCGCCCTTGGTCGGCAGCATGCAGGCCCGCTCGCTGCACTGCCGACTGGACGCGGCGATGCGCTGAGCGGGCCTGTGCTGCCGTGGCGGAGGCGACCGCGATGCAACCGTGAGGCGCGGCGTTCCGCGGTGGCGCATCACGCCTCGCGATGCGAAGAGCTGATCGGACGGACGTCACAGGCCGACAAGGGGTGCTGTGCATCGGGAAGGCGGAGGGGGCACGTCGCGGAGGAGGCCGTCGCGGCGCGGCGTGCAGCCGCGTCCGCGCCGAGCGAGTCGACGCCGGAAGGCGTCGGCCGCGTGCCACCGCAGCGACGTGCCCCCTCCGCCCCCGGTGGCGACGTGGTCCGTAGTCCGCGCCTCGGCTCAGGGGCGGAGCGCCTGCAGCACCGCGTCGTGCAGCAGACCGTTGCTGGTCACCACGCTGCCGCCGTCGGCGCGCGCCTGGCCGCCGAGGTCGGTCAGCCGGCCACCCGCCTCCTCGACGATCACCTGCAGGGCTGCCAGGTCCCAGAGGCTGACCTCGGGCTCGACCGCGATGTCGACGGCGCCCTCGGCGACCAGCGCGTGCGACCAGAAGTCACCGAGGCCGCGGCTGCGTCCGCAGCGATGCAACAGGTCGAGGAAGCGCTCCTCGAGCGCACGACCGCCAAACCCGGGGACGCTGTCGTAGGAGAGCGTCGCGTCCTCGAGACGGTCTGTCGACGACACGTGGATGCGACGTCCATCGGCGAAGGCGCCTCCACCGGCGACCGCCCACCAGCGCCGGCCGAGTGCCGGTGCCGATGCCACTCCGACCACGCCGAGCTCCTCGTGCTGCAGGGCGATCAGCGTTGCCCACACAGGGATTCCCCGCACGAAGTTCTTGGTGCCGTCGACCGGGTCGATGATCCAGCGCCAGGGGGCGGTGCCCTTGGTGCCGTACTCCTCGCCGACCACGGCGTGCTCGGGTCGCGCGGTGGCGAGATGACGGCGCAGCGCATCCTCGGCGCCGCGATCGGCTTCGGTGACCGGGGTGGCGTCGGGCTTGCTGTCCACGCGGAGCCCGGTCGAGCGGAAGAGCGGCAGGGTGATGTGGTCGGCGATGTCGGCCAGCTCGAGGGCGAGCGCCAACTCGCGTTGGTGGGTTGCGTCGCTTGGCGTCATCGAAGGTCGAGCACCAGCCGCTGCGGCTGTGCGAGATACACGCTGTCGATGTGTGCCGGCCGGGGCAGGGTGAGCCGGAACACGGTCAGGTCTGCCTCACGAACGCTGCTCAGTGACAGCGTCCCCGGCCACGGGCTCGGCGGGGCGGTGGGAACGCCGGTGGACGTGACGCCGGCGAAGGCGATCACGTAAACGGTCGGCGCCAGCCGTCCGACGACGACATCCGGCGCATCGGCGAAGGCTGCCCCGGCGGGGACCCGACGTGACTGGTCGCGCGAGAGATCGAAGACGATCCGCAGGGCGCCGCCGTGCACGCCGTAGCGGACGGTGCGAACTGCCACCCCGCGGGCACCGTCGCCGAGGTGACGCGCATCGCTGAGAAGAGCGGTCACCGGCGGACGACGCCGGGCTCGGGGCCGGTCCTCCTCGGCCACCCCGACCTCGGCCGTGTCCGCCACCCCGGCGGTGGCGGCCGCCCGCGCCACCACTCCCGCCTGCGTTGCCACTCCGGGTCGCACAGCCTGCCGGGGCAGCAGGGTGACGGTGCCGGCGATCACCGCGAGCAGCGCGCCGGCCAGAACCAAGGCCGCCGGCGACCGGCGCTTCGCCGGTGTCGGCCGCGCAGCCGGCCGGATCACCTCGTGACCGATCACCTCGAGGGCAGCGCTCCTCCGGAGCTCGCTGGCGGCGGGCGGCCAGGTGGGCGCCCGACCCGGTGCCGCCGGCGGCACCACACCGGGATGCAGTCGTGGCGCCGTGGTCTCGGGCCGAGGTGGAGCGGTGCTGTCGTCGACGACGGCTGTGGCCCTGCGCCGTGCCCACGTGGCCCGGGCGGCCGGCGACGGTGGCGGCGCGCTGCCGACAAAGATCTCGACGTTGCCGTCGTCCTCGGGCTGAGGAGCGGTGCCGTCGGCGCGGGCCAGGACGCGCTCGAGGGCGACGCGGTCGCGCACGCGATCCACCAGGCGCGGGGTCGGGGCGCGCTCGGGCTCCGCACCGGTGCTGGCGGGCGGCGAGGGTGGTGGATCGATCGGGCTCGGGGCCACGGGCTGGGAGTCCTCGCTGCCGCGGTCCGGGTGGCGGCGACTGGCCGATCGCCCGCGGCATCAACAGCAACGGACAGCATGCCGCAAAGGTCACGCCCGTGCGCTTTCTTGGCGGTCGTGCCCGATTGGAGGTGTCAATGATTGTCGCCGGCGCACGATGTGGCGGCGCGGCGGACAGGCCAGGCTGTGGGCACCCTCGCCTGCATCGCGGCGGCCCCGGCGCTGGCCGCGATCGCCCGGTCGAGATGAAGCGGCGGCGGCTGCGGCGCCGTCCGGGGAGCCGCCCGCCGCCCGGCTGAGCGACCGGCGGACCCCGTCAAAACGGGTTGACGATACCGTCACCCACCTGTCACCCGAAGACGTTCGGGTTCGCCTCGTTTGGGGTGTTGCATCGCCCAATGCGTTTCCTCTGGCAGGTGCTGCGCCATTTCGGCGTGCTCAATCGCCGGGTCGTCCTGGTCACCCCGGGGTACGCACAGCTGGCTCGGGGCCTCGCCTGGCTCTTCGGAGCCGGCTCGCTGTTCTCCGCTGCCGCCCTGGTCCTGGTGGCGGGGCACCCTGGCGATCATCGGCGCGAGCTCGTCCTCATCGGGGCTGGGCTGGCGTCCGCCGCGCTGCTCGGGTGGCGCGCCAATCATCTATCGCGTTGGGCGCTGCGGGCCCTGACCATCGCCGGCACCGGGGCGACCACCACCGCGATCTACCTCACCGAGGGGCCGGCCGCGGCCCCGATGACCACCAATTCCATCCAGCTGACCCGCACCCACTGGCTGCTGACCGTCGGCACCTTCCTGATCGGCGGCGTGCTGATCCAGCGCCTGGTTCATCAGCTGCGCGACTACATGAACCGGCTCGAGGTCCTGGCCCGCACCGACCCGCTCACCGGCGTCGCCAACCGACGCGGGTGGGACGAGGAACTTCCCCGTGAGATCATCCGCTGCCGGCGGGACGGCCGGTCCGTCTGCGTGGCCATCCTCGACATCGACCACTTCAAGGTGTTCAACGACGCGCGCGGCCACCAGGAGGGTGACGCCCTGCTGAAGCGGTCCGCTTCAGGCTGGCGGGGTCAGCTGCGCGACAGCGACTTCATCGCCCGCTACGGCGGCGAGGAATTTGCCATCATCGTCCGCAACTGTGATCTTCCCGACGGGATCCTGGTGATCGAGCGCCTGCGCGAGGTCACAACCGATGGTCAGACCTGCTCCGCTGGGATCGCGATATGGGATGGCGAGGAGACGCCGGAAGAGCTTGTCAGCCGCGCCGACGACGCTCTCTACGAGGCCAAGCGGCAGGGACGCGACCGCGTCATCGCTGCCGAGTGGAGCCGCCGCCCCGGCCGTTCGGGCGCCAGCTCCACGGCGACCATTCGCGCGGTGGTCGACGGCGCTGCCATCCTGAGCGCCTACCAGCCCGTGGTCCGGGTCGCTGACGGTTCGGTGTTCGGCTACGAGGCGCTGGCACGGCCCACCGGAGCCGCGGTGAGCATGCCTGTCGACCGGCTCTTCGACACCGCTCAGCGCAGCGGGCTGGGCCGCGAGCTCGACTGGGTGTGCCGCCGCGCGGCGCTCAAGGGGGCGAGCCAGCTCGGGGCCGGGTCGGTGCTCTTCGTCAATGTCGGGCTGGCGGTGCTGCTCGACACCATGCACGACGTCGACCAGATGCTGATGCTGCTCGATTACCACCGGCGCTCGCCGGAGTCGGTGGTGCTGGAGATCACCGAGCGCGAGGTGGTCCGTGACCACAGCCATTTCGCCGGCGTGCTGGCGAGCTACCGTGAGCACGGGTTCCGATTCGCGCTGGACGACGTCGGCGACGGGCATCTCGCCCTCGAGACGCTCGATGCGGCGTCGCCGGAGTTCATCAAGGTCGGTCCCCGCCTGGTGCGTGAGGCGGTGACCCAGGGGTCACCGGCGGTGCTGCGCGCCCTGCTCGCCTTCGCCGAGGCGAGCGGGGCGGCGCTCGTCGCCGAGGGCGTCGAGGATGCCGCGACCGCGGCTCACCTCGGTGAGCTCGGCTTCGACCTGGCTCAGGGCTACCACTTCGGGCGTCCGGTCTGGAAGGTGGTGTCCGAACCGGCACCCGGCGGCGTGGCGCTGGCGACGTGAGACGCGGAGCCCGGTTCCGGCTGGCGCGCCGGATGAGCGCGGCGTTGCTCCCCGGTGAGCGCCCCAGCGCGCTGCCGGCTCATCGGGGGCGCACCCGGACCTCGATGCTCGCCCAATGGGTGGCCTACCTGTCGGGCCTGGGCGGGGTCTTCGCCGTCCTCTCCCTGACGGTGCCGCCGGAGCGGCAGCTCGAGGCTCTCGGCGTGGAGTTGATCGCCATCGCCTCCTGCGCCGTCGCCTCGGTCCTCTGGCTGCGCGCGGCCCGGCTCCAGAAGGGGATGGCGGTGATGCTGATGACCGGCTGCGGGGTGGTCAGCACCGTCGCCGTGGTCCTCGCCAGCAACCCGCCCAGCGGCGCCTACATCGACCTGCGGATCACCCGCCGCGAATGGCTGATGCTGCTGGGCTCGTTCATGATCGCCGCCATCGCCATCCGCCGCCTGGTGACCGAGCTGCGCGACCGCGCGGAACAGCTGGCCTACGTCTCACGCACCGATCAGCTCACCGGTGTCGCCAACCGTCGCGCCTGGGACGAGGAGGTGCCGCGCGAGGCGGAGCGGGCCCGTCGGGATGGACTGCCCTTCTGCGTCGCCATCCTCGAGGTCGACCGGCTCAAGGCGTACAACGAGATGCGCGGCCATCGCGAGGGCGACCGCCTGTTGCAGCGCGCCGCCGCAAGCTGGCGGAACTGTCTTCGCTCCAGCGACTTCATCGCTCGCTACGAGGGCGAGTGTTTCGCCATCCTGCTGCGCCGCTGCAGCATGAACGCCGCGGTCGCCATCCTTCAACGGCTGCGCATGGCGGTGCCCGAGGAACAGACCGCGTCGGCCGGAGTTGCGCGCTGGGACGGACACGAGAGTTCCGAGGATCTGGTACGACGCGCCGGCGAAGCGCTGCATGCCGCCAAGACATCCGGCCGCGACCGGGTGAAGATCTCCGACATCGATCCCGAGACCACCTCCGTCACCGCCACCGACTGGCGGAACCTGATCCAGGACGTGCTCACCCAGCGGGGAGTGGTGGCGGTGTACCAACCGATCGTCACCCTGGCGACGGGCGAGGTTCGCGGCTTCGAGGCGCTCGCGCGCCCGAACCGTCAGCTCGTCGACCTCGGCGTTGAGCGCATGTTTGCCGCGGCTCAGGAGATGGGGTTGGCCCGCGAGCTCGACTGGCTCTGCCGCCGCGCCGCCCTGGAGGGAGCCGCCGCCATCCCCCCGGGGGTTCCGGTCTTCGTCAACTGCAACGTCAGCGGTCTGGTCGACCCGGTGCACCGCGTCGACCAGATGCTGCTCCTGCTCCGGTACGTGGGCCGGTCGCCCCGGGACGTCGTCATGGAGATCACCGAACGCGAGATCGTCGGCGACCTGGGGCGGCTTCGCTCGGTGGTCGACGCCTATCGCCAGGAGGGTTTCCGCTTCGCCATCGACGACGTCGGCGAGGGGCACAGCACCCTGGAGGTACTGGCAGCGACGCAGCCGGAGTTCGTGAAGATCGCGCGCAGCCTGGTGGTCGCAGCCAGCAGCACCGGGGCCAGGGCCGCCATCCGCGCGGTGGTCGCCTTCGCCAGGGAAACCGGTGCCTCGGTGATCGCCGAGGGGTTGGAGGTGGCGGCGTCCGCCCGACTGATGCGCTCTCTCGAGGTCGACCTCGGTCAGGGCTATCTGTTCGCCAGACCGTCCCTACTGGACGCCTCTCCGATGACCATCCGGCTGCCGGTGAGCGGCCCGCAGGTGCCGGTGCCGCCCGAACCGGTGGATGACACGCCGTGGACGCTTGGCGCCGCGGTCGCCGCCGACGGGGGCGCGGCGTAGGCGCGCGTCTTGCAGAGGCGGTGACGCCGCATAGTACAGTTGCGGTATGGCAGCGCGTCAGACGCGTCAGGCCTGAGCGCACTCCCCCGTGGGCATCGCGTCCCCCATCGAGCAGCGCTGGGCGCTCCTCGCGTCCCATCGCGAGCATCTGCTCGCCTACGCCCAGCGCCGCTGCAGCAGTGACGCCGACGCCGAGGACTGCGTGCAGGAGGCGCTGCTGCGCGCAGCCACCTTCGAACGACTCGACGAGACGCGAATCGGTGCCTTTCTGCGAACGGTGACCGGGCGCCTGGTGGTCGACGCCCACCGTCGCCGCCAGCGCGACCTGCGGGTTGCGGCACATCGGCGGGTGCACGCCGTCGAGACCTCGCCGGAAGACATGGCGGTGGGACGTCTGACCGATCAGGATGTCCTCGGGGCTGTCGAGAAGCTTCCGTCGCGCGAGCGCGAGGTCGTCGCCGCCCGCGTGGCGGGGCTCAGCACCGCCGAGACCGCCGCGCTGCTGGGCGTCACCCCGAAGTCGGTGGAGAGAGGGCTGGCGCGGGCACGCGGTCATCTCCGCTATCTCGGCGCCTCGGCGATGGGCCTGGCCCTGCTCCTCCTCCGGCGGCTGCGCACGGCCCAGCACACCCTCGCCCTGGACGGGATCGCGCTGGCGGCGGTCATCGCCGCCTCCGGCGCGCTCGGTCCGGCGGTGATCAGCGATTACGGAGGCGGCACGCCCGGCGCGGCCGCGAGACTGTCGGCGGCGGCGCCCTCGCACCGGTCGGCGGGCGCGGGGCGTGCTCCAGCGGCGCCAGGCACGCTTCCGGCTGCAGACCAGTCGGTCCGGGCGCAGGCGCCCATCGCCGGCGAGGGGAGCGCCTCCGGTGGCGGGCGTCGGGTGCTCGTCAGCACCGGACACTTCGGCGATTCCCGAGTAGCTTCGAACGGACCGACGGGGGTGGCTCGCCGGAACGAGCAGGAGACCTTCGTGCAGACCCTCGAGCGCTGCATCCAACCTGGCCAGCTGAGCCTCTCATCGAGCCACGTGGGCTGCAGGTAGGCGCCGTCTCTAGAGTGGCCGCGGCGCGGGGGTCTGAGGCAGGTCTGCGCGTATTAGGGGCATGAAGACTCTCTGCGCCCTCCTCACCTGCGCGGCTGCCCTCGGCGTGGGCGCCATCTCCGCCTCGGCGGACACCAATACCTCGGCCAGCGTCCAGTCACCCAATGCACTCACATGCGTCTTCGGAGGCCCGGTGTACGTCCTGGGACACCAGGTCATCGGACCGTTCGAGATCTGCCTGCCCACCCCATGACGGCCCTGCCGCTGGGCCTACCAGTGACCACCACCGCGACGGTCGTGGCGCGAACCGGGCGATCGTCTCCGCACGACCGCCAGCTCCTCACCCTGAGCAGGCGAGAGCGGCAGGTGCTCGCCGCCCTGATGCAGGGGATGTCGCTGGCACAGATCGCGACCGGCGCCGGAGTCTCGGTCGAGACGGTGCGCACCCAGGTTTCCGCCGTGCTCCGCAAGCTGGGCGTCCACTCCCAGGTGGCGGCGGTGGCCAAGGCGTGGAGCTGCGGCTGGAGGGTGGTGGAAACCCCCTTCGGCTGACCCGTCGGCGCCTCCACTCTTCTCCGGGCCCCTCCCGCGGCACCCTCAGGGGCCCGAGCGGGATCCGTCCTGCCCCCGGAGGACCGGCCGCAAGATCCCCCCGGCGGTCGGCGTCTACATGTTCGGGCAGCGTCAGGCTGCCGAACGCAGGCTGCCCCCGCTGCTCGGAGATCGGATATGAGGTACGCGCTCGGCGGCCGTCGGGTGGCGATCGCCGCCGCGCTGACGCTGGCGTCGTTCAGCGTCGTCGCGCCGCGGATCGCTCAGACCAGCACGGTGCCGCCGAGCGCCACCGTGGTCCTCTCCCACAACGTGCTCCACGGCCTGGCGTCGGTGACCTCGCTGGGACTGACCGATCCCTCGCAGACGATCGGCATCGGCGTCGGCCTCGAGGGCGCCAATCCGGCGGCGGAGACGGCCTATCTCGCCGCCGAGTACGACCCGTCGAGCCCCCTCTACGGCCAGTACCTCGACCCCGCGACCTACGAGCAGCAGTTCGGGGTGCCGTCAAGCCGCGTCGGCGCCGCCGTCTCCTGGTTGCAGTCGGCGGGCCTGGCGGTCCAGGCGATCCCCGACTCCAGTGAGTACCTGCTCGCCTCGGGCAGTGTCGGCCAGGTGGAGGGCCTGCTCGGCATCAGCTTCGACAACTTCACAGCCCAGGGCCGGCGGTTCTACGCCAACGTGAACGCGCCCACCGTCCCGGCGGCCCTGCAGGTCGTCGCCATCACCGGGCTCAACAGCCTCGAGGGGCCGCACCTGAATCCCCAGGTGCGCGCGCTTCGGGGGACCACCCCGGCGCGACCGGCCGCCCTCAGCCCCAATGCCGACATCGGCCTGACCAACCCCCCGGAACTCTGGTCGATCTACGACCAGCCCGCCGCCAACAAGGGTGAGGGTCAGCAGATGGCCATCTTCGGTTGGGGGACCACCAAGAACACGGTCAGCGACCTTCGGTCGTTCGAGCGCGAGTACAAGCTTCCCGGGTTGCCGGTGTCGATCACCTACTACGGCAGCGAGACCAAGGTGACCGACAGCACGGGTGAGCAGGAGTGGGACATCGACACCCAGGCCTCGACCGGAATGGCACCCAACACCGTCAAGGAGAAGCTGTACTTCGGCAAGGCGGGAAGCGACGCCGACCTGATCGCCGCCTACCACGGCTGGGCCGCCGACCGCAGCGGACCGCTGCAGGGCAGCTCCTCGTTCGGCGGCTGCGAGGAGGCGCCCGGCACCGACGGCGTCAACGGTGGACCCGGCAGCCCCACCGGCGTGGTCATCGCCGGCAATCCCAATCAGGACCTCTACCAGCGCGTGCTTCGCAAGCTGGTCATGGAGGGGCGGACGATGTTCGCCTCCGCCGGTGACACCGGCGCGGGTTGTCCGGTGATCTCGCTGGAGCTCAACGGCGTGACCCTGGTGCCGACCCCGATGATGAACTATCCGGCGGCCAGCCAGTACGTCACCAGCGTTGGCGGCACGGTGCTCTACTTCAACGATCCCTCCACGACCACGCCGGCGTCGCGCGCCTTCGAGTACTCCTGGACCCACACCGGCGGCGGCAACAGCGACTTCATCCCAGCGGGGTCCTACCAGACCAAGGCGTCCCCCCCGCTGCTCTTCGACTGCGTCAGTGACCCGCACGGCAATCCCTATCCGCCGCCCCCGCCGCTGTGCCGCGGTGTTCCCGACATCGCCGCGCAATCGGGGGACGTCATCAGTAACGGCTACACGGTGACCATGGGCGGCCAGAACGACTCCGCCGCCGGCGGGACCAGCCTGTCCTCGCCGCTGTGGCTGGGCATGTGGACCCGCATCCAGGCGGCCTCGACCAAGCGCGGTGGCAACGGCTTTGCCGCCAACACCATCTACACCATCGCCGCGAACCCGGCCAAGTACGCAAAGGACTTCTTCGACATCGGCAGCCTGTCGAGCGACACAGCGGTGACCTGCAACGGGCCCAACCCCTCCAACTGCTCGCATCCCGGCTGGGACTACACCTCGGGCTGGGGCACGCCGGACGTGACCAACCTGATGCGCGACGTCGACGGCAGGATCGCGCCCACCCACCCGACCACTCCCAATCCGGTCCCACCGCCGCCGTCGTCGGGCGGGACCAACGGCGGCACGACGTGCCCGGGCCCGCAGGTCGTCGACCCCGTCGGTGACGCCCCCAACAACTACCCCGGGGGCGACGGCAGCAACATAGACAACCTCGACATCGTCAACGCCAGGTTCGCGTCGCCGGACGCCAAGACGCTCCGCGTCACTCTGGCGATCAAGGACCTGTCCGCGCCACCGCCTCCGGCCAATTTCGTGTCCGCGTACTGGACGGTGTACTGGACGTTCAACGGTACCGAGTACTTCGCCCAGGCGACCAGCAACGGAGCCGGACCGGGGGCGATCTGGTTCTTCAGCGACGGTACCTTCAGCGGCGGCACGTTCAACTCCACCAACGCCATCAACGGCAGCGTCAACCCCGGCGCGTATACCGGTGGACAGGCGGGAACGCTGGTGATGGACGTTCCCCTCGCCGACGTGGGCAATCCCGGTGCGAGCGCGACGCTGACCGGCACCTTCGCCGACACCCATGGATCGTTCACCGTCGCCGGGGGAGGCCTGTCTTACACGGCGGCCGCCGATCGGGGGCCCAACCTGGGCTACGGCGCGCCGTGGACGGTTGGCCGGGTCTGCTGAGAGCGACCTGAGCACGACCGCTCGGGCCGCCATGGGGTGCACCTTCGGTAGTGTCAGCGGCATGAGACGCCGTGGCCTGCTCGCCGTCGCCTCTCTGGTCGCGCTGCCGGCGCCTGCGCTGGCGAGCGCGGCGGCCATCACTCCGAACGACACCTATTATCTGCGTGGTGATCAGTGGGGCCTCACCGGGTGGCCGGCCAGCATCCGGGCGCCACAGGCGTGGCAGGTGTCGATGGGGCGCGGGGTGCTGATCGCCGACGTCGACACCGGCACCGACTTCGGCCATCGCGACCTGGCCGGCAAGCTGACGGCCGGGGCCCGCTTCACCGCCTGCAACGGCACCCAGAACGGGTCGGGCCAGCAGGCGGTCAGCGATGACGTGGGCCACGGGACGATGACCACCGGGCTGATGGTGGCGGACACCAACAACGGCATCGGTATCGCCGCGGTGGCGCCGCTGTCGACCGCGCTGGTGGTGAAGGTACTGATACCGGGCCGGACGATCACCGGCCAGCCCACCGGAACGGGGTGTCCCGATGACGTTGCCGCCGGCATCCGCTGGGCGGCCGACGCCGGCGCCCGGGTCATCAACCTCAGCATCGGCTCCGATGTCCCACTGACGGGCACCGGACTCACCAGCAGCATCCCCGACGCCATCCGCTACGCCGCCTCCCGAGGCGTCGCGGTTGCGGCCGCGGCCGGCAACAACTCACTGCCCCTCAGCGACTACAAGGAGATCGCTGGGGTGGCCTTGGTGGCCGGCGCCATCGGACCGGACGGGAGCGTTGCTCCCTACTCGACCAACGGCGCCGGGGTCAACATCTACGCCCCGGGGGGCGACAGCGGGCAGCCCCAGGCGGGTCCCGACGCGCAAGGGCAGGTCTTCTCGACCAACATGGGCGGCGGCTACACAGAAGAAGAGGGGACCTCGTTCGCGGCGCCGCATGCTGCCGGGACCCTCGCCCTGCTCATGGCCTGCGGCCTCAACGCAGCGAGCGCGCGGCAGCGCATTCTCGACACCGCGGTCCGACCGCAGGGAGTGCCGCAACTCGATGCCGCGGCGGCGCTGGCGGGCATCGCCTGTCGCGGCGCCGGAGGCACCGGCGGCAGCCCGAGCACACCGGGAGCGGGGTCGGGCGGACCATCCCGCCCGGGCACCGCGCTCCTCCCCGGCGCTCCGGCAACGCCGCATGCCGCCGGGGCGGCGACATCCTCGTCCGCGGCGACGACCACGGCCTCGCCGACCAGCGGCCCGCCGTCCGGCGATCCCGGCGGTGCCGTCGCCCTGGCCCGGCCGAACACGGGAGGCGGCGCATCGCCCGCGGGGTCTGGACCGCCGTGGAACCTGGTGGCTCTGTTCGGCGGGCTTGGCTCCGTCATCGCGCTGATCGCCGCGGGAATGTGGCATCGAGCGAGGCGTTCGCGGAGCGCCGCGCTGTAGCCTGCGCCCATGGCCGCGGATCCACAGGCAACGGCGGCGGGGCTGGTCGAACGCGCGGCGGCCGCGTATGTCTCGGGCGTGCCGCGGGCGCCTGCGGACGACGGCTTCTTCGGTCCCGGCAGTGTCACCTGGCGGGTGAGCACCGACCTGACGAGTCCGATCGCCGGGATCCGTGCCCTGATGATGCAGGCGCTCCACCCGCTGGCGATGGCGGGTGTCGATCACCACAGCGACTGGCGGCGTGATCCCGTCGGGCGGCTGGCGGCGACCTCGGCATACGTCACCGCGGTCACCTTTGGCGATCGCAGCACCGCTGAGCAGGCCGGGGCTCGTGTGCGCCGGATCCACGAGCACGTCCGCGGCACCGACGACGTCACCGGTCGCCCCTACGCCGCGACCGACCCGGCGCTGCTTCTCTGGGTGCACGCCGCCCTGGTCGACTCCGCGGTGGCGGTGACCCAGGCGCTTGGAACGCCACTCACGCCCGAGGACAGCGACCGCTACGTCGCCGAGATGGCGGTTGCCGCGGAGCTGGTCGGCGTTCCCGGCAACCTCGTGCCCTCCAGCCGCGGCGCGCTCGACGGCTACATCGCGTCGGTGATGTCCGATCTGCGCTGCACGCCCGCGGCGGTGGAGTCGATCGGGTACGTGCTCGATCCGCCCGAGCTGGACGAGGAGATCGCCGAGATCTGGCAGGACATCCGTGACGGCGCGGTGGCGACACTGCCGGAGTGGGCGCGGGAGATGCACGGCTTGGCGGCGTCGCCGCTGACCCCCGAACGACGAACCGAGATCCGTCAGGCGCTCGGGGTGCTGGACGCCGCCTTTCTCGGCGAGCCGGGGGTGCTCGAGGCCCGACAGCGGATCACCCTGCGGTTGCGCTCGGCCCGGCGCGGATGAAACGGCTCACCGCCGGCGTGGCCGCCGGCGGTGCGATCGCCATCGCAGCGGTGATCGGCCGGCGGCTGGGACGGCTTCGGCTGGTGCGAGGCCTGAAGACGCTGCAGCTGGTGGCGCGTGGCGGCGCGCGCTACGCGGCGGGCGCACCGCGTCTGTTCGCGGCCGCCGGCGAGCATCGCCAGCGGCTGCGCCACGACCTGGCGATGGAGACCGCCGAGGACGTGGCCACCACCCTGGGCACGATGAAGGGCGTGCTCATGAAGATCGGACAGATGGCGAGCTACGTCGACGACGGCCTGTCGCCCAGCGTCCGCAGCACGCTGAGCCGGCTCCAGGACAGCGTCCCGCCGATGAGCCCGGAGCTCGCCGCCCAGGTCATCATGGAGGAGCTGGGCGCGCCGCCCGAGCGCGTCTTCGCCCGATGGGACCCGCAGCCCATCGCGGCCGCCTCGATCGGCCAGGTGCATCGCGCCATCACCCACGATGGTCGCGCGGTCGCCGTCAAGGTGCAGTACCCGGGCATCGCCGAGGCCATCGCCGCGGATCTCGACAACGCGGCCCTGCTCCGCCGAGTACTGCGGATCACCGCCCCGGCGCAGGACGTCGGCGCGCTCATCGCCGAGCTGCGCGAGCGCGTTCTTGAAGAGCTGGACTACCGGCGAGAGGCCGAGAACCAGCGCTTCTTCGCCGCCTACTACGACGGGCATCCCAGCATCTGCGTGCCCTCGATCATCGACGAGCTCTCGACTCGAAGGGTGGTCACCAGCGAGCTCGCCGACGGAGCCCGGTTCGCCGAGCTGTCCACCTGGTCGCAGGAGGAGCGCAACCTGGCCGCCGAGGCGGTCTATCGGTTCGTCTTCCGAAGCCTCTACGACCTCCATGCCTTCAACGGCGACCCGCACCCCGGCAACTACCTCTTCCATGGCGGCGGACGGGTCACCTTCCTCGATTTCGGCTTGGTCAAGCACTTCACCGGCGAGGAGCTGCAGCCGATCGTGCAGATGGTCCGCAGCATGTGCGTCGACCGGGACTACCAAGCCTTCCGTCGCAGCCTGGAGAAGGCCGGCTTCCTTCGCCCGGAGGCGCCGCTCAGCACCGAGACCGTGGTCGAACACCTCGGCGTCTTCTACGACGCCGTGCGGGAATCGAGGACGCTGACCATCACCGGAGACTTCGCCTCGGCGCTGGTACGCCGCTACTTCGATGTTCACAGTCCGGTGATGCCGTACGCCAACCTGCCGCGCTCCTACATCGTCCTCCAGCGCATCAACGTCGGGCTGTTCGCCGTTCTCGGTGAGCTGCGTGCCACCGCCAACTGGCGCACCATCGCCGACGAGATCTGGCCCTTCGTCCAGGGTCCACCCTCGACTCCGATGGGAGAAGCGGAGGCCGCCTGGCGGGCGGGCCGCGCGCGCATCGCGGTCTGAGGCAGGCGTCGGCCGTTACGCGGCTGAGGGGCGAGCACCGCGACTGCCCCGGCGCGGTGGTCTTGCCCGGTAAAGGTTGGTCAATGCGCGCTCCAGCGCGGGTATTTCTTGCTCCGTAAAGGTTGATCAATTCGCGCCCCGGCGAATTCGGGATGCCCGATCATGTTGGTCCGGATGAAGGCGGCGCCCGTCTGGGGACGGGGAGGCCCGCCGAACGAACCAGTGTCCGAGCGATGAAACCAGGGCTCGGAGCAGACAGGGGGTGGCCATGGCAGACATGACGATGGGCCGGGTAGCACAGGCCACGCGCGATCAGCGGAGTGGGATGCAGCGATGGCTGCCTGCTCTCCCCGGTCTCTTGTATGTCGTGTTCTTCGTGGTTGGGTTCATGATGGTGAATACGCCCAGCGACGACGATTCGAATAAGAAGTGGATGGACTTCTTCGCCAGTCGTAGTAACCAGATCCAGATGCTGGTCAGTGGCTTCCTGGTGGTCATCGCCGGGATGCTGCTGCTGACCTTCCTGACCCGGTTGCACGGGCGCATCTACGCGGGCCGAGCGATCCAGGACCGTGATCCGCTGCCGCTGGTTGCCGCCGCAGCTGCAGGCGGCCTCGTCGCCACGGGCGCAATCGTCGTCGCAACGGTTCCCGGAGCGATGATCTTTGGGTCGCTGCACGTTCCCAGTGCCGACATCCTGCGGCTCACCAGCGATATGGGCTTCCCCCTGCTCGCCGTTGGAGGAGGGTTCGCGGCGGCGCTAGCGATTGTGACCATGACCCGGGCGGCGCAGCGCAGCGGCTACTTCGGCCGGGCCCTGAGCATCTTCAGCTACGTTGCCGCCGCCGCGGCGGTGGCCGAGTTCATGTTCTTCCCCATCGCTGTCGTCCTCATCTGGGTCCTCGTCGTCTCGGTGGTCCTGGTCCGGCGGCCGGCTCTCGCCTGACGCATCTATCGGCGCCGGTGGGACGTCCACCGGCGCCGACGAGCACGGAGGAGGAAACAACGACATGGTCCGCCATCGCTTCCATGCGCTGATCGCGCTGGGTCGGTTCAACGATGCCCTGCGGTGGGCGCAGGACATGAGTGGGGTGGCCAAGAAGAAGGGCTGGTCGCAATACAGAGTGATGACGCCCGGCACCGGGCCGGTGAACTCCTTCATCCTCGAGGCGGAGTATTCCGACTACGCCACCTTCCACAAGGAGAGCGACGCGTTCCTCTCCGATGCCGAGGCGATGACGGTGTTTCGCCGTGGCACCGAACTGCTGGCACCGGGCGCGCATCCGTGGGATGAACTCGAGGAAGAGGCGCCAACGCAGATCGCCTGACCCGGGTTGGGAGCCTGCGGGAGCGGGAGACGGGTTTCGAACCCGCGACCCCTACCTTGGCAATATTAGACTAATGATTTCAGGATTTTTGAATACGATTCCTCAGCCACCGAACCAGTGACCCTTATCTTTGATCCTTCTTGGGTGGCCCGAACGAGCCTGGAGGTCCTCTGACGTCGGCTCTGGTCTCCCCCTTACCCAGCGTGCCAGAGGCTCCCGGCTCAACGGGATGCCGTCGCCGCGACGCGAGGTTAGGACGTACCGGCAGCGCATGCGCGCTGCCGGTACGCAGGAAGGGAACTGTCAGGTGGTGCTGAAGTTCGCGGACCCCGTGTCAGTCGTGCTGTCCGAGTAGGTGAGGGTGAGATTGACCGTGAAGCTGCCCACACTGCTCGGGTTCTGGTGAATGGTGTATGTGTTGCTGCCGTACTGACCAAGAGTGATGTTGACTATGTTTGCCGAGTACATGCTGTTCTTACAGGTCAGGTTCGGATAGCTCGGCGTCTCGATCTTGTAGCTGCCGCTCGCGTTCTCGATGACGTAGCTGTTGAAGCTCACCGAGAAGAGGCTTCCGGTGCTCTTCGTAGTGACCTCGGTGACGCTCGTCCACCCGCTCGGAGGCGTGTAGGTGGTGTCGACCGTCTGGTCCCAGTAGATGTCAAAGTTCTGCGTCGACGAACTGCAGAGCGGCAGCCAGTGCGCCGTGGCGGTGGCGCTGCCGATCTTGGTCTGGTCGGCGGGACGGCACGAGGTGTCGTCGTGGTGGCACACACCCTCACCGGATGCGAGCGCCGTTTCGCTGCTGCTCAGCGTCTTGTTGGGGTCCGAGTTGAAGGAGGTGGTGACTGTGGACCAGGCGCTGTGCGTGGTCGGGCTTACCGAATAGGTGAAGTTGGTGGCATACGCCGCCGCGTGAAGCGGGATGGCAACGGCCACCGCGGCCACGGCCGCGACGGCCAAGAGCTTGGTACGAAGCATCGCCTTGTCTCCATGGGAGGGTTGGTATCGCTTCGCCTCCTTCCTGCTCGGGAACCTTGTGTGCGGGCGCCGCCGCGCCACGAGCACCACAGCGGTCCGGCCGACCCTCAGTTGTCGGCGAACTCAGCTCTCGATGGGGTCAAAGGGCACTCCCTTCCTTCGCGGCGCTGACCCAAGGCGCGTTCCCCGAGCCGCGGACCGGGGCTGCCGAGCTATCATAAATAGTCACGTACCCAAAGGGCAAATAGGACCGGCGGGGCTGCCTCGTGGGCCGGATCAGAGCGCGGGCGCCGGGGGCGACGCTGGAGATCGCGGCTACAACGTGTTGCTCACGCCGACTGGAGCGAGCTCGCGCTCGCGTCGAGCCCCGACGCCTTGGCGGCCGCCTTGGGTCCGACGAAGGGGGCCAGAGCCAGGTACGTCAGCCAGGGGTGGAGGCCGGCAAGCGTCTCCGGACCGTCAGTGACGATCCGCCGGTACATGACCTCGTAGATGCCGCCGATGGTAGCCTCGGCCATGATCGGCGGGGCACCGTGCTCGGGCACCTCCGGTCGGGACACGTCGAAGTACGTCTGGAACGAGCGAAGCGACGCGTCGCGCAGCTCGATCGCCCTGGGTCCGGCGGCGAGCACCTCCACGATCCCCGCCCGCGCGTACGCCGGTTCGGCAGCGAGCTGGTCGAGCAACACCGCAATCCCAGCAGCGATGCGGTCGGGCCAGCGCCGCCGGCTCTCGTATGCGGCGATGACGCGGGCCATGATCTCCGCGAAGATGGCCTCGTAGGCGGCGAGGAAGCACGCCTCCTTGTCGGCGAACTGCTGGTAGAAGGTCTTCCGGGAGACGCCGGCCCGGGCCACAACGTCCGCGACTGCCGTCCTCTCGTAGCCCTTCTCGGCCACCGCGTGGGCCATGGCGTCGAGCATCCGCTCGCGCTGTGACCGGATGACGAAATCGCGTGAGAAAGCGTGGTGGCCCCCGGGGAGTTGTCGCCCACCGTGTGCCAGAGCGCGAGCGTACTGCGCGAGGCCTCCCCCGGGATCTGCCGGGTGCCGGTTACGTGGCCCGCGTTCTTGACGTTCAGACACAGCCGTGTCTATGATAGCGACCCCCCCGGGGTCGGGGGTCGGCGCGGACCCACGACCTCCAGTCCACCTGCCGCGCCGGAGCACCCACTGGGTTCATCGGCATGGAGCCCGAGCACGCGGAGGTACGGAGCCGCACTCGGGCGGCGGCGATGGAGTTGGCACGCAGCACCGACGGCGACCCCGATTCGTCGTCGCCGCGCGCCCGGCTCCTGTCCGCGGTCGTCGACCAGGTCGCCGAATGCGGGTTCGAGAGCGCCACAGTCCGGGCCATCTGCCGTCGCGCGGGCGTCGCGCAGGCAGTCTTTGTGCAGCTCTTTCCGGACAAGAAGGCGTGTTTCCTGGCTGCCTGCCGCGCTCTGGCCGAGGGCCTCATCGCCAAGGTTGGCGCAGCTCTCGAGGGGGCGCATGACTGGCGCGAGCAGGTTCGTACCGGGCTTGATGCCTTCCTGACCTACTTGGCCGACCATCCGACCGCTGCTCGTGCCTGCCTATGGCCGACCATCCGACCGCTGCTCGTGCCTGCCTAGTCGATGGCTTGGTCGCGGGGCCGGAGGCGCTGGAGATCCGCGATGTCACCATACGCGCCTTCGCACGGCTTCTCGATGCCTTCCAACGCCACGACCCAGACTCCGTGGGGCCGACCGCACTGGTCTCCGAGGCCACCGTCGGTGGCATCTACGCGATCGTCATCCGGCGGATCCGGGATGGGGAGGCCCGGAGCCTTCCCCGACTGGGCTCCTCGCTGGCCCCCTTGCTGCTCTCCCCCATTGTGGGATACCCGCAAGCCCAGCGCGAGTTGGCGTCCATAGCCACCCTTTGATCGCCGGCTGATCCCTCCTCGTCACCGCACCCTCAGGGTTGGCGTGTCTGCATCGAAGCTGGTGGCGCCTCCGTTCGGCCTCCTGACGACTGCGGCATTAGCCCACTCCCTCAGGCGCACCCGTCACCGAGTGTGGACGTCCAGCTAACGCTCATCGACGGTCGGAGGTCAAGGCGAACGATTGATGGGAATGCACTGCTTGCGCAACTCTGGCCACGGGCAACGTTTACCCCCGGCGCACCGAATGCCATGGTCTACCGGATTCGCGTGATTGCGGCGACAAGCGGTGAACGTGACACGGCAGTGATGCCGCTGCGCCAGGGAAACCCGCCCTTGACGGCGTCGAGCCGACTGGAGGACCCTGCTTCCTTCAACAAGGCCGCCTCCCCAGACTAAACCTTGAGTTGAGCGGCGCCGATGCTGGGTCGTTGCCATCCCGGCGGGTGACCGGGATCACCTGGTTCTGGTTAGGCGGCCAACGGAGGATAGGGGATGACCATTGCTACCGATCTACCAATGGACACACTGCACAAGCGCGCCGACAGGCTGCTCGCAGAGAACGTAAGCGAGGGCGAGAGGATCCTGGCCAAGTGTGTCGGGGCCGACGACATCTACAGTGTTGTGGTCACTGATCGTCGTGTTTTCATCATCAAGGTGGGGTGGCGAACCGGCCAAACCGGTGGCGGCGCGGTAACCTCCTACGACCATCGCACGATCACTTCGGTTGAAGTGCGCTTCTCCATGCTGACCGGCATCTTTGAGGTCACCGCAGGGGGTATGCAGAATAAGAGGCTGTCCGCATACGGCAAGGATGCACGTGAGGCACCCAACGCATTCCCCATCCAGAAGAAGCAGACTGCGAAGTTCCAGCAGGTAGCGGCTTTGATCCGCGAGCAAGCTGGAGCCGCTAGTGCCCCGGTAATGGCTGCTCCCGCGACAGAGGGCATTCCGGACCAGATCGCGAAGCTCGCGAGCCTGCGCGACGCCGGCATCCTCACTGCCGACGAGTTCGAAGCCAAGAAAGCGGAGCTGCTAGCTCGCCTCTAGATCCATGAGACCGCTGCTCGCCTCGATTGCAATCGCCGCGGCTGCCACCCTCATCGGATGTGGTAGCTCATCGTCGCCCATAACAACTTCCGTCCGATCCTCAGCCTCCTCGACCTCCTCGACCTTGTCGGTGGCGACGCCGTCCCCGACCGCAGTGCCGACAACGCCCACGCCGGCACCCGCGCGCCCTACGGCTAAGCCGCCCCCACAAGCGCCAACGCAGGCGCCGGCCACTCCACCCCCAGCGCAAAACCTATGCGGTGCGCCATCGAATCCTTGGGGATACAATTTCTGCGGCGGCACCCTGATCAATTCTCCAGCCAGCAACTTCTGTGACTTCTTCAATTGCATTCCCAGCTTTTGGAAAAGCACGAAAGGCTACGCTGACCAATGTGTTGACGGCATGTTTACTCACTCCGGCGGGCGGTCCGGCGCTTGCTCATCCCATGGCGGCGAGCGGCGCCCACTGTACAGTCCGTAAAATGAAGGCGATCCCCTTCCTTCAGCGAGGTCAGGTCACTGCGTTTGAGGCACGCCACCACAAAGCGTGGGAAGGCGTAATGGCCGCGCTGGCGGTGGGCTACCTAGCTCTGGCGTTCCTAGCCGATCAAGGGTCCGGGGCGTTCCCATTTCTCATCGGTGCGCTTGCTGTCATATTCCTCACCGAGTTCTTCGTCCGGCTGTGGGATTCGCCTTCGCGAGGGCGGTAACTGAGGCACCAGTGGCTTGATCTGATATCCAGCATCCCGCTTGTAGGCGGGCTGCGAAGTGTGCGTCTTCTGAGGTTGCTACGCCTCGGTGCCGCCGTGCGTCTGCTCAGTCTCGCCGAGCAGGAGGCCGAAGCGCACCAGCGCGGAAGGGACAGCTTTCTGGTACTTGGGTCCGGCGCTGTTCCTGATCTGGGTGGGGGCCGCCATAGCGTACTTCCAGCTAGAACACGGGGTCAATCCGAGCGTGCGCAGTTTCGGCGATGCCTTGTATTGGGTCTTCATCACCGCGACGACAGTCGGCTACGGCGACATCACCCCAGTAACCCCTGCGGGTCGCATTCTAGCGGGTGTTCTCATCTTCCTCGGCATCGGGTTGGTCGGGATCCTCTCCGCTCGATTCACGCAGCGGTGGCTAAAGCAAGAACAGGGCGATGTTGCCTTGCTACGACGAATCGATGGGCTGGAGAAGACGCTGGCGTCGATGCACGGGGTGCTTGTCGAGATGCAGACCGCCTTCACTCGACGAGATCTTGACACGGACGCTCTGGACGGCAACGGAACCGAAGGGCCACGGCAGACAGTGGCCGGAGATCGCCGACCGACGCAACAACCGGTCGAGCGTAAGCGGCCCGCGAGGGCGAGGAGCCGACCAACACCAGGGGATTGGTCATGAAGTTGACACGCTTCCTCTATCGGGCAGCCCGCACGACCAATGACATCGATGCGGTGATCCACCCCAAGCGGCCGCGGCGCCGGGTCAAGAAGAAGAGGATCGGGCGGCTCTCGGACGGGCCGGCGTCTGGCGGCGGCTGTGGCGGTGGGCGGTGGCCCGCGTGCATCGCGGAACGACGTGACTTGCGGATCTGGCGCCAGGCAGGCTTGAACGGCAATCAGAGCACGCTACCGTGTTGGTCGACGACCAGCGATGTCCTGAGTGCGGGCTTCCGTTCGCTGAGGGTGAAACACCGGCGACCGTCGTTTACCAAGGCCGGCTCCTCAGCTGCCACCAAACAAGGTGCTGGGACACCGCCCGGAACCTCGCACAACGTTTGATTCTGCTCGCAGGCGCGGCGGGCGTCATCGTTGCAGTAGCCCTCGCACTCATCCCGCTACCCGATGTAACCGCTTTTGGAGGAACCGTGGCATGGTGCGGTCCGGGGACGACGTCCGGATCCGCTGTCGGCGTGAAGCTGAATCCTAAGTCCGTCACCGAGGGATCGACAACACAGAGTGCCGCGGAGCAACAGGCGTTCATCAGCTACTGCGAAGGCCTTGCTAACACCCGGCTGCAGCTGGTAGGGGTAGTCGGAGGCGCCTCAATCGCCGGAGCCGCTATGGCGATATGGGTTATGGGGATCCCGAGAAGCAACTAACTTCGCCCGCACCTCAGAGTTGTCCCGCGCCGGATAGCGTGCTCCGCACGCCAGCTACAAGCTGGTTGATGCGGCACGCCGGGAGATCGGCAAGTCGAGCCGGGGCGAACAAGTCAAGAGAACCCGTCGCTTCCACCAGCGTCCTGGCCTCATTCTTGGTTAAGTCGCGGCCGCGCAGGTGGGCGCAAGCGATGAGCCCTTCGCGCCAAGCATTGGTGACCGTTGCCTCCGGATGCGCGACCAGGTACCGAAGTACGAACAGCAGATCATCGGTGGGCGCCTCGCTTGGTTGGACGACGAGGACGGCGTTGTTCTCATCACCTGGATCCAATACCTTGATATTAGTCGCACTCCTAAGAAGATCGTGCGACGTGCCACCGTTTTCGATCTCCTCGCGCGACACGGCTTCTCGACTAACGACCACCACCAAGGGTCGCCAGACTCCGTGAAGCAACGTGCGTCGCAAGCTGCTTCCGAATGACGGCGCGAGGCTGAGTATCACCGGGGTGGCGTTGGGTACAAGAGTGCGGACCTTCGTCGGCGAAAAAAGGAATGCGGAGAGGCTAGGCTCAGTCACCAAGTTTGCGGGCCAGCCATCCCCGATGATACGGGGTGCGGCGGGACCCAGAGCTGCGGCCGCATTCAGGGCGGTATTGATGACCACGGTCGGAAGCTCCGCGACGGAGGACTCCTCGGAACTGACCCCGCGGCTGTAGACGCGCGCGTCTGTGACACGCGGCGCACCACGGTCAATTCGGCGCCACGCGCGCGTCGTCGGCCGAAGGATGTAGAGATCACTCCGGCTGCCGATGGCCTGCGCCCCTTGATATGAGTTGAAGCCTGGGATTAGAGCTTCAATTAGCAGGTGCAACCTACTGAGAGCCTCCTGGACGCGCTCCCCCGCGGCCGGGTTGCCCTCCCCGTACCCGTGGCATAGAACCACACGACCCCACTGACGATCTAAGCATCCGACGGCTCTATCCGCGAAGAGGGAAACGCCTCGCGTCGTGTATGGAGGATCGGTCAGAACGATATTCGCTCGCCCCTGCACGGAGCGAGGAAGTCCTAAGCGAAGGTCCGCGCTGTACAACTCGATACGGAGGTTCTGCGCGCGAGCCACCCGATCGATGTGGCCGAGAATGCGTTCATCGATGTCTACGACGATGACTCTCGCCGACGAGGCCTGCCGCGCGACTGCCAAGCTCGTGAGGTCATTGTCCCCCAGGCACACAATGGTCGCGCCGTCAAGGTCATAGTGAGTATCCAGAAACCCTACGCGCCGGGCGACTGTCTCGGGCGTGGCACGGACATGGTCGAGAGAGCGGCGTGACGAAGGAAGGCCCGCTCTATCAGCCTCGATCGCCTTCACTGCGCTGGTCCGTGCTGGGCCACTGACGGCTTCTCTGACGATGAGGGGTCGCAACGGTCGGGCTGCCGCTCGAGTTGATTGAAGAGAGGGAGAGGGGGGACTCAGGATTAGGCGTACGGATGCTCCTCGGCGCTCCGCCCCCAGTTGGCTCACTACGTGGAGCACCCCCTCCCGCGACACTCCCGTTGCCGCAACAAGCTCAGCGATCGGGTGCCATCTCCCGTCCTCAAGGAGGGTGATAACCGCCTGCGGCCGGTGACGTTCTAGGCCGAAGGCGTCGTGTGGTGCCAGACGCCGCTGGCCATTACCCTCGTGGGCCTCCTTGGACGACAGCTCCGGGTGGCGTGCAGATGGCTCCCGCATCGTGATCTAGATCGTAGCCGTGGCTCGTCCGGGAGGGCGTACTGCTCTCAGTGAGCGGTCTTTCGTCCGCACGGCCGACTATGCCACCGCAAAATGCCCGCTGGGTAGTACCTACCCTGCCGGCTATGGTACCAGCTGGCTAGAGTCCGGACCCTCCGAGCACACTCACGAGGAGGTGTCCCCAGATGTCCAAGAAGAGTCACCCCGGCGATGGCTCGGCCAATCAAGGCATCAAGGGCGGCATGATGTACGGGGCCTCGTTTGCGGTCAATGGCGCGCCGGAAAAGGCGTCCTTCGTCGCCTCCCTGATCCGTCTCCTGAGGGGTCTTCGGGCGGGCTGAACTCGACCCCTCGCCCCTAACGGTCCGTTGGTCGCTACCGGGAACGCGGGGACGGATGCTTCCCTCCTGCCGCGTGGCGGACCTGCCTTCAAAACTTGGCCGGAATGGCCCGCGCGGGTCCGTTCACTGCGGAACGAATGGCTACGGTTGATGTGTCGCGCTTGGCGACGTGGCTTTCCTACCCCTCTCTCATAGCGGAGTTCGGCCCCGAATCACCGTGGTCCGACGCGTCAGCCGTCGATACCCCAGCCGCTGAACCGTGGCCCGAGCCGGACCGGTACATCTCGGACCTGCGACAGTCGTTCGATGAGTCGGTGGCAACGTGCATCGGCCAACACGAAGTCGTTGCCGTAGCGCTGTCGGGGGGCCTCGACTCCTTGGCTGTGCTGCAATCCTGCAGCAAGCGCGCCAAGAAGGATGGCAGGCGATTGGTCGCCGTCGTTGCAGAAATGATCGACGACTCGGGCACCACAAACGCAGTTGGTGCATGGCGGCTTGTCCGCGATCTCGGAATCAATTGCACCTTCCTGATCGCGCGCCGCGAGACTTCACCGGTCGGCTCACCCGAGTGGAGTGCGCGAGGGCCTCGGCTTGACGCGCTGCCAAAGGTCAATCGGCTGCTTGCAGAGCTGGGCGAGCGAGCTGGCGCGACCGTCCTTCTGACCGGTAGTGGCGCGGACGAGCTCCTTGGAGCGGTGCCCTATCTGCTCCCTCGACGGACCGTGATGCCTACCCTGCGTCGGTTCTCGTATCTTCGTGACACGGTCGTCACGGGTCGGCGAGCGTTCGTACTCGAGATGGCAAGCATCGGCGCTCGCGCGCTTCCAGCGTATCCCCGGGCGATCGCCTACTTCGCCGCGAGTTGGCCAGAGCTTTCACGGTTCGACGTACCCGAAGTCCTCGGCGCCCGATACAGCGAACCGGTGCGCGAATGGACGCGTAGATGGGTGAAGAACACCATCCGCTTCCATGCGGCACACCATTCGGACTGGGCCACCATGGAGGCCTGGGATGCGGTCTACCCACTGCATCACTTGGACTCGCCAGGTCCGTTGCCACTGCTCACACCTTTCCTCGAGCCAGCGTTCATGGCGATCGCACGGCGGCTACCGCTTGAAAGTCGCTACGATCCGGTACACGACCACGCATACTGGAGGCAGAAAGCACAAGTACTCAAACTTCTTCCGTCAGCAACACGACTCGTTCTCCCGCAAGCCAAGGCCACTTATAGACACGAACTCGGTCGAAGCGCAATGCCTCAAGACCTGCGCTCTATGATCGTCTGCCAGCTGGGCCTCGTGCGACCCGAAATCCTCCGCAAGGCCAACGACCCAACCACGAGGCATCGCGTTCTTGCCATCGAGACATGGCTCGTGGGGGCGTTGGCTTACGGGCATGACGTCAACAGTGCCTGAGAAGACTATCCATCAGTAGGATGTGTCAGCTCAGCTGGCAGCGACTCACTAAACAGAGTAGTGTGCCCCGGGTTTCGTGAGGTCGGATTACTGGAATGGCATGCTGCCGTCCCACTCGGAGGACGGCATGGGACGAAGGGGCTACCCGGCGGAGTTTCGGAGGCGTGTGCTTGACCTGATCGCGTCGGGTCGACGTGTGGCCGACGTTGCCCGCGATCTCGGCATCAGCGATCAGACGGTATACGACTGGCGGCGACAGGACCGCATCGACCATGGCATCGAGCCGGGTCTCACTTCAGCCGAACGCGCAGAGCTCGTTGCAGCTCGGCGGCGCATCCGGGAGTTGGAGAGTGAGCTCGCCATCCACCGCGCCGCGGCCGAGCTGCTGAAAGGGACGGCAA
>Ga0209471_1000049_pt1 | contig 98729 bp, 80 predicted proteins | sample GraSoiAngelo_128_FD_185885 | JGI IMG/M metagenome (GOLD analysis project Ga0209471, IMG submission 185885) | Grasslands soil microbial communities from the Angelo Coastal Reserve, California, USA - 14_0927_12_20cm (SPAdes) (version 2) | ecosystem: Environmental > Terrestrial > Soil > Grasslands ...
GGAGCGAACGGAACGTCTGCAGGCTGCCGCTTCCCAGAACGTGCAAGCGGCGCCATCGGCAGAAGCTGCAGCCATCAGCAAGAGCAACGAGACCCAGAAACTACGAGCTGAAAACGAAGCCTTGCGCGCAAACCTGGCCAGCAGCGAAGCAGCGCGCGAGCAGCAGGCACGAGATTTCATAGCGCAGCGGGACAGGGAACGGCTTCTGCAGGCTTCGTTGGACGTCTTTCAGGCGTCCAAAAGCACTTTGGAAGTGGAGAACACTGATTTATTGGCGAAGGTCTCCAAACTGACGGATGACTTGAAAAAGTCGCAGGAGGATCTGGCCGGGCTGAGCGCACGGAACGAAGCGTTATCGCAGGAGACGCTGTCCAAGGTGAAATACGCGGAGCGGCAGCAAAAGCTGCTGGCAACCGATCATGATATTCGAGACATCCTGGGCTCGCGCAGCCTGCACATCATTGATGTTTATGACGTAAGCGGTCAGGGCGAACTCGAGCGCCCGTTTGGGAGAATTTTCTATACGGAAGGGAAGTCGCTTATTTTTTATGCCTTCGATTTGGATTTGCAAAAAGAGCTGAAGCGGAGGGCGGTTTTTCAGGCCTGGGGACAGAAGAGTGAGGGTAAGGAAAGCCCCCGCAGCCTGGGGACTTTTTATATGGATGATTCGGCGCAGAACCGTTGGGTCCTCAAAGTAGATGACAACAAGACGTTATCGCGCATTGACTACGTGTACGTGACGGACAGTTCGCGCAAGGAAACCGTGAAGCCAAAGGGCAAGCCGCTGCTCTCAGCGTTTTTGAACGGGCCGGCGAATCACCCGTAGGTTTTGGGGAACTCAACCCCTCCAGGTCAAGCTCAGACTCCAGCCCCCTGTTCCAAGCCACTGCTCGCCTAATGAAGGCCGTAACATGTTTAGCGTGAGTGTGTTAGGGAAGCACTCAAAGTAAGACTTTAAGAGTACGGGCGTCAGATACCCACACCCACCCCGGGTACTTTGCATCGTTATAAAAACAAAGCAGTTATAAATTGGGCAGCTCGTAATTGCATGAAAACACAGAATATAACAGGTGGCGAAATTCCAAGGAATCCTTCGGCTCGCTGCACTCGCTCAGGACGACTATCCTTACCGGATGTCGAATTGGTAAAAACTCCTCTCGTCACTTCGGAGAGGGCGTGGGCTGGTACAGGGCTAATCGCAGGATTCTATACAGAAGGTGAAGCAGGGGTGGTCGCAATTATTAAAAAGTGAGGTTGGGAAATACATGAGAGCTAAGGTGACGTGTGTTCTGGTGTGCGCAGCGCTGTGCTTGCTGGGGGTGAGCACGGCTCTTTTTGCGCAGGGCGACCTGGCGGCGGTGACCGGCCGGGTATTTGATCCGAATGGGGCGGTGATTGTCGAAGCGACGGTGTCCGCCAAGAATGTGGATACCGGCGTGGAGACGACGGTGCAGACGAATGAGGAAGGTATCTACCGGTTCGCGAATCTGGGCCCGGGGAATTACGAATTTACGGTGTCCAAGCACGGATTCAAGGCGATCGTGAAGCCCGGGGTGACGCTGCACGTGGCGGACACGATTTCCATGAACTTCAATATGGTGGTGGGAGCCCTGACGGAGAGCGTGATCGTGGAAGCGGGTTCGACAATCGTGAATATGACGGATGCGTCGATCAGCACGGTGGTGGATCAAACGTATGTAAAGAACATGCCACTGAACGGACGCAGCTTCCAGGATTTGATTCTGCTGACGCCGGGCGTGGTCACGCAGTCGGTGCAGAACAACGCGAGTCTGGCGAACACAGCCGCTGGCAACGGGCAGACTGGCGAATTCAGCGTGAATGGCCAGCGGACCGAGGCCAATAACTACATCGTAGACGGCGTGAGCGCGAATGTAGGCGCGGCCGCCGGCTCCGGCATGTTTATGGGGGCGGGCGCTAGCGGGTCGGTGGGGGCTTCGACTGCTTTGGGGACGACGCAGGCCCTGGTCTCCGTGGATGACCTGCAGGAGTTCCGCGTGGAAAGCTCGACTTATTCGGCCCAGTATGGGCGGAATCCGGGCGGGCAATTCATCTTCGAGACAAAATCGGGGACCAATCAATGGCACGGCACAGCCTTCGACTACTTGAGGAACGGATTTTCTGACGCCACAGATTGGTTCACCGGGTTTGATGGCCTGAAGCAAGCCGCGCTCCGGCAGAATGATTTTGGCGGGACACTGGGCGGTCCGGTGATTCCCACGGGAAAAGACAAGACATTCTTTTTTGCATCTTACGAGGGGCTGCGCCTGGTGACACCCCAGCCCGCGGCCACCATCCAAGTGCCTGACGCTGCGCTTCGAGCGGCTGCGCCGACGCCGTTGAATCAGGTGCTGAATGCGTGGCCGTTGCAGAGTCCCAATGCCATAGATGACACGGCAAACGGGATATCCTTTTTCTTTGGGAGCTGGTCGAATCCGAGCGCGATTGACTCGGGCAGCATCCGTCTCGACCACGTAGTAAACGATAAACTGAAGCTCTTTTTCCGGTTCAGCGACACCGGGTCCAATTCCCTTACTCGCGGTTTAAGTTTTCTCCAGAGTTCGCCACCGACGCAGAACGTCAATTCCGAGTATACACTGCGCACGTACACGGCCGGAGCAACAAGCCTGATCAATAGCCGCTTGAGCAACGACTTCCGGATGAATTACACGTCGAACGAAACAACAAGCAATTCTTACATCAGCGCGTTTGCGGGGAGCACGCCGGTGGACCTCCAGCAACTGGCCGGACTGGGACCTGGTTCGGCGGTTAGGGTGACTTTGGCACCTGGTGGACACTTCACCGATCTGGTTCAAGGGCCTCAATCCGGTAAGCAAAGGCAGTGGAACTTTGTTGATACGTTCGGCGTCTCCCGGGGAAGGCAGCAGTTCAAGTTTGGTGCGGACTACCGCCGGTTGACGCCTGTGGCGGTTCAAAATAATCCGTTTGGAGATTACTTCTATACTACGGCCTATGCTCCGCCTAACAGCCCGTCCACTACTCCTTCTATAGACCACAACATTGCGGACGTCGCGGCTTTGCAGACTTTAGTCACGGCCTACCCACGGTATACAAACTTCTCCGCTTTTGTGGAGGACGAATGGAAGGTTTCGCGCCGGTTGACGCTCTCGATGGGGCTTCGGTGGGAGGTGAATCCGCCGCCGGGTGTAACGCAGGGGCAAGGGCCTTTGACTCTTATGCCGGCAGGCCTGGGCAACTGGAACCTGGCGCCACAGGGCACGCCACTGTGGAAGACCACTTGGTACAACTTCGCGCCGCGGTTGGGGGCCGCTTACGTCCTCCGGGACAATCCGGGATGGGAGACGGTGCTTCGTAGCGGCGGTGGCGTTTTCTTTGACACCGGTCAGCAATTTGGATCCGATGGCTTCAGCGGACCAGGATTTCTGGCAACGAATCGTACGTCTGCTCCGTTTCCCAGCACGTCTGGACCGGGCGCGATTCCAATCCCCTCGATACCCAGCACCCCTAGCTTGGCAGACTGCCAGTGTGGATTTGGGATCTCGCCCCATCTGCAACTGCCCTATACGATTCAGTGGAACGCGAGCATCGAGCAGGCGCTGGGGAAGTCGCAGGCCTTCACTCTCTCGTATGCAGCCTCGCACGCTTCGAGGTTGCTGCAGAGCAATCTGTTTTTCGACAATAGCGGCGACTTTCTTGGCATTGGACAGAATGGACTCACAGCCGACTACGACTCGCTACAAACCCAGTTCCAGCGGAGGCTCAGCCGCGGATTGACTGCGCTGGGCTCTTACACGTGGTCCCATTGTATTGACTACGGTTCTTCCAACTTCCTTGTAGCTTTCCAGCGAGGAAATTGCGACATGGATATTCGTCACAATTTCACAGGAGCGTTTTCCTATGATCTGCCAAAGGTGGGACGCGGGGGCGTGATAGGCGCGCTGCTGAACAATTGGGGAATCGACGACCGGTTTGTTGCGCGAACAGGCTTTCCGGTGACTCTGGGCGGAACAGAGAGCCTTCTGCCGAATTTTCAGATCTTTTTTACTGGATTGGATCGCGTTCCAGGGCAACCACTCTACATAACACAGTGCGTAAGCCCGTTTGCAACGGGTCCTGCGATGATCTCTTGCCCTGGCGGACGAGGGATTAATCCCGCCGCATTTGCGGACGTCGGCTCCGATCCGAATACAGGTTTGCCGCTTCAGGGAAACACTCCCCGGAATTTTGTGAGAGGATTTGGGGCCTGGCAGATGAATTTTGGAATACGGCGGGAGTTTCCCCTCTACGAGCACTTAACGCTGCAGTTCCGGGCGGAAGCTTTCAACCTCTTTAATCACCCGAACTTCGGCAATATCGAGACGAATCGAGACCTGCCCACTTTCGGTGAAGCCACATCCACGTTGGCGAGTTCACTGGCCACGGTAGGGGCGCTGAACTCTCAGTACCAGATGGGCGGACCGCGCTCGATGCAGTTCGCGTTGCGGCTGGTCTTCTAGGCCAGGTCGCACCAAGCGAGAGGAGGAAGGCCGGGCACGGTCCGAGAGTACCGCGCCCGGCTTTCTGGCATTAGGGCCATGCGCTCTTTCCTGACAGAGATTCAGTCATTGGGCTTGGGAGAGTTAGGTTGCGATGAGAATGAAGCGAGTCTGGATTTGTGCCGCGGGCCTCGGGCTTCTGGGCACAATTTTTTCTCCCGGGAGCCGCGCAGAACAAGTTAAGAAGCCTTTTACGGTTGCCGACGATATTGGGCTGACGTTGATGGAAGGGTCGGAAGACCTACATTTTTCACCGGACGGAAGCTATTTTGCACTCGTAGCCCGGCGGGGACGCTTGGACAACAATCATGTGGAAGAGTCGCTGCGGTTTTACAGCAGCCGGGACGTGCAGAAATTCCTGGAAGGGCCGGACGGGACTCAGCCTCCGGCACCCGTGTGGCTAATTACGAAAACGGATTCGAGCGGCTTTGACGGATTGCGGTGGCTGGCGGATTCCAGCGCGGTAATCTTTCTGGAGCACCTGGCGGAGGGCAAGCAGCGGCTGGTTTTTGCTGATCCACGAAAGAAGACGATCGAGCCATTAACGACTGCGCTGGTAGGAATCAAAACATTCGACGTCCGCGACGCGCACAATTTTGTGTATAGCGTGAAAGACCCCGCGCCGGTCGAGAAAATGCATGAGGAAAGCCGGGCGGCCGCTTTTGATGCCACGGGGCGTTCACTCTATAGCCTGCTGTTTCCCGACAATCCGGCGATAGAGGCGCTCTCTTCAAATCGCAGCCACCTGAGGGCAGTGGTGGGAGGGAAGCCGTTCGAAGTGAAGCATGACGGCGCCGCCATCATTCACACGGAAGAATTGGCGCTGTCCCCGGATGCAACCTCTGTGGTTACTACGCTGCCGGTCGCAGAGATTCCACCTTCCTGGGAAGCGCTTTATCAGCCGCCCTACGCGTCGGCCACTGGTGTCCATTCTGGAAAGCAGAATATGGATCTGGGCCTCTTCTCGACGCGGCGGTATGTGCGGATCACATTACAGACAGGCGCCATTGAAGTCTTGATGGACTCGCCGTTACCGTGGCAGGCCAACTGGGGAGACAGCGGGTACTATCCCAGTTGGTCAAGAAACGGCAAGGAGATCTTGTTGCCGGCGGCGTTTCCCGTTTCCAAAGGCAATGGTCCGGTCCGCCCTTGTGTTGCGGTGGTGAGCTTGCCCTCGGATAGCCCCAATTGCGTGCTGACTTGGGCGCAGATCCGAAAGGACCTCGAAGGAGTTTGGGTGAGGGACGCGCGGTTTGCGGAGGGGGATGCGAGCGGCATCGTCGTAACGTTCATCGTGATAAAGGATGGAAAGCGATTGGTGGAGAAAACGGAATACCGGCGCGGAAATGACGGCGCCTGGCAAGCTTGGGGACCCGCGCAAGAGCGCAATCTTGATGAAGGTTTGAAAGTTACGGTGAAACAGGGATTCAACGATCCGCCGCTGCTCGCTGCTTCCAACGATAAAGTGTCGCGAGTGATCTGGGACCCGAATCCGCAGCTCAAGAACCTGGACATGGGGCAGGCCAGTATTTACACATGGAAGGATGGGGAGGGAAAAGAAAGACGGGCGCTGCTCTTCAAGCCAAGCGACTACAAGCCGGGGCGGCGTTATCCGCTGGTGATTCAGACACACGGCTTTTCCGAAACGGAGTTTCGCCCATCGGGAGGACTTACCACAGGATACGCAGCGAGAGAGATGGCGGCGGCCGGGATTATTGTGCTTCAGGTGCAAGATGTGGGGAGTTGCGGAGACGGGGCTCCGGACGAGGGGCCCTGCAATGCCGCGGGCTTTGAAACCGTTGCGAAGCAACTTGTGTCGGAAGGGCTGGCGGATGCGGAGAACATCGGGCTGAGCGGATTCAGCGCGACCGTTCATCACGTGATGCAGGCGCTGACAACAATGTCCTCGATTCACTACAGAGCGTCGTTGATCACGGATGGCAGGATGGCTGGCTACCTTCAATATATGTATGCAGTGGATCTGCGAGGGAATGGACTGATGCAGGAATTTGACGCGCAGATTGGCGCGCCGCCGTTTGGTGAGGGTTTGCAAGTGTGGCTGAGGCGCTCGCCCACTTTTAACCTAGACAAGGTGGAGACGCCGCTGATGGTGGTTGCGGAAGGCCACAATGACCTGCTTTTTATGTGGGAGCCTTACGCAGGACTTCGCTACCTACAAAAGCCGGTAGACCTGGTGCTGTTGAATACGACGGAGCATGCTCTGAGCAATCCCGCGATGCGGATGGCGTCGCAAGGCGGGGCGGTGGACTGGTACCGGTTCTGGTTGCAAGGGTATGAGGATCCCAATCCTGCAAAGGCAGAACAATACGAACGCTGGCGCGAGCTACGAAGTATGCAAGAAAAGAACCGGCAGCAAGCGAAAACAAAAGCTGGCTTGTGTGGAGCGCTGCGGGGCAAGCTGTCGAAGGAGTTTAAACGTCCCATAAATGTCCGCCGCCGAGAAAAGAACATTTCCTCAGAGGCTGAAGCTCTGCATCTCTTGCGCTTCAATGTCGGAGCTAAAGCTCCCAATTTATGAGATGGCTGATGGCTTCTAGTCTTCCCAGTCCATGTAGCCGGGAAGCGTGTCATTATAGGTGACAGAGGTTTCCGAAAGCAGCGTCACGTACGACTTGCTTATGGATTTGGATTGTATAGCATCGATGGCGGGGGGAAGTGGGAGCAGTTCGGGAGCTTCGTACTTCATTTGTCTTAACCTCCTTTTTAGGCGAGAATAGAACTGCCGGAGAGCCCGGTGAAGCGGACTCTCCGGCAGGGACTACTTACTCTTCCCAGTCAAGGTAACCGGGAACAGTGTCGTTCTTGTTGATGGCGCCGTCCGACGCGAAAGTCACCATCGTCTTGCTATGAGACTGCGACTGAATTGCGTTGATCGCAGGGGTCAAGGCAACCAGTTCTGGAGTTTCGTATTTCATTGTGTTCACCTCCTTTTTTTAAGAGAATGGCACTGCTGGAGAGCCCGGTGAAGCGGGCTCTCCGGTACTGCACGACTTAGTCTTCCCAGTCAATGTAACCGGGAGCCGTGTCGTTGTGGCTGATCGCGCCGTCCGACGGGAAGGTCACGGCCCGCTTGCTATGAGACTGCGACTGAATTGCGTTGATCGCAGGGGTCAAGGCAACCAGTTCTGGCGTTTCGTATTTCATTTGTTTTCACCTCCTTTTCTTTGGCGATATCAGCCGGCCGATGGAACTAGCCAGCTGAAGTCCTTTGGGTCTCGGCAGAGCGGCGCGATTCACTGACCGCGGCACCTACAGTAAGAGGCTCTGCGTTTACTCCAGAATCCAAGAATGGCCCTCGCGAAGGCGCGGGCTGAAGAGTGCCGGTTGTGGCTTGTGCAGGGGGGACTTGGCAAGAAGCCCTTGCACGGCCAGGTGACGCAGCCACAGCTCAAGCTCGACGATGCGAACGATTCCCAGTCCAGGACCGTCCCCGTTGCTTCGAGCCTTGTCGATGGCGTCGCGAAATTGTTCAGGATCCAAAAGGCCGATGGAGCCACTCACCATCTGTCGAAAATCAAGGCCATCGAACCTGGACCATTCCGCCGCGACATCCGGTTTTTGCTGCTGGGGATTTGCATCCGGCGGAACGAAGAATTTTCGCTTTCTGTTGAGCAGCTCATCGGGGACAATCCCGACAAGAGCGCGCCTCATAAGAGCGCGGCGCATTCCGACGCGCACGATCTTTTCGCGGGGGATGGCATACACGAATTCGAGCAAGTCGCGGTCGACATAGGGCAAGCGCACTTCGCGATAGAGTTCCGGATAACCAAGGAGAGGCCAGTGCGCAAGGATTCTTCGTTCGCCTTCCAGATCGATCAGATGATCTTGAAAGCTGGGCAAAGGACCGAATAGCTTCAGTCTCCGAGGATAACAGAGGAGCGCCTCGCGATTTCTACGAACGAAGCTATCGCGGAACCACGGGCTACCTTGAACCGGATTCTCCCTGCCGTCTGTAAAGCGAAGCGGAAGAAATCCGAGGATGGCCTCCCAAAGCAGCGGGAGCCTGCGGCCTCTCATTTTTGTGGCCCAAGCCTTGAGTTGGCGTGAGAGGGTGATGAAGCGCGCGCGTGCCAGGTAGTTTTGCAATTCGGGAGTGGGCGTCGGTATTCCTCCGCCGGTGGCCATTTCACCGGTCATGCCAGAAAGCGTGACGCGATATGCGTGTGCCTTTAGGACGGAAGCGTAACGCTGGTAAAACTCGGAGAGGCGCCTGTGATTGCTGGGGGTGACCGCGAAAGAACCGCCCTTCAATTCGGAGGTGAAAGACTTTCGTGGCTCACTCTCCTCCTTCTTCTGTTCGCGCTGGTTAATGTGGTGGCCGGTTTTGCCGCGCCGCTCTTCCACCTTTTTGATCCAATGAAGCTCGTTTGAGTCAGGTTCGAGGTGGTCATAAGAATCGTCGTACCAGGAGATGGTGTCGAGTCGTGGGCAATCGGCTTGTCCGCGCGCGATGAGATCATCCGCCAAGCAGACGATGGAGGAGGAATCCAGTCCGCCACTCAGCTCGGCCAAAATGGGACGATCGGAGCGTAGTCTGCGTTGAACGGCGGTAGCCAGGGCAGAGCGGAAGTGCTCTTCATATTCAGCATCCGTGCGGTAACGAATTTTCTTGCCCGGATCGAAATCCCAGTATTTACGGATTGCTGCGGGCTTCCCGGGTCCCAGAAGCACAAAAGAGGATGGCGGTACACCGCGGATGCCTTCGTAAGGGGTCAGGTGCGCAGCAGGAGTGTGCGAGAACCAGCCGGCAACATACTCTGTATCGATTTCGAACGGCCGGCTCGAGAAGAGCACTAGAGGATCCAGCAGAGTGCTCCAAATCAGGTGGTTATCGCCAAGAAAGTAGTACAGCGGTTTCGTGCCAATAGCATCCTTGGTGAGCAAGACGTAGCGTTCGCGGGGATTCCAAACCGACAAGGCCCAGTCACCGACCAGCCTGCGAAGGCAATCGGCGCCCCACCGCTGATACGCTGCCGCGACAATGGCCACATCCGGGGAGTCAGCGGCCAGTGGGCGCCCCAATTCGAAGATCAACTCTTTGCGGTTGTCGAGCCGGCCGTCCCAGGTGATAACTGCGCCGGAGGGGGAAACATGGGGTTGCTTTTCCCGATGCGACTCCTTCGTCGTATGGAAAGCCCGGTAGAGAATTGTCATCCCGCCTTGGGCATATTTCTCGTTGCTATCCGGTCCGTAGTCCGCGAGGGTAGAGCTCACTTTCTCGCAGTACTCCGGTGCGCAAGGCCGACCGTCGAAATTCCATCTTCCAAACTGTACGCTCATGTTGACCTTCGATTTAAAAGTGTCTTGCCCTTTCGCCTTTACTGTTTTTCAGTCCTTTACGACGTTTGCCACGCCAGCGCCGGCTTCTCTATTGCGCCCACGTTCACGACTCCCAACGCTCGGAGTTGCTTGAGCCAACCTTCGACCCAGAAAGTACGCATGAGACTGATCATGGGGACGTCCTCTCCCCGGCGTGCCTTCTGCAAAGCTTCAGTAATGAGCTGGGGGTTGACGATTCCGAGCGAACCGAGCGCCATGTTTTGGGTGGCGGCCGCGTATTTAGTCCAGTCCCTTGAGAGCCCAACCATCTGCGCCCGAGCAACATAAGCTTTCGTTTTCCGATTCAGGATTTCGTCGGGGACGATGCCGGCAAGCGCGCGCCTCATGAGAGAACGCCGCTGAGCAGGGCGCACCACCTGGTCTCGCGGTACGGTGAACATAAACTCCAGCAAGTCGCGATCGAGAAACGGGTATCGTTTTTCGTAGGGGGGCTGATAAGGCAAGGCGGTGCGGCTGAGCTGCCGGCGCATGGACTCCAGGGTGACAACGCCTGTTTGAAAACTAGGGAGGGGGCCAAACAGCTTCGTTCTCGTGTGGTAGCCAGTCAACGCCGTTCGATGGCGGTTCACAAACTTCGTCTGCAGCCAAGGGGCAGGCCGTACCTGTGGAGGGGCGCCCACCAGCCAGTGCGGGAGAAACTCCCTGGCTGCCTCACAGAACAAATGAATCCAGGGCTTTTTCAGTTGCAATGCCCAGATCTTTAATTGGTGAGCCAGCCTGCGGAATTGTGCTCTTGCGATGAGATCTTCGAGTTCTGGTCCGGGCGATGGCACGCCGCCCATCACTTCGTCTCCGCCAATGCCGGAGAGAAGCACGCGATTCCCTTGGGTAGTGAGGCAGTCCTTGAGTTGAGGGGAAGTTTGACCGTGGTAGCCCGGTGTCTGTTCAAAGCGAAGAACCGCGGCTTCGGCCTGCGATTCGGTCTGGTTTGTTAGCTGCGAATCGCGCGCATTGACGTCGACGTGCCAGCCGCGTCTGCCTCGCTTTTCTTCGACTTTTGTGAAATAGGGTCGTTCGTTCCAATTGGGCTCGGAATCATCGTAGTAGGAGATGGTGTCGAGGCGTGGGCAGTCGGCTTCGTTGTTGGCGATGATGGTGTCGGCCACGCAAACGATCGAGGATGAATCCCTGCCGCCACTGAGTTCTGCGAGGACAGGGTTATGGGAACGAAGCTTGCGCTGGACTGCTTTACGAAATACGACGCGAAAATGCTCCTCGTACTCCGCGTTCGTCCGATAACGGATCTTCTTGCTTGGATCGAAGTCCCAATACTTGCTGACTGCGTGTCTTCCGGGCCGCAGAAATACGGCGGATGATGGAGGAACAGCGTAAACATCGATGCAAGGCGTCAGATGAACCGCGGGATACATGGGTATGGAGAGCCAAGCGGCGATGTACTCTCCGCAAAGATCAAAAGTTCTTCCCGCAAACCGGACCAAGGGATCCAGGATGGTGCTCCAAGTAACCTGGTCCCGGTCGAACCAGTAATACAGATGACGCGTGCCGATGGGATCTTTGGCGAGAAGCAGTGTGCGGCTAACGGGATTCCAGATGGAGAGCGCCCAATCGCCCAGCAGCCTTGCGAAACAGTTTTGCCCCCAGCGTTCAAATGCTGTCGCGACAATTTCAATGTCAGTGGACTTTGCTTGCACATCACCCAGATCGCTGATTAAGTCCGTCCGGTTATCCAACTGCCCATCCCATGTGATCACGGCACCGGAAGGCGAAATATGCGGCTGGGTTTCCCGGTGAGACTCCTTCGTCGTGTGAAAGGCTCGATAAAGGATCTGCACACCGTCCTTCGCGTAGACTTCGTCCGTGTCGGGGCCGTAGGGAGCAAGCGTCGTGCGAACTTTCTCCAGGTACTCGGCAGCGCAGGGCTGACCATCGAAATTCCATCTTCCAAATTGAACGCTCATGGCTAGTATTGCTCCGCTTGTCTGCGTTTGATTTCCAGGTGAGGCTTTAACAGCGGTCGAGAACCGCGTACAGTTCGCGCATGTAGGCTTTGTCGTTGACGACACGGCCATCGACTTCGACCCACGCATGCGCTTTGAAGGGCACCTGCTGTGCACCGATAATCATCTGTGCGTGTATGCCGTACCGCTTCAAAAGGCAGGCGAGAGCAGCGGATCGTTGAAGGCAAAGAGCTTCTTTCCAGTACCAAATACATGCCATATCCATAGCTGCGCAGACTTGTTCCAAGGCATTGGGAGATGGAGTCTTCTCGGAGACGGGGTAGCTGCGCACCTTTTTGTAGAGCGCGGCAAAATCTTTTTTCGCCAGGTAAAGGTCAACTTGAATTAGCTTCAGGTACGCTTGCATCACTAAAAACATTCTCGAAAACCTCCCTCACTCGTTTCGATTAAGCTCTGAAACTTGCCGATGTCTGCACAAGAACCTGGATCTGTGAAGATCAATCCAATCGTTTGTTTGAGGGGCGGGCAAAGAAGGCCGGGGTGGCTAAAAGCCGGGCTGTCTTGAAGACCCGATGATGATGAGCGAGGTTGCTAGTGCCCGTCAACGCAAGACAGTTCTCATTTCCGGCCAAGAATGGGAGATTTGCGGCCAAGGCAAGGGATGTCAAGCAAAGAGAAGCGACTGCGGTTTGTTATCCTAGTACTCGTGGTGTGAACAGCGATAAATAAGTCAATATGTTTTGAACATTACATGGCATATAGTTAAAAACGGAGTGCAATAAAGCTGGCTTCTTATCGTCGGGCGAAAGGCAATGTTAATGGCGGGCGGGCCTCAGTTCCTGAACAGATTCCCATGCGTTTTCGTCGACCCTTGTGAATTCCTCAAGCATTTCTTTTTGTGATGCAATCGTCAGGCCGGGAGTGGCGGACCTCTTCCGAGTGAACCAGTAACAGCCCATTCCCGGATAGAACGGTGGCCCAATGGTTCCATCGCTATTGAGTAACAATGACTTCTCGCGGCGTCCGTCTTTTACACGGATCTTTTGATTCTTGAGGCGGTCCATTTCTTTTTCATCAATTTGTATTTGCCAATCGAAGGGTGGCTTGGACCGGCCTTCGAAGAAATCCATATTCGCGAATCTGTCTCCGTCTTTTAGCCCATGAGCCATGAACACCGGCACTTCGAAACAGAGCTTTCCGGCGCCAAAGCCCACCCAGTTATATCTACGGTCCAACAGCTCGAGCTTGAGTCCTCCGCGATAACGAGTAATGTTCAAAGCCGCTTGATCGTAAGGATCGTACTCACGGAACTTTTCATTCGTCATGACAAAACGTTCGGTTTCGCGGAGCCAGTCGTGATGGCAGCGGCGATTCAGTATCATGAGCCCGGCATTGAAGTATTCACGCCACGGGATATCCCAAGCTTGGCAGATCCTCAAAATCGTGGGGACCGGGCGTTCAACAACGGCAACGACAGCATCGGCTTTGGCGAAGCGTTGCGGGTTCCAAGCATTTAGGCAAACCATGTCCGAATCGAAGAACATGATGGTGTCATCGTTAACCAGATCAAATAGCCTTAGTTTCAGGTGATGCGGGTGTGGTAGGCCCGACCGGGTAAAGTGCTGATCATCCAGGATCAGCGTCTTTAGCCCGGTCATTTCATGAACGGCCTGGGCGGCGTGCTCTGCAAGCTTTTTGTAAGCCTCGCCAATTCCAATTGTCACAGCAATCATGCCTGGATCCTTACGGAAACGCTTCCTTTAGAGGCGGCCGAGACAAAGTGCTAACCAGCAATGAGTTCCAGACGCTGGGTCGATTGCCAGTATCCTTCGGGCGTCCTCCGAAACTCACGTAATATCTGAACTTCAGAGCAAATTGCCAACAGGGGCGTGCCTGCGCGGTTGTGAACAAACCAGTATTGCCCGAAGTCGCCATAATAAGGAGGGCCAATAGTCCCGTCGGGGTTGAAGCGAAGAAGTGTTTCAGCGCCTCCAGTTTTCAAACACAAACTGTGATTCTTGAGTTCGTTCATCTCGTCTTCGTTGATTTCGATGTGCCAGTCAAACGGTGGTTTGTAGCGCCCTTTGAAAAAGTCGATATTTGCAAATTTGTTTTCGGGCTTTAGGGTGTGAGCCATAAACACAGGGACTTCATAGCAGAGGCGCCCGACTCCGTAGCCAATCCAGTTGTATCTTCTATCCAACAACTCCAATTTGACGCCCAAACGATGACGAGTGATATTCAAGGCTGCTTGATCGAGAGGGTCGTACTCTTTGAACTTTGTGTCCGTTAAAACAAAGCGTTCGGTCTCGCGAAGCCAGCCTTGGTGGTGCCTGCGATTTAAAATCATAAGACCTGCGTTGAAATACTGTTCCACAGGTATTTCCCAGTCTTGGGCCGTGTGGACATGCAATGGCCGCGCGCTCTCAGCGACTGCAACGACAGCTTCCGAATTTGCAAAGCGCTGTGGCTTCCAAGGCTTCAAGCAAGCCATGTCCGCATCGAAATAGACGATCGAGTCGGTGTCAACCAAATCAAACATGCGCAACTTCAGGTGGTGAGGAGCAGGCAATCCCGATTGTGTAAAGTGCTCGTCGTCAAGAACAACGGTCTTCACACCGGTCTTCTCTTGCATGGCCTTAGCAGCGAGTTCTGCAAGTTGGCCGTAATATGTACCGACTCCAATCGTAACGCCCACCATGATACTCACGCCTCTCGTAAGGTGTTTCAAAAGCTGCGACGACGTTGAGCCACGAGGCCCTCGGCCGACTCAGCCGATCGCACCATTCTTCGTAAGACCTTTCACGCTGCGCGCAACCGGACTTCCTCCATCCTGCCAAGCAGCAGCTCCCTGACGGAATCCGTTGAGAAGTTTTGGATGTCTTCGAGCGCGCGCTTCGATTTCTGAATCGCTTCTTTGCGAAGTGATCCGTCATACAGGGAAAGCATGATGCTTCGAAGATGCTCCGCGTCAGGGTCCGCCCATTTCATTTGTGGCGTAAAAAGACCGAAGAGCTCATCTTCGCGAATGTAATTCTCCGTAAAACGGACGAGGAACGAATTGTCATTGCTCATGAAATCGAGGTTACCCGAGTAGCCCGTAGCGACGGCGGGTTTGCCGAATAGCATAGCGTCAGAAAGAGTCAATCCCCATCCTTCGGAGTGATGCGCACTTACGTAAACGTCGACCGCTTTATAAAGGGCATTGATTTGCGACTCGCTGAGTCCTAACGGAAGATAAATAACCCGGGGGTCGCGCGAACGAAGAATGGGGTCTTTGGGCAAACCCTTGATCACCAGCCTGGCATTGGGCATTGAAGAGGCCGTCGTTTCAAAGACCTGCACAAGGCCAGAGAGGTTCTTGCGGGAGCCCAGCGTTCGCCCTATCGAAAGAAAGTAATAGTTTTGTCTGTCGTAGCAGATAAGGCGGCGAATGATTTCGTCCTCAATGTCGTGATTGAGCTGTTCTCTCACAATGGTATGAGGAACCCGAAAAACGCGCGGGTGATGCTTTTTGATCACGCCCACGCAGTACTCTGAGCAAGTCCATACCTCCTGGACAAGCGCGAGGGAACGTTGATAAGCAGCAGGGAGTTCCGAAGCTTCCCAAACGCAATAGCTAATCACGTACTTCTTGCGAAGCGCAGGAAATTGATTATAGATCGACTCATAGTCGTGAGGTTCCAAATGAAGAACAACCACGTCGGCGTCATCAACGGAAACAGCAGGAATGTAGCGCCTGCTCAGCATTTGTCTGTAAATCTCAGCGACGCGGCGGTGGCTCTGATAGTTGTGGATCTCGTACCAGAATTTTAACTGCGTCATGAAGCCGTCTCCACGTTTCGCTGGTTCCTTCGCTTTTATCTGTCGTTTAGTGCACAGCTCACAAACCAAGTAGTCTCGATCTTGGATGAAGAATCAACTGAGGGCGGGCATCCTGCTCGAAGGCAAACAAACAATTGACCTCCACAAGATAAGAAGCCTTCCTGAGAGTGTCAATGCTTTTGGGAAGGGGAGTGCAACTAGTGATTGTTCTTTGTTTTTGCCTCCTTGAAGGAGCTATGCGAATTTCGGACTCAGGGGAACTCTGAGATCTGAGCAGGCAGAGGGCAACCGAAACTGCTGGCGAACGAATGGAGGTCACAAAGATGCAAATATCTGGAGTGGCGAAAGTAGCTACGACTGCCGACGGCAAAACGGTCCTGGAAGTTGCCGGGCGGCCTGCTTTCGAACTGAACCGCGTCGCTTTAAGCATTTGGACAAGGCTGGAAGCCGGGCAGTCGCCGGAGGAAATCAGCGCGCAAATTGCTTCGGAGTTTAAGGCTCCTGAAGAACTTGCTGCCCGTGACGTCACGCGGTTCATCAAGAAATTGAAAGATAATTTGCTTGTTTATGATGAAAACTGACCGCGGAGTCTGGCGCAGTCATGCAGGTATCCACAACAGCTCGTATCGTGACGAATGCAGACGGCAGAGCCATGCTGGAAGTCGCAGGACGTCCGTTCTGCGAATTGAATTCCGTGGCGGTTGCCATATGGACAGAGTTGGAGGGGGGCGCTTCCGCGCCGCAAATCATCAGCCGACTCAAGCGGAGGTTCGATACCCCAGAAGAACGCGTGGCAAAGGATGTGAGCAGTTTTATCGAGATTCTGAAAGAGAATCGTCTTGTAAAGGACAGTGTCCCGACGCCGGATTTTCACACCGAACTGGTTTGGAACAAAGGGATTGCCGCTGGGTGCGATTGGCGAATACCGGATGAGTTTCCTGCCGGCATGGGATTCGGCACCGTTCTAGATCCGGTTGGTCACATCGCGCCCCCTCATCTGCTGAGCAACTTAATTTGCAATCCTGAGATGTACACAGAAGTTAAGGACGGCGATCTGGTATGGGTAAGGCTCTCCTGGATCAAGTCTTTTCTCACACAAGTTCTGCCTGTGATCAAAGCAAGATTTGTCCTTATCACCGCTGACTCTGACTTGAGCGTACCCTTGCCAATTATGGCCGAAGCCCTGGAAATCTTGGAAAATCCCAACGTACTCCACTGGTACGCGCAAAATTGCGACGGTCCCGGCTTCATGGGCCAGATGTCGCCCATACCGATTGGAATTGATTTTCATACGTTGAGTGAACAACCGCTTTGGGGTGAAGGCATTGCGTCGCCTCAAGAGCAGGAACAGATGCTGCGCGAAATCCGCGAAGAGTCTCGTCCGGTGCGCAAAAGGATTCCCAAGGTCTATATTGACTTTGCATGGCAGCCGGCGCACCTATACCGGCCTGTCAAGAGGCAAAGTATCCTTGCGAGGGTTCTGACAAATCCCTGCGTTGTTTTTCAAAGCAAACCCCTCCCGCGAAGACAATTATGGCGGAAGTGGGGCGAGCACGCATTTGTGCTATCTCCGCACGGAGTAGGGCTCGATTGTCATCGAACGTGGGAAGCGCTGGCCAGTGGCTGTATTGTTCTGGTGCCCTCCTCTCCGCTGGATTGCTTGTATGAAGGTTTGCCTGTAATTCCCATCAAGGATTGGACCACCGTTACCGCACGAAACCTGACTATTTGGCTCGAACAATATTCGCAGTGCGAAATCAAGGAAGAAAAGTTAAGCAGTAAGTATTGGGTCGACAAAATGCGAGCTAAAGGCAGCGAAGCGTTGAATTCTAGCAACGGGACAAACACGCCTCACAAAGAGGGAAGCGTGGACTCCAGTCAGTGATTCCCCGCTCAATTCAGCACGCGAGGCAATTTTCCGGTCCGAGTCTGACCTCGAATTGTCACGAGAACAGAGAGATTGGCGCAGTCCCTCATGCCCCTCGTCATTATTCCGGATGGCCGGATCAAGGTTGGGTTCGATGAAGGCTCTATATCTCGAAAAAATTAGTGGCAACCCGGAACGTCTCCAACAGAAAAGCAGTCAGACAGTCATGGGCGCGAAAGTATTTGAGTGGAACCTGCTCTGTGCTCTTCTGGAACACGGGACTTACGACGCCTATTTTTCGCCTGGAGTGACGGAAGAAGGAAAACAGCAATTGGTGGAAGAGGGACTGTCGGCGGAAAACGTCGATCGCCTGTCTCCTGCGCCCCTGGGAAGCGCTTTGCCCGTTCAGGATTCCGATCAAGTTGTTTTGCTGACGCCTGGCCGTCATTTGGATTTGCTGGCGAACTTGCGAAGCAAAATACAAAAATATCGTGCGCCCATTTGTGGTTTCATCCATTCCATTAATTCGGCACGTTTTGTGCTTGCTCTTTTGCAACAGTGCTTCGTCGGGCTGTTCAAAGCCGACCTTTTGTTGTGCTCCAGCCGGGCCGGGATGCAAACGATTGATATGTACATTGAAGAAATCGAGCGATTGTTGCCTGCCGGTACGCGCTATCCTGCACGCCGAGCGTTGGTTCCTCTCGGCGTAAGCATTCCAAAAGTGGAGCGGGACGCGGGCAGCGCACTACGACTGAGGTTAGGCCTCAAAGCAGCGGATTGCGTCGCTTTGTACTGCGGTCGTCTGTCTCAAGCCAGTAAGTGCGACCTGGGGCCTCTGTTGGTTGCACTGTCTCTGTTGTTGCACAGAGGAGCAGGACTGCACTTGGTAATCGCAGGAGACGACACTCAGACACAAGAGGCGCCACGGCTGCGTGTGTTGGCCAACGAATTAGGCTGCCAGAAGAGTGTGACGATTTGGCCCAATCCATCCGTCGCGGAAAAGCATGTGCTTTATTCCGAGGCGGACATTTTTGTCTCGCCCAGTGATAACATCCAGGAAACGTTTGGATTAACTGTTGCCGAGGCCATGGCCTACGGCCTGCCGTGTGTTGTTTCAGATTGGGATGGGTATCGAGATCTGGTTCGCGACGGCGAAAATGGCTTCTTGGTCCCATCCATCTTCCCCACCTATATTGAAGAACTTCGGCTTTGTGATTCCACAATCTCGATGTTGCAAGAGGATGCGTTGGCCCAATCGACCGCCATCGATGTCGGTATTTTAGCTGAGAAATTGGAGCAGCTTGCGGCGAATCCGGCCCTTCGGCGGAGGTTGGGGCAGGCAGCGAGGCAGTATGTTGAAAACAATTGCAGTTGGAGAGTTGTTGTCCGGCGCTATGAACAGTTGTGGCAGGAATCCTTGGAAGCGGCACAAACTGTTGACTCGCGTGGCAAAGCGGCCGCACATAACCTGCTTGTGTCGCCGCTGGAAAAATATTTTGGCCACTACGCTAAAGCAAAGCGAGACGAGGAAACCAAATGCTTTATGACAGAAGAAGGGCAAAAGTGGCTGCAGCGGCCCGGCCGTTTGTACTTTCTATCTCAAATGTCCAGTGTTCCATGCCCTCAAAAATTTGCGGACATGCTCCGGAATATCGCAGAACGTCCCGGCCTTTCCGTTGTGGACGTAGTGAAATCTTCACTGAACGGATCTTACGGGAACGGAGCTGATCCCGCCTCGGTGTCCAATGCGCATTGGACGTTGGCGCGACTTTTCAAATATGGGCTGGTCTCAGACAAACAAACAGCTTAGAAGTGGGTCAAACACATGGTTGGGATACTTAAAAAGGCGGCGGCCATCGAATCAGGAGCTCTTTTCGACGCTAAGTGCATGATTGCCAGGAGAAGAAAGCTTGCGCCCGATAAAATGTCGCCATAAAGGCGGTCGGGCGTGCGCACAAAGGCTACACGCACAGCGGACTCACCCGCAGGCACCGGCACGATGACTTGGTCAAGCTTGTTTGGCAGCGTCGTCACGGTTTTGCCATTAACCTCCACACGCCAGGCCGGATAGTTGAATAGCCGCAGTGCAACGCGCGCCGGCTCCTTCGACGTGACGTGCATATTTTTTTCTTCGGCGGTCCATTGCGTGAGGCGAATCTGCGCATTCGAAGGGTCCATTTTCGAACCTTCAGGTTCCAGAACGCTTACGCGTGGTGCGTTCTGAGGCAAGTCGAAGAAACTCACTCCCTTGGGGGAATATTCTGGCCATCCAAAGAAACCTTTATCGCTCGCAACCGCTTGTTGCAAAGCAAAGATATCTTCCGTGTTCCACAACGCTTTTTTCACGAGTGAAATCCCGGACCCGCTGATTATTGCAATAGCCACGGCGGACCGCATCCATTGCCCATGCCTATTGGAAAGTGCGGCGGCCAGGGCAAGAGCGTAGGCAATTGCAAGAATTCCTATCCACCGCCAGGGAAATTGCATCACAAACAGCTTTGGTAGATACGTCCAAAAGATCGAACCGAGACGCGTCATCAAGAAGATTGCCGTCACAGCCAGCAAAAGGAGGACGCGCCACAGCTTTTTCTGAATGTTGTTTTGTTGCTCAGTTCTACGGTATACGGCAACACCTGCAGTCGCTCCAATTACCACAAGCAGGACAGCAACGTTCGAGGCGATCCAATGAAACGGGAGTCTCCCAGCCACGGCCCGGGAATCGAGTTGTGCGTAGAGAAATTGAAACGATCCTGCTGGAAACATCTGCGCGATGCTTGTCCAATGCTGTTCACTGCACATGCGAGGAGTTCTGCAAACGCGCTGCGCATGTAAATATCCAGCAACGCATAAGGGTTCGCGAGATAACACGCTGCCCCCCACAGCGCTCCTTGTCTTGAAAGAAAACGCTTTGCCAACGCATAGAAGTTAAGACCTGCCAAGGTTTGAACGATCACAATGAAGGCCGCCGGGACGACCTTCCATGGCAATACCAGACCTAACCCCGCTCCAAGCATCCAGGACAGTGGTGGGTAAAAGATGAATCGAGGCTCGCCAAACCCGGAGTTTGCGCCTTCAGTCCAGCGCGGATACAGGATCCCTTCTTTCCACTGACTGGCAACATCCATCCAGGAGGTTGCATGGAACATAAAATCCTGTCCCCACGCGTTTCCAAACAGGGAAAACGGAATTATCACCAGCAACGCCGTCCCCAATGAGACGCCGACTGCCAACGTCCATTCACCGCTTGCTCTCGAAGCAGCACCTGTAGTTCTGTCAATGACATCTAATTCCACGAGGTTTTCCTTCGCTGCTCATATGGGAAAGCGCTTCCCACATCTTCATCCAAGCTGGCGGGTTGTCCTGGCGACCACGGCGGGCGATTGGTTTCCACGCCCTTTCTCGAAGGCGGGCAAGTCCAGGGAATCTTAGCAGTAGCCCAACCGCTGCCGCATTCAGGTGATTTCCCTAGTCTCACTCGATCGCATCCACCCCTTCTCTCAGCGGATTTTTTGCAATGGCAAAGGCGTGTATCATGTTTTTGGAGGTCATGAAGATGCCCAGACGCGTGACTCTGCATTCCAATGCGGACCGGAGTTTTTGGTCTGCCAGCGAAAGCTTAATCAGAGATGACGCAAACGCCGCAAGTTCCAACCATCGCACAAAAGACAGCGGGCATGCAGCCCTTGCCCGGGTATTTCAATCTCTACTGGGACGCGGGACAGGGCCAGCTCTGGCTTGAGGTCACCAGGCTGGGCGACGAATTTCTGTATCAGAGTGGGCTGGCTGCTGGCATCGGATCAAATGACATAGGGATGGACCGCAGCGCGGTTGGTGGAACCCACATTGTGCGTCTTGAGCGAATGGGGCCCAAGATACTGCTGATCGCAGAAAACTTCAGACATCGTTCAATCAGCAAAGATGAGAACGAACGGCGGGCAGTCCGCGACTCCTTTGCCGAATCCGCACTTTGGGCTTTCCCCGTGGCTGCGGAGGAGGAGCATCGCGTCCTCGTTGACGCAACGGAGTTTTTCCTTCGTGACGCGGTTAACGTCGCGACGTTGCTCAGGGTAGCGAGGCTGGGTAACTTTAGGCCAGAACCTTCACGATGTGCAATTTATCTTCCGCAAACAAGGAATTTCGAGCTCAATACTGAGGTGGAATCTGTCCTCACGTTTGTTGGGGAGGACGCCGCACCGTCGCTTTGGAAAGTTTTGCCATCTTCTGACTCCATCACCGTGAGACAGCACCACTCCCTCGTACGGCTCCCTCCACCCGGTTACAAGCCGCGAGTGTATGATCCAAGAGCAAACTTCTCCTGCGTAAGTTACACAGACTACACCGCGCCCCTTGAAGAGCCGGTTATTACGCGCTTCATTGCACGTCACCGACTGGAGAAAAAGGATCCACTGGCTGCCATCAGCGAACCTTTGCGGCCGCTTGTCTACTACCTTGATCGTGGAGCACCAGAGCCGATTCGCTCGGCATTGATGGAAGGAGCAGGTTGGTGGGATCAAGCTTTTGAGGCAGCAGGCTTTAAGAACGCATTCCGCGTGGAGCTTATGCCCGAAGGCGCTGATCCGATGGACTTGCGTTACAACGTAATCCAATGGGTTCACCGTGAGAGGCGCGGCTGGTCGTTTGGCAATAATGTGGTTGACCCTCGCACAGGTGAAATCATCAAGGGGCAGGTGACTTTAGACTCGCTGCGGGTTCGGCAAAACTACCTCATCGCGGAAGCGCTTCTGGCGCCATATGAAAAAGGAAAACCAATCTCTTCCAGTATGCGGATGCTGACACTGGCGCGGCTGCGCCAGCTTGCGGCACACGAAGTCGGCCACACTCTCGGCCTGGAACATAATTACAGCGCCAGTTCAGTGAATCGGTCATCGGTGATGGATTATCCGCCTCCGTGCACAAAACTTGGCCGCGATGGCAAGCCCGATTTGTCTGATGCATATGCCAAGGGAATCGGAGAATGGGACAAAGTCTCCATCACCTTCGGTTACCAGGAATTTGCCTTTGGCACTGACGAGCGCACAGAACTGAACAAAATCTTGCTGGGTGCTTATACACGAGGCCTGCACTATCAAACGGATCAGGATGCGATGCCTTCCGGCTCCTGCAGCACCGTGGCCCACTTATGGGACTCTGGATCGAACGCAATCGACGAATTAAACCGAATTATGGAGGTTCGCGCAGCGGCTTTGAAAAACTTTGGTGAAAACAATATCCGTGAAGGAACGCCATTAGCGACCCTGGAGGATGTGCTCGTGCCACTCTATATGCTCCATCGTTATCAAGTGGAAGCAGCCAGCAAGTTTGTTGGCGGCATGGACTACACGTTTGCAATGCGCGGGGATGGACAAACACCGACTCAAATTGTTGCTCCAGCCGAACAAAGGCGCGCTCTTTCCGCCGTTTTGGCTACCTTGAAGCCGGAGGTCTTGGCCTTGCCTGAAATTTTGCTAAAAATGATTCCGCCGCGGCCGCCAGGATATGAGCGTGACCGCGAGCACTTCAAGACTCGTACAAGCCCGTCCTTTGATGCGTTCGCACCCGCAGAAGCAGCCGCTCAGCATGCTCTGCGGTTTCTCTTTAACCCGGACCGTGCCGCCAGGCTGATCGAGTTTCACTCCCGCTGTGATGAAAATCCGAGTTTGGAGGAGGTTATCGACAACATTCTTGGAGCGACTTGGAAATCGCCGCGCTCGTCTGGATACGTTGCCGAAGTTGCCCGCACGGTAGATTGGGTTGCGCTCTACAACCTCATGGCGTTGAGCGCCAATCAGCAAGCCTCCGGTCAGGTTCGCGCGATTGCCTCCATGAAATTAGAGGAGCTGAGGGGTTGGCTTATAAATGCTTCGAAGAAGGCAAGAGGCGATGCCCAGCGCGCTCATCTAGGCTTTGGAGCATTGCAAATTGCTTATTTTCAGAAGGACCCGAAACAGATTCCTCTTCCTATTCCTGCCGAGCCGCCGGATGGTCCGCCGATCTAGCGCATGGCCAAAGCGCCTTGTGGCTCAAACTTTGCTGGGAAACCGAGAAAGAAGCTATGGAAACTAATAGGCAACGATTCTTGTGATGGTCATCAGAAATGATGGTCCTTCCAATCTCCTTTTGCCGGAGTGCGAAAAACAATCGCCCGATTCTTGTTTTGTAAATATTGCTTGGCCGCGGACTGCAGATCTTCCCGTGTTATCGCACGAAATTCGTCGAGGATTTTGTTAACCAGTTCAGGCTGGCCGTCGAACAGAGTGAAGCACGCCAGGAGATGCATCAAGCCGTACTTGGGCATGTAAGCTCCACCGCTTTCCAAATGGCTGTAGTATTGGGATCGCCATTTCACTTTCAACTGTTCCAGTTCGTCTTCAGCGACGCCTCTCTCTTGAACTCCAGAGATAACGGAGTCGAATGCCGCGAGCGCCTCATCTGTCCTATACTCTGGCTTAAGACGAAATTGCGTCATCATTAGCGCCGGCCCGTTGTAGCCAAAGAAGTCATCAATTCCACCTCCTGCATCCACGGCAATCTGCTTTTCGAAGACCAATTCCCGGTTAATTCTGCCGCCCTTTCCATCGTGAAGAACCTGATCCAACAGCGCTATGGCATACCATGGCTGGGTACTGCGCTTAGGCAAAGAGTACCCAACTGCTATCGCCGGCAGATCGCCGAATTTCTCATCTATGCGTGCGTACCTTTCCTCTTCTTGTTCCGGCTCGCTTGTGTCGGGCAACGCAAGGGTGGGCCCGGAAGGAATATCGCCGAAATACTTCTCCGACAGCGCGAAGCCTTCATCCGCCGTCACGTTGCCAATAATGAGAACAACGGCGTTGTTCGGCACATAATAAGTCTTGAAAAATGCCTGCACATCCTCAACGGTTGCCGCATCCAAATCCTCAAAATCCCCGTACAGACTGTGGGCATTTGCCCAGTTACGATAAGCGACAAGCGGCAAATCCAGCCAGGGGAAACCGCCATAAGGCTGGTTCATGACATTGCAACGTACTTCCTCTTTGACTACATCGCGCTGGTTGTGCAGGTTCTCATTGTTTACTTCGAGCGCGCGCATCCGGTCAGACTCCAGCCAAAGTACGCGGTCTAAAGCGTTTGAGGGAACCGCTTCAAAATAGTTAGTCCAATCATAGTTTGTCGATGCGTTGGATCTTCCTCCGCTGGAACTGATGAGCTTGATGTGATGCGTCTTGGGGACGTTTGCAGAGCCCTGGAACATCATGTGCTCAAAGAGGTGCGCAAAACCGCTACGGCCCCGAGGCTCCAGCCGCGATCCTACCTTGTAGTACACACCCACTGTTACCACGGGGGTAGTCATATTTGGGGCAACGACCACTTTCAGGCCGTTCGTCAGGGCGGTGTGCTCGATTACAGTGAGCGGTCGATTCACGTTAACATTCGTCCGTCTCGAATTTTCGGTTTTCCCTCGGTTTGCCTGCTTAGTTGGCCGCGGAGGGAAATTGGCCGCGACATCTAAATGCATAATCAGGGACTCAGCGGGCGGCCGTCTTCCTAGTTATTCTTGGAGAGTTGCGAGAGGGGTTCAGCCCCCAGAGCTGTTCCAAAAGCGCTGTGCAAATGGGTGTAGAGACCGCCGGTACGGATTAATTGATCGTGAGTTCCCTGTTGTTCAATCACTCCTTGGTTTAAGACAATGATGCGGTCTACCCACTTCAGCGCAGCGATCCGATGCGAGACAAACACAATGGTTCGATCATGAAAATGTTCCGCCAGGTTCATAAACACCCTCCGTTCGGAAGGTGCATCGAGGGCCGAGGTGGATTCGTCGAGCAGCAATACAGAAGGGTTTTGCAGAACGGCGCGCGCTAACGCGACGCGTTGCCTTTCGCCGCCCGATAACGCGTTGCCCCTTTGACCAACCGGGCTGTCCCAACCCTGGGGCAACCTTCGCAGAAGCTCCTTCATGTCAGCAATCTCAATCGCTTTGTGTAGCTCTCTTGCAGTCGCAGACGGATTGCCGAGCAACAAGTTTTCTTTCAGCGTGCGGTCGAACAAGACTGCATCCTGCAAGAGGTAACACACGTGAGTGCGCAGGCTTTTCAGGTGGACATGGCGAACGTCCACCCCGTCGATGTAGACCGCTCCACGGTTCGCGTCATAAACTCTGGCGACCAGCTTGGCGATGGTGCTTTTCCCGCTGCCGCTCATGCCGACCAGCGCAGCTTTCTCGCCAGGTTCGAGCCTCAGGTGGATTCCGTCGAGGACCGGCGCTTCATGCCGATAGGAAAAGCAGACATCTTCCAATTCCACATAGCCTCGAACTGGGGAAGGAAAGTTCACCGCACCGGGCATTTCCGGGATTCCTGGAGTCCGCTCCGTCACTTCCAGGATGCGCCGGATGTTAGTGCCGAGGCGATTCAGTTGCGAGTAGATGTGGATGGCCGCACCCAGGGGATCAAACAGTGCTCCAACATAGCTGTAGAAGGCGACAACACCGCCGATGGTTAACGCTCCGATGAAGACCTGATAGCCGCCGTAGCCAAGGATCGCGATCGTACCCAAGGCAATGATGGCCATGTAGCAGGCGCTGAACATGACCTCAACCAGCTCGCGGTGATTCAACGCTTTCATGCGTTCTACGGCGCGTTCCTCAAAAGCTTGCTTTTGGCTCTTTTCCTGATGGAGCAGTTGAACCTGGAGCATCGAGGTGAGGTGTTCTTGAAGAAAGCTATTCTCCATGGCAGCTTTTTGCTGTACCGCATCGGATGCTCGTCGTAAAGGCTTTTCGAACCTCTTGCGGAAGACAAAAAAGAGAGGCATCAACGGGAGAACCATGCAGGTCAACCTATAATCGAGGGCGAACATGGTTCCCATGACGAAAACGGCCTTGAACGCCGTTTGCAGAACGAAAGGCACCAAATTCGATCCCACTTCGGCCACTTGGTCCACGTCTTGCTCGACGCGATAGAGTCTTTCGCCCACTGGTGTGGTCTCATGGTAGTCGGCCGAGAGCCTGTTCATCTGCTCCAGGATCTTCAGGCGCATGCGGAGAACCAACTTTTGAATCGTGCGGAAATTCACCAGTTGCGACAACGTAAAGAAACCCAAGCGGAACACATATAGTCCAAAGAAACCCGCGGCGGCAAAAAGAAGAAGGCGGAAATCCTTTTTTGGCAGAACACGGTCAATCAGCCACTTCATGAGCAAAGGGTCGAGGAGAAACATGAGACCGCTTAGAACTACAAGCACTACGCTCAAAGAGTAAGCAGGCAGGAGGGGCCGCATCTGCTGAAAAAACCATCTCGCCTGCATCTTGAAGTTCGGAGTCAAGAGTTATCTCCCGCACTTTCTGACACGTTTAGGAGGGTTTTTCTGTTCCCTTTTCTGCGAGTCACGGTGAGAGTCAGCCTGGATTGACACAAAACGGATCCCATTGTCATTTCAAGACTTCCTGCGTTACTGAGGGCCGGACTTGCGTGGGGGGTGGCTCTGGGAGGCGGAAACAGGATTTGCCGATTAGTTCTGCGAATTCCTCCAAACGCTGATACTCTGCGACGTCATATGCTTACGCCAACGCCAGCGACGGAAGCCAGCGCTCGCAATGCGTCCTGCCAAGGAACAAACTCCCCCCTCATGATTCTCGGTGAAAGATAGGAACTCTCGCGGGTCTTGTCAACGGTCTCTGTCGTGAAACGAAAGTAATGATTCTTTTTTGAATGATTCCCCTACGCATTACGCGGCGCACGCGAACAAGATTCCTAAAACCGGAGGGGGGGAGCAGCACTTTCTTCCGCGCCAAACCGCTTGTTTCGGTCCTTTCCCATTCTGAAAACAATCGTGGCTCCACTCATGACGGAACCACGCTTTGGAATAAGACTTGCCATGGAATTGGATCGTTTGAATATACTTGTCATCGGGAGACTGGCGCTCTGCTTCGATTATCAAGCTCTTGCCATTTCCCGAGTTGGTGCGGGTTCCGGAAATTCTGGCGGTCTAGTACCACCCTCTAACCGATAGAAAATCTCCCTATGCCCCCGGGTGTTACAGCTACTGATTCAGTTTTCGAGAAGTTGAGAATCCTGCCGAACATTATTCGGCCCGCCGGTCTTCCACGGGGCGGTGATCCACTGTTGCATCTGATACCGCTTGGGGCGCCTGCCAAAGGTTTGTCGAAAGCAGCGCGAAAATGCAGACGTGAAACTGTACCCAAAGAGTCTCGCCGTTTCATCTATATTGAGGTTTTTTGATTCTTTGAGCAGTTTTTCGGCAGCTTTCATTCTGACTTGACGCGCATAACTACGCATCGTGACTTGGTATAGTTTTTTGAATTGCCGACTCACGAGGGATAGACTGATCTGAAGCCTCCGACATTCGCCCGACGGGCTGAACGAAAGACTGCCCCCCGACTCGTCTATCATTCGCCGAACTCTCTCTGCCACCAGTTTAGACTTGCAATCGGCCCTTTCACGAATCAACTTCAATGCATGACCAATACAAAAAAGCTGGGGCCTGCAGTAAGTTCTTTTAGAATGAAATGTGGGCGGCTGCTCGTTTAGTGCGCATTGGTTCACTCTGCGACCACCAACATCCAAGTTCGTAAGCATTTGCACCCCCTTAATGTCAGTCCTTGGTGTTGGTCTCGCGCAAGAGCCTTCTAAATTCAATGGGGCACAAACGAAAGTGCTTCAGGAAACTTCTCGTGAAGTTGCCAACGTGAAGATATCCTGCGTCTATGGCGATCGCTTTGACAGGAACATCCGTCGTTCGCAACTGCTGCGCGGCAACTTCAAGACGCTTCTTCTTTGCATATTCCTTGATGCCCATGCCAAAGCTCTCTTTGAAGAGGCGACGGGCCTGGCGGCCGGACATTTGCAAGCCCAGTTGCTCGGACAATTGATCCAGGTTCCATCGAACTCTTGCGGGGTTGCCGTCTATGAGGTTCTTCAGTCTCTGAACTCGCCAATCTGAACTAATCGATACGTCAAAACTCCTTAGTCCTAATAAGAAGTCTTGAAATGAGTGCGGCATTCCCAAAAGTCGAACAACAGGTCGTTCATAAAACATTGAACCCTACTCCTGGTTGTTGTGCTCGGATAAACCCTGTCTTCAGGACCTAATTGAACTTAATTGATGGAGCTGGGAGAAACCACTGATTGAAGCTGGGGAACAACTCTCTATATATATGCGGAATTCCCGGCAAATTCAACACGGTCCATAAGTAAATGGTTAGCCGTTTTGGCCATTTGTCAGCCGTTAGTGCTGACCTATTTCGGTTTTCCAACTCCTAGTACTTGATGGCATTGCCTGACATGGAAATAAAGGGTTTCCTAGGCGGTGCAGCACTCGTTGCGTGCGGTTCTCTGCCGGCCGGTCATTCCCTCCGTGCCCCGCCGAACCAGGAGGAGCCTTTCATTTCACTTCAAACATGCCTGTGTTTGAACTGACGTTTTCCGCTGGAATATTCAGCCACCGTTTGACCGTTGCCAAACAGCTTGTATTTGTAGGTTGTCAGTCCTTCTAGGCCAACAGGACCGCGGGCATGAAGTTTGCTCGTACTGATGCCGAGCTCCGCTCCGAGCCCGTATCGAAAGCCGTCTGCGAAGCGCGTCGAAGCGTTGTGAAATACTCCTGCGGCGTCTACTTCCTCCATGAATTTTTTTGCAGCTTCTTCATCCTCGGTGACTATCGTTTCCGTGTGCTTTGACCCATATCGATGGATGTGCGCAATGGCTTCCTCGATGCTGGAGACAACTTTGACGGAGAGAATAAGGTCTGAATACTCCGTTGCCCAGTCAACATCGCTGGCCTGAAGAATGCCTGGCTGCGCAAGCAAGGTTATGGTTTTCGGACAGCCCCGGATTTGCACACCCGCCGTTGTCAATTTTCCTGCGGCTGTCGGCAAGAACTGTTGTGCGATGTCTTGATGCACCAGCAAGGTTTCTGCTGCATTGCAGGCGGCCGGGTACTGGACTTTCGAATCGAAGGTGATCTCAATAGCTTTTTCTGCGTCCGCCGCGCGATCCACGTAAACATGACAGATTCCCTCGCCATGCCCGAGAACGGCCACGCGGCTATTGCGCGCGACAAAGTCAACAAGCTCGCGCGACCCGCGCGGAATGATTAGGTCTACATCTTGTTCCAACGTCAGAAGGTCCATGACATCGGCCCGCGAATGGAGCAGTGTAACTGCCTCCGGCGGCACCGACAGAAGGGTTTCAAGAGAACGTCGCCAAATCTCGACGAGCGTCTGATTGGTGTGAGCTGCTTCGGTTCCCCCTTTGAGAAGCACGGCGTTTGCGGATTTAAGAGCCAGCGCGGCCACCTGTGGAACGACGTCGGGACGCGACTCAAAGACGATGCCGATCACTCCTAGGGGACAGGTCTCCTTGCAAAGTACGAGGTTCTCATCCAATTCCGTTGTGGCCAGGCGCCGGCCCAACGGATCGGGCAAACGAGCCACGTCGAGAACCTTGGCAATCATCTCATCGATGCCGCGAGGACTCAGCTTTAGGCGTGCAAACATAGCGGCTGAAATCTGGCCATCGGCAACCGCGGCCTCAGCCCCGCGGCAATCGCGGGCATTTGAGTCGAGAATTCTTTCAGCGTTTTCCTGGAGGGCTTTCGCCGCGCTCGTGAGAATGTCGTTTCGCTGGGCTTCGGAAAGCTTGGCCAGTTGACGCGAGGCGGCTCTCGCACGCTTGGCAACTTCAGCAACGGATCTCTGCGAGATGCCTGTGGAAGTTTCCGTCATGACTTTTCCACCAGGACGATGTTGTCGCGTCGGACAAGGATATGCCGCAAAGCAGCGCCCAGCGCTTTCCCTGTCCCAATGGTCTTCCTTCTTCTTAGGATGTCCTCCGCCTCCTGGCTGCCGCAGGTGGCGATCCCTCGGGCTATCTCCCTGCCTTCGTGATTTACAATGCTCACCACGTCCATGGGGAAGAAGTGGCCATCGATGCGCTCCACGCCGGAAGTAAGCAAACTGGCCTTGCCGTTTGTGATCGCCCGGCAAGCTCCCGGATCGGCAGTGACGCGCCCCCGCACGTCCGCCGCGTAAGCAATCCAGCGGCGTTTTCCACGGATTCTTTTCGCTTGCAGAAATGTGGTGCCGATGCTTTGACCGGAAAAAATTCGGTCCAAAATATCCGGTTTTTTTCCGTTGGCGATCACCGACAGCCGTCCGCAGTTCATGGCAATCTCACTGGCTTCGAGCTTTGTCAGCATTCCTCCGCGCCCGCTAGCCGAAGGGCCTGCCGCCAGATCTTTGAGTTCTGGCGTCACTTGGCTAACCACAGGAATTACTTCAGGTGCCAACCGGCTTTCATTCTTCACGGGCGTTTTTTGGAACAGCCCGTCCACGTCAGTCAGAAGAACGAGCGCGTCAGCCTCTAGACCGCTCATAACCAGCGCCGCCAGACGGTCATTATCGCTGAAGGCTGCCGTTCGGTCCCTTCCGTCCAGGGATTCAATCTCCGCTGTCGAGACGGTATCGTTTTCGTTGACGATGGGAAGCACTCCCAGGCTGAGCAGCTTCTCCATCGTGCGCCGCATATTGGTGTAGCGCCGCCAATTGCTGAAGTCTTCGCTCGTCAAAAGCAACTGCGCAATCTTGATGTCCCACACGGAGAACATTTCCTTGTAGGCATTCATCAACAGACCCTGACCGACCGCGGCACACGCTTGCTTCGTTGCCAAGTCCTGTAATCTTGAGGGATGTAGCCCGAGCCAGCCTCTTCCCAAACCGATGGCTCCCGAAGACACGAGCACGATTTGCTTTCCGGTACCATGCAGCCTGGCAATGGACGATAAGAGCGGCTCCACGCGTTCCCGGCATAGCATTCCGTCCGGTGCGGTCACTGTACTCGTGCCCAGTTTTATGACAATTCTCGCGGCGGTTCTTAGCAGCCTTTCCCGCTCTGCTTCTAACTTGGATTGGCCTCTTTGCATTGGCTTACGCGATTGCTTCTTCTTCGTGCTGCGAACCGATGCACTTATGTCGCCCCGCGGCGTAGTCGCCGCAAATTCCGTAGTGCTTGTAAGCTGGGTATCGCGTTCGTGTTCGCTATTGGAACTGGCCCCGTGCCTTAGGAACTTGTCCCGAGACAAAATGCTAGCTCAGACTGAGGCAAAACCCAAACACTCCCCACGGCATGATGACCACCGTAAAGATTCCTTTCATTCCTGGGAGCCAACCCGCCTTCCGCGTGGTACATGGGAACCGCTTCTCTACTTGTTGCGTGCGAACAACCTGAGGAAGATCAAGCGTTTCTGCCTGCTAAACGCTACTGGAATGCTCTTGAAAGTGCCTCCCGAGTTTTCCTCAGGCTCCAAAAATTCTCCGTGAAAATCCGCTTAAAGTGCCGTTACAATCAGGCCAGTCACTCGAGCAAATGCCTAAAATCAACATCGCCGTCGGCAGCAAGCGCGGCCCAAAGATCAACGCCGTCAAGCAAGCCTTGGAGGTCTTCTCTCCCTACTTTCCTCCCGGCACGGAATTCGAATTGGTCGGTCTCGAAGTGGACAGCGGCGTTAGCCACACGCCTTCCTCGCAGGAAGAACTCATGCGTGGAGCGCGTCAACGCGCCGAAACGCTCGCGAAAATCGCCCAGAAGAACGGCTTGCAGTGGCACTATTTCGTCGGCCTGGAAGGCGGCCTCAACATAATCCACGAAACCGCCCCGCCCTTGGCTGAACGGCGGCATTCCGATCCCCATCCCAACGGGCGTCGGCGCGTCTTGCTAGAGAGCTGGGCATATGTTTCCGATGGCACGCGCGGTCACTACGGTCGTTCCGGTGGAATTGAGTTGCCGGAAGCGCTCGCCCGCGAAGTTCTCGAGAATGACACCGAACTGGCCGTGGCCATCGACCGCTTCGCCGGAATGGTGGGCATCCGTGACGCGCAGGGTGCCTGGGGTGTTCTTTCGGGCCATCTCATCAGCCGGCAGGAAGCGTTTCGCGTCGCCGTAATTGCCGCTTTTGCGCCGTTCTATAATGCGAAGATGTATCGCGCCGTAGCCGTCGGCGCTTCGGGATGGGCGTCGTGATTGCCCGTTGGATGCTGTCATATCGGTTTCTCTTCCTCGATCATCAAATAGAGAGAGCCATCAAGCCGGATCTGGCAACGAACAGCCGCAGCCGGTTTTTCCGATGCGCAGAGCGAATTTTCACCAGGAAAGAATTAACATCGAACTCTGCGCACTTGGAACGTACAACAACTGAGAACTTATAACGGAGAACTTTCAAACAGGAGCGACCGTGGACATCGTCAAAGGCAACATGGGTTGGATCGAAGTCATCGTCGGTCCCATGTTTTCCGGCAAGAGCGAGGAACTGATCCGCCGCCTGCGCCGCGCGGAGATTGCGCGTCAGCGCGTCCAAATCTTCAAGCCCGCCATTGACGAGCGCTACGCCGCCAACGAAATCGTTTCGCACTCCGGTTTGGGCATTTCCTCCGACAACATCACCAAGGCCTCCGAAATCCTGGACAAATTGTCCCCGCGCACGGAAGTGGTTGGCATCGACGAAGCGCAGTTCCTGGGCGACGAAGTCGTAAACGTCTGCACCAAGCTCGCGGATCTCGGTAAGCGCGTCATCGTCGCCGGCCTCGACACCGACTACCGCGGCCGTCCGTTCGAACCGATGCCGCGCCTCCTGGCCATCGCCGAAGAAATCACCAAGCTCCTGGCCATCTGCGTACGCTGCGGCAATCCTGCCGTCCACACGCAGCGCCTCGTCGAAAGCGACGAATTAATCGTTGTTGGCGCCATGGGCGCTTATGAAGCGCGGTGCCGCCGCTGCTTCGAACCCAATCCCGCCATGGCCAAAGAAAAGAAGGACGGCCCGCAACTCATCGCCCGCAACCGAACCGCTTCGGCCGGCAGCTAGGCGCGAATTCCTCTCGGTTTTCCCCCGGCTGCGGGGCATTGCCTTTCTGCTGACACTCCCGCTTTCCCTTCTTGAGCTTACCAGCCCCTTCCGTCAAACTACCTCGTCCGAAAAATCCAAAAACCAGGCTCACTTTACTTATGATAATTGAATCAAAGGCGCCAACTCGCGTGGACTTCGCCGGTGGAACGCTCGACATTTGGCCGCTCTACTTGTTTCATCCCGGCGCGGTCACCGTCAACGCGGCCATTTCCCTCTATGCTTCCTGCCGTATTGAAACCAATGGCAGCGAGTCTATTCACCTCATGTCCCGCGACACGCAGCGCGAAGAAAGCTTCCCCTCCTTCGCCGTGCTCATGAAAACCAAGCGTTATCGCCTTCCTCTTCTGGCTGAAATCGCCAAGTTTTTCCGCCCGCAAGGCGGCTTCACGTTGATGACCGATTCCGAAGCTCCCGCCGGCGCCGGCATCGGCGGTTCGAGCGCCATGGCCGTAGCTATTTGCGCCGCGCTGGACCGTTTCACCGGAGCAGGGAAGAGCAAAGTGGACTGGATCCACATCAGCCGCGACGCCGAAGCCATCGTCATCAATGTTCCCACAGGCACGCAGGACCACTATCCCCCGGCTTTTGGCGGTGCCGCGGCCATCGAACTGCCTCCCGGTGGCGAGCATCGTGTTGAGCTGCGCGTTAATCTCGACGAACTCGAACGCCGTGTCCTCGTCTGTTACACGGGCAAGCCCCGCCAGCACGGAATCAACAACTGGGAAGTCTTTAAAGCGCAGATTGGCGGCAAGAAGGCGGTGCAACAGAGTCTCGAGCGAATTTCCGAAGTGGCCCAATGCATGCGGGTGGCCTTCGAGAGACCTGATTGGAAGGAAGCTGGCCGCCTCATGCGCGAGGAATGGTCGTTCCGCAAACGCAACCTCCCCACGATTTCCACCAAGACCATCGACCGCGTAATTGAAAACGCCCGTCGTAATGGCGCTCTGGCAGGTAAGGTTTGCGGGGCGGGAGGCGGCGGTTGCGTGGTTCTGCTGATTGAGCCGGAAACCCGCGACCGCGTCGAAAAGGCCATCACGGAGGTTGGTGGGAAGGTTTTGCGCACCACCATTGACCGCCGTGGGGTCAGCGTCATCTCCCGCTAAACCTCCTGCATTAAATGCCTCAAAGGATCATTCTTCGCTTCCATTTTTTGGAATGTCGGCGTGGTCAGCCAGCCCGTCCCACCGTACAGTCGCGCCCCCAGCCGGTACAGTTAAGCGAATCGCATCTCTTTCTAACCCTGGCACCTGTTCAGCCGCTTTCCGGCATCATAGAATAGGGAGTGCGGGTACCCCAGCTGGAGCCCGCCTGGGTATGCCGAACCGGTACGTCATTCCTCTGGCTTTCCTGCTTTTAGCTGATGCGGACGTGCCTCGCATCAACAACCTCCGTGCGCCCGACAAGCCGTCTCTCAATTTCCCCTCGGACGAACAAATTCCGGTTTTTCCGAGCTCGGGAGCTTCCTCCGAGAGCGAGGCTTCTCAATCCCAGCTTCAGACGAAGTCCGCCAGCGTGCCCAATCAGCCGCTGCAGGAAAGCACCAAGCTGACCTTGATTCGTTTCGTCTCCGGCGAGTTTGCCAAAGCCGTCAAGGCGCTGCCGGCAGGCAAGCAGGGTTTTGACTTTTCTGTGGGCCAGCCGCTCAAAACGGAACTTTTGGACCGCGCCGTCGCTTCGCATGGCGCTGCCATAAATTCGGGAGACAGCGTCCAGATCACGGGCCTTCAATTTCGCGGCCGCCAGATTATCGTGGACATCAATGGCGGTGGCCGCGGCAAGCATCATTGGCGTGACCACCTCCAAATCGGCATTGGCGGCCCGTATCCCACGATGAGCTCATCGACCCAGGAAACCGGTCCGCCGGGGCTGCAGCCCGGCATGGGCAGCACCATTTTTCTAGAGTGGAACAAGTTCGTTCCCGACATGACCCCCGAGGAGTTGAAACAGGTGCTCGCGCCCTTTCTCAATTTTCAAAAAGAGCGCTCCGCTTCCGTGCAGTGGATCGATACTCTGCCGCCGGAGACGAAGAAAGCCATCCAAGAACGCCGGCCCATGGTCGGCATGGATCGTGAGGAACTCGTTGCTGCGATGGGCAAGCCGGACCACAAAGTCCGCGAGCGCGACTCCGATGGCAACGACATCGAGGATTGGATTTACGGCCAGCCGCCGTCAAAAACCATCTTCGTCCGTTTCACCGGCGACCACGTCACCAAAATCGAGCAGTTTCCGCAATAGGGCGTTTGCTTTTCATTCCCGTGGTTCCACCATCTGCGGCCACTGCAACACGCCGATTCTTCCATCGTTCTCCCGCTCGAGCGTCGGCGCATACAATCCAAGCTGCTCCCGCCGCCACCACATTCCGCTTGAGCGCCTTTCTTGCGGCGTGGTGAACCAGTATTGCCACAGCACCGCTCGCACCTGCTTTGGCGGGGCTTTCGGAAACGGATTGCCCGCAAACAGGAGCAGCACGTCCGGCGAACCTCGCAGCAAGGCCTGTTCGGTTCGCGGCACAATCGGCTCTTGCCGCCAGGTGCTCAGCGACGCAAACCACAAGTTCCAATCGAACCGCGGCTGATAGGGCGCATAAATTCCCGGCGCTTTCGCTGGATCCTGGGGCTTGAACCGGAACGTATAAACCAGCCATGTTTGCCCATCGTCCGAGCCTTGGAACTCAATTTCGTATCGCCCCCGCGTCATGATCGCAAACAATCCGTACCGGTTCGCAATACGAAATGGTTCCAGCGCGGAAACAGGCGTCGTGGGCAACTCCACTGGCTTCACCATCCACACCATTTGCACGGCGGTAGCATAGAAAATGCACGTCAGTAGCACAGCCGTCACCGCGAGCTTCACGGCGGCCCCCTGTTTTTCTACCGTCTCTCGCCAACCTTTTTGCCTAGCAGCTGTGGTGGACTGCCGCGCTTCTTTAACCAGAGATTCCTTTCGCGGCGGCACTTCCGAAACCGGCATGTCCTGTAGCGCGGGGCACAGCCCCGCGGGGTTTTCTTCTGCTTTAGCATTTGCTGCATCCGGGATGGTAACGCCACCGCTGATTTCCCACCGTTTAGGCACCAATTGTTTTAGCAGTCTGTCGTCCAGCAGAAGAAACCCCAGCACCAGCACCAAGTAATTCAAGAAGGTGTAGTTCGCCGAAAGAATGATCCCGATCTGCCACGGCGTCACGATGCAAAAGCACGCGATGCGAAACCACCGTGGCAGGAACATCATCCACGCCAGTCCCAATTCCAGCGCCAGCGTCCCAAAAACCGTCGCTACGTGGAACCAATGCGGCCAATGCTGCATATACCATCCAATCCAGGTCGGCAGCGGCCCGTTCTGGTAATAGTCATCAAGCGCCGTGAAGTTCCGCCATTGCGGATCTCCACCCATGATTTTTGCCACACCCGACTCGAAATAAATGCGGAAGCATTCCCACAACAATAGAAACCAGCTCATTCGCGAAGGTGGGCTTGCCTCCCCCCGGCCCGGCCGGAATCCTCGCGGCGCAAAAAACAGGGAAATGAACCCGGCTTCGAGCAGCATTCCGTCCGATTGGTACGCTGAAAAATCCTGCGCGGCGCTCACAAACGAAAGGAAGCACACAAAGCAAACGACCAGCATCCCCCGCGGCCACAAATTCAAGACCAACAGCACGGACGCAATCATTCCTGCCCAGCAAATCCCAGTCATCATGTGTCGGCTGCTCGAAAACCAAAGCAGCGTCGGGGCATACCAGTAGCCTATGCGCCCAAATTGTTCCGCCACCGCGCGTAAGTATTCGTCTGCCGGCAAGATGCCTTGCGGCCCGATTAATCCTTTGATTTGAAAAGCCAGGGAGAAAAACGCGGAGTAACAAATCAGTCCGAGCGCGCGCAGAAAAATCCAGCGCGGTAGCAGCCCGTCGGCTTTACCCTGCTCCGAAGCAAACAGCCAGCGCACCGCCCACGCCGGTGACCAGTCCTTCATCGTCCGCCATTATAGCCCTCGACGGTAGTGGCGGCTTCAGACCCCTGTTTTCATTTGGTTGCTTGGCAGCGCAACTCGGGCCTGCCACACTTTTGTCGCTGGTTTGTAGGCGCCGGGCTTCAGCCCGGCTGGGCACTGGACGGCAATGCGCTGCGTCCCCTCCAACTCGCAGTCAGCAAGAAAGTCGCAGCCAGAGCCAGAACCGTTAAGCGGCCCGAGCCACGGCGTTGTAATGCAGAAGGTCCTAATGATGCAAAAAGACTGTTTGGCCTTCCCCAACTAAGGAGCGATCGGAAAGAGTGGGGTAACAAACCCAACCACAGACAGCCCTGGGAAGAGGAGAATCGTGAGAACGGTCGAGAACAACCCGAGCACGGTGGGGAGTGGCGTCTTGAGTCTCAACGCCTTCATGGCGAGACGATAGGCGCCCAGTTTCATGCTTTCAATGCCGAGGCTCCTTGAAATCCCGCTTGACGAAGCTTGTTAATGGATTAAAATAGCTTGTTAGTGAGTAGAGCGAAAGAGTTATGAGGGCGGCTGGTGCCGTCTCCTCTCTGAGGGTTCTGCATTCCTCTGTGCTCGTTCGCGTTACGAGCGGTGGGATTGCCCAAGCCGATAGGAAGGATTCTGCGCGGCGGTAACCCCTTGTAATCAGCACTTCTGCGGGTGTTGATTCTAAGCAACTTAAAGTCCTTTAGAATCAGCTTACGCAAAAAGCATAGGGGGAGGGGCTCCTCCCGTTTTCACTTAAAATTCCAACGTTACCGCTTCGCGGTCAACGATTCATGTTCGGAGGAAGGCATGCCCATCAAGGTCGGCATCAACGGCTTCGGCCGCATCGGACGCAACATCATGCGCACGGCCATCGACGACAAGGACATTCAGTTCGTCGCCGTGAACGACGTCACCGACGCCAAAACGCTCGCGCATTTGCTGAAATACGATTCCGTGCTCGGTAATTTGCCGCACAAGGTGACCCACACCGATGACAGCATCTCGGTGGACGGCAAGAGCTTCAAGGTATTCCGCGCGAAGGATCCCGCCGAGCTGGATTGGGCTTCGGTTGGCGCGGAAATCGTCGTCGAATCCACCGGCCTATTCACCAAAGGCCCGGACGCCAAGAAGCATCTCCGCGCTCCGGTGAAAAAAGTCATCATCTCCGCGCCAGCGGACGGCCCCGACGCCACTTTTGTTCTCGGTGTCAACGACAAGTGCTACGATCCCGTGAAGCATCACGTCATCTCGAACGCGTCCTGCACCACGAATTGCCTTGCCCCCGTCGCCAAAGTTATCCAGGATACGTTTGGCATTCAGAGCGGCACCATGACCACCATTCACTCCTACACCAACGATCAGCGCCTGCTGGATCTGCCGCACAAGGATCTACGCCGCGCTCGCGCCGCCGCCTTGAACATGATTCCCAGCTCCACGGGCGCCGCCAAAGCGCTGCATCTCGTGATTCCGGAATTGAAAGGCAAACTCGACGGCTACGCCATGCGCGTGCCCACGCCTAACGTGAGCGTAGTCGACCTCACCGTTTTCGTTGACAAACCTGCGACCAAAGAATCTGTCAACGCGGCGTTGAAAGCCGCGGCCAATGGCCCGATGAAAGGCATTCTCGGCTACACGGAAGAAGAGCTTGTTTCCGCCGACTTCAAAGGCAATGCCAATTCGTCCATCGTCGACGCCGAATACACCAAGGTCGTGGGCGACCGCTGCGTCAAAGTTTTGGCCTGGTACGACAACGAGTGGGGCTACTCCTGCCGTTGCCGCGACCTCATCAAGCTCTTGGCTTCAAAGTTCTGAGGTAGACTTAGCGACTCGCGGCGGGCTGCATCAGATTTCTAGCCATTCGTCACTTCTTGAGTCATGTCCAAGCTCACCATCAACGACCTCGAGCTCAAAGGAAAGCGCGTTTTCATTCGCGTGGATTTCAATGTTCCGCTCAAGGACGCTGTCGTCACCGACGACACGCGCGTCCGCGAAACGCTTCCCACGCTTCGCCTCGCCATCCAAAAAGGCGGTCGCCTGGTGCTGGCCTCGCATCTCGGGCGGCCCAAGGGCGGTCCCGATCCAAAATATTCTCTGCGGCCCGCGGCCAGAAAACTGGAAGAACTGCTCGGCAAGCCAGTTGCTTTTGCGCTCGATTGCATTGGCCCCGGCGCAGAAAGCCAGAGCAAAGCGCTGCGCCAGGGTGAAGTTCTCGTGCTTGAGAACGTCCGCTTTCATCCTGAAGAAGAAAAGAACGACGAAACTTTTTCCAAACAACTTGCCGCCCTGTCGGATGGCGTCTTCGTGTGCGATGCTTTTGGCTCAGCGCACCGCGCTCACGCTTCCGTCGTCGGCATTACGCGTTTTGTGCAGCAGGCCGCTGCCGGTCTTCTCATGGAAAAGGAGCTTGCCTATCTCGGCAAAGCGGTCTCGAATCCTGCGCGCCCCTTTGTTGCCATTCTGGGTGGGGCGAAGGTTGGCGACAAAATTGAAGTTGTCGAAAATCTCATGAAGATCGCCGACGCCATGCTCATTGGGGGGGGGATGGCCTACACATTCCTGAAAGCGGATGGTCAGCCCATCGGCAAGTCTCTCGTGGAAGACGACAAGGTTGAGCTGGCGCGCAGCCTTCGCGAGGAAGCGCAGCAAAAGAAATTCGGGCTGCTCCTTCCCGTGGATCATGTCGTCGGCGCGGAATTCAAAGCCGACACCGCGACCAAGGCCGTTGCCGTTTCCGCCACCCCGGATGGGTGGATGGGCTTGGACATAGGCCCGAAAACGATTGAAACCTACAAACAAAAAATCGCCGGCGCCAAAACGATTGTCTGGAACGGTCCGATGGGCGTTTTCGAGATGCCCGCCTTCGCCAAGGGCACCCTCGAAATCGCTAAAGCCGTTGCCGAAGCCACCACCGGCGGCGCAACTTCTATCATCGGCGGAGGAGACTCGGTTGCCGCCGTGCGCCAATCAGGCGTGGCCGACAAAATCTCGCATATTTCGACTGGGGGCGGCGCCTCGCTCGAATTTCTCGGCGGTCGCAAACTGCCCGGCGTGGAAGCCCTCACCAACAAATAGCAAAATGGATAACCTCTTGCTCTGCGAAACCTCCGTGCTCTCGGCGTCTCTGCGTCATCTTTTTCTTTTTTCTTGGAGGCTTGCATGCGCCGCCGCGTGATTGCCGGCAACTGGAAAATGTTCAAGACGCAAGCGGAAACGCGCGCGTTCTTCAAGGCGTTTGCTCCGCTTGTCTCCGCTTCCAAGCACTGCGATATCGTGACTGCGCCGCCCTTCACCGCCATTCCCGCCGCCGTGGAAGCTGCGAAAAACACCAACATTGTCATCTCCGCGCAGGACGTTTACTGGGAGAAAGAAGGCGCGTTTACCGGCGAAATCTCCACGAGCATGCTCGTCGAAGCCGGCTGCCGCTACGTCATCATCGGGCACTCCGAGCGCCGACAGTTTTTTGGCGATACGGAAGAGACGGTTACCAAGAAAGCCAAAGCTGCGCTTGCTGCGGGCCTGACTCCGATTGTTTGTGTCGGCGAGCACCTCTCTCATCGCGAATCTGGCCAAACTCACAAAGTCTGCAAAACGCAGTTCGATGGGGGCCCCGGTTTGTTGACCCCGGACGAATTCTCGCGCATCTTGATCGCTTACGAACCCGTGTGGGCCATTGGCACAGGGCGCACGGCAACGCCGGAAATTGCCGCCGAGGCTCACAAATTTCTGCGTCAATGCGCGGCAGAGAAATTTTCCTCGGCGCACGCCGCGGCGCTGCGGATTCTATACGGCGGCAGCGTCAAGCCGGACAACATTAAGGGACTGATGGCGCAGGAAGAATTGGACGGTGCGCTGGTCGGCGGAGCGAGTCTTGATCCCAAGTCTTTCGCATCGATCGTGAATTTCACGTCCTAAGGTTTCGCGGAGCTTTAGCCAGTGTCACGGCGGTTTGAGACCCGTGGACGCCTCAAAAATGCCTGTCATTCTGAACCCATCCGACGAGGATGACCGAAGAATCTGGAGCCGAATCGGAGAGTACAGGCCCTCCACGCATGGAGATCCTTCGCTTCGCTAGAGGATGACGCATGCGAGTTCGGGTCACTCTTGCGAGACCTGAACCTCCTTGAGTCTGCGCTGCAGATATCTGCGTTCGCTGTCATTTGCGACCAATTCCAACGCTCGCGCATAGCTTTTGGCGGCTTCCTCCCGCGACCCGCTGCGGCGCAGCAATTCGGCCCGCGCGGCGTGCAAGATGTGATAGTTCTTGAGTTCGCCTTTTGAGGCAAGCGCATCGATGATGGCTAATCCTGATCGCGGACCATTCACCATCGCTACGGCTACCGCGCGGTTGAGAGATACGATCGGCGAAGGCTGGAGACGCTCCAAGACATCGTAAAGGCGCACGATCTGGGGCCAATCGGTATCTTCCTGACGCGCCGCCTGACAATGCTGCGCAGCGATCGCTGCCTGCAGAGCGAACGGACCTGGCCCGCCACCGAGCGCCTCTTCCACGAGCGGGAGCGCTTCCGCAATCTGCGCGTGATTCCAGCGAGAGCGATCCTGATCTTCAAGGAGAACAAGTTCGCCAGCTTCATCCAGGCGTGCATCGCGGCGGGAATCGTGAAGCAACATCAGCGCGAGGAGCCCGGTGGCTTCGGCCGGAGGTTTGGGCGACATCAAGCCTCTGACGAGCCGGCCAAGACGAATCGCTTCCGTGGAGAGATCGGTGCGAATGAGGCGCTCGCCGCGCGTGGCTGTGTAGCCTTCGTTGAAGACCAGATAAATTACGGTGAGAACTGCATCCAACCGCGCCGGCAAATCGCTGGTCTCGGGCACAATGTAGGGGATGCCCGCGTCGCGAATCTTGCGCTTTGCTCGAACCAGGCGCTGCGCCATGGTTGGGCCGGGAACCAGAAATGCTCGAGCAATCTCGTCCCTCTCCAGGCCGCACAATGCGCGTAGAGTGAGTGCGACTTGCGCTTCCAGAGCTAGGGCAGGGTGGCAGCAGGTGAAAATCAGCCGAAGGCGATCATCGGGAATTTCTTCGGTGTTGTAATTTGGTTCCTGGGTGACTGTGCCGAAGCTAGTCACGCCATAGGCTTCCAGCTTCTCCCGGAACCGGTCCCTGCGGCGGATGCGGTCGATGGCTTTGTGGCGAGCGGTCTGGATTAGCCAAGCCCGCGGGAATTCTGGCACGCCGGACGCGGGCCACTGGTCTGCGGCGGCTGCAAAGGCTTCCTGGGCGGCTTCCTCAGCGGCATCGAAGTCCCCGAACAGCCCGATCAGAGCAGCAACAATGCGCCCCCAGTCCGAGCGGTAAACCGCTTCTAATGTGGCAGATACGTTCTGGGGCGTGCTTTGGGGCATGGGGAATGATAAATATTCCTGGCCGGGCTGTCGATTCTGGCCATCCCCATTCGATTCACTGGTGAAAGGGAGGAGGATCTCATGAAATACATGCTTCTGATTTACGACGACACGCGGGTGTGGGAGAAGTTCAGCGAAGCCGAGCGCCAGAAGGGTATGGAGCTGTACATGAAGTTTACCCAGGAGGTCAAGAACGGGGGGCACTACGTGGCCAGCAACCAGTTGCAGCCGGCGTCGGTGGCGACGACCGTCCGAGAGCGCGACGGCAAGCGGCTCGTCACCGATGGCCCATACGCGGAGACACGCGAACAACTCGGCGGCTACTACATGATCGAGGCGAAGAATCTCGATGAAGCCATCGCTATCGCGGCGAAGGTGCCTTCAGCGCAATGGGGTGCCGTGGAAGTGCGGCCCATCGTGGAGCGTCCCGCACAGGCGTCGGCTTAACGGCAACGAAGCAGCGGAATCCGCCGTTGTAGCGGCTCGTGTGTCTTCTGTTAAGCGCTAGATTTCTTTTGGCGACACCCCCGGCATAAAAGCCGCCCCCGTGGTACGCGGATTGACCGGGAATTCGACAATAACAAAGGGAAGGGAGAAACAAGATGAGCTTCCGAACCATAGCAAGAATCGCAATCATTTCCCTCAGTACCTTGCAAGCAGCAAGCGCTCAGTCAGGGAAGGAGACAAATACACCCATATCATCGGAAGATGCCGTTAGGTGGCGTCGATATAATGAAACGAGAGCGTAAATAAACGATCGTGAGTCTATTCACGCGATCGGGCAATCTCAGACTGAGCCGCGTACGCGCGCACGAGCTGAAGCAAAGATTACCGTTCAGAGTTCTGAAGCCGAGCCCTACGACCAAACCGCGAGCCCGACATTAATGGAGATCCGTCTAAGCGAAACGTTCACCGGAGATATCCAGGGCGAATCAACGGCTCGGGCTTTACAGGTCCTGCGCGACGATCATTCTGCCAGCCTCGTCAGCGTCCAACGATTCCGCGGAAAACTCGGCGGGCGCCAGGGCACCTTCGTGCTTCAAGGCTCAGAAATCATCGAGAACGGCAAGATCAAGGCGACATGGTTTGTCGTTCCTGGATCGGGGACAGGTGATCCTTCCGGGCTGGGCGGCCAGGGCGGCTTTGAAGGCCATTTTGGAAAAGGGTCCGACGGAACCCTGGATTATTGGTTTGAATGATGTGGCTGCCATCGTAGACAGCCGGTCAAACGACGCAGCGGAAAATCTCCTGCCTATTAGACGGGTGCGGAGTATATGGCGCACTACACCACAGCCACCAGAATAGAGGCGGAGCTAGGCTTGCGCTTAACTCCATATTCTAAGAAAATCTAGTAGGACCTTCTTTTGCGAGCGATTAGGAGATAGGCATGCCAGCTTGGATGAAATGGGCCATTGCGTTGGCCATAGGATTCGGGATTATCGCCACAGGCTTCCGCCTTTCCTGGGGCGGTACGTGGATCCTTAGACCGTTTTTTATTTTGAATTGTCTCGTTCTGATCATCGTAGTGCTGCTCCAGAGCGGCAAAGCGGCTGACTTGGCAGGCGCTTTTGGCGGTGCCGGCAGTCAAACGGCCTTCGGCCCGCGGGGCGCCGCGAACGTCTTGTCGAAAGCCACAACGTGGTGCGCCATCATGTTCATGGTTTGCGCGTTTGCCATGGTCGTGCGCACGGACAAGGCCGTCGAGGAAGGCGGCTCCGTGCTGCAAAAGGTTTCGAAGCCCGCGCCGAAGCCGGCTCCGACAGCGCCAGTCGCGCCGCAACCAACGCATGATTCGCTGCCGGCCGGGCAGCAGCCCGCTAGTCAGGCGCCGGCTTCGCAAGGTCCGGCGACTTCTCTGCCTGCAACGTCGCAGCCACAGTCCAGTCAGCCAGCGGCCGCCCAGCAACCATCCGGGAAGCCAGCGAGCGGACAGCAGCCTCCGGCCTCGCAGCCTTCTCCGGCGCCAACGAAGAAGCCCTAGGGCAGAACGAGATCTGTGACCGGAGAAAAGAGATCAGAGGTCGGCGACCTCCCGTGCTGGAACTGCAAGCCGGGACGCCAAGAAAAAACTGCTTTCTGATATTCGATCTCTGTTCACTGATCGCCAGCGGCCCACTAGCAAAGCCTACCGGTTGCGAGGTTTTGGTTCCACGGTTAGAATGGCTTGTCACCTACTGTGCGGTAGTGGCGGAACTGGCAGACGCACCAGCTTGAGGGGCTGGCGGTAGCAATACCGTGGAGGTTCGAGTCCTCTCTACCGCACCAAATGTTTCCGAAAAACTCTAGCGGCAGGCTTATTTCTTTTGTTTCTTTGGCAGGGGTTCCCAGAGCTCGATGCGGTTGCCATCGGGATCCATGATCCAGCCGAATTTTCCGTAGTCGTATTCCTCGACTTTCGGATCCACCCACACACCTTCCTTTCGCAAGGCACAGAGCACGGCGTCCAGATCGTCGACTACATAGTTCACCATGAGGGGTGATTGGCTCGGCTGGAAATACGTTGTGGACGCAGGAAAGATGCACCAGGCAGTGAAATTATCCGCATAAGGGCTGTCGGGTTGATTCCAGCGGAACAGCGTCCCTTGCTCGCCTTGGCCTACAATTCCGAGGTGCTTCGCATACCATTCGCGCAGAGCTTCCGGGTTTTGAGATTTGAAAAAGATTCCGCCGATGCCGCGTATTCGTGCCATAGGACGCGCATCATACCCCGCGCTCCGCCCAGGGGCAAGTCAAGCTCGTGATAGACTCAACTGTTTTCCGTATTGTTTCTTCTGCGGAGCAGGACTCACGAATAGACAAGTGACAATGAACAAAGCGTGCGCAATGGTCATTTTTTCGCTGACTTTCCTGGGGCTCGCGCTCTCCCGCTGTTGCTTGGCGCAGAGTTCTGCGCCGGCGACAGAAGTTCGAAGCGCGTCCGCTGAGAAAGTCATCATTGACACCGATATCGGCGACGACATTGATGACGCTTTCGCGGTGGCGCTGGCCCTGCGCAGCCCGGAACTGCAAATCCTCGGCATCACCACAACTTTCGGCGATACCGAATCGCGCGCCAAACTCCTCGATCGTTTCTTGGGTGAAGCAGGGCGCTCAGATATTCCCGTGGCGGCCGGCCCAGCAAAGCCTCCCAAGACGACATTCACCCAACTTCGCTATGCGCAAGGCGGCCAGTTCGCCAAGGCGTCGCATCCAGATGCAATCATGTTCTTGCTGGATGAGATTCGGCGCAACCCCGGAGAAATTACGCTTGTCGCCATCGGGCCGCTGGTGAATGTGGGCGCCGCCATGGAGAAAGACGCCGGCACTTTTCGCAAACTCAAACGAGTGGTGATGATGGGCGGATCGATTTACCGAGGATACGGCGACCTCGGCCCCGGGACGCCTCGCGGCCCTGAGCCTGAATGGAACATTAAGAATGACATTCCTTCGGCGCAGAAATTGTTTGCCGCGGGTGTGCCACTGTTTGTGATGCCGCTCGATTCAACGCAATTGAAATTGGAAGCAAAGGATCGCAATTCCCTGTTTCGCCAGGGAACGCCGATCACGGACGCGCTTACTCTGCTTTATCACGAGTGGGGGCAGGAAACGCCTACGCTGTTCGATCCTGTGACCATTGCTTACATCGTTGCCCCAAGCCTGTGCCCGGTTCAGCCCATGTACATTTATGTGGACGAAAAGGGATTTACTCGCCCGGATCCTGGGACTTCTAACGCGCGGCGTTCACCGAACGCACAGGTATGCCTCAATTCAAACCCGGATGACTTCTTCCGCTTTCTGATCCCTCGCCTTGCCAGCAAATAGCTCGTAATGGCTTCGATTGAAATTTCGCAATAGCAAAAAAACCGAGTTTCCAAACCCAGAACAATTCCTCTAATCCTTTGGAGTTTCCGGTTTTCCTGTTGGCGTAACCTTCCAAAAGCAAATCTGCCCGTAGGTCCTGCGGTCGCGCCCGGCGTAATATTCGCCGATCAAATGGCGAGTATCGTCTTTGCACAGCCTGAGCATGCCGGTGCCAAAATGCATGTGCATGGACTTTCTCGCATTGGCGAGCGGCTGGCATTGATATTGATAAACGAGCGCAGCACCGCTCAAGTCGGAAACCTGAATCACCGCCACACAACTCTTTGAAATGGAGCTGGGAGTTGTTAGATAGATGGAAATCTGGGTCCAGCTCTGGAAGATTTGCAGCATTACGTCATGCTGTTTGTCAAAATTGTCAAAGGAAGTGACCAGGAAGCCGGTCCAGCGACCAGCCAAGTTGGGGATTCTTGAGAGCCCCAATTTGCGGACGAGGCCGCTGCGCCAGAGGTATTTGTCAAAAAGGGTGTAAAGCGCACCGTATAGGCCGAGGCTGGAAGGAGCGTCCATCCACCAGGGAAGGGACACGTCGACGGCAATCAGAAACTGGGACGAGCACCAGGCAAGCACTATGGCAAGTGCCGCCAGGATGAGAGGCACGAACCTCCTCTCGTCGGAGTCGGTGCTGTAGCTGTGCATGGTCCTTACCCGCTCGGCATGTGCGGCCTCCCGAATTGGTCTTTCAGTGAATGGTTGAAGCCCAACGGGCTGGGAGTGGCCGGGAGAGTCGGGGATCCTGCTTGGTGATTGGTTTCCTGAAGAGGTTACCCACCCCGTATACTATTACGTTACCTCCCCTAGCAAAAAAGAGACCACTTCACTGGAAAGATTAGATGAGAGATATGGCCAAATGGTGGCCTCGCCCTCTGGAAGGATCTCGGGTTTGCGGGCCCTAGTTACTCCTCATATATTACCGGCGCGGGCGGCAATGCTTGAGTCTCTTGCCCCAGGAGCACCGTGATACAGGCGCTGGCTTGCCGAAAACAGGATTAGCGTTGCGTCACGGGCAAGGCGGCGCCGCACGAACTGCAAAAGCGTGCGCCAGCGGCGCAGGTTTTTCCGCAGGCTGTGCAGAAAAAACTGCCTGCAGCTGCGGGCTGCGGAGCTGACGTAGCCACATAGCTTGCTGGAGCTTGCGGTTTGGCGGTGAGCGCCCAAATCAGCGCAATTATCCAGCCGATGAAGGTCCACCCTGCCAAGAGATTTAACAGCAGTATGGACGTGAAGTCTGGCTTGTTCCGCGCCAGATACGCGGGCAGAAAGTACAGGAACAAGGACAGCAGGAAAAAAAATGGGTGGAAATGGAAAAAGGGGAAAAACCGAAAAGAGAAGAACAGCATAGAAGCACGCTCCTGATATGACCTTGTTTTATCACGGATTCGGTTGGTTGGGTGTGCGAGCGACTCCCCTGGGGCGCCGTGGGGAGGAGGGCAAGCCCGCTCGTTGTGGAGTTATGTTATGAGCGCTCCCCTTGTCTTTTGTCGCCCGATGTATTCTATTTGTCTGCCCTAAAGCTGTGGTTAGGCTTTGCAAGGCAGAAGTTTGTTTGAAACAGGCATGGTCACTTACGACAGCGGCGCGAATCACGAGGAAACTCCAGGGAACGGCTTTTTTTTGCGCCGCCTCTTTAGCACGAACCACAAGGCCGTCGGTCTGCAATACCTTTGGCTCGCGCTCTTCAGCGTTTTTCTGGGGATGGCGATGTCTCTCATCATGCGCATCCATCTGGCTTGGCCCGGCGCGCACATCCCATTTCTGTTGGTACTCGGGGGTATGCCGGGGCGTTTCGCCACGTTGCCGTTGTTTCATGGCTCATTGATGGTTCTTTTTGTCCTTACTGCCGCGCCGCAGGCGGGATTCGGAAATTATTTTCTGCCATTGCAAATCGGCGCGCAGGAAATGGCATTTCCGAAACTCAATGTTTTTTCGTTCTGGGCGACGGCCGTGTCGCTCCTCGGGGTGACGGCCGCATTTCTGATTCAGCTGCAAACGGGAATCATGCTCTGGGTCGCGAGCGTATCGGTTTTTTGCGCGGCGGCTCTTTGCAGCGCACTCAATTTCGCGGTGACCACAATTGACCTGCGCGCGAAGGGGATGACGCTTCCGCGCCTGCCGCTAACGGTGTGGGCGTGGTTTATCAATGCAATTCTCGGCATGCTCATTTTCAGCATTCTGCTAGCTGCCTGCCTTTGCCTGCTGTCCGACGGATTGTTCGGAACACACTTTTTCTCCGCCGCGGATTTTCTTGGGTCGCAAACGGCCAGCGTCGCTGCTGACGTTTTGCCGGCGGTCTGGCAGCGGCTGTTCTGGTTCTTCGCACAGGCCGAAGTCTACATAGCGATGCTCCCATGCCTTGGCATCGTTTCGCATCTGATCGCGACTTTTTCCCGAAAGCCGGTGTGGAAGGAGCGAGCTGTCGTTCTCGCTCTTTGTGGCGTTGGCCTGGTTGGGTTTTGCGTTTGGGGCGAGCACATGTTTTCGAGCGGCCTGAATCCCTTTTCTCCGCTGGTGTTTTCCGTTCTGGCCTCTTCGCTTGGCCTGCCCGCAACGGTTCTTGTGATCAGTTGGTTTGGCACGCTTTGGAACGCGCGCATCCGGCTCAACACCTCCTTGCTGTTCGCGCTCGGGTTTGTTTCGCTCTTTCTTTCCGGCGGGCTCTCGGGACTCTTCCTTGCGCGGCACGATTTCACTTCCACGGCGCTCACTCAAGATTTCGTGGCCGGGCATTTTCATCTGGTCATGGGTGTGGCTGCGACGTTCGCCATACTTGCAGCTCTGTTTTTCTGGTTTCCCAAGCTCTTTGGGCGCCAAATGAACGAACCCTTGGGCAATCTGCATTTCTGGCTGACGTTCGCGGGCGTCTACTGTGTGTTTATGCCGATGCATTGGCTTGGTCTGGTTTCGCACGCCGCCAAGAATCCGGGAGCACACCTTGCTTCTGTTGCCGAGTGGATTGGGGCTGCGCGTTCGTTCATCACCGCCGGCATCCTGATAACCGTGTTTGCCCAGGGGATTTTCTTGTTTAATTTTCTCTGGAGCTTGTTTCGTGGCGAGCGAGTCGAGGACTGCAACCCTTGGCGGGCAACCACACTCGAATGGAGTGTGGCTTCGCCGCCAGCAGACGATTTTGACGCGCGGGAGCCAATTGTTTATCGAGGCGCTTATGAATTCAACGTGCCCGGCGTAGCTGAAGATTTTATTCCGCAGCACATTGCCCCGGATCGCGTTGCCAAGGCAAATTAGAGAAGAGAGAAGAGAGAAGAGAGAAGAAGGGAAGCGAGCAAGAGGGATCCATATGCCAGGCACCATTGCACCTCCAGAAATCGAGCTCACCATCGAGGACTCGCGCGGCGGTGGCGGCGGAGGCAGGCCGCCGGACGGCGGCAATGACGACAATGATGGCGATCGCGGCAAGAATCGGCGGGACGGGCCTCCTTCTCCTCGGCGATTTTCCACGGGAATCGCCATCGGCATGGTTTCCATCTTGATGTTCTTCATGGCCCTGGCGAGCGCCTTCCTTGTCCTTCACCACGGGAGCAAGGTGTGGGTCGCGGTGCGGCTGCCGCGGATTCTCTGGGCGAATACCGGGATCCTTTTGGGTAGCAGCTTCACTCTCGAGCGGGCGCGCTTGCGGCTTTCGCGTGCCGATGTTGCGGGGTTTCGTAAACTGTGGCTGCTGACCACGGCGATGGGTTTGCTCTTTGTTGCCGGGCAACTCATTGCCTGGTTTCAGCTTGTGCGGCAAGGCGTGTTCATTGCGAGCAACCAGGCCAGCAGTTTTTTCTACATTTTCACCGGAGCGCATGGAGTGCACTTGGTGGGCGGCGTGGCAGCGCTGCTGTTCGTTTTGTTGCGGGATTTTGAGAAATCGCAAATCTCCATTTTGCTTGCGGCGGAGATTACTTCGTACTACTGGCACTTCATGGATGCCTTGTGGATTTTTCTGTTTGCGCTTCTGTATTTGAGCAAGTAGATTCGAACGGGCGCGGAGCTAGCACTTCACAAATTCGGCGATGGCTTCCACCACGCGAGAAATCTGATCCTTTCGCAATTCGGGATACATGGGAAGAGAGAGAACTTCTTTCGCGGCGCGCTCCGCGTGCGGGAAGTGGCCAGATTTGTAGCCTAGCTGCGCGTACAACGGTTGCAGGTGCAGAGGATGAGGGTAGTAAACGGTGCTGGCGATTTTCCGCGCGGCCAGGTGCTGCTGGAGAGCGTCGCGCCGCTCGCTTCGAATGGTGTACTGGTGGTAGACGTGTTCGCAGCCTTCGGGTTCGTGCGGGGGCATGATTCCGGGGACTTGTTGCAGCAGGCGCGTGTATTCGGCGGCGTTCGAACGCCGCGCGCCTTGCCAATCTGCAAGATAGCGAAGCTTGACGCGCAGAATAGCCGCTTGAATCTCGTCGAGGCGGCTGTTCCACCCGGGCTCACTGCTCAGGTACTTGGCGGTCTGGCCGTGATTGCGAAGAGGGCGAAGGCGCGCAGCGATTTCCGCAGAGTTCGTGACAATCATTCCCGAGTCACCGTACGCGCCAAGGTTTTTCGTAGGGTAAAAGCTAAGGCAGGCGGCGTTGCCGAGAGAGCCGACACGGCGCCCCCCATAAACTGCCCCAATGGCTTGCGCGCAGTCCTCGATGAGCGGCAGTTTGCGTGACTTCGCGAAAGCCACAATCGGATCCATGTCCGCGGCCAGGCCATAAAGATGCACGGCGATGATAGCGCGCGTTCTTGGCGTGACGCGGCGCTCCAATTCGGAAGGATCGAGGTTGTAAGTCTCCGGGCGAATATCGGCGAAGACTGGCTTTGCCCCCAGGGCGCTGACCGCGCTGCCGGTAGCCACAAAGGTGGACGTCGGCAGAAGGACTTCATCGCCAGGCTCGACGCCGCAGGCGCGCAAAGCCAGAATCAGTGCGTCAGTGCCGGAAGCGACTCCCACTCCGTGAGCAACGCCGCATAGCGCGGCGATTTCTTCTTCGAGAGCGGTACCTTCACGCCCGAGCACAAATTGTTGTGAGGAAAGCACGCGTTCAAGAGCCGTTCGAATCTCCTCGCCAATCGCAGCGTATTGGCACGAAAGGTCGAATTGCGGAATGAATTCCGGCGCAGGATTGGGTTGTGGAGGAGTGCTCATTTTCCTTAGGGGGCTCATTCAAAACGTCCTTCAGTATACGCGAAGCGAAGCTCTGCGGCTTTTGTAGCGAGATAGATATAATGCCTGCCTGTCGCGGGCAGGCCTGCAGCACGATTCGAGAAACTATGTTTGCGGACCGAACAAACTGGAATCTAACCCTGAACCGCTTAAGTGAAGCGCTTGCGCGGCATCGCGCGGCGGGGAAACCCATATTGGATTTGACGGTTTCGAATCCGACCGAATGTGGCTTCGTGTATGATAAGGTCGCAATTTTGGAAGCGCTGCGCAATCCCCAGGCGCTCAAATATGAACCTTCGTCTCGTGGACTGATGGTGGCGCGGCAGGCAGTGTGCGACTATTACGCGGAGCATGATGCTGCCCTGCACGTAGATGACATTGTTCTGACCACAAGCACGAGCGAAGCCTATTCTTATGTGTTCCGGTTGCTGTGTAATCCTGGCGACGAAATCCTGATACCTGCGCCGAGCTATCCCCTTTTTGATTTTCTCGCGGATATCCAAGATGTGAGGCTGGTGCGCTATCCGTTGGTTTACGACTATGGCTGGCAGATTGATTTTCACGCGCTGGAGCATGCGATTACACCACGAACCCGTGGGATCATCGTTGTTCATCCCAACAATCCCACCGGGCATTTCACAAGGCGCCCGGAAATACAGAGATTGAACACCATCGGTGCGGCGCGAAGGCTGGCATTGATTGCGGACGAAGTCTTTCTGGACTTTTCACTCGGTGAGGAAAAACCCCCTAGCTTTGCAGGGAACCGCGAGGCGCTTACGTTCACTTTGACTGGCTTGTCTAAGATTTGTGGCTTGCCGCAAATGAAGGCGGCCTGGCTGGCGGCCAGCGGGCCGGAAGAGCTGAAAAGGGAAGCGCTCGCGCGACTCGAGGTGATCGCCGATACCTACCTCTCCTTGAGCGCGCCAGTGCAGCTGGCCATGCCGGCGTTTCTTGCCTGCCGGCGAGCGTTTCAGAAACAGTTGATGACGCGCGTCCGGCGGAATCTCGCTGAGCTGGACCGCCAACTTGAAATACATAAGGTCTGCAGCCGCCTCGAGGTCGAAGGCGGCTGGTGCGCGGTTCTGCGCGTGCCCGCAACCCGCTCGGGCGACGAACTCGCGCTCGCTCTGCTTGAAGAAATGGGTGTCTACGTCCACCCCGGACACTTCTATGAGTTTGCGGGCGACGGATTTCTGGTGGTGGGTCTTATCTCGCGAGAATGGGAAATCGCGAGAGGACTTAAATCCCTACTCCAATTTTTCTTTTGACTGCAAAATTAACTTACCCCTGGCCGCCATACTGAGTCTTCTAGCAAGCAGTCATAGCAAGGCACAAGTAATCAGTGGGGACTTGGTGGGAACGGCTCTCGATAAGACCGGTGCCGCGGTACCGGGTGCAATGATCGAAGCCGTTAACGTCGAGACGCACCAGGTCATACGGCGCTACCCGCGCAAACGGCCCGGTGGATCGGCGGGAGCGGGCATGGAGGCGCAACGGTGGCTTCCCGGCGCGTTGGGCGAAACTTTGGCGGGACACGGGTTGGGAAGGCCGATGCCAGTGTTCCGCTCAAGATGGTCCTTGCCGCACGCTGGGCAGTAGCCCTTGCCGGTATCTTCATCACGCAGGCTGGCCAGTTCGTAGCAGCCACAGATGCAATCGCAGTAGCCGGTTTCCGAAGCTGTTTTGATGGGCACCAGTGCCATGGAACTCCTTCCCAGGCCAGATAGTAACGATTTTCGCAGGCTCGATGCAAGCGGGCGCTACTCGCCGATGCACGCGGCCATAAAAGCGGCCTCAACGCCGGCATGAAACCGTCGCTACAGGTTTTTGAGATGCGCCAGGCGGAACGGCGAGCCCAGATTTTCACGCAGCTCGATCCAATGTTGTTCCGGGATGGACAAGAACACTTTGACCACTGCCGGATCGAACTGGCTGCCGGAGCAGCGTTTGATTTCTTCTCGTGCATGGGACATCGGAAGTGCCCGCCGATAGGGCCTGTCGCTAATCATGGCGTCAAGGGAGTCGGCAATCGTGAAGATACGTGCCCCGAGCGGAATCTGGTCCCCCCTCAGGCCGCGAGGATAACCGGAACCATCGTAAAACTCCTGATGCGCGAGCACGATTTCCGCGGCATCGCGAAGAAACGGGATACGAATCAGCATGTTGTAGCCGATTTCGCAGTGCGTGCGCATGATTTTTTTCTCATCGTCGTTAAGAGGCCCAGGCTTTCGCAGAATGCCGTCAGGAATGGCCATCTTGCCGATGTCGTGGAGAAACGCGGCGCGCGCCAGAATCGCCAAATACGTATCGGGAACCGGCATGGTCTTCGCGATGGAAATGCAGAACGCGGTAACCCGCTGGCAATGACCCTCGGTTTCCGCATCCTTTAAGTCCAGCGCGCTGCCCAAGGCTTCCAGGGTATCGTCGTAAGATTGCTCGAGCTGGTCGAGCGCTTCCTGGAGCCTCGCCGTGCGATCTTCCACTTGCTGCTCCAAATCGCGCTGGTATCTCCGATTTTCGTTGACGAGCCGCCGGTGCTGCAGCGCCCGGCCGACGCCCAGGAAGAGCTGATCCTTTTCAAAGGGCTTCAGAATGTAATCGTACGCGCCGCGCCGGATGGCTTCGAGCGCGGTGGAAATGTCATGGATCGCCGTGACCATGATGACGGGCACGTCGGGGTCGAATTCGCGCACCCATTCCAGGAGTTTGATGCCGTCCATCTCCGGCATGATCATGTCGCTCAGTATCAGGTCGGGAGTGGCGCGTTTGATGTGTTCCTGGGCCGCGCGTCCGTTGTGCGCTACGGTGCAGCGATAGCCTTTGGATTCGAGCATGGTCGAAACGACTTCTCGAATCGCTTCCTCGTCATCCACCACAAGTATGTTCTCGGTGTCCACCCGGGTTCGCTCCAGCACTCATTATAATGGACGGCACACCATCCTGAAGGCCCGCTTGCCCTGTCGGGAAATAGCATGTTAGCTTCAAAAGAGGTCGCCATTCAGAGCTTCTCGCCGTTCACTCAGGATTAATGGTAATCTGACGGCCACAGTGACGGCACGTCCGGCCGGGAGGCTGTGCATCGTGTTCGAGAACCAGGGCCTGCTCGGGATCGCATTCTTCGAAGCCAGCGCATTCGTCATACTGCTGGTTCTTTTTGCTCTTTTTCGCCGCGACCAGCAGGGTGCTTATTTCCGTTTCTGGTTTGCCGGGTGGTTCTGCTTCACGTTGTCGGCAGTTTGCGAGGCCATCTTCCTCGCGCGCCCGATCGCGGCTCTGAATCTGGTTTATCTGGCGGGGCATGCTGCCGCCCTGCTGCTTTTCCTGGTGGCGATGATTAATCGCATGGCCGGTTCGGACCGCCGGATTTATTCCGCCCTTCCGCTTATCACTTTATCTCTGGCGGTCATTTACTATCTGGAGAGAAACGGTCCTCAGCGATTTGCCTCGGTGCACTGGGGAAGCTCTGTTTTGGAGAGCGTGGTTTGTCTAGCGGCTGGTTTCCTGTTGTTGCGATCTTCCGCAATGCAGCGCGGACATGGCCCGCAGCTGCTTGCAGGGACGTTTCTCCTCCTTGCTCTGCATGGATTGGACCGTCCTCTTTGGCCGCAGCACCCGTACTTTTTGTTGCGCATCTCCTTCGATCACATTCTGGGAGTGGCGCTCGGCATTGCCATGGTGGTGGTGGTCCTGGAGAGCGAACGCACACGGAGCGAAGAATTAAATGACAAGATGCGCCGGCTGTCGCTTTTGACGGCAGCAAGTACGCAGACTCTCTCGGTGAAGGAAGTTATCGACCAGGTGCTCGTCCAACTGGTTGGAAGTCTGGAAGCTACACATGGAATCGTCCGGCTCAAAGAAGGCAATGGCAAGGACACCCAATTGGTGGCGCGCGCTTCGGTAGGTTATGAGCCACCGTTTCTTGCGAAGCATGCCAAAGTTTCCGCTGAAGAACCATGGGCGCAGCGCGTGCTGAAAGAAGAATGCCAGTTTCTGGAATCGCAAGACGAATGGGACCCAGCGGCGCAGAAACGGTTGGACGAAGCAGGGCTGAAATCGCTGGTTACCCTTGCTCTTCCTGGGAAAAACGAACCCCTCGGCGTCATCGCGATCGGCACAACGGAACGCAGGAGGTTTGCTCCCGGCGAACTCTCGTATCTCGTGAACATGGCCAACCTGCTTGGAATGACATTGGAGAACGTTCGTTTGTTTGAGCAGGTCGCCACGGTCCAGCACCAGTGGGAGTACACGTTCGACTCCATTGGTGATCCGATCCTGGTCCACGATGGGCAGGGGCGCATCCTGCGAAGCAATCAGCGATTGCGGCACCTGTTGAGCCGCGAACGCGAGGCCATGGTCGGCTGGAGTGTCATTGAGCTTCTTCCTGTCAAGAACGCGGCCTACAAGGTTTGCCCCTATTGCGAGGGAGTCGCTGGCGAAGGGGATGATCCTGATCCTTGGCTTTCCGGGTATTTTCTCGTTTCCAATTCGAAATTCGTGGATCCCAGCGGGCGAGACCTGGGAACCGTACATGTCTTGAAAGATATTACCGAGCGCAAGCGGGCGGAAGAAAAATACCGCACTCTTGTTTCCAATGTGCAGGAAGGCGTTTTCATTTCCACGCCTCAGGGCCGCTTTTTGGATTTCAACGATGCTTTGCTGCGTATGTCCGGCTACGAACGCCGTGAGGAATTACTCGCGATTGATATTCCAGGGACGTTCTACAAGAACCCGGCTGACCGTGAAAGACTCGCGAGACTGCTCAACGAACACGGCTCAGTGGCGGATTTCGAGTTTGAAATGCGGAGAAAAGATGGCGAAGTCCGCACCATGCTCGAGTCTTCCATCACCGTGCGGGATGCGGCAGGAAACGTCACGGCTTATCAGGGTTTCCTCCAGGACATTACGGAACGCAAACAGGCGGAATTGGAAATCCGACGGCGCAACCGCGAACTCATGGTGCTGAATTCGATTGCCCAGACGCTCATGGAGTCGTTGGACCTGACCGATTCGTTGCACCGCACGCTGCGGCAAATGGCGGAACTTTTCAGCCTGGATGCCACGTCGCTGTACCTTTTCGATGAAAGCGGCACCAAGTTGCGGCGCGTGGCTGCGGCGGGCCATCGCTCGGAATATTCGCGGCATTTTCCCGCGGTTGCCGTGAAGCCGGACTTGCTCCGGCACATCAAAGAAGCTCACGCGACTTTTATCTCCGCGCAGGGGCTGCCGTTGCCGTCCGTTTTCCGCGATGCCCAAATCAAGGAAGGCATTGCCACCGCCTACATTGTGATTCTGTGGTCCAAGGACCGCGTGATCGGCGGCCTCGTCGTGGGAACCCGTACTCCCCGCGAATTTTCTCCTGCCGATGTGAATTTGCTCATCGCCGTGGGCAGCCAGATTTCCGGCGCCATCGATCGCTCCATCCTTTACGAGAAAACACGCCAGGCTTACGAAAACCTCCGCCGTACCCAGGAACAGTTGCTACACAGCGAAAGGCTTGCGGCCGTGGGGCAGCTCATTTCCGGTGTCGCCCACGAGCTAAACAATCCGCTTACTGCAATCCTTGGCTACAGCCAGCTATTGATTTCCAGCGGGCAATTGGGATCCCAGGGCATCGAGTACTCCGAAAAACTTTACAAACAGGCCCAGCGCACCCACCGCATCGTCCAGAACCTCCTGAGCTTTGCGCGGCAACACAAGCCCGAGCGAATTCCCGTGAAGATGAATCAGGCTCTTGAGGAAACCCTGGCTCTTCGAGACTACGATTTGCGCATGAACCATATCCGTGTGCATCTGGATCTCGCGCCCGACCTTCCTGTGACGGCTGCCGATCCTCATCAATTACAGCAAGTCTTTTTGAATATGGTGAACAACGCCTTAGACGCTATCTTGGAGCGCTCCACCGAAGGAGATCTCTGGGTCCGTACCGCAATAGAGGGCGACCGGCTGGTCATCGAGTTTGCGGACAGCGGCCCCGGCGTGAAAGACCCCTCGCGGGTTTTCGATCCTTTCTACACCACGAAACCGGTAGGAAAGGGAACTGGCCTCGGATTGAGCATCTGTTATGGAATCGTAACGGAGCACGGCGGATCGATTCGTGTGCGAAATGTTCCCTCGCGTGGCGCTTGTTTCACCATCGAATTGCCGTGTCAGGCTGTGATGGCTTCTGACTCTCCGCTTGATGTTCCCAAGCCTGATCCTGGCAGAAGCGCGCATATTCTATTGCTGGATCACGATGAGTCGGTGCTCGAGGCTGTTAGCACCTTCCTGCGAGGCCGCGACCACCGCGTCTTCACAGCGGGGAATGTGCAAGATGCTCGCTTAGCGTTGGAACAGCAGAGCTTTGACGTAATTGTGGCTGATTTCCAACTGGCGGATGCTTCGAATGCGGGCGGCTTGGAAAGCTGGCTTGCCCATCATAAGCCACGTCTCTCCCGACGGTTGATCTGGATGTGCGCCGTTGCGCCTTCGGGCGAAGTGGCGGAAAAAATTGCTGAAAGCAATTCCCGTATACTTCAGAAGCCTTTCAAAGTAGGGGAACTGCTGGCCGCTGTGGATGAGCTGCTTCTAAACCGGATGGATGCGGCGCCGATCGGGCGATGAAACCATCTCCGTCGCAATCGCGGCGCGCTCTCCCAGCTCTTTCATGGCCTTTTCCGGGCGAACGCTGTATCCGCTGAGCGGATTACTTAATTACTGATTTGTGGTAGGGGTGTGAAGCCTGCCCACACACTCGTTCGAACCACGTGATACCGCCAGTGGAAGTTCGCTATCAAAACTACTCTTTCCAGCGCGAGTGCCTTCGCGCGGCGGCATGGGCATCTTGATTCTGTTATTCTGCTGAAGGCATGGCTTTGCTTTCCAAACGCGCACAGCGTGCGTTCGTCGCGTGGTCTTTTGGTCTTGGCTGCTGTTTTGGCGCGTCAGGGGGCCGTGCACAAGATAAGCCTGCCTCGACGCCTCATGCGGATTCTAAAGCTGCCAACAATGCCGAATTCATCGCTGCGGCGGACGAAGTGCTCCAGCAGATGAGCGAAATCACCGGGCTGAAGCTCCTTTCGCCATTGAAGAAATCCCTGCGGTCGCGCGAGGGAATTCGCGCCTATGTTATCAAGCAGATGAACGAAGAAAAAAATCCCGCCGAGCGCTATGCCGACGCACGCACTGCCGAAGCGTTCGGTTTGCTCCCCAAGGGATTCGACCTTGATTCGTTCATGGTAAACGTGCTTACTGAACAGATTGAAGGGCTTTACGACCCCAAGGCCCAGGAGTTCTACATCGCGGACTGGAGTGCGCCGGACGAGCAACGCATGGTCATGGCGCACGAATTGACGCACGCTCTTGAAGATCAGCATTTCCACATTGAGGCATGGAGCCGCGCGGCGAAGCCCAACGAAGACGCGGAACTTGCCCGCGACGCGGTGCTTGAGGGCAGTGCCATGGCTGCAATGGTGGATTATCTGATGCTGGGGACTGGCCGGTCGCTAAAGGACCTCCCGGAGTTTGATCCTGCCATCCTGTTTGACCAGTTAGACATGCAAAATACCCCTGCCCTCAAAAGCGCCCCTCCGTTTATTAAGGACGCGCTCATCTTTCCGTATATCAGCGGATTGAATTTCTCGGCTGCCGTGCTAAAAACCGCCGGCTGGCCGGCGTTGTCTGCCGTGTTCGAAAACCCTCCAGTCTCCACCCAGCAAATTCTGCATCCGGCGCTGTACAAGTCCGGAAAGACCCCCGCGACGGTTTTGCTGCCGCCGCTCGATAAGATGCTGGGAAAAAATTGGGCCAAGCTCGATGAAAACATCCTGGGCGAATTCGGCTGGAAGGAAGTCTTGAAACAGTTTCTTGGTGATGACCGTGGCAAGACGTTAGCGGCTGCCTGGGATGGCGACCGCTACGCGACTTACGAACAAAAAGAAACGAAAAAGCTGATTCTCGTTACCCGCTTGCATCTCGATAGTGAGGAGCACGCTGCCCGCTTCTTCGGGCAATACTCGGAGACGCTGGAGAAAAAACATTCCGAGCGCTCCAACCTGCTGCGGCGCCCCAATTTCTTTCAATTCGATACGCCGGACGGCGTCGCATTTCTCTACTGCTTCGGCGATAGCTGCGTGACCATGGAAGGCGCCAACCGCAAGCTCTTTGATGCCTTTACCAGAGTGCTCGAGTGGCCTTCGGCTCCTCAACCCCCGGAGCACCCCGATGCCGCGAAGGAAAAGACGGCCGCAACGCTTTTCTTTCCAACCTGGCAACCCGCTCCCTGAAGTTCTTTTCCTGCCGGGCAAATCTCGCTTCCCGATAAGGTTCGCGCAGTCCGTGCAAGGCTCGAGCGTGCTTTCGCACGAGTTTGGCGAGTCCGAGTTTTGCGTATTCCAAGGCGCGATCAGTGTCCCTCGCCCGGCGCTCGTAATAGATGGCCAGTTGCTCGCAGGCGTGGACCGCATCCTCGCAATGGTTGACCATTTCCTGCCAGATTTCGGCGGCGCGCTCGTATTCCCCGTGGCGTTTGGCCAGCAGCGCCAGCTCTCGTTGTGCTTTGAGGCGGACGTCGGCGGGTAGCCCGATTGCCAGCGCCTGCGCGCATGCGGATCGTGCGCGGCTTGTTTCTCCGCGGCGTTCGAGGAAGCGCGAAAGCCCGAACAGGTCAAGACTTTCGCATTCTTCGAGGAAGCCCGGCGATTCCGAAAGCATCGCGTTGATTTGGCCAAACAGAGCTGCCAGCCCGCGCAAGTCCATCTGATTGTGGCGAACGATTCCCACGAGCGGCTCGGCGGGCCCGCCTCGCAAATAATCGAAGTAATGCTGCGGGATCAGTGCGGATTCGACGTCGCCCTCGCGGTGCCAGCCCAGGCGCCGCGCATCGAGCACGCGGCGCTCCAGTTCCACGAGCCGGACGCTGCCAAGCCGCAGCTTCCAAAGCGCTCGCGCCGGATGCAATAGATCCAAATGGGCGGCGAGTTTTGGCGGAGCAAGGGAGCGCGTCATTTTGAAGCGATTCTCAAGAAGCGGCCAATCAAACGATTTCCCGTTAAACGTCAGAAGCACGGGCCGCTCCTTCACCCGCGTGGCTAGCTCCTGAAGCATCGAATATTCATCAGTGAAGTCGCGCATAAGGAATTGCTCGACCTGCAATCCCGCGGCGTCCCACCACCCCAGCCCGACGAGGAACGCATAAGTGCCGGTTCCGCCTGCCAGGCCCGTCGTCTCCGTGTCGAGGAAAAGCCATTTCGATGGATCGTTGAGAGCTGCGCGCGTTTTCCGAGAAATAGATTCGTCTCGTGTGTGCGAGAGAAGGGAAAGCGTCACTCGGGAGGGCTCAACATATTCCGGTGTGGAAAACCAGTTTCGAATGGCGAGATGTTCGCCGAAATGATTCTTTGCCACGGCTGCGCCGGGGAGCTGGCCGAGCGGATCGGCTTGGTCGGGCGCGCGCAGTGACGCTCTGTCCGGGCGCCGAATGGCCTGCCGGGCGGATTTCAGCGCTGCGAGCCGCGAGAATTTGTCCGCAATCGCAGCCATTTTATGCACACAGCCGGCCGAGAATGGCCAGCGCCGCTTCTTTGGCGCGCGGCGCGAGATCGCCAGCGGGACCAACGCAAGAAGGGCAGCCTTGTTCGCAGTCGCAGGAGGAAATCAGCTCGCGCGTTTTCTGCAAGAGCAAGTCGTGCGCGCGAAACAGCGGTTCCGAGAAACCGATGCCGCCAGGATAGGCGTCGTAGAGATACAGATTTGGCTCGAAGAATTCGCTATCACGCGGATGAGTTTGCAAGACAGGGTGGAGCGCTTCGCTCAGGGTGACAGATTCCTGGGGAGAAGGCGGATTCTCGCCGATGGCGGTGCCCAAATCGTGCCGGTCACACATCAAGATCAGCGTGGCAATGGATTCCAGCGCATGCAGTAACCCGAACATCCCGGACTGCCGTTCGCTGATCGAGAAAGGAAGTGATTCGAGCAGAGACCGCCTCAGCGTGATCCAGTAAGACGTAGTGTGCATTTCATTTTCTGGCAGTTCGAGTTTTCCGTCGCCAATGGTTTCGTTTGTGAAAAACTTGATCTTTTTGAATCCCACGACTTGCGACCGTAAGAGAACGTCGCCATGCGAATGGCAGCTATAGGAGGTTAAAGAAGTAAAAGAAGTAGAGGAGGTAAAGGGTGAAACCAGAGCGTCCGGACGTGCCATCCTCGGGCCTGTTTCCTTTACCTCCACTGCCTCGTTAACCTCCTCTGACTCCAAACCAGGCGCAGTCTCGGCGACTTCTAACACGCGCACCTGGGTATAGCGCACCGCGTCGGTGTAATAGTCCACGTCCACGCGCTTCACGTAGGCTTTCTGTTCTTTAAAGTCGAGATGCTCGACGTGATACTGCTGGCCTCCGTGCAAATAAATGGCTTTTTCGTGCACGAAGACCAGGGCGCTCGGAAAATCGATCTCCCCGATGACGTTCGGCTGACCAGTGATGTCAATAATCACGAAATTGTCGCTGGTGACCGAACGCAAGCTGATCGTATCGGCCGGGTAGGCTTCGTGTGTCCAGTGGTAATTTTCTCCGGCAAGATAGAGGAAACCGGCTTCCGCGAGCCGCGCGCAAAGATCAGGAAGGTCCGCGTCGCCAAATTTCTCAGCGGGCGCGATCGGCAATTCAAACGCCGCGCATTTCAGATGATTGACAAGAATTTCCAGATTGTCCGGCTGGATGAACGCGTGCTCCGGCGTGCGGCCAAAGAAATAGTCGGGATGTCGCACCATGAATTGATCGAGGAGCGCGGAAGAAGCAACCAGCACGGCGCAAGAGCTTCCATTCCGCCGGCCCGCGCGTCCGGCACGTTGCCAAGTGGCGGCAATCGTCCCGGGATAACCGGCCATCACGACGGCGTCGAGCGACCCGACGTCAATTCCCAATTCCAACGCGCTCGTTGCCACCACCCCGCGGATCTTCCCTTCCCGCAGCCCCCGCTCGATTTCGCCCCGCTCGTTCGGCAGGTATCCGCCACGGTACCCGCGGACTGTCTCCGGTTTGCCTGGCAAGCGCGGATTGGCTTGCTGCAAATAGGTGAGAAGAATCTCCGTATGCAGCCGGGAATTCGAGAAAACGATCGTCTGCAAATCATGCTTAAGGAATTCCTGCGCCACGCGCGCCGATTCGTTGATATAACTGCGGCGAATGCCCAGGGCGCGATTGACCACCGGCGGATTGTAGAAAACGAAAGTCTTCTCCGCGGCAGGCGCGCCATTCCAATCGAGGACCTCGACTTCGGATTCCAGCAGCCGCAAAGCGAGCTCGCCGGGATTGGCGATGGTCGCGGAGCAACAAATAAACTGCGGCTGGCACCCATAAAAGCGGGCAATGCGGCGCAGCCGGCGGAGGACATTGCAGAGGTGGCTGCCGAACACGCCTCGATACGTGTGCAATTCGTCGAGAACGATGTAGCGCAAATTTTCAAAGAGCCGCGTCCAGCGCGTGTGGTGCGGCAGGATGCCCGTGTGCAGCATGTCCGGGTTGGTGAGAACCACATGGCCCTTTTCGCGGATGGCTTTGCGAGCGTCGGCAGGCGTGTCGCCGTCGTAGGTGAAAACGCCGAAGCAGTGGTCCAGCCGCTGGTTCAGGTCGTAGAGTTCAGCAAGCTGATCCTGCGCGAGCGCCTTGGTAGGAAAAAGATAGAGCGCGCGGGTGTCAGAATTCTCCAGAACTGCGTTAAGCACCGGCAGGTTGTAGCAAAGCGTTTTCCCGGAAGCCGTGGGCGTGACAATCACAACATTCTTCCCGGCATGGACGGCTTCCGCTGCGGCGGCTTGATGCGTATACAGGCGGCTCACCCCTTTCGCGGCGTAGGCGGTGACCAGTTCCGACCTCACCCACCGTGGAAAATCCGCCCACTGCGGTTCGCGCGCAGGAAAATGCCGCACTGCCGTAAGGATTTCGCCGTTGCAGTCACGAGAAGCGAAAGAATCCAGCACTTCGTGAACGCGTGCGAGACCGTGTGTTGCCCTTCGAACCGCCAGCGGCATGATCCGCAGCTCCTAAAAGACTGGGAAAGGCCTGCAATGCTTTCGCCTTTTGTTCGTCACCCTACCATGCGGCTTTTAACGGCGCAAGAGGAAATCAGGAATGCGTGCCGAGACGGAGGATAAGCACAGCGCCGGCAAAGAAAAGCATGGCGGAAGCGGCGAAGGCGGTTTGCACGTTGAAAGCGCTCCAGAGAGACCCCACCAGGAGGCTGGAAACGAAGTCGCCGACGGCGTTGACCGCGGCGAGCGTACCGAAAGCCAGGCCGTGCTGCTCGGGAGGGACGAGTTCGGCGGAGAGCGAATCCTCCAAAGCCTCCTCGGTGCCGAGGTAAAGGCCCGCGAGGATGAAAATCACAGCTAGCAGCGAAAGCGAATGCGTTCCCATGCGAAGTAGAATCGCCGTGACTCCTGCAAGCGCGTAGCCCGCAGCCAGAACCAATTTTCGTTGCGGAATGCGATCGCTGAGCCAGCCGCTCGCGTAGGCTGAGCCAGCGTAGAACACGTTGTGGAGCGTGTACAGGCCGACGGCGAGGCTCGCCGCGGCCGACACACCGTGCGCGGGCGCGAGCATCCGCGAGGCATAGAGAATCAGCAGCGAGTGAGAAAAATCTCCCGCGCCAAAAACGCCAACTCCAACGAGCAGCCGGCGGAAGGGAACAGGAAGCGCCTCGAGTCCGAGCAAAAAAGAACGTTTCGAGCGCGCAGCGATGGGTCGTTCGCGCACGAGCAGCCAGAAGCACGCGACAGCGACTAGGCCGGGAAGAAGCGTCCAGAAAAAAACTTTGCGATAAGAGTGGCCGGTGGCTTCGAGCAGCCAGAGCGCAGTGAGCGGGCCAAAGACAGCGCCGAGCGTATCCATCAATCTCTCAAGGCCGAACGCACGGCCGTAGGCCTGCGGCGGAACGTCAGCCGCAAGCAAAGCTTTTCTTGCGGGAGAGCGCACGCCGCGGCCTAGCCACGCGCCTGCGCGCCCAACAAGCACCTGATAAGCGTGGGAGGCGAGCCCGAACGAAGCCGTGCAAAACGCGGTAAACGCGTAGCCGAATACGGCGAGCGGCTTGCGCGTCTTTAAGCGGTCCGTGTAGTGCCCGGCGATGAGCTTGGCGAAGCTAGAGAGGCCATCCGCGACGCCTTCGATGGCCCCCAGCCAGGCCGGGCCTGCGCCAATCGCTGCGAGAAACGCCGGCAGGACCGCGGTCGCCGTTTCGTGGCTCCAGTCGCTGAACAGGCTGGTGAGGCCAACACCGAGTACGGTGCGGTTCAGCCAAGACTGTTTTTCCTCCGCTTCAGACATGAGCCAGCAGTTTACCGTCGACAGTCTACCGTGGGAAGTTCAGAAGAGGATGTTTGCATGATTCGGGTTCACCCGGAGGATTGCACACTAGGACGCTGAAGCTCAAAAGCGCCACTGACGAAGCTATTTCTTAGCAGGGCGGTAGAGGATGACGCGGACTTTTTCGAGGGTGATGAGGCCTCCATCCACCATTTCGTCGAGGCGGGGGAGAATTTGCTCGATGCGCTCGGTGGATTCGATGACTTCGAGAACGATGGGCAGGTCCTGGGAGAGGCGGAGAATCTTGTCCGTGTGATAGACGCTCGAGCCGCCGTAGCCGGCCACTCCGCGGAGCACCGTCGCGCCGGAAAAGCCCTCCCTGCGCCTAGCACCACGCTGGCAGCGACATAAGTTGCCGCGCGCAGCCATTCGCCGTCTTCCAGCATTTTGGCGGTCTCCCAGCCGAAACTCGAAAACGTCGTGTACCCGCCGAAGAAGCCGCCGGTAATGGCAATGCGCCAGTCCGGAGGGAGCACAATGCGATTCATCGTAAATTGGCCGGTCAAGCCGAGAAAGAAGCAGCCGGTCAGGTTGATGAGCAGCGTGCCGTAAGGAAAAGCACTCCCCGCGCGAACTTGCACGAGCCCCTGGAGGCCGTAGCGCGCCAGCGTGCCAACAGCCCCGAAAATGGCAATCAGCACGAGTTGCAAAGCGCCTCCATTCCAAAAGCTAACCAAAAACTCCAGAAGCCCAGAGACCCGAAGCGCCGGGGCAAGCAGCCAGGAGCCACCAAGAGCGGCTCAAGAAGTCACCGCCCGGTTTTGGCCAACTCCATCTGCTTCCCGTTTCGGCTAGTCTAGCAGCTTCGCGGGGAATCAATAATGAAAGCGGTAGCGCAATTGAACAAAGATTTCGCGCGGGTTGATATAGTGCGTGCCGCCGAAGGTGAAGCTGTTGTCGAGGAGCACTCGGCGATTGGCGACGTTGAGCGCCTGAAGGCTGGCGGAGAACCGTTCGCCAAAACTCCTGCTTAACGAGAGATCAAAGGTAGTGTGCGGCTGAAGATGATCGCCGGGAGACATCTGTGGGGCGCCGCCGTTGGTGAAGCCCGAGGCGTAGTAGACGTCGCTGAAAGCAAAAAGACGCCAAGGCAGTGAAAACCGACTGCCGATATGCAAAGTGTGCCGCTGGTCGTGGTCGAGGAGGCCGCATCCGCCGCCGAAAGAAAAATCGGTGAGGCCGCCGTTGATGCCCCCGCAGCCAAGCGCGAGCTGATTGGAATAAGTGAGATAAACCTGGCCGCGGTTGTGAAGGCGCGGAGAGCGCAGAATGAGTTCCCAGCCGCTAACGCGCGCGCCCCGGATGGTGATGGGGATGAAAATCGCCGAGTTGTTGAAATTGTTGTGGTCAAAGAAATTATTGGCGCGAGTGAGGAAGTTATCGGCGTCGAGGGTCCAGCCACGGAAAGGGATCGTGACGCCGAACTGGTGTTCTTCATCGCCTTCGCCATGAAGCGGCACGAGGCCCAGGTTCTGGCTCGTGGCGAGTTGAATGAGCGGGCCGGAAACGGTGAGCAACGGGGGGGCCTGGTAGAAATGGCCGTAAAAGCCGCGGAAGACCCAGTTTAATTTTGGAACGCGCAGCGAAGCGCCGACCCGGGGGCTGGTGGCGTTTTCCACGACGCCGCCTGAAAAATGAGTCTGGCGGACGCCGGCATTCAGCGTGAGCCAGGAAGTCGCTTTTATCTGATCCTCGGCATAAGCAGCGAGCTGACTGCCTGAGGGATTGTCCATTTCGGAGAGCGGACTGCTCGGCGAGCCCTGGCATTGGGTTTGTGATGGGTCATTGCAGACTAGGCCAAAAGTCTGGTCATCTTCTTGCGCAAAGCCGTATAACCCCCCACGCAAATTGTTGCGTTTCTCAACCCAGGAAAGAGTGGTCTGTCCGCCGGCATATTGGGAAGCGCGTTTTTCCGTAGCCAAAGAAGGAAAATCCTGGGGGCTGCTCCCATAGTTCGCGGAATTGTGGTGATAGAAAGGGGAAACGGTAATCACCAAACCAGGGTTGAGCGTCCGGACCCAAGAGAAAACAGCAAAGGAATCACTCTCGCGATTGGCATCGTGGAGGAATTGACCCTGCGTGCTTGGGTCGTTGGGATCAAACGGGACCTGGTAGAAATCGCGACGGGACTGTCCGACGAAGCGAAACTGGTCCTTGGGATCCGCGTTGTAGATGAGCGAAGTGAATCCGCCGAAGCCGTTGGCGGCATCGTGAATCACCGCGGTGGTGGGCGGCTCCAACCCAAGACTGGTGCGGTTGCCGTTCAGGCTGCCGTAATAGGCGAAGCGATTGGAGTGCCCGCCAAAGTTGAGCTGGTCGTCGGTTTGATAGAAGTTTCCGGCGGAAAGCGCAAGTTCCGCTTGGTTGTTGCGCTCGAAGCCGGTGCGCGGCACGACGTCGAAAATTCCATACGTGCGGTCGCCATAGTCGGCGGAATAGCTGCCGCGCTGCGCTTCGAGAGCATCAATGTCCTTGGGATCGATTTGCGGGCCGAGGTTGCTGGCGATGTTGGTGTTGGGGATGGGCACACCGTCGATGAGCCAACTTACCTGGTGGCCGCCGCGAATGTGGAGCTGATCGTGCGTGAGGTATGCGCCGGGAACAAAATCCGTGACCATGGCCAGGCTGTTGGAGCGCGAAGCTCCCGGCGTCTCCTGAATTTGCATACGGTCGACGAGCGTCGATGGCGTAGCGATTTCCGATTGGGCGGACTCGGCGGAAACCGTGACCTCCTGGCGTTGCGAAGGAAGGCGCAATTCGAAATGCAGAATCGGCGCGGTGCCCGAAAGCACGGTGACGCTTTGCGGCTCTGCGACAAAATTCATATCGGAAATGGAAGCGGTATATTCGCCGAGCGAGACAGCATCGAAATGGAATTCGCCGCTGCTATCGGTTTGCGTGGTCTGCGTGAACTGAGAATTTCGCGCTTTGAGAACTACCGTGATGTTTGCTACTGGCCGATGCTGCGGGTCGTGAACGATTCCCCGGACCGTGCCAAAAACCGTCGCGAACCCACTTGCGGCCACAAAAAGAAAAAAACCAAACAGCCAAAGACGGCGCATAGATTTTTTCTCCCCAAAGTTGTGCGGACGAAACGCCCACCGAGCGAGTGGATCAGCGATTCGTTACGAGAAGCAGTCCGCGGTTTAGGCGGGTAGAGCAGAGATTCGCGGAGGCGGAGAAAGAGGTTCAGTCGAATAGAAAGCGTTCATTGACCCAGGAGGAGAAACCAACACCTCGAAGTTTGTCGCAGTCGAAACGCTAAAAGGAGCGGGCAGCACAAAAATGACGGGAGTGAGGGCCGCGCGGTCAGGATTGTGGCAGCAAGACATGCTGCACGACGTCCTGGTCGCCATTTCCTGGTCATGGCCGCAGTCCATGGCGTGTTCGGGACTGGAAGGCGTCTGCGAGGGAGGATGCCCGTGAATAGGGCATTGACCGGTGTAACAGCATGCGCCGGCGTAGACAAACCAAGCAGCTCCCCCCAATGGCGCGTACAACAGGACGACCGCGACCAGACAAAGCATCGCAAATAATGGGCGCCGGCAGGTTTGTGGCCCTGAGGTCATGCCGAATTCACACCTCTACCCATCATACCCCGAAAAGGATTGGACGGAGCATCCTCAATTAGGGCTTCCCTAGAAACAGAGTGCTCTCGAACGCGACAGCTGAAAATCCCAAATCTTGACTTGACGTGCCTGGCGTCGCAGACTCGAAGTATGGCTCACGCGTACGGAATTTACATTCGTTTCGATTTTGGGACGGACGAGGCAAAGGCTCAGCAAGCGCGCCACAAGCTGGATGGGTGGAGGCAGGCGTTCCGGCTGGACAAGAGGCTGCAGTACAAAATGGAGCGGCCGGAGAGCGCGGCAACCGAAGCTGCCGCGAAACCGGTGCCTGCCGAAAAATCCGCGGCAGCCGCTAAAGCGAAAGAAAAGCCCGTAGCCAAGACCTCCGGAAAGGGCGCTGCGAAAGGGACCGAGAAGTCTAGCGAACCCGAGGCCGCAAAACCTGAGGCGACTCCCAATGGCAGAGTGGGATTGCTGGTACGACTCTATTTCTCTCCCCACGAAAAGCTTTCTGGCCAGCGCTGGCTTGCCCGGATTCCCGCGGAGGAGCCGTTCAAGAGCGCTTCGCCAAAAGTGATCCATCAAAATGACCCGGAATTTGAGGCCACCGACCAGCAGTTCGAAGCTATCCCGGTCGGGGAGGCCGGCGGACGCTCGAGTTAGGCCCCAGGCCAAATTGGACTGATGCTGCGGAGCATTATCCACAGCCAGGAGAGCAGGCAAGGGACGGCGGAGTCGGAAAACCGTTATAATGAAGTCCTGCGGTTTCAACTCCTGATTCCAACGCGAGGACGGAACGAATGGCGCTTCCTACGCGCGTCAGACTGGCCAAGCTGGAAATCCCCAAAGTTCAAGACCTCGATCACGACACCCTCATACGCATTTATCGAACAATGTATCTTTCGCGGCGGCTCGACGACCGCGAAATCCAGCTCAAACGCCAGAACAAGATTTTCTTCCAAATCTCCAGCGCCGGACACGAAGCGGTCTGCGCAGTTATGGGGTTACTTTTGCGTCCCGGCGTGGACTGGCTTTTTCCCTATTACCGCGACCGCGCGCTCTGCCTGATGCTGGGCGTCACGCCCTACGAAACCCTCTTGGCGGCGGTGGGCGCGAAGGATGACCCAAGTTCCGGGGGGCGGCAAATGCCTTCTCACTGGGGACAGCCCCGGCTCAACCTTGTCAGCAAGTCGTCCTGCACCGGAACGCAATTCCTGCACGCGGTGGGGGCGGCCGAAGCCACGCAATATTACCAGGGGCGCGCCAAGGCGCTTGCGCAGGCCAAGAAGGCGCCGCTCGGCCAATACGTTCGCCACGCCCATGACGAGATTGTGTACGTCTCAGGCGGGGACGGGGCCACCAGCGAAGGCGAGTTCTGGGAATCGCTCAACGTTGCCTGCGCGAAAAAGCTGCCTCTGTTGTATCTGATTGAAGACAACGGCTACGCCATCTCCGTGCCCATCGAAGTGCAGACCGCCGGCGGCAGCATCTCGAAGCTGGTGCGCGGGTTCCCCGGACTACATGTAGCCGAATGCGACGGAACCGATCCTTTCGAAAGCTATGCAGTCTGCAAAGAAGCCATGCAGTATTGCCGGGAACGCCGAGGGCCGGCGCTAGTGCACGCGCACGTAACGCGGCCATATTCGCACTCGCTTTCAGACGACGAGAAGCTTTATAAGTCCCCCGAAGAGCGCGAGGAAGAAGCGCGGCGGGATCCGATTTCCAAGCTGGCGCTTCATTTGGTGCGTGATGGGATTCTGGACCAGAAGCAGATTGAGAATCTGGAAGCGGAAGTAGACGAAGAGGTCCGCGCGGCTGCCGATCAAGCCCTTGCCGCGGAACAGCCGTCAGTGGAATCCATTCTGACCAACGTCTATTCGCCGGAAATCGACCCCAGCTCGGTCACATTTGAAGCGCCGCCGAATTCTCATGGCGCGCCGAAAACCATGGTGGAAATGGTTGCCCTGACGCTTTCTGATGAAATGGCCCGCGACGAACGCATTCTTGTGTTTGGCGAAGACGTCGCGGACGCCAGCCGCGAAGAAAACTTGAAGCATGTCAAAGGTAAGGGTGGCGTTTTCAAGGCGACTTCGGGCTTGCAGCGGAAATATGGGCACGACCGCGTGTTCAACTCGCCGCTGGCGGAAGCCAGCATTGTCGGGCGGGCCATCGGCATGGCCGTGCGAGGGTTGAAGCCCGTCGCGGAAATTCAGTTTTTTGACTACATCTGGCCGGCGATGATGCAGATTCGCGACGAATTGTGCGTGATGCGCTGGCGTTCGAATGGGGCATTCAAGGCGCCGGTCGTCCTTCGCGTGCCCATCGGCGGCTACCTGACTGGGGGCGGCGTGTATCACAGCCAGAGCGGGGAATCGATTTTCACGCATTGCCCGGGCTTGCGCGTGGTGATGCCGTCCACGGCGCTTGATGTCGCCGGGTTGCTGCGCACCGCGATTCGAAGCGACGATCCGGTAATGTTCCTCGAACACAAGCACCTTTACCGGCAGCCCTACAACCGCTCGGAGAACCCCGGGCCGGACTTCACCATTCCGTTTGGCAAAGCGCGCGCGGTGAAAGAAGGAAGCGACCTGAGCATCATCACTTATGGGGCTGTTGTTCATCGCGCGGAAGTGGCCGCGGCGCAACTCCAGCGAGAAGGCGTCAACGTGGAAATCCTCGACCTGCGCTCGCTTTCGCCTTTTGACTGGGAAGCCATTTCCGCGACGGTTCGAAAAACCCACCGCGTCATCGTTGTTTACGAAGACATGCTGAGTTGGGGTTACGGCGCGGAAATCGCCGCGCGCATCGCCGACCAGTTGTTCGACGAACTGGACGCTCCGGTAAAGCGCGTGGCGGCGATGGATACTTTCTGCGCGTACCAGCCCAAGCTGGAAGACGTGATTCTCCCGCAAGTCGGCCACATTACCGCCGCCGTGAAGCAGCTTTTGGATTACTGAGCCAGCCGGGTTTACACTACGCCCCGGGAACCCAAGGAAACAATTCGGCCACGATTCTCGTATCTATAGTTGGAACTCGGAAAACGCGTTCTGCGAGGGTTCATCCATGATCTGCCCGAATTGCCAAAAAGACATCGCGGCTGGTTCCAGGTACTGCTATAACTGTGGCGCAAAGCAGCCGGAAACGGCCGCTTCCGCTCCTTCTCCGCCCACTGCGTACCCTGCGGGGAAGAGGCTCGTGCGCTCAACCAACGACCGAAAAATCGCCGGAATCTGCGCCGGACTCGCCGACTATTTCGACATCGATCCGGTCATTGTGCGCGTGTTATGGGTCCTGGCGTTTTTCTGCGCGGGTACCGGCTTGCTGGCCTACGTGATTCTTTGGATCGTCCTCCCGCAGGGCGTGACGGGAGTGCCCAGGCCGTCCGTGAGCCCGGCCTGTTAGCAGCACTTAATGCCGAATCCCCGTCTGCGCCGGGAAGGACGCGCAAACCAACGCATTTCAAGCGGTTCTGCCGCCCGGAGGGATAGTCGCGCTACTTGCTTTTCTCAAACAACGGTTGGTCCAGCGAAAACGCGCCCGCGCCCACCGTCGACAACGCGAAGCAGGCCACCGCAAGTGCCAGCGGAAATTCGTACTCGTGGACTGCCAGGTATCCACGGCTGCTGTGTACCTTCCAAATCGCCACGCTCATTTCCACAGTGAACAGCAGCGCGGCCGGACGTGTAAACAGTCCCAGCATCAATAACAGCCCGCCAAACACTTCCAGCACGCCCGCGATGTAGACGAAGTATCCCGGCAACCCGTGTTCCACGAAAAAAACCTGCATGCCACCGCCCAAATGCGCCAGTTTCGGATAACCATGGGTGAAAAAAATCACCCCGAGCGCGAGGCGCAGCGCCAGCAACGCAAAGGGCTGGAGAGCGTTGAGGGACTTCATGCAGAAACCTCCGCGAAGGATTCCTTGCTCGATTTTCCGGGAAAGCTGCGGCATTTTAGCAGAAAAAGCATCGCGTTTTGCGGCGTCTCCGGCCCCAGCGCGCTTTCAGGTACAATCTTTAGCCATTGAGTAAACGCGTAGCTTATGAACGAGAGGAAGACTCGTGGTGGTAATAACTAACGCCCCAGCGTTAGAAGAAGCCGCATGAAGCGCAAGCTCCTCATCGCGGTGCCGTTGCTTTGTCTGGTGGGTGTTGCCGCTTGGATGGTCCGCCCCAAGCGCGAGACTCAGGGTGAAGCCTTCGTCAGCGAAAAAGTCGCTCCCGTTCTGAGTGGGATCGCTCAGGTGCGGCAGCAGGTCGGAGTGCTGCATTACGGTGAGCGGGTCGAGGTCCTGAGCAAGCGCAATGAATATATGAAGGTCCGAACGCCCGGCGGCGCTGTTGGTTGGGTGGAAGCCCATCAATTGATGGAGCCGGCGCTCTGGCAGCGCAGCATCAAGCTGCTCGAACAAGTGCGCAACATGCCCGTGCAGGCCCGCGGGCGCACCAAAGTATCCACGAACTTGCGCGTTCTCCCCGGCCGCACCGAACCCCGCCTTTACCATTTCGCGCGCAATGTCCCCCTCGAGATTGTGGGACGAGGCGTCGCCGAATGGGTGCAAGCGACCGATGAAAAGGATTCCGGGAATGAGCCGGAGAAAGCCAAGAAGGAGGACTGGTTCCTGGTGCGCGGGATTGCCACGCGGCCTCCGGGGGAAGCTTCCTCGCGTGCAGCCGAATCAAGGACGACAACAGAGCCCGGAGATCAAACCGTGCCCGTTGCTGGTTGGGTCGTGGCTCGTTTTGTCGAACTGGATTTGCCCGAGCCTGTTCGCGAAGGCGCCTCTTCCGCAAATATTCGTCCCATCGCGTGGTTTGAGTTGAACCGCGTCCCCGATCCCTCCGGTGACAAGCCGCAATATCTCGTCGCCGCGACGCGTGGGCCGGAGGGCCATCCCTGTGACTTCACCGCGCTACGTGTGTACACCTGGTATGCCAAGAGAAGCCGCTATGAGACCGCGTTCATCGAAAATAATCTTTGTGGGCAACTGCCCATTCGCGTCGGTAAAGGTCCCCAAGACGAGCCCGAATTTCGTTTCCACGTAATGGATGCAAAAAGGGAAGAGCGGGTCTACCGGCTAATACAAACCGTCGTTCGACGCGTTCGTGAACCAGGCCAGGCTCCCGGCAAACGGGCTGCCGCGAAACGCGCTAAAGCAGCGCCCGAGTGATTCTTATGTCGACACTCGCAAATCACTCGTGGCAGCAATGTTCCGGAACGGCCGCAGTCCTTTCCTTTCGCGGCTCTTCCACCAGTTACCAGTCACCGGTCGCTAGTCACCGCGCATTTTTTCACCAGAACTTTGGAATTCACACCCATGACCCTGCACATTAGCGAAGCGGAAGTGCGCCAGGTGCTCGACATGCCGCGGGCGCTCCGAGCGGTCGAAGAAATCTCGCGCAAGCAGGCCACCGAAGAAGTGGTTGTCCATCCCCGCCGACGCTTCGAATTGTCCCACGGTGGCTTTTTTCACTACATGGCCGCGGCCGACTATTCCGCCGGCTTCGTGGCCATGAAGCAATACACCTACGTGCGCGGCAAGTTGCAATTCCTTGTTCCGCTTTATGAAATGGCCGCTGGCGACCTGCTCGCCGTCATCGAGGCCGATTATATGGGCCAATTGCGCACCGGCGCGGCCTCCGGCGTGGCCACGAAGTATCTGGCGCGCGAGGATTCCCGCGTTGTTGCCATCATCGGCACCGGAAGCCAGGCGAGGACCCAGCTCGAAGCGGTTGCAGCGGTTCGCAAACTCGAATCCGTGCGCGTTTACGGCCGCAACGCCGAGAAGCGCGAGAGGTTTTGCGCGGAGATGTCCGCGAAACTGGGAATCCCGGTAACGCCAAGCAACTCGTCCGGTGCAGCCGTGCGCGGTGCGGATATTGTGTGCACGGCGACGACTTCTTCACAGCCAGTTGTCTTTGGCGCGGACTTGGCTCCTGCAGTACACATCAACGCCATTGGCGCGAATCATGCGCACAAGCGCGAATTGGATGACCACGCCGTTGCCGGCGCCGACGTCATCGTCGTGGACTCGATCGAGCAATCCCGCCAGGAAGCCGGGGACCTGATCCTTGCCTTCAAAGGAGACGAAACTTCCTGGACGGGCGTCCGCGAGCTGTGCGACGTGGTGGCCGGCAAGGTTAGCCGACGCACCGGCAATGCCGAAGTCACTTTGTTCAAGTCGAACGGAATCGCTTCGTGGGATTTGGCGGCAGCAATAAAAGTGTACGCCGCTGCGCGCGAAAAGAAGCTTGGCAGGGAATTGCCGTTTTGGCGCACGGGGCAGTTGTAGGAGCGGAACTTGTTTGCCCTTAGGCGGGCCGAACGGCTCCCCTACGCTTCGGACGAAACAGTCCGACCGTTTCTGAATAAGATACACGACCTAGCTCCGCTCGCCCGGCAGAGGTATCCTGAGATACGAAGTCCGAGAGAAGGCATCGTTTCCCTTGGAACGGCGCGCACCTTAATCCAAGGAAAAAAAATCGAAAGGCATAGTAATCTTGCGATATGCGTACCCTGCCCGACCATCTGCGCAAAGGCATGAAACTTATCATCGTCGGTTGCAATCCCAGCGAGTCTTCCGTCCGCGTGGGACATTACTACGCCGGGCGCGGAAATGAGTTTTGGTCCATCCTCTACAAAAGCGGTGTTGTGCCGGAGCCTTTTGACTACCACGACGACCGGCGCGTGATTGAATTTGGCGTTGGCCTCACTGACCTGGTTAAGCGCCCAACCAAAGGCGTGGAAGAGTTGAAGCGCGAAGATTTCGCGGAAGGGCGCATCGTGCTTTCGCAGAAACTCGAGGAATTTACTCCCCACGTCGTGGCCTTCAACGGCAAGCTTACCTTTGAGCAATTCGCGCAGCGCCGCTGCAAGTATGGTATTCAAAAGGAGCTGCTCTACGGCGCGCGTGTCTACGTTTTACCTTCCACCAGCGGCGCGAATAACAAATTCAAAAACGAAAAACTGCTGCACTTCCGCAAGCTCGCCAAGCTCGTAGCAAAAGTTGAAAAAGCCAGGGAAATCGGGGCACCCTGAACTGAATTTTTCACCGAAAGCTAACGTTCGAAAAATGTTGCTGCAAAGATGCTTGTCATTCTGAGCGCACCCGAGGAGGATGCGCGAAGAATCTCACCCTGGAGTCGCAGGCAGGCTTTGGCCGCAAAAAATGCGGCCTCAGGTTGGCAGTTTAATTGGTTCTGCGTCACCCCACCGTTTTATGAGAAATTCAGGTTAAACTGGAGGTCTTATGACCACTTCTGCTTTGCCCGCACAGGCCGGGCCCGTCCTTCTAGAATCGAAGCACAACGGCGTGGCCACCCTGGTGATGAATCGCCCCGACCGCCTCAATGCCCTGAACACAAAACTAGTAATGGCTCTTGCGAGTGCTCTCAGGTGCATTGCCAAGGACGAATCGGTTCGTGTTGTGTTGCTTGCCGGTGCAGGGCGTGCTTTCTGTTCTGGTGGCGACCTTGCCATGATTGCCGAAGGTCGGCAGAGCGGGGAGGCCAAGGACCTTGAGCTGCTCCTGGGGTCTGGAATGGAAGCGGTGCTTGCGATGCGGACGATGCCGCAGCCGGTTATTGCCGTGGTGAACGGCGCTGCAGCTGGCGCGGGAATGAACCTCGCTCTGGCCGCGGACATTCGCATCGCCGCCGAAGAAGCGACGTTCGGCCAGAACTTTGCGAAAGTAGGCCTGTTTCCGGATTTTGGCGGCACTTACTTTTTGCCGCAGCTCGTTGGGCCGGCCAAGGCCGCCGAGCTTTTTTATACCGGCGATATGATTGACGCGCAAACCGCTTTGCGTCTGGGTATCGTGAACCAGGTTGTGCCCGCCGCGCAGCTCGAAGCTGAAGCAAAGTTGCTAGCTCAAAAAATCGCGCAAGGTCCTCCTTTGGCAATTCGCGCCGTCAAGAAAACCTTGTTTGCCAGCGAAAACCAAAAACTCGCGTTGGCGATGGCACGTGAGCAAGAAGAGCAAACTCGCTGCTATCTTTCTGAGGATTCGCGCGAAGGCATTCGCGCGTTCTTCGAAAAACGTGGCCCGCAGTTTCGCGGCAAATAGTTTTCAAAGGTTCAGCGGCCGGCAGGCATGCTCGCTTCTCCCGAAACCATTCAGCTTCGCATCGAGCATCGCACCGCCTGGATCACGCTTGATCGGCCGCCTCTAAACATTCTTGACATCCCCATGATGAAGTCGTTCGATGCGGCGCTCAAGCGCGCGCTACCCAAATCCGATTTTGTGGTTCTCCAGGGCGCTGGCCCGAAAGCCTTTTGCGCGGGCGCCGACGTTGCCGATCACACTCCCAAGCGCGTGGAAAAAATGCTTGCCTCGTTTCACGCCGTTTTTCGCCGTTTGGCTGCAGCCGATTGCCTGACGATTGCGGTCGTGCACGGCTTTTGCCTTGGCGGCGGAATGGAACTGGCCACCTTTTGCGATTTCGTTCTGGCCAACGAATCCGCACGATTCGGCCAGCCGGAAATCAAGCTTGGCTGCTTCCCGCCCGTGGCCATGGTGACGTTGCCGAGGCTGATCGGGTGGCAAGCTGCGGCGCATCTGATTCTTACCGGCTGTCAAATCAGCGCAGCGGAGGCGCACCGGCTTGGCCTCGTCACGTGCGTTGTTCCAGACGAAGAACTTCCCGTTGCGGTCGACGCGCTGCTCGAAGAGCTTCGCGCGTTCAGCCCCGGTGTTCTCCGCTTGACGCGCAAAACTCTGGCGCGGCTGCACTTCTCCGATTTTTCGAAGCAGCTCAAAGAAGCGGAACGCGTATACTTGTCGGTGCTGATGAAAACGCACGACGCGAAGGAAGGCATTCGCGCTTTTCTTGAAAAGCGCAAGCCGGTTTGGCACCGCTTGTGAGGGTTTGATGAGTTGGGATATGTTCTTGCAGGGTTTGCCCAAGGAGGTGAGGGCCATCGAAGAAATTCCTGGTCACTTCCGGCGCCAGCCCGCCCTTCCGCGACAGCGCATTGTGGGTGTTCAAGGAGGTCGCACCTTTCACAGACTTCAGCAATCCGCGATGGTGGCGCATCGCCTGTGATTTTTTCTCGGAGGGAGAAAAGGCATGGACCAACTGGAGATAACTCCCGCGGAAGTGAAAGCGCGGCTTGACCGCGGCGAAAATGTGGTGCTCGTCGACGTGCGTGAGCCGTGGGAATTCGAAATTTGCCGTATCGAAGGCGCCAAACACGTTCCTCTCGGCGCGCTTGCCGCCAGCTTGAACACGCTGCCCGACGTGGACGAGGTGATTTGTTATTGCCACCACGGCATGCGAAGCTTGGATGCGGCGGCTTGGCTGCGCTTTCAGGGATTCGAGAGAGCCAAATCGTTGGCCGGTGGAATCGAGCGCTGGTCGCTCGAGGTCGATTCCAGCGTCCCGCGCTACTGAGGGTAACCGCATCCGTCTGTGCATCCTGCCAAACCGAATAGAAAATCTCTTGTAAGGCGCAGCCTTGTCCTGAGATTGGCGAAGGGATGCTTCGCCCAATTCCCGAGGTGCCAGCATGGCAAAGGTCAGAATCAAATTTCTGAACAAGCCCACGTGAACCACATGCCGCAAAGCAAGAGGTCTCTTGCTCGAACTGAGCGCAGAACTTGAATCGCGCGACCTCGATAAGGAACGTTTGAGCGCGTCCGAACTCGAAGAGTTGATTGGCCAGCGCGACTACAAAGAATTTCTGAATCCACGCAACGAGCTCTACCGGACGCGCAATATGAAGGAGCATCCGCCTTCGCGCGCGGAAGCCATCCAGCTGATGGCCAAGGAGCCCAATTTGATTCGCCGCCCAGTAGTCGTTCGCGGCTCGCACATGGTTCTTGGTTTCGAGGAAGAAGCGTACAAGAAGCTCTTGAAATGAACTGCCGGCCGAGAGAATTGAAGTGAAGAGCACCTTTTCGTTTCGTTGCAGGCCAACCAAAGAATGGAAATAAAAACCATTGCGGTGATTGGCGCGGGCCTGGTGGGGCGGGGCATTGCGTATGCCGCCGCTTCCAGCGGACACGAAACTGTGCTGGAAGATATTTCTTCGCGCCTGCTCGCGGAGGCTGTTGCTTGGATCAGGCGATCCTTCGAGGAAGAAGTCGCGAGTGGAAAGGTCGAGCCCTGCGCCAGAGACAAGGCGCTCTCGCTGACAACCACGGCCGGCGACGTGAAGGACGCGATTCGCGACGCAGAGCTCATCATCGAAACGGTTCCGGACGAATTGGAGATGAAGCTCGAACTGTTCACCATCTTCGACAAGTTCGCGAAGTCTGGAGCGATTTTCGCGAGCACCGCCACTTCTCTCTCCATCACGGACTTCACCGACATTGTCGTTTTCCGCGAACGCTGCATCGGCATGCACTTCTTTGAGCCACTCCTGAGGACGAAGCAGATGGAACTGGTGCGCACGGCGTACACTTCGGAGGAAACGGTTGCCGCGTGCCGCGAAGTGGCGCGGCGCATGGGCAAGGAAGTTGCCGTTGTGAACGAAGAGCCGCAAACTGTATGAATAAGCTCAGCAGCAAGCGCGCGAGCGGAAAGTGCCGAAACAGAGAGTAAAAGACAAGAAAGCGCAGGCAATGAAATCACTCGCAGAAAGAATCGTGATCCAGCAAGGCGACTTGACGGAAATGGACGCAGACGCCATCGTCAACGCCGCGAACAACGATTTGATTTTGGGTGGAGGGGTGGCCGGGGCGATCCGGCGAAAAGGCGGCGACGCCATCCAGCGCGAATGCAATGAGATAGGAACCATTCCCGTCGGATACGCCGCCATCACAACCGGCGGAAAATTGAAAGCGCGGCTGGTCATCCACGCGGCCAGCATGCGTCTTGGCGGAGGAACGACTGCCGAAGCGCTGCGAAGCTCCACCGCGCACTGCCTACGAATTGCGAAGGATCGGGGCTTGAAAACGATCGCGTTTCCCGCCGTGGGAACGGGCGTGGCGGAATTTCCGCTGGAGGAATGCGCAAAAATCATGTTGCGCGAGGCCGCGGAACATCTGCGCGGAGAGACTTCGCTCGAAACCATACACTTCGTGCTGTTCGACGATGCGGCGAAGGAAATCTTCGAGCGCATGTGGAAGAAACTCCAAGCTGAAACTTCCTCAGGAACCGCCGGGGCAAAAGGCGCGTGACGCCGCTCGAAGAATTGCTCGCGGAACGCATTCGCCGCCACGGCCCCATCCCTTTTGCCGATTTCATGCGCGAATGCCTGTACCATCCGGTGCACGGCTATTACAGCAAACCGGAAGCGCAGCGGTTTGCCGATTATTACACCAGCGTGGACGTGCATCCGATTTTCGGCCGGCTGCTGGCGCGGAAATTTGCGTGGATGTGGGAGCAGCTCGCGCGCCCGAAAGAATTTTGGCTGGTAGAAGCAGGGGCCGGGGTGGGGCGGCTGGCGGAGCACATCCTGGATTCTTGCGAAGCGAAGCTGCCGGGGCTGTACGATGCGCTGCGTTACGTTGCGGTAGAACGGTCGGCGTCCCGGCTCGGGCAAGCAGCGATGCGACTGCAGCGGCACGCGGCGGAGGGGCATCTGCGGGTTTCGCCGGAGATTCCCACACAGATTCCTGCGGGCTGCGTCTTCTCGAATGAATTGATGGATGCGCTGGCGGTGCACCGCGTGGTGATGCGGGAAGGCGCGCTGCAAGAAATCTTTGTTGGCTGGGACAACGGAAAATTTGTGGATGTGATGGCGCGCGTCTCGACGTGCGCGATCAACGAATATTTTGCGGCCCAAGGAGTAATGCTGAGGAAAGGCCAGCACGCGGAAGCGGGGCTCGAAGCTTGCGACTGGATCACGGAAGTTGGCCGACGCATCGAACGCGGATTTGCGCTGACGATTGACTACGGACATCGCGCGGCAGAGCTGTTCGACCAACGCCACATGCGGGGGACACTTTTGGCCTACCGAGGGCATCGCGTGAGCGAGGATTTTTACGCGTCGCCTGGCGAGCAGGATTTGACGGCGCACGTGAATTTCACGGCGCTGGAAACCTGGGGACAACGGTCGGGGCTGGAGACCGCGGAGTTCATATCGCAAACCGCCTTTTTGCTGGTGCTGGGCGAGCCAGGCGAGTTCGCCGACCTGTACGATGAGGGACAAAGCGAGGCCCACCGGATTCGTGCGCGGCTGCAGCTGAAGACGCTCATTCATCCCGAGGGCATGGGGGAGCGGTTCCAGGTGCTGGTGCAGCGGAAAAGCAGCGGCAAGCTTTAGGTCATACGTTCGATGGGGAAGAAAAAAGCTTCCCCACGCGGCTTCACCGGATGCTCGACACGAGGGTAAACAAGCTCGAAAGCCAAAAATCGATTTAGGAAAACTGACAAACGCGCTGACGTTCCCGGCGCTTTGCGTAAGTCGTTTAGAATGAACACTTAACGGGGATTTCGGAAGTGTTGATTCCAAGAGGCTTAGAGAAGCGGGTTTTTGTAAACGTGACGAGCCGGCGGTCTCTGCGGGTTTCGGCAGGACCTCGCCGGGGCAAACGCATCTCCGTCCGCCGAGGTGAACAAATCCTGCCCCAGCAGCAAAACTTCTCATCGCCTAGTTTTGTTTACAGGAGATGGTACGAGAGGAACAAAGAAAAGGCTCGGGTCTAAGTAAAGACCCGCCACGACAAGGGAAAATGCAGGGCGTTATTGCGGGGCGGGGTCAGGCCTCTTTTTAAGGACAGGCTTCTCGCCGGAGGCGGGGACCGGAACCGTGGAAGCGGGCTTTGCGGGCTCCATAGACGCCGGCGTGGCAACGAGTTCGCCGTGGCTTTCGGAATAAGGCTTTTTGATCAGCAGTTCGGCACGGACCTGGCATCCGCCGGTATTGTCGTTGGTCTGTTTGGCTTTGCTGTACTCGTTGACCCCGCGCTCGCGCTGGCCGAGGATATCGAAAATTTCGCCCAGATAAATGTGGCTCCAGCACTCGGTCCACTTTTCGGAAGGTTCGGGAACGGTTTGCAAGGCTTCCTTGAAGGCGTTCGCCGAGGCCTGATAGTTTTTCTGATAGAAGAAAGCTTCGCCCATGCGGAAATTGGCGAGCGGGCGGCCGGGCTGGATGCTAAGCGCTTTCTGGTATTGCGCGACGGCATCGTAGAACTTGCCCTGTTCGGCGAGATCTTCGCCACGGGCAATGGCCGCGCGGGCACGGAGAGCAGTGCTGGATTTGAGAATGACGTTGTTGGGATCAATCTTGATGCCGAGAGGCTTGGGCCGGCCGAAGACGTCCACAGAAAACTGCGTTTCGAGGCCGGTGCAGTCAATGGTCCTGGTTTCGGGATTGCCTTCGGTGTCGATGCGCAGGTCAACGGGCATGTGAAACGTGTCGAGCGGCTGCTTGATTTTGCCAACAACGCGGAAACCCTTCGGCGTGCGGTAGACGACATAATCGAGCGTGAATTCCGGGATGCCCGTGGAATTCAACCATTGCGCAAAAAAGCTGCGGAGATTCGGGGGATCCTGCCCCTGTTTCGCGGAAGCCTGGACACGGCGCTCAGCGAGATTCTCGAAATCCTCGATGCGTGCGGATTTCTCGGCGAACTGAAAATAAAAATCGCGGAGAGCGGTTTTGAAAGCCGCGTCGCCCATCATGGCGCGGAGCATGTGGAAGAGCATGGCACCTTTGTTCATCACGACGGAGCGGTAGTCCGGGGAATAGGGGGCGAGACGGCCGGCTTGGCCAACGGGAGCGGCGTCCTCGTACATCAGCGCGCCGACGGCGAATTCGTCAACGGCGCGGAGGCCGGCTTCTTTGCCGGCGGTTTGCTCAGCATAGAGTGCTTCGCAGTAGCGCGCGAGGCCGTCGCTGATCCAAGCGTCGTTGGGAGTGGCGGGAGCAACCTGAACACCAAACCACTCGGACGCCACCAGGCGTGAGATGGCCCGATCACTGGTTTTGGGGTCCCACGTGCGCTGGTTGAGCAGGAGAACGCCGGGTCCGGCGAATTCGCGGAGGGTGCCTTCGGGCAATTGAATCAGTGTGAAATTAGGATCAGGAATAGGACCGAACAGGTCAGAAAAGGCCACCGCGGCGCGCGCGACGTCGGCGGCAAATTCCTGCGCGTTGCCCGACATGTTGCGCGGCGCGTAGACCGCGACATGGATGCCCTCGGCCTGCTTCGGATTGAGCTGCAGATTGCCGGCGACATAGGTGCCATGCTGCGCGGGGCGGTTGCACTCAAAAGTGTAGACAACCCTGCTGCCCTCCACCGCGTTTTTTCCGGCCACCGGGGTGGGGGCGGAGACGGTCTTGCCGGAGCCAGCAACAGCGAAAGTTTCAGGGACGTTCAAGCGGAACGTAGCGGTGTAACGGTTGGAGGGGTAATTGGTAAGAGGGAACCAGCGCGCAGGCAAGAGCAAGTATGCGCCATCTTTGGTGATGGAGGTGACTCGAACGCCGGGCACGGGGCTGTTTTCTTCATTGAAGAGCAGGCCCGCGTAAGTGAAAGTGAGGGTGACGTGGCCGTTGGCCGCGACGGGAGTGAAGAGCTGGACGTTGACAAAGAGAGGATTTTGATTGTCGCGCTCGAAGGTGAGCGGCTTGCCTTCGGGACCTTTGACTTCCTTGACGACTAAATTCGGATGCAACTCGGCACGCACGTTGCTGGAGGCTTCGATGGCGACGAGATCGACTTTGGCGACGGCGGAGAGCGATTGCCCGATGGCGTCGAGCGTGGCGGAGACGTCGTAGTGGGTGGCGAGAAAATTCACGGGGCGGGGCGCCTGAGCGTAGAGCGGCGCTGCGGCGGCGAATGACATGATCAGCGCGAACAGACCTATCCGCCTAGAAATTCCTCGACTGCGGGTCATCGAACCCCTTTCCAGGAGATGCATTACCCCAATCACTTTACACCTAATAGGATACCAGGGGATTACTTTGCGTTGCTTCGGTCGGCAGGGAGCAACTGGACGATCTCATCGGCGGCGCGGTCGACCGCTCCCGGAGGGCCCAGGAGCTTTTGCACCTCTTCGAGGCCGCGCCTCATTTGTGAGACGCGGGGATTGCCGCTTCGTGAGCCGGAAAGCAGCGACTCGGCTTCCGAGGCGAGGCGTTGCGGAGTGAAGTCGTCCTGGATCAATTCCGGGACGACCGCATGTCCGGCGATGAGGTTGACCATGCTGAAGAATTTGGTCTTCACGAGCGGCTTTGCCAGGCGCGCGGTGAGCGGCGAAAGGCGGTAGAAAACGATCATTGGCTTGCCGAGAAGCGCGGTCTCAACGGTGGCGGTGCCGCTGGAAACAATCGCGAGATCGGCAGCAGCCAGAGCATTGTAGGTGTCGTTGGTGAGGAAGCAAACGTGCCAATCTTCCGGAAAGGTTTTGGCCATGCGTGCGGGATCCAGGCCGGGCGCAACGGCAACGACGATCTGAGGCGGGACAGCAATGCGTTGGCGAATCGCGCGCAACCCATCGACCAAAACGGGGAGATGATGCGCAATTTCTCCGCGGCGGCTCCCCGGCAGCACGGTGATCATCGGACCCGCGTGTTGAAGACCGTATTTCTCGCAAAATAACTCCCGCGTGAGCGTGGTCTTTACATTTCCAACCAACGGATGGCCGATGAATTTCACGGGGACTCCCGCGTCGGAGTAGAACTTTTCTTCGAAGTGAAAAATGCACAGCGCTTCGGCAAAGCGGCGGCGGACCAGGTTCACGCGCCAGGGCCGCCAGGCCCAGAACTGCGGGCAAATGTAATACACGTTTCGAATGCCTTGGGGGCGCAGCTTGCGCGCGAGGCGAAGATGAAAGCCGGGAAAATCCGTGAGAATGGCGAGCGGCGGCTTGCGGAGATGCGCTTCCTGCACAAGATGGCGCATGGCACGGAGGAGAGAGGGGAGGCGCTTGAACACTTCGGTGATTCCGACGACGGAAACTTCCGAATAATCGGCGATGATCTCGACGCCCGCGGCGCGCATTTGCTGCCCGCCCATGCCGAAAAGGTCGACATCGAGACGCTGCTTCAGAGCGGTGGCAAGCCGGGCGGCATACATGTCGCCGGAGGCTTCACCGGCGGAGAGTAGAAGCGGAATCGGCGGCATGCGCGGCGAGCAATGCCGTCAATCGCTCGCCCGCAGGGCGGGCGGCGCAGCGGCGCTGGGAGCTTCGAGTGGCAGGTGCAGCTCCTGTTCTTTGTACTGGAGCTGATACAGGCGGAAGTAAATGCCGCGCTGGGCGAGAAGTTCCTGGTGCGCGCCCTGTTCGCGGAGGCGGCCTTTGTGAAATACAAGGATGCGTTCGGCGTGTTGAATCGTGCTCAGGCGATGGGCGATTACCAGCGCAGTGCGCCCGGAGAGCAGGCGGCTCAGCGCTTCGCGGATTTGCAACTCGGTCTTGGTGTCCACGCTGGAAGTGGCTTCGTCGAGAATCAGAAAGCGCGGATTATGGGCCAGGGCGCGAGCGAAATTGATGAGCTGGCGCTGGCCGACGGAAAGCGTGGAGCCTCGCTCATTGACGGTGGTGGCGGCTCCGTCGGGAAGCGAACGAATGAATTGGCCGAGGCCGACTTCCTCGAGAGCGCGGTCGACGGTGGCGTCCTCGATGTTCTGGGTGCCGAGGCGGACATTCGTCTCAATCGTTCCGGTGAAGAGGAACGGATCTTGGAGCACGATGCCGAACTGGCGGCGAAGGTCTTGCAGCTCGATGGTTCGAATGTCCTTGCCGTCGAGAAGAATTTGACCGCGCTGAATGTCGTAGAAGCGGAGAAGCAGAGAAATGAGCGTGGTCTTGCCGGCACCGGTGTGGCCGACGATGGCGAAGGTCTGACCCGGTTCGACTCGAAAAGAGAGGTCGCGCAGAACCCAGTCTTCGTCTGCAGGCTCGGGAACATTGCGGTAGCTGAACCAGACATTGCGAAATTCGATTTCGCCGCGCGGGCCGACCAGCGGCACGGCATGGGGATCCGACTGGATCGTTACCGGCTCGTCGAGGAGTTTGAAGATGCGCTCGGAGGCGGCCATGGCGGACTGGAGAATATTGAACTTTTCGCTGAGGTCCTGAATGGGGCGGAAAAAGCGCTGGGCGTACATGGTGAACTCGGTAAGTACGCCGATCGTAAGCGCGCCGTGCAGGATGCGATTGCCACCGGACCAATAGATAAGAGCAATCGTGGCAAAGCTCAGGAATTCCACCGCGGGATAGAAAAGAGCGTAGGCCAGAATGGCATCGCGCCAGGCCAGCATGTTGTCGCGATTGCGCTTGGAAAACTCCTCCTCGGCTTTTTGCCCGCGATTGAAAAGCTGCACCACGCTCATGCCGGAGATGTATTCCTGGAGAAAGGCGTTGATGCGGGCGATGGCGGTTCGAATGCGGCGGTTGGCGTCGCGGACATATTTGCGGAAAATCAGCGTAACGATCAGGATGCCGGGCAGAACGGCAAGGGTGTCGAGAGCGAGGCGGCGGTCCATGGCGAAGAGCAAGGCGGCCATGACTACGAGGAGAAAAAAATCGTTGATCATGGTGACGACGCCAGCGGCGAAAAGGTCGTTGAGCGCGTCGACGTCGGTGGTGACACGAGTGACGAGTCGCCCTACTGGATTGCGGTCGAAATAACTCATGGGCAGGCGCTGCAAGTGGCCGAAAATCTCGCGCCGCATGTCGTACATGGTTTGCTGGCCGACGCGCTGCATGATTCGAATCTGGATGTACTGGGCAAGAAAATCGAAAGCCAGCACGGCGAGGTACAGCAGGCTCAGCCAGATGACGCCCATCCAGGCTTTGTTTTCGGGAATGGCATGCTTCATCGCCGGGACAAACTTGTTGTCAATGGCTTTCTGGAAAATCCAGGGAGGAGCAAGCTCGAGCGGAGTGACTACCGCGACGAGCGCAAGCGCCAGAATCACGCGCCAGCGGTACGGCTTCATGTACCGCAAGAGCCGCCGCATCAAGCGCGAGTCGTACGCTTTGCCTAAGGCCTCTTCTTCGTGCTGAGTGCTCATGCCTTTTCGAGCTCTTCCTCGAGCAACTGCTTCTGATACAGATCCGCGTAATAACCGCCACGCTCGAGCAACTCCTCGTGCGTTCCCCGCTCGATGATGCGGCCTTCGCGGAGGACCACAATCTGGTCGGCGTTCTGCACGGTGGAAGTACGGTGCGAAATCAAAATGGTCGTACGGCCGCGCATGACGCCACGCAGACCGGAGAGGATTTTTTCCTCGGTTTGGGTGTCCACGCTGGAGAGCGCGTCGTCGAGAATCAAAATGCGCGGGTCACGCACAACGGCGCGGGCAATGGCGGTGCGCTGTTTCTGTCCGCCCGAGAGCGTGATGCCGCGTTCTCCGACCGCGGTTTCGTAGCCCTTGGGGAAATCGGCGATGTCGCCGTGGAGGCTGGCAATTTGCGCCGCTTCGCGACAGCGCTCGGGATCGTAATCCGGCAAGCCGAAGGCGATATTGCCCCCGACCGTTTCGCTGAAAAGATAAGTGTCCTGGGGAACGTAGCCGATGGAGCGGCGCAGGGTTTCGAGCGGCCAATGCTGAATGGGATGGCCGTCAATGAGCACCGTGCCCTCCGGGGCTTCCCAAAGACGAGCGACAAGAGCGGCAAGGGTGGTCTTGCCGCACCCGGTGGGGCCGACAACGGCGACAGTGGAACCCGCGGGAATCTTCAGGTTGATGTCGGAAAGAACCGGATGCGGGCCGCTGCCATTGGATTTTCCGGAGCCGTTCGAACCGGAAAAAGTGGTCGGGTAGGCAAAGGTTAGATTGCGAAATTCTATTTCTCCAACGGGTGTCGAATCTTTCGGAAGAGTTGCCGCGCGATCGTCGATATTCGGCTTCGCCGTCAGGATGAAATTCAGGCGGCCCATGGAAGCGGCCCCTCGCTGGAAAATATTGGTGACCCAGCCAAGGGCAATCATGGGCCAGACCAACTGGTTCAAGTAGAAGAAGAAAGCGATGAGCGCGCCGAGTGTAATTTGGCCGCGAAGCAGTTGATGCCCCCCCTGCCACAGGACGATCAAAAAACTTGTGCCGACCAGCGCCTGGAGGGAAGGCATGAACATACTCCAGGTGCGGATGAGACGGATGTTGCGCGAGACGTACTCGCGGTTCGGCTCGTCAAACGCGCGCATTTCCGCTTCTTCCTGCGCGTAGGCTCGCACGATGCGCACCCCGGAGAGATTCTCCTGGACGCGCGCGGTAAGGGTGGCGAGGGCCGCTTGAATCGTCTCGTAGAGTTCGTGAATGGTTTTGCCGAAGAACCACACGGCGATGGCAACAACCGGCGCCGGGAGCAGGACCCAAAGGGTAAGGGAAGAAGAGAGCGTGACCATGACCATAATGGCCATGATCATGGTAACGATGGTGGTGGCGCTGTACATGATGCCCGGTCCGAGGACCATACGAACGGAGTTGAGGTCGTTGGTGGCGCGGGACATCAGCTCGCCGGTGCGGTTGCGCACGTAAAATTCGGGTTCGAGCGCAAGCAGGCGCTTCAGGAGATCGCTGCGGATGTCGTACTCGATATCGCGAGAAACACCGATGAGAATCCAGCGCCCGGAGAAGGAAAGAACGCCTTTGATCGCCACGCAGAAAATGACGATAAGGCAATAAATGCCAAGCGTCTGGCGGCTGTTTGGAGCGTAGAAAGGAATCGCGCGGCTAAGCCTCGATAAGCGAGGAACGGCGGCGAGCGCGGGCCCTTTTCCTTTCTCGACGGAATGTTCAAAGGGTGCGGGGCTGCCTGCAAGCGTGTCGGTCATGATCCCCGTGGCCAGCGGGAGCACGTTCGTCACAACACCCATCAGGAAGACCATCAGCAAACCGATGATGATGCTCCGGGTGTACCGGCGAAGATACGGCATCAGACCGCGCAAATCTTTGCTCGGAGCGGGTTGCTGTCCGGCATTGGCCACCGGAGAATTTGCGCGGGTCGCCTCGCTCATCGCAGACGGGACCTCGCGGTTTCCATGGTCGGGGACTCGGCCAGAAAATGTTCGTAGGTGCGGTCGACAGACTGGTAGCGCCGCGTTTTTGGATTCCAGCGCACGCCTATGGGCAGTACATGTGAATCGGTGATGCCTTTCAAAGGTGTGAAATAGAGCTGCAAGCCCTTGTCGTCACTCTGCTCGTATTGCAGCCGCCAGCCGGTCACTGAAGTCAAAGGCGTGAGGCCAAGAAAACCCTTCTCGTTCTTTAAATGCTCATCGCAGCGCAGGACTTCCGACCATTTTCCGTCGTTGTTTTGGACGACAACCGCGCGGGTGATAATCGTGCCGGGAAGATTGTTGGTGGGAGTTTTGGGCACGACGTTGGCCGCTAGGAATTGCTGCTTGCCGTTTTTTGCCAGATCCCCGAATGCCAACACTTGCGTCTCCCTTCCGAGGAGGGACTCCGCTGCCGACTGAATCTCGTCGGGGATGGCCGGTGCGGCAGGTTTGGTTTCGGCCTGTGCCGCAGGCTTGGGCGATTCTGTGCCGCAGCCGCCCGCAAATATAGCAATGGGCAAGAAACTCAGACACAAATGCACCGGGACTTTCCCCGTTCGGGCCGCGCCAATACCGACTATCCTCCTTAGAAAGGACGGCGCCCAATCTGTCCCGTTAGCACACGAACGACCGCTCGATGAGGTCTTTTCCATCCGCACCTTAAAGCCGCGAGCGTGATTTTCGCTATCCGCTCGGGCATCCTAGTTCCCCCGGAGTGCTGGGATTTACGGCACATCCGGATGCGCCGAATCCAGCGCAAATACCACAATTCTAACTGCTGGCGTCACGGCTTGGAAGAACTCTGAGCATGCAATTGCCATAGCCGTTGTTAACGGTTCCTGTGCTTAGCGCTGGGCGAGAATCTCGTCCAGCCGCGCTTCCATGTTCTCCTCGCCTTCCGACCATAGCTCCGTGCGCTCGACCGGCAGCGCCCGCTCAATGGCGTCCACCCAACCGAACAATTGTTGGATGTTTTCGCGGGTCTTGGCGTGATATTCGCTCAGGTTGTTGCCGGCGGCCATCCACTGACGGAAAGTGTGTTCGACGGGATGTTCAAAGCGATTGGAAGAATTGGACGAATCGAGGAATTTGCTGGAATTAGAAAGCCCTCCAGATCTGAGCATACCGCCGTGCCCAGTGAAAAAGTGCTCAAAGCCCAGGTCCGCTTGAAAATGACCGGCGGAGGCCGCTATGCCGCCGTCGTAATCGGGACCGTGGCAAATCAGCTCTAGCGGCTGGGGCTTCCGATCCCACTTCAGCGTATCCATGTTGAAGGCCCACAAGTCCCAGGTTGCGGTAGCGATGTAGGCGGTGTCGGAGTTGAGATACTGGGCGGCCATAGCGGCAACTTCGGCGGGCCCGGCTTTCAGCGGACGCAAATCCCATTCCGCAATGGGAGCCTCGCCGGGGTCGACCGCCTGAACGATCAATTCGTCAAAGGTGCCGTGAGGAGCGGAGAGCGGCGCAGTCGTGAGAAAGCGAGCAAACTCCGGGATCATCGTTTCGAGGGAAAAGTCGCGCGTCCAAACGCGCAGATAAGCGTGATTGGCCATAAGCAATGGAACTTCGGGATTATACCCGGCGCAAAGAGAAGTGGCGAATCAGCGAAGAGCAGGTGATGGCCTGCGTCGAGGGTCGAGGAAGGTCTATAAGCGCTAGCTTCCTGTGGTCGCGCCTTTCGCGCGCGGGGGTTCGGTCGGCGTGGTAAAGTTCTTCGCGATTTCGCTGAGGCGTTGCTGCAGCGAATCTCCCACTCCTTCGAAAACCTGCGAGCAAGCGGCGCGAAGTTTTTCTTCGGCGGCGGCGGCGATGCCAGCAATCATTTCGCGCGATTGGTGATCGAGCGACGCCACGGTAGCCAGCAGCCATTGATTCGAAACGCCCTCAAGCCGTTCTTTGTGGTGCTCCGCGGCTTGCTCGCCGATGCGGTCATAGACTTGCTTCATCTCTTCCTGGTGAGCATCGGTCATGGTTTTCCATTTTTCCAGGAGAGGAGCGAAGCCCTCCGACACCGTCCTTTGGGTTTCGGCAACACCCGTTTCGAGGATGCCACCTAGGGATTCCTGGAAACGCTTCAGAAAAGCTTCCTGCTCAGCGTTGACCTGCTGCGCCAGCTCGGTGCGCTCTTGGGCGGTGGAGCGCTTGAGTTCGTCGTTGTATCCGCCAAGCTCCAGGCGGGCGGTACGTTGAATCTCGTCAACGAAGGCAGCCGTGGTGGTGTCAGCTGCTTCTGCGAAGAGGGCTCGAGCGCGTTCGAACGAATCGTGGACCGCCTCTTTCATCTGCGTTTGCGTATGGCCGATAAAATTTCGACTCGAATGATCGAGTTCGGCCGCAAAGAGTCCGGAGATTTCCCGCGCTTTTTCTCTAAGCTGACCAACCGTTTGCTCGACTGCCTTTTCCGAATGATTCTGAATCTGCATTTGCGCTTTTTTCTCGTACCATTCCGCAGACTTTTGGAGCTCGTCCACCACCTGGTGCTTTAGATCGGCGACTTTGCTTTCGAGATCAGCGAGCGACTGGCCTGTGATGGATTGCGAGGATTCGCGAAGAATTTGTTCAACACTCCCGAGGTTCTGCCGGAATTGCGCGAGCGACTCGCCGAACGCTTCGTCCGCGGCGGTGCGGATGCGGTCCTGCTGCATCGTGAGGGCAGCGTCCACCAGCGAGCGGCCCCCAGCAAGGCGGTGAATCGCTTCCTCGGCCTGCTCGATGTGTGGGTGTACAAGTTCCTGAACTTGGCGGTTGAATTGCTCCACGGCCTTGTCGGCGGCTTCGTCAAAGGTGGAGCGGATGCGCGCGTTGTTTTGTTCGACGAGGGACTGGGATTCGCTGCGCAATTCATTGCGGTGAAGGGCAACGTCTTCCTCGAGTTGCGCGTGGAAATCCGCAAGAGTCTGTTGCGCTCTTTGGAGTTCGGCGGAACGCTGTTCGAGACTTTGATGAGCCTCGCCAGTGCGAGAGAGTATGGATTCCAATTTTTGCGCGTGCTCCTGGAGCCCATCGCGCATCGCCGCGAGTTTCTGTTCCCATTCCGCCCCGACAGTTTGTGCAGCCTCGCGCAGAACGGCGGCATGCCGAGATGTTTCGTCCTGCAACTGAGCGAGCAACGTATGCAGATGTTCGTTCAATCCGCCTGCAGCGCGGTCCTGCGCCTCGGCGAGAGTGCCTTCCAGACGTTCGTGCAATTGCGTGTTAGCAGTTTCGAGTTCTTCGCTGACTTGCTCGCGCCGGGAGGATTGGGCGGATGCGAGCGCGGAGGTTACTTGATGCTGTACTTCGGCGGCTCTTGCCTCAAGGGCCTGGCGCTGTGCGTTGACGGTTTCCGCCGTGGCCTCCAGCGAACGCGCCGCGGTTTCCGCTCGAGCGGCGATTTGCACTTCGGCGTTTTCCGCTTGCGTTTTTAGCCAGGTAGCGGTCTCTTCCGCCTGCTGACAAGTGGCTTTGAGCGCGTCCGTGGCGGCATCCAGTTGGCCCGCGTGTTCGCCGCGCCGCGCGAGAGCTTCATCCAGGAGGTGGGAGGTGAGATCGCGAGTGAGCTGTTCCAGTTGCGGGGCTAGCCAGTGTGGCAATTCTGCGCGCAACGCTTCCGCCGCGGAAGCCTGGGCTTCGCGCGACCGCTTGTCGGTCTCTTGCTGGACCTTTTCGAGTGCGCGCGCGGTTTCATTCGCGATTTCCGCGCGTCCAGCAGCAAACTCTTGCTCCCATTGCTCGAAGGAGAGACGCCGTTCGGCCGAAACCGCTTGCGAAGCGGCTTCTTGCGCGGCGGCTTGAATCTGCTGACGCGCGTCAGCGACAAGCCTGGCCACCTGGCGCGCCAACTGGAGTGAGGCGTCCGTTGCGCTTGCCGGAGAAGGGAAGACGCGCAGGTTGTCATTTGCGCTTACAGCTGCGCCCGCCGATGAGAGCTCGGCCTCGCTCGCGGGGGGCACGCCGGGCTCCAAAAGCGAAGGCAATGGCGGCGGTTCAGGCGCGCCGTCCAAGATCGGAGGAGCCTGCACGCCGTCCGGAAATGCGAACCAGTCTTCCGGAGGGAACGCGATGCCCCACGCGTTTCCGGAAACTTCCAATTCCAGCGCAACTTGAAAAAGCTGGCGAACCGTCCGCGGCCGTTGAATCCACGCTACCCGGCCGCGCACGGATCGCGGTGGCTGCCCCGTGTCAGGATGAGGGATTTCAAGCGTCACCCACATGTTTTTCAGGACGTAGTGTTTCGATTGATAGCGGCAGCCGTGGCAATTGAGGATGAGCGAGGAGGTGCGCTCCACGAACGGGCGTCCGAGAGCATCCACACCTGTAACCACGAGAGGAACGGCTTGCACGATCCGCGTGCTGCGGCGTTTTCTCAATTCCGTATTCGGATTGGTTCCCGACTCCGAAGCCATTTCCACTGCCTCATCGGCAAAGTTGCTGCCCGATTCGTTCATACAAGCGCCGTCGAACCTCAGTTTTATATTTCTCGTGATGCAGAAGCTCTACTTCGCCGCGGCGCCTCGTGTTGTACCTTCTGAGGTCGGCTTGCGGTTTGTTTCCAAGAGAAACGTCCAAACTTCTCGAGCGACCCAGATTGGCCCAACGAGCAAATAAATCGGTCCCTGAAAAAACGCCGGGTGGTTTCCTTCCATCCGGTGTCCGAGAAACAAGAGCACCCAGCCTGCTAAAAAAAATCCTGCGCCCCAAATCCACTTTAGGAAAACAAGAAGGGTGATCCCCGCGAAAATCATCGGCATGCCGATTGCATGAAGCAGCTTGTTCGCAGTGGATTCGTGCTCGTGATCGTACTGTGCCATGTAGTGCGCCAGGCTCGGCATGTAGCGCACCTCCTGTCAGCCGTCTGCGGCTGCCAAGCAGCAGGTGTGGGGACATCCACGTTCCAAACCTTACTCTATACCTAAATTGTGAAATTTCCTAGGGAGTTCTATAACTACTAAGAGTAGTGAAGCGACCCGCCTATTGCGTTCCCGGCTCACCCTTCGCACCACTTTGCTATCTTCCGCTACTGGGCTTACCGTCTAGCATAGGCTACAAATCTCTGCGGCCTTCCATGGCCTTCAACATCGTAACCTCGTCGGCATATTCCAAGTCAGCCCCCACGGGAATACCCACGCCGATGCGGGTAACGCGCACACCTAGGGGCTTGAGGAGCTTCGAAAGATAAACGGCTGTGGCTTCGCCTTCCGCGGTGGGATTTGTGGCCATGATGATTTCCTCGACCGTGTTTCCCTTTAACCGCTCGATTAATGATTTGATGTGTAGCTGGTCCGGCCCGCGCCCGGAGAGCGGCGATAGCGAACCGCCTAGGACGTGATACATGCCGCTGTACGTGCGCGTCTTCTCGATTGCCATGATGTTGTGCGCCTCTTCGACTACGCAAATGGTTTTTTTGTTGCGCGTCGGGCCAACGCAATAGAGGCACGGATCCGCATCGGTGATGTTGTGGCACGTCGAGCATTCGCGAATTTTTTCTTTGGCGTCGCGAATGGCGTCGGCGAGCGCCAGGGCGTCTTCCGGCGCGGCCCGCAACAGAAAAAACGCCAGCCGCTGCGCGGTCTTCTGGCCGATGCCGGGAAGATGCTTTAATTCATCGATGAGTCGTTCTACCGGAGCGGCAAAATCGGGCATGCAGCATGTGTAGCACAGCCGCGCGCGCCAGCGCAAACCGCCTAAAGCTGGCGGTACATGACGTACGCATCGACGAGACCAAGCGTGGGGTGCTCGAAGGCCTTAGGAAGGCGGCCCACAATTTCAAAGCCGAAACTCTGCCACAGCCGGACGGCGCGCTCGTTCGAGCTGACCACGAAATTGAACTGCATGGCGCGAAACCCACGCTTTCGCGCGCGCTCCAGCGAATGCGCGCACATGGCGCGAGCCACTCCCCGGCCCGTCGCGTGAGGCGCGGTTATGTAGCCGCAATTGGCTATGTGCGCGCCCCCTCCTTTTTGATTGGCTTTCAGAAAGTATGTGCCGACGATTTCGCCATCATCTTCGGCGAGAAAGACCTCGTGTCCAGGAGAGAACCAGTAAGCGAGAGCGGCCGCTCGGTCCATGTCGCGTGGTTGCGGATAGGTTTCGCCCGCGCGGATGATGGGCTCAAGAATCGCCCAGATTGCCTCGGCATCTTTTTCAACCGCTTCGCGGATCCTCATCCCGGTATCCTGCCACGAGACGGTTTCCATGGCTTCTAACTTCTTTGTTCTAAGGAGCTTCTTCCGGGCCCGTTTACTGCCAGGGCAAAGCGCAAGATTCCGTCTCTCTGCCGTTCTAACATGAGAACAAGGGTCAGCTCGAAGTCAGGCAGAGCCAAGGACAGCCAGAGCCTATGCTCGTGTTTATTGCCATCCTTTACCTGATACTTGTGGCCATTACCCCATTCGTTGCGTTCTACTTATTGGGGAAATACAAGAAATTACGCGCAGAGTTTGACCAGAGCAAGGAAGAGCAGGCACAGCAACGCAAGTCTTTGCAACGCGAAATTGCTGATTTGAAGGAGCAGCTCGCTTCTGCCGTGCCTGGACAGTCTGCAGGCCCGGAAAGGCCAGTGGAACCCGTGACTCCTGCGGCGGCTCCCACGCGGGAAGGTCCCTTGCCGCCTTCCCGCGTCGAGTTTCCTGGCCCCGTGGAAATACCTCCCCCGGCGGCTATATCTCCGCAAAAACCGGTTATGCCACCAACACCTCGGGCATCTTCTGTGCCGAGTACGGAAGTCCCCGCGAGGGCCAAAACTCTCGCAGAAGTCAAGCCATCTGTCCCTGCTACTACACCGACGCCAAAGATTCCTTTGCCCACAGCACCGGTTGTGACACCTCCTTCGGCAAAGCCTCCGACGCCGCCAGCTCAGGCTCAGTCACCCCGGCCAGCGGCACCGCCCGTGCCGCCATCCTCGCCACGTCGGGAAGGGGAAATGCCGTGGACTCTTGCCGCGCGAATCTCCACGCCACTGCCGGTTTCCGCGTTCAAGGTACCTCTGCCCAAAGATTCTGCGCCGAAGCCCACCCTCCAGCAGCGCATGAAAACTGTTTCCTCGATCGAGGAAACCCTCGGCACGAACTGGCTCTTGAAAATTGGCGTCACGCTGTTCGTGATGGGGATGGCCTACCTCGGAATTCAGGAACTGCGCACGCTTGGCGCGGCTGGCAAGGCGCTCCTTTCCTATCTCGCCGCGGCGACTCTCCTTATCGGCGGAATTTACTTCGAGAAGAAGGATCGCTACCGGCTTATCGGCCGTGGCGGAATTGGAGGAGGCTGGGCGCTGCTTTTCTTCAGCACCTACGGCATCTACCACGTCGGCGCGATGCGAATCTTCCCGCCCGACCTCGCCTGGCTCACTGTGGACTGCGCGCTCATGCTGTTTGTTGCGGTAGGTATGGCGCTCCAGACGCTGCGTTATCGCTCGCAATTCGTCACCGGCCTCGCGTTCCTCCTTGGCTACTTCACCGTGAGCCTGAGCGAGAACAGCGTTTACAGCCTGAGCGCTGGAGTCTTTTTGGCTATCGGCCTGGTGTCCATCGTCCTGAAAATGGGCTGGTTCGAACTGGAAGTGTTCGGCATCCTCTCCACTTATCTCACGCATCTCTATTGGCTCTATCGCCTCCTCGGCGTGAACGGCGCGCGGGGCAGTGCTTTTCCTGAGTATCACGCCAGCCTGACCATCCTGTTCTTCTACTGGCTCATCTTCCGTTTTTCCTACATCAAGCGTTCGATCAAGAGCGATTTCGAAGAGCACGTTTCCACCGCCGCGGCAGTTCTGAATATCATGCTGCTGCTCGGCTGTATGAAGTTTCAGTCCGTCGATCCGACGCTCGCTTACATCGCGTTTTTTGCTGTGGGAGCCGTTGAATTTACTTGCGCGCAGCTTCCCGCGACGAGGCGCCGCCGCGAAGCATTTATCGTGCTTACCGTGGCGGGCGCTGCGCTGATGCTCGCCGCCGTTCCGTCGCATTACGCGGACAATCATGTCGCGATTCTTTGGCTCGTGGGCACGGAGGTGTTCCTCATTGCCGGCGCCATGGTGAAAGAAGTTGTCTTCCGCCGGCTCGGGTTGATTACCGGACTTCTGGTCGGCATCCGGCTCCTGGCTTCCGATTTTCGTGGCCTGGTAGGTCTCCGCTTGCATGGTGAGAAGCTCGAGCTGGGCCCGGGGATTCTTTTTGCCTTCTGCGCGGTGGTGTTTTATCTGAATGCTCTAGGCACCGGCTTGCGCTGGAAAGCATTGTTCCAAAGCCCGCTCGATCGGCCGGTGCTCAACGTCCATTCCTATCTCGGCGCATTTACGGCCGCCACCGCGGCCTGGGCTCTGTTCACGCAGGATTGGACGGCGATTGCGTTTGCCGCGCTGATGCTCGCACTGGCGGGCATCGGCCGCGCGCTGGAGTCGGGCGATTTGCAAGCGCAATACGCATTGCTTGGCCTCCTCGCGTTTTTCCGCGCCGTTGCGGTCAACCTGCACTTGGAAGGTCCAGCGCACGCGCACGTGCGCACGCGTTTGCTGACTTTGCCGATCCTCGGCGCCATGTTTTATCTCACCGCAAAACTCGCGCCGCATCGCGACGATCCCGGGCAGCGCACTTTCCGCGGTTTCTTCGCGGCCGCAGGCACAGCCCTCTTTGCTCTTCTCATCTGGTATGAGGTTCCCGAGTTGTGGCAGCCACTCGTGTTCATCGCGTTCGCCGTGATTCTGTCCGAAGCCGCGCGCGCCGTGACGCATCACGCCATCGGCTGGCATTCGCACGTTCTTGGCGGACTGGCGACTTACACGGCGCTAATCGCCGGTCCCAACAATCTGTACGCCTGGCACACGATTCCCTGGCATGCGCTCGGAGCGTCGCCCGTGGTTGCGGGTCTCTACTGGCTCGCAAAGCGCGTCGGCGTCATCAACCCTCGCCACCTAAGCGCCGCGCAAGTTGCTTACACCTGGGCGGGCACAGGCGTGATGACTTGGATTCTCGAGGAAGCGCTGCACGCACCCTGGATCGCGGTGGGCTGGATTGTTTTCGCCGTCGCTCTCACAGTTGCAAATCGCTGGATTCGTTATTCGCAGCTTGCCTGGCAGGCGAATGTTGTGGGCGCATGCGCGCTGCTCCGAGCCTTCCTTTACAATTTCGACCTCGAGCAAGAATTCTGGGGCCCCATCTCGTTGCGCGTGCTCACGATTTCGCTGGTCGCTGCTGGTTTGTATTTCCTCTCGCGTCAGGCGGCGCCATCTGAACGCTTCAAGCGCGTCGTGGCGTTCTTCCATTCCTTTGCGGCCACGGGACTCCTTTCGCTGCTGGCATGGTACGAACAACCCAACGGCTGGCTCGCTCCGGTTTGGGCAACTTTCGCTCTGGTTATGGCGATTGTAGATCAGCGTCTGGAATTCGAGGAATTGCCCTGGCAATCCCACGCACTCGCGGCAGTTACTTTAGCGCGCGCGCTCAGCGTGAATCTGTACCTCACCGTCACCTGGCGTGGTTTCAGCGTTCGTCTGCTGTCGCTGGCCATTGTGGCCGTGATTTTTTACGCCCTCTCCCGACTGATTCGCATGCCCGAACAATGGCGTCAGCGCGACCTGCACCACATCTATTCCTGGTCTGCGTCGATCGTCGTGTCGCTGCTGCTTTGGTACGAGTTGCAGCCGCTTAGCATCGCGGTGGGCTGGGCCGTTTTCGGCCTGGTCCTTTTTGAATACGGCATTCTCCGCAAAATCACCCAGTTTCGATATCAGGCGTACGTCGCGTTGATTGCCGCCTTTGCGCGTATCTTCTTCGCGAACCTCACGGCAGGCGAGCCGGGCGAATTCTGGGGCCCGCGCATGTACACGATTCTTCCCCTGGCCTTGATTTTGTTTTTCGTCTATGCACAGTTGCCTCAAGAAGAAGACGTCGCACGCGACCGCCGCCTGCACTTTGACGTTCTCCTGGCTTATCTGGGGACGGCCACGATCGTCGCGCTCTTTTATTTTCAATTTCCCATCGAATGGGTCGTCGTTTCCTGGGCCGCGGCCGTTTTTGTACTTCTCGGCGCTTCACTCGCTCTCAATCAGCCGCTCTTCCTTCAGCAGGGCATGCTTCTCGCTGTGCCGACTCGATTTGTTCACGTGGATTCCGGGTGTGTGTGTCCCTCACTGGTGTGAGGGGGTATGCGGGAAGCGAACCGGCGACGCCGGGCGCAGCGCGAAACGGGACAGTTCCTCGGCGAAATC
>Ga0209471_1000050_pt1 | contig 97978 bp, 88 predicted proteins | sample GraSoiAngelo_128_FD_185885 | JGI IMG/M metagenome (GOLD analysis project Ga0209471, IMG submission 185885) | Grasslands soil microbial communities from the Angelo Coastal Reserve, California, USA - 14_0927_12_20cm (SPAdes) (version 2) | ecosystem: Environmental > Terrestrial > Soil > Grasslands ...
GTCGCTGACCGCGAGATGGTCGACGTTCTCGTAGTTCGGCTCGCGGTGGAAGGCGATGATGACGTTGCCCTTCTGGCCGGGAGCGGCGGTGTCCGAGTAGTGGACCATCGAGCGCTGATGCAGGATGTTCCAGTCGCCGTTGCCGGCGACGCCGCTGTACCCGAGTGAGGGGAAGGTGACCAGGGCGTAGTTGTCGCTGGGTGAGGTCGAGGGGGCGCAGTTCGACGGGGAATTCGCCTGCTCGCTGCCGGGCGCGGCACCGACCAGGGCGTTGGAGCCTCCGTGCTTCCACTGCTGCAGCGCGGCGCTGTCGGCGCGGGCGTGCTGCCAGACCTCGAGGATCGGCCCCAGCAGCACCACCAGGCCGGCGACGATCAGACCCAGCCCCGCCAGCGCGATGGTGGCGCGGATGGGGGAGATGCGACGCCGGGAGCGCGCCGGCGGCGAGGTGGCGCTCGCCGTCACGGGTGGGTCGCTCCCGTGAGCGACCAGGGAGTGCGGCCGCGCGATCGAGAGACCATCGTGTGGCCATCATAGGTTCGCGGTGCCGTTCGAGCCGAAGGTGACGATCCCCTCAGTAGCGACGGCGACCGCGGGCGCCGAGCCATGCCAGGCCAGACCGGGCCGCCGGTCGGGGCCGCCGTCACAGCGATTTGACGCTTGCGATCGGGCGGGGAAGCCCGGGTTCGCGGGCGGTCACGGTGCGTTGGCGGTGCTGTCACCCGGGTGCCAGGTGGTCGTGCCACCACCGTAGGCTGCGCCCGTCGGCTCCCGACAACGGCAAACCCTCCGTGAGGAGGGGACGCAAAGCCACTGATCTCACCGAGATGGCAGGGCTACCGAAGGAGTTCCCGGGGCCGGCGGAAGGAGGCCCCGATGGAGCACCGCCGACCTGTCGTCCGGCATACCGCCCCGTCGCGCAGTGCGGCGACCGCCGCCCGTCCCACCCGCACCTCGGCGGCGGCGGGCGTTCTGATCGGCGCCGCGGCCGTGCTCGCGGTGACGGCCACCCAGATGACGGTGGTACCGGCCCATCACAGCGCGCGTGCCGTCTCCCACCCCGCGTCGGCGGCCGTCTCGCTCTCTGGGGGCGAGAATCCCGACCGGGTCGACCGCCCCACCGTGGTTCGCGCCGCCCTGACGCTGCCGCCGCCTCCCCCCGCCCCCGCGCCTGCCCCACCGCCGCCGCCACCCGCGCCACCCGCGCCGGCGTCGGCGCCGGCTCCGCCGGCGGCACCACCCGCGCCGCCCCCACCACCGCCGCCCCCGCCGCCGGCGCCTTCAGGGGTCAACCTCCTGGTCAGCGCCGACGGCCGGCTGCATACCGGCGTCGGGATCTACAGCGACTGCAGCGGTGCCAGCCCCCTCACCCGGGCGGTGGCGGCGATCGACACCTGCATCCACGGGCTGACCTACTTCGTCGGCCACAATCCCGGCGTCTTCACCCCGCTGATGTCGATGCCGATCGGCGAGGTCATCACCTGGTGGGACAGCGCGGGCCACGCCCATCCCCTGCGGATCGTGGCCGAGCGGCGCTGGGACCACACCAGCGGCACGCTGGGACCGGCGACGGGGGGGGTGGTGGCGCAGTTTCAGACCTGCATCACCGCCGACGGCAGCGTCAACCTGATCGTTGACGCCGTCCCGGCCTGAACCGGACCCCTCTGCACGGCCCGGCGGGCTTGCCTGCCGGGCCTACCCGGGGCTACCGCCGGGCGTTGCGAGGCCGCTTGCGGCCGTAGGCGACGCCCTCGGCGACGGGGTCGAAGGGCTGGGCGGGCCCCTCGCCGGCCGCGGTGACGCCCCCTTGGACGAACACCTTGCGCGAGCCGACGTCGATCAGGTAGGCGACGGTGGTGCCGCCGTTGCCGTCGGGCATGACCGACGCGTCGGCCACGAGGCCGACGCGTCGACTTCCCCCGTAGGGGAAGGAAACCCGAGTCCCGATGCCGAAGGTGCCTGCGGGGAGATCCCCGCTCATCGGACTCCGGCGCGGAAGCAGTCGCTGCAGTAGACGGGGCGGTCGCCCCGGGGCAGGAAGGGCACCCGGGCCACCCCGCCGCAGGAGGCGCAGGTCACCTCGTGCATCTCGCGGGGCCGGCTGTTGTAGCCGCCGCCGCCGCCGTAGCCGCCACCGCCGTAGCCGCCGCCGCCGCCGTTCGTCGCCTTGCGGGCGGCACGGCACGAGGGGCAGCGCGATGGAGCGTTGGAGAGCCCGCGAGAGGCGTAGAAATCCTGCTCACCAGCCGTCCAGATGAAGTCGACGCCGCATTCGCGGCACTTGAGAGTCTGGTCTACCGACACGCGCCTAGTTCCTCCGTCCGGCGCGTAGTTCGGCGCCTGAGAGTGATTACGTGGCGGTAACAGTACACCCTCAGAGTGGGCTTGACCACCCGGCGGTGCCGACTCGTTGCAACCCCTCTGGTAGGATCGCGGCACCCCGGACAGGAGCGGGCCGGCGGCGCACAGGGCGTCGCGGGTGGCCGCCGGTGGGGTGGAGGACCTGCCATGCGCGCACGGGCACGACGCCTGTTCACGTCGGAGTCGGTGACCGAGGGTCACCCCGACAAGATCGCCGACCAGATCTCGGACGCCGTCCTCGACGCCGTCCTCAGCAAGGATCCCCTCGGTCGCGTCGCCTGCGAGACGGCCCTGACCACCGGCACCGCCCTGGTCTTCGGGGAGATCACCACCGACTGCTACGTCGACATCGCCCGCGCCGTGCGCCAGACGATTCGCGAGGTCGGCTACACCCGCGCCAAGTACGGCTTTGACTATGAGACCTGTGGAGTTCTCGTCTGTATCGACGAGCAGTCGCCGGACATCAAGCAGGGCGTCGATGTCGGCGGCGCCGGCGACCAGGGAATGATGTTCGGCTTCGCCTGTGACGAGACCCCCGAGCTTATGCCCGCGCCCATCCAGCTGGCCCATCAGCTGGCCCGCCGCCTCAGTGAGAAGCGGCGCGACGGCACCCTGCGCTGGGCGCGTCCTGACGGCAAGACCCAGGTGACGGTGGAGTACGACGATCAGGGCCGGCCGCGGCGCGTCGACACCGTGCTGGTCAGCGTGCAGCACTCCGAGGACGCCTCCAACGAGCACATCTTCGCCGACGTCCAGGAACACGTCGTCGAACCGGTGATTCCCGAGGGCTGGCTCGACAAGGACACCCGGCGCCTGGTCAACCCCACCGGACGCTTCGTCGTCGGTGGGCCCCAGGGAGACGCCGGTCTGACCGGCCGCAAGATCATCGTCGACACCTACGGGGGATACGCCCGCCATGGCGGTGGCTGCTTCAGCGGCAAGGATCCGACCAAGGTGGATCGCACCGGTGCCTACGGCGCCCGCCATGTCGCCAAGACGCTGGTGGCCGCGGGCCTGGCCGGCAAGTGCGAGATCCAGCTCGCCTATGCGATCGGCGTGGTCAAGCCGGTGTCGGTGCTCATCGAGACCTTCGGCACCGAGCGGGTGGCGCGCGAGCAGATCGCCGCCCTTGTCGACGAGTACTTCGACCTCTCGCCGGTGGGCATCATCAGCGAGCTGCAGCTGCGCCGGCCGATCTACCGCCAGGTGGCGGCCTTCGGCCATTTCGGTCGCAGCGATCTCGACCTGCCGTGGGAGAGCACGATCAAGGCGGCCGAGCTGGCGGCGGACGCGGGGACCCAGCCCGTCGTCACCGGCGCCGCATGACCGTGGCCGGCATCGGCATGGCGGAGCGCGCGGACTGAGCCTCCACGTCGTCGTCCTCGCCGGTGGCAGCGGCACCCGCCTCTGGCCGCTGAGCCGCGCCGCGGTTCCCAAGCACCTGCTGCCGCTCGGCGCCGGCGGCGTCACCCTGTTGCGGGCCACGGTCGAGCGGGTGCTGCCCACCGGGGCAGGGGTGCACATCGTCACCAGCGCAAGCCAGGTCGAGGGCTGCCGCGAGGTCCTGCAGGGGCTGTCACCGGTCGACGTCATCGCCGAGCCGGAGGCACGCGGCACCGGTCCGGCGCTGGCGCTGGCGGTGCGCTGGATCGCGCGGTCGGATCCGGCGGCACTGGTCTGCTCGGTTCACGCCGACCACCACGTCGGCGACGCTCCCGGTTACCTGGCGGCGATCTGGGCGGCGGCGGGCTGGGCTGCCGCCGGAGATGGCCTGGTGACCGTGGGGCTCGTCCCCACCCACCCCGCCACCGGTCTGGGGTACGTCGCCGTCGGCGAGCAGCGCAATCCCGACCAGTGGGCACCGCCGGCAGCCGAGCCATCCGGCGGCGGTGGTGAGCTGGCCGGTGCCGCGCGGGCTCTTCCCGCATACGCCGCGGCGGGATTCGTCGAGAAGCCCTCGCGCGACGTGGCCCAGAGGTTTGTCGAGAACGGCACCCACCTCTGGAACACAGGCCTCTTCGCCTGGTCGGCGGCCGCGTTCGAGCGCGAGGTCGCAGCCTTCGCCGCCGAGGTCGCCGACGGTGTGGCGGCGACCGTGGCGGCGCGTGCATCGGGGGACGAGGAGGCGGCGAGACGGCGGTACTCGGCACTCACCGCCATCGCCGTCGATCCGATGGTGCTGGAGCGCACCTCACGGTTGACCGTGGTGCGTGCGTCGTTTCCCTGGTCCGACCTGGGCTCCTGGTCCGACCTGTATGCGGCGCGACTCGGGTTGGGACTGGGGGACGGCGACGCCAACGTGGTCTCCGGTGACGTGCTCACCATCGACTCGCGCGACTGCCTGGTCGACTCCCGCGGCGGCCGCACCGTCGCCGTGGTCGGCGCCGACGGCCTGGTGGTGGTCGACACCGGTGACGTGGTGCTGGTGGTCCCCCGGTCGCGCGCTCAGCAGGTCAGAGACGCGGTCGAGCGGCTGCGCCTCGAGGGGCGCGATTCCCTTCTGTAGAGAGCGACCTGGAGTCCGACGGCGCGCCACTGGACACCAGCTCGGCCGCCTCGGTTGCCGCCCCTAGGGCTCCGGCCAGGTCACCGAGCTCCGCCGGCAGCACCGCCACGCTGTCCCTGCCGTCGACGAAGAGGTGGGGCTGCATCGCCGCCGCGATCCGGCGGACGAAGCGGCTGCCGAGGCGGGTGCCGAGCCCGCCACCGATGACGACCGCCTCGACGTCGAGGACGTTGACCACCGAGGCGATGGCCGACCCGGCCGCGACCACCGCCTCCTCGATCATCGCCTGGGCCACCTGGTCGCCCATGTCGAGGGCGCGCGCGATCACGCCGCTGGTCAGCGTCCGCCGCCCCTGCTTCTCCATGATCGCGAACAGCTGGGTGCGGCGCCCCCGCGCCTCCAGCTTGCGCGCCCGCCGTTCCATCGACGCGCGTCCCGCATAGGCTTCCAGACAGCCGCGCCGGCCGCAGCCACATCGGCGGCCGCCGATCCTCACGCAGACATGGCCGATCTCACCCGCCGCACCCGCGCGTCCGCGGCGCAGCTCGCCGCCGAGGATGACGGCGCCGCCGACCCCGGTGCCGAACCACACTCCCAGCACGTCCCGATAGGGACGTCCCGCCCCGAGCCGGTGCTCGCCGAGGGTGCCGATGCGAACGTCGTTGTCGACGACGACCGGCGCGCCGGTCGCCTTCTCGAGCGCGGGTCCGAGGGGAAAGGGATCGATCCACCCGGCCAGGTTGGGGCTCCGCGACACCACCCCGCGAAGGCGATCCACCGACCCGGGGGCCCCGATGCCGATCGCCGCCAGGCGGCCGTCGGCGACCTGCCCGGTGGCTTCGGTGATCAGCGGGACGATGGCGGCGGCGACCGCCTCCGGACCACCCGTCGCCGGCGTCGGTCCGCGGGACTGGGCGAGCACGCGGAACCGCCGATCGGTGACCACCACCTGGATCTTGGTGCCGCCGACATCGACGCCGGCGATCGGTTCGGCAGGGCGTGGCGCGCTGGGCACGACGGATCAGCCGGCCGGGGCGGGAACGGCGTTGACCTCGAAGGTGGCCGCGGCGATGGTGCCGTGCGGCGCCGGCCCGTTGAGCTGGACGTCGGTGGTGGACCCGGCCGCGACGTTGACCGCGCTGCCGGTGGCGTCGCCGATGAGCTTGTGGGCGGCGTCGTACAGCGAGGCTCGCAGGCTGACCGTCTGTGCCCCGGCGGCGACCGAGTGGACCCGCGCCCGGACCACCAGCAGGTGTGCCTCGTCGAGCTGGAAGGTGGCGCTGCCCGCGACGATGCTCGCGGCCGCGCTGCCGGTCTGCTTCACGTCGACGCGCTCGGCGGCGACCGGCGTCGAGGAGGGCGCCTCCGAGAGGGTGGTGCTCGAACCGCACGCCGTCGCCCAGAGGCCGAGGGCGATCGCCCCAGCGACCCGACAGGGACCGGTTCGGGACGGTCGGTGCATCAACCTCTCCATCCTGCTCCGGCGCCGCATGCGCCCGGCACCGGCAGTATGCATACCACGCCGTGCCGTGGCCCGCGGTGCTCGGGACGTCGCGGGCACAGCCGCCAAGGGGATGGCGAGGAGGGCACGCGTACAATGGCCGGCCGTGACGGCAACGCCGATCAGGTTCGGTACCGACGGCTGGCGCGGCGTGGTGGCGGACGATTTCACCTACGAGAACGTCCGCTATGTGGCTCAGGCGGTGGCCTGGTACCTGCGCGACGATCCCCGCCCGGTGGTCGTCGGCCACGACACCCGCTACTGCGCCGAGCTCTTCGCCCAGGAGGTCGCCCGCGTGCTGGCCGCCAACTCGCGCAACGTGCTTCTCCTCGACGGGCCCGCTCCCACCCAGGTCACCTCCTGGACGCTGGTGGCGCGCGGGGCCGGTGGTGGCGTTGTAGTCACAGCCAGCCATAACCCGCCGGAGTTCAACGGCCTCAAGTACAAGCCCGACTACGGAGGCTCCGCCTCCCCCGCGGTGGTGGCCGAGCTGGAGCGGCTGACCGAACGGGCCGAGCGCGAGGGCGTGCAGGCCATGCCCTTCGAGGACGCGCTGGAGTCGGGACGGGTGGAGATGGTCGATCCGCTGCCCGACTACGAGGCGCAGATCGCCCGCATGGTCGACCTGCAGCGCCTCCGCGCCGCCGGCCTCCACATCCTGCACGAGGCCATGCACGGCTCCGGCGCCGGCTTCGTGCGCCGGTTGCTGGAGGGCGGTCGCACCGTCGTCGCCGAGCTGCACGCCGACCGCAATCCCGGTTTCGGTGGCCTGCATCCCGAACCGATCGCCCAGTACATGCCCGAGGCGATGGCCATGATGGCTCACGGGGGCTACGACCTCGGTATCGCCAACGATGGCGACGCCGACCGGGTCGGCATCGTCGACGAGTCGGGGCGGTTCGTGAACCAGCTCGAAGTGATGGCCCTGCTGGCCATGTATTTCCTCGAGAAACGGGGGATGCGTGGCGCGCTGGTGCGCTCGCTGACCTCGTCGCAGATGATCGACCGTCTCGGCGAGATCTTCGATGTGCCCGTGTACGAGCTGCAGGTGGGATTCAAATACATCGGGCCGAAGATGACCGAGACCGACGCGCTGCTGGGCGGCGAGGAGTCGGGCGGCTTCGGATTCCGCGGCCATCTGCCTGAGCGCGATGGCGTGCTCGCCGGCCTCTTCGTTGCCGAGATGATCGTGGAGTACGGCATGCCGCTCTCACGCATCCTTGCCCACCTCTTCGAGCTGGTTGGACCGCATGCCTACGCGCGCCACGACATCCGCCTGCCCCGGGACGGGTACGCGCAGCGCAAGGACGAGATGTACCGCCGGGTGTCGGCATCACCGCCGGACCGGCTCGCCGGCAGCGGGGTGGTGCGCACTCGGGATGACGACGGGTTCAAGTTCTACCTCGACGACGGCTCGTGGGCGCTGGTCCGGTTCAGCGGCACCGAGCCGCTGATGCGCGTCTACAGCGAGGCTCCGACCTCGCGGCGGGTGGACGAGCTGCTCGGCGCGCTCGAACAGCACCTCGGCGTCGAGGCGACCGCCGCGGCGGGGGCGTCGCATTGAGTGGCACGACCATCCCCGGCGTGATCCAGCAGCCGGGGGCCGGTCGGGTCGAGAAGCCGTGGGGTTACGAGCTGCGCTGGGCGATCACCGATCGCTACCTGGGCAAGATCATCCACGTCGATCAGGGCCACCAGCTCAGCCTGCAGTACCACGTGCAGAAGGATGAGACGGTGCTGGTGCTGCAGGGCCTGCTGGACCTGGTCCTGGAAGACGACGACGGTGAGCTGCGCACCCACCGGCTCGAACCGGGGATGAGCGCCCGCATCCGGCCGGGGAGGCGGCACCGCTTCATCGGCGCCGCCGACGTCGACCTGCTGGAGGTGTCATCGCCCGAGATCGACGACGTCGTCCGGCTCGAGGACCGCTATGGCCGGGCGGGGACGTGAGGGGTTTCCCCCAGCTTCCACAGGGTGACGTGGATAACCGAACAGCCATTCGGCCGCGGGCGGGGCAGAGGCGGGACGGCGACCGAACCGGCGAGACCGCCGTCGCCGGCTCGCTCCGAGGCCCCGCCTATCTGGCTCATCAGGCGAGAACGGCCCTCGGCGTCGGTGCCGGCGCGCCGGCGAGCGGAGCGTTCGCTGCGCCGGCGACCGTGCCGGCGGGCCTCATCGGCGTTGCCGTCGCCGCCGTCGCGGTGCTGGCGCGTCCCGAGGCGGTGGGTCCACCCGCCACCATGGCCTGCACGGTGGCGCTCGGGGCGGTCCTCGCGCTCGCCCTCCGCCACAGCGGCGCCACCGCTCTCGCCCTGGCGGTGCTCCTCGCCCTGGTGTCGGTGCTGGGAGCCGGCGACAACCGATCGGTCGGAGCCGCGGCCGTGGCGATCGCCGCCGCGGTCCTCGCCGCGGCTCCCCATCTCGGCGCGGTTCGCGCCGGCGACCCGCGTCACCGCGTCGTGCGGCTGGCCCGCGAGCTCACCGGCATCGGAGCGGTTGCCGCCGTCCTGCTCGTTGCGATGGCGCCCGCGACGCCCCTCGGCGCCCGGGTCGCGCTGGTGACGGCGGTGGCGCTGCTGGCCGGCTGGGACGCGGTGCGTGGCGATGGCGCGACCCGCCGCCGGGCGCTGCCGGCGGTGTCGGCGATGTCGGCGGTGATGGTCCCGGCGGCACTCGCCGCCGGCGCCGGTGCCCGCGCCCAGACGGCCGGGGCGGCGGCGCTGCTGGTTCTCTGGTACGGCCTGCGCGGTCTCTGTGGCCATGCCGCCACCTCGGAGCTGCGCCGCCATCTGGTGATCGAGTACGGCACCTTCGTGCTGGTGGCGGCGGCGGCTCTCGGGGTGAGTGCCGGGCGATGATCGGCCCGGCTTCACAGACCTGAACCAAAACCCGACAACGTTTAACTGCGCGTCTCCCGGACGTCATCGGTGCAAACCGCAAGATTTCTTGCGCCGGTCACCGATTCGTCACGAGGCGTGCGCATGCCTTCGATCCAGGTTGATTCGGGCGACGACCGGACGCAACTTCCCAACCGGGTCGTTGCCGACGACGAGCAGGTTCTGGTCGACCGGTTCCGCTCCGGTGATGTCTCTGCCTTCGAGGAGCTGTACCGCCGTCACCGCACCGCGGTGCACCGGCGCCTGACTCAGCTCTGCGGCAACGAGGCGGTGGCCGAGGAGCTCACCCAGGAGACCTTCCTGCGCGCCGCGCAGCGCATCGGAACCAGCGGCGACATGCGTTTCCGCGCCTGGGTGATGCGCATCGGCGTCAATCTCTCCATCGACCACCTCCGCGCGCTCCGGCGATGTCCCGCGCAGTCGATCGACAGCGCACTCGAGAGCCGGCTCGTCGGCAGCGGCATCATCGACACCGAGCGCCAGGTCGAGCAGCGCGAGGACGTGCGCTTCGTCGCCGCGGTGCTGGACCGGTTGCGCCCGCGGCATCGCCGGGTGCTGATACTCCGCGAGATCGAGGGCTACGACTACCGGTCGATCGCGGAGCGCATGGGGATCTCGGCATCGGCGGTGGAGACGCTGCTCTTCCGCGCTCGCGCCCGCTTCCGCGAGGAGTATGCGCGCGCCATCACCGACTGAGGGCGCCGAGGAATCCGCCCCCCGCCGCGACGCTTCGGCCTCTATACGGCGCCGAGCGGGTGCAGCGGCGCCGATCTCCGTCCGCAGACCCGGCCGACGGCTTCGACCAGCTCCGACGGCTTGACCCCGCCCTTCTGGAAGTAGGCGTCGGCGCCGTACCGCGACGCGGTGGGCCCGACGGCGGCGGGCTCGAGGCCGGAGATCACCACGAACTTGGTGGCGGGAAAGCGGCGGCGGATCAGCGACATCGCCAGGAGTCCGTCCATGCGGGGCATCTCCACGTCCATCAGCACCACGTCCGGTCGCTGGGCGATGGCGACCGCCACCGCCTCGTCGCCGTCGCCCGCCTCGCCGACGACCTCGAAGCCGCGGGATACCTCGAAGATGGCCCGATACAGAGCCCGGATCGCCGATGTGTCATCGGCGATCAGCACCCGCAGGGCTTGGGGGACCGGCCTTCTCCAGCGGCCGAGCATATGTTCGCAGTGTGCCCTACCGCTAGGGTCTGCGGAGCGCGATTAACAACTTCTGACACGCCGGCCTCCACGCCGGCTGCGGCGGAGGCTTCGATGGCCATCGACGATGTTCTGGGGAACGATGCCGCAGCCGTCTCCGGCCGCCGCGCGCTGCTTCGCGGCGCCCTCGCCGGCGCCGGCGGGCTCGGCGCGCTGCTGGCCGGCGGCTGGCTCTCTCGCCTCGGGCCGACCGCCTTCGCCGACACCGCCTCCGATGTCGAGATGCTGCAGACCGCGGCCTCGATCGAGAACCTGGTGATCGCGGCCTACAGCCAGGTCGCGACGCTGCCGCCGGCCACCACCGGTGCCTCCATCCCGCTCGTCGCCACCTTCGTCACCATCACCAGGCAGCAGCACGGCGACCACCGCGATGCCCTCAACAGCGCGCTGCGGGCGCTCGGCGGTCAACCCCAGTCACAGCCGGACAAGGCGCTGCTCGACCAGCTGGTCGAGCCGGCGCTGGGAAAGATCGGCGGACCGGGAGACGTGTTCAACCTTGCCATCGAGCTGGAGAGTGCCGCGGCGGCGACCTGCGTGAAGTTCGCGACACAAGTCAGCGACCGGCGATCCGCAGCGTTGCTGGCGAGCATCGCTCCGGTCGAAGCCCAGCACGTGGCGGTGCTGAGAGCGACGGGCGCGCTGGTGGCGGCGGGCGCCACCCAGTCGATCGCCATCCCACCCGACATCGCCACCCTCCCGGCGACCGCGGGCTCGGCGGCGTTTCCCGACGCCTTCCTGAAGACCGATCAGGCCCGTCCTGCCGGCGAGGGCGCGGTGGCCACCAGCAGCCGCAGCACCAGCGGTGCGGCCGCCACGTCATGAAGGCCACGCGGATGGAGATCTCCGAGCGCGAGCTGCTCGCCATGGCGCGAGAACTCGACCAGATGCACCGCGAATCTCTGCCGCGCTTCCACGAGACGGTGGCCGCGCTCGGTGAGGCCGCTCGTGACAAGCTAGCGAGAGCACAGGCCGCCAATCGCCTGTCGACCACCCGCCGCAACTTCCTCCGCGGAGGGGTGGTCACCGCCGGAGCTCTCGGCGGCGGTCTTCTGGTGTCCGGGTGCAACGGGGGTGGCAGCACGACCAGCCCCAGCTCGTCGGCGCGCAGCGACCTCGCGCAGGTGAGGACCAACGCCAGCATCGAGGTCCTTGCCGTCACCACCTACGACCTGGCGTTGCGGGCAGCGGCGTCAGGCGCGCTGGGGCCGATACCGCCGGCCATCTCCACCTTTGCGACCACCGTCAGGTCGCAGCATCAGCAGCACGGTGACGCCTTCAACGCCATTCTCACCCAGGGGGGTGAGCGGCCACAGACCGAGCCGGACCCGGCGCTGATGGCGTCGGTGCGGAAGCGGTTGCAGGCGGTCAAGACGGTGGCCGACGTGGCCCGGCTGGCGCTCGACCTCGAGCAGGCCGCCTACGAGACCTACACCCGGAACGCCAGCACGCTCACCGACCGGAACGCCCTCAGCGTCTCCCTGAGCATCGCTCCCGTCGAGGCGCAGCACGCCGCGGTGCTCTTCTTCGTCCTCGGCTCCTACCCGGTACCGGACGCGCGGGTCAAGACCGACAAGGCGCGCACTCCGGAGGACCTCGCCGTCACCTCGAGCAGCGGGGTGTCCAGCGGCTGAGCGCGACGAATCGCTACCCTCGCCGCCGTGAGCGTGGGTGTGCGTGTCGACGGACCGGTCACCATCGTCAGCATCGAACGTCCCGAGGTCCGCAACGCCGTCGACGGCCCCACCGCGGCGGCGCTGGCCCGGGCTTTCCGTGACTTCGACGGCGATGACCGGCAGTCGGTGGCGGTGCTCACCGGCACCGGCGGGACCTTCTGCGCCGGCGCCGACCTCGGCGCCATCCTCGACGAGGGGCGCCGTCCCCGCGCCGCGGCGGACGGTGATGCGCCGCTGGGGTTGGCGCGGATGCTGCTCGACAAACCCGTCGTCGCCGCCGTCGAGGGGCACGCGGTGGCCGGTGGTCTGGAGCTGGCGCTGTGGTGCGATCTGCGCGTCGCCGGCGAGGACGCGGTGTTCGGGGTCTTCTGCCGCCGCTGGGGCGTGCCGCTGATGGACGCCGGCACGGTGCGCCTGCCGCGGCTCATCGGGCACAGCCACGCGCTCGACCTCATCCTCACCGGGCGGGGAGTGTCCGGGGACGAGGCGCTGCGGATGGGCCTGGCCAACCGCCTGGTGCCGACCGGCCACGCGCTCGAGCACGCGGTCGAGCTCGCCCATGAGCTGGCGCAGCTGCCGCAGGTGTGCCTGCGCTCCGACCGGCTGTCGTCGTACGAGCAATGGGGACTCCCGCTGGCCGAGGCGCTGGGCAACGAGACCCGCCGCGGCCTGGAGGTGCTCGCCTCCGGCGAGACCGAGCGCGGCGTCCGCCGCTTCGTCGCCGGCCACGGGCGCCACGGCAGCCGCGAGGACATCTGAGCTCGGCACCGGCACCTGACCAGCACCGCTTCAGCTGCCGGTCTGGTCTCCCCGACGGCGGCGGCGCAGCGGGTTGCGAACCAGCGCCGTGGTGAGGGCGACGCGCTCGTGCAGGTCGATGATCAGCGCCTCCACCTGCAGCAGCGAGCGATGCATGTCGGACAGGGTGTCGAGCATGCGCACCGCTCCCTGCTTGGCGTGGCCGCGTCCTTCGAGCGCGTCGGCGACCGCCTCCAGGCGCAGAGCGACGCGGGCGAGGTTCTCGATGCCCACCTCGTCGTCGATGCGGTCGACGTAGTCGAGCGCTCGCTCGGCCGACATCGCCAGCCGGTCCAGGCTCTTGGCCGGGCCGTCGATGCCGGAGATCTGCCCGAACACCACCCCGGGGGTGCGAAGGAGGCCGCCGAGGCCGCTCGCGCGCGCAGACTGCTGCGCCGCGGAGCGGGGACGCGCCTTGGCGGGGGTGCGCCGCGTCGTCGCCGACTTGCCTCGCGACCCGGCGCTGCCGCCGGAGGCGCCGCGTCCGCGTCCCGAACCGCTGGAGCCGGCGCGCGTCACCCGCTACATCCCCAGGTAGGCGCGCTGCACCTCGGGCGAGTCGAGCAGCTCGGACGCCGGTCCCGAGGTGGCGATGCTCCCCGTCTCCATCACGTAGGCTCGCCGCGCCGTGTTCAGCGCCATCAACGCATTCTGCTCGATGAGCAGCACCGTGGTGCCGTCGGCGTTGATCTCGCGGATGACCTGGTAGATGGCCTCCACCAGGATGGGTGACAGACCGAGCGAGGGCTCGTCCAGGAGCATCAGCCGGGGGTGACCCATCATCGCTCGGCCGATGGCCACCATCTGCTGCTCGCCACCCGAGAGGCTGCCGGCGAGCTGGCCACGGCGCTCGCGCAGGCGCGGGAAGAGCGTGTAGACGCGCTCGTAGTCCTCGCGCAGCCGGCGCGTGTCCCGGCGCGAGAAGGCGCCCATCTCCAGGTTCTCGCGCACGGTCATGCGGCTGAAGAGCCGCCGGCCCTCGGGGGCGTGGCCGATGCCGAGGCGCGCGATCTGCTCGGCACCGAGCTGGTGGATGGGGGCATCCTCGAACCGCACCTCGCCACGGGCGGGCCGCACCAGCCCGCTGATGGTGCGCAGAGTTGTCGTCTTGCCGGCGCCGTTGCTGCCGATCAGCGCGACGATCTCGCCCTTGCCGACGTAGAGGGAGATTCCGCGCAGCGCCTGCACCCGTCCGTAATACACGTCGATGCCGCGCAGCTCGAGCAGCGGTTCGACCGCCGGCTCGGGCGGAGACTCGGGCTCGACGGGAAGGGGCTGCGCGCTCACGCCGGTCGCTCGCCCTCGTCGTCGGCAGGGTTGGCTGGTCGGAGGGGAGTGCTTCTCGCCGTGTGCATCTGGGTGGTGGCGCCACTGCCCAGGTAGGCCTCGATCACTCGGGGATTGTTGCGCACCTCGGCGGGTGAGCCCTCGGCGATCTTCTCGCCGTAGTCGAGGACCACGATGCGGTCGCTGATCTCCATCACCACGCGCATGTCGTGCTCGATGAGGAAGATGGTCAGTCCCTCGTCGCGCAGGTGGGAGATGACGCCCATCAGCTCGTTCTTCTCCTGGGGATTGAGCCCCGCGGCGGGCTCGTCGAGAAGCAGCAGACGGGGGCCGCTGGCCAGGGCGCGGGCGATCTCCAGGCGGCGCTGGAAGCCATACGGCAGGTTGCGTGCGTACATGTCGGCGTAGCGTTCCAGGCCCAGACCGCTGAGGATCGTCAGGGCGTGCCCTTCCACCGCGCGCTCCTCGCGGCGCGCCTTGGGCGTGCGAAGGATCGCGTCCCACACCTTGGCGTGCATCCGGCTGTGCTCGCCCACCATCACGTTGTCGACTGCGGTCATGAAGGAGAAGAGCCGGATGTTCTGAAAGGTGCGGGTGATACCCAGCGCCGTGATCCGGTGCGGGGGTAGGCCGACGATGCTGACCCCGTCGAAGCGTACGTCGCCAGAGGTGACCGGATAGAGACCGGTGATGCAGTTGAAGGCGGTGGTCTTGCCGGCACCGTTGGGACCGATCATCGAGACGATCTCGCCGTCGCCCACGTCGAAGGTGACGTCGTTGACGGCGAGCAGCCCGCCGAAACGTTTGCTGATGTGGTCGATCTCGAGCAGGCTCATCGGCGTGCTAGACGGTGCCCCGCACCGCGGCGAGGGACTCCGATTCCATTCCGGTCTGCAGCTCCACCTTTCGTGCCCGGCTGGGCAACAGGCCTGCGGGTCGGAGCAGCATGATGAGAATGAGCATGACGCCATAAACGACAAAGCTGTACTGCTCATAGGGGACGGTGGAGAGCTGGGTGATGCCCGTGGTGTGGCCAACTGTCGTCGACCACTCCGTCATGTGCGGGAGCACCCAGAAGATCAGGAAGGTGACGATCATTGCTCCCACGGCAACACCGGTGATGTTGCCGATGCCGCCCAGCACCACGATCGTCAGCGCCGTTACCGAGACAGCGAAGCGGAAGTCCTCAGGCGTCACGATGCCGAGCTCGGCGCCGTAGAAGGCGCCCGCGAAGCCGCTCACCGAGGCGCCGATGGCGAAGGCCAGCAGCTTGCCCGACACGGTGTTGATCCCCGTCGCCGAGGCGGCCACCTCGTCCTCGCGGATGGCCACCCAGGCTCGGCCCAGGCGACTTCGCTCCAGGTTGCGCATGCAGATGATCACCAGAGAGATCAGGATCAGCAGCGCCCAGAAGTAGTAGCGGTAGTCGGTGCCGAAATCGAAGTGGCCGAAGCCAGGGCGGTCGATGCCGCTGATGCCGTTGGGCCCACCGGTCTGGCTGAAGAGGTTGTTGTTGGCGGCGTCGGGGATGATCTCGCCGAAGCCGAGGGTGACGATGGCCAGGTAGTCGCCGCGGAGCCGCAGGGTGGGCGCTCCGAGAATCGCGCCGAACAAGGCGGCCACGGCGGCGCCGAGGAAGATGATCACCCAGAAGGGAATCTCGTGGACTCCGTGCCGGGACCCGAACAGGGATCCGGCGGTATAGGCACCGATGGCGAAGAAGGCGGCGTAGCCGAGGTCGAGCAGGCCGGCGAAGCCCACCACCACGTTGAGGCCCAGCCCCAGCAGGGTGTAGATCGCCAAGGACCCCGCGGCCCAGCTGATGAAGTCACTCGACTGATTGAAGATGTAGGGCACCAGGCCGCCGACGATGAAGGCGACACCGGCGAGCGAGACGGAGGTGTGCCGGATGATCCAGGGGCGGAGCCCGTAGGCGAAGGCGCAGATGGCGAAACCGGTGAGGGTCATCCACACCGCGTTGTCGGTCTGCGCACTGGCGCTGAGCGCGCCGAACAGCGGCTCCTCATGGCTGAGACCGATGAGCACCCAGATCGCCAAGGTGCACACCACCCCGGTCAGGGCAAGGACGGCGCGCGCCCCCTCGTAGCGCAACGCCCGGCCGCGGTGACCATACACGGCGACCGCGTCCACCACCAGTCCTGCCAGCAGAGCCAGCATGGCGGCACCCATCACGTACACCAACACCGTGCCCACCCCGGTCGGCGAGGAGGACACGACATCCTGGGGACTGAAGCCGATGCCGTTCGCGGTTGGCTCGACGAACCACGGCAGGAACCACCCCATCGCGACGAGGAGAAGGCCGCCCACGGCGAGCAGCCAGAAGATGGCCGAGGACTCGACCTCTCTGGTCTGCCCCGCGGTGGCGGGAAGGTCGACGCTGTCAGCCGGGATGGGAGATACCGGCGTTTCAAGCACGGTCAGGCACCCGCATGCCGAGCAACCCCACCGGGCGGAAGGTGAGGACGATGATGAGCATGGCGAAGACGATGGAGTTCTCCCACTCGCCTCCGAGCAGCTGCGAGCCGAAGACGGAGATGACCCCGATGAGAAAGCCGCCCAGCCCAGCCCCGACAATGTTGCCGATGCCACCGAGCACTGCGGCAGTGAAGGCGATGATGCCGTAGCGGAAGCCGAGGTTCCACTGCACCGAGTTGTAGTAGATGCTGTAGACGAGCGCTCCCGCGCCGGCCAGCGCCGAGCCGATGAAGAAGGTGGCGGCGATGGTGCGGTTGATGTTGATGCCGCTGAGCAGGGCGGCGTCGCGATCCTGGGCGGTGGCGCGCATCGCCTTGCCCAGACGGCTGCCGCGCACAAATGCCTGCAGCGCGAACATCAGGCCGAGCGCGGTGCTCAGGACCAGGACATCGTTCCACCTCACCGGGACGCCACCGGCGGTGAAGGCGGTGCCGTGCACCCAGCCGTCCTTGCGCGCAGGGTAGTTGGCGGCGCCGAACTTGGCGAACATCACCCCCTCGAGCAGGAAGGAGACGCCGACGGCGGTGATCAGCGGGGCCAGTCGCGGCGACTGGCGCAGGCGGCGATAGGCGACGCGCTCTATCAGCACGCCGGTGATCCCGGCGGCGAGCATGGTGATGGGGAAGAGCAGCAGCAGGCAGGCGATCAGGCCACCGGCGCTGCTGGGTGCCAGGGTGGTCACGTTGAGGCCGAAAAACCCGAACAGCTGTCCGAAAAGGATGGCGTAGAAGGCGCTGAGGGTGAAGACGTCGCCATGGGCGAAGTTGATCAGCTCGATGATGCCGTAGACCATGGTGTAGCCCAGAGCGATCAGGGCATAGATGGCGCCGATCTGCAGGCCGTTCTTCAGCTGCTCGCCCGCGATCTCACCGCCGCTGGTGGTGGCGATGCGCAGGAACATGCCCACCAGGGCGGTGACGAGGATGATGGGAAAGGCGCGAGCCGTGAGCTGCGGCAGCAGGCGGAGGCGCAGCGCGTCAAGGCGCGGCTGACGCCCCGGCGGGAGGACGGCGGCCGCGTCAGTCGTTTTCTGCGCCAACGGTCACTCCCCAGGCAGTGGGTCTACGAAGAGGCGGCCCGGTCACCGACCGGGCCGCCCCCAATGTTCTGTCATCAGGGGAGCACCGCGGGTGCTCCCCTGGAGATGGCGCCGTCTAGACCGGCGGTGCCTGGACGACCTCCGACTGGGTCCACTGCCCGCCCTTGGACGAATAGAGCCCGAAGGCGTGGTTGGTGGTGTCGCCGTTCTGGTCGAACTCGATGTGCCCGACGAACCCGTCGTACTTGGTGGCCGCCACCTTGGCAATCACCTTCGAGCGGAAGGACGCAGAGTCGGTGGGGACCTTGCCGCCGTTGTCGACGAGGACGGCCTTCACAGCGTTGAGCACGATCCGCATGGCGTCGTAGCCGTATGGCGAGTAGACGACACGGCTGCTGTCGGCGAAGGACGCGTCGTAGAGCGGAGTGAAGCCGGCGCCGGCGCTCGTCTTGGTGGCATCGGGCGCGCTGGTCGCGTAGGCACCGTCGCCGTTGGTGCCTGCGCAGTCCTTGAAGAACTGCGGGTCGACCGTGCCGTCACCGCTCATGTACTTGGCGGTCAGGCCGACGTCCTTCATCTGGCAGTAGATGATCCCGGAGCCGTTGGCGGCGACTCCGCCGAAGAAGAGCAGGTCTGCGCCGAGGCCCTTGGCCTCCGTCAGCTGCGCCTTGAAGTCCTTGGTGGTGCCGGGAAGCGCGACGTGCTTGAGCACGGTGCCGCCGTCCTGCTTGAAGTACTTCTCGAAGAAGTCCGCCAGGCCCTTCCCGTAGGCCTCCTGGTCATCGATGATGTAGGCCTTTCTGGCGTTCAGCTCCTTGTAGGAGATCTGGGCGTCGTCGGCGCCCTGGGCGATGTCGTTCCAGATGATGCGGTAGTAGGTGACCTTGCCTGTCGGGCGCAGTGAGTTGGTGTCGACGTCGGGTCGGCTGCCCGCGATGGTCAGGCCGGGGTTGGTGTTGGCGGGGCTGAGCAGGAGCATCCCGGCCCGGTTGGCAATGGGCATCTCGGCGATGGCCACCGACGAGTTGAAGGGCCCGACCACTCCCACCACCGCCGGGTTGGTGGTCAGCGCGATCATGTTCTGCGCGCCCAGCGCCGGGTCGTGCTCGCCCTTGGCGACCGAGGCGTCGTTCTTGGGGATGTAGTTGATGGTGCAGCCGCCGAGCAGCTTCTCCTGCTGGGCCTTCAGGACGGCTGCCCTGACGCCGTTCTCGGTGCCGCCTCCGATGGCGGCGTCGCCACCGCTGGTGGGCAGGTCACTGGCAACGGTGACCGAGCCGGTGCAGCCGGCCAACCCACCGCCGCCCGAGGTTGTGCCGCCGCCGGTCGAGCTGGTGCCGCAGGCCGCCACCAGGGCCAGCGCTACCGCGCCGAGGATGGGGATCAACCGTGACTTGGTATGCATCGCTCCTCCTGAGGTCGGGTCCGGCCCCAGGGGCCGGGACGCAAGCTGGTGATGAGCCAGGGGAAACGTGAGCCCCCCTCGAACGCTGCCGGCCTGTCTACTCCCCGCCGGAGCGATTGTCAATCGCGCGACAGGGTGATCTTTGTACCGGCCCAGCGCAACCAGCGGCCCAAACGAGCCGTTGCTACCATCCCGGAGGTGGCCGGTCGCACCTTGCTTGCGCAGGGTCTGGCCAGCCTCTACTTCCCATGGTCCCTGCCGCTCTCGCCGCCGTCCTCGCCCTCTGCTTCGGCTTCGTCGTCGCCGGCCGCTGGCGTCGCACCGGTCGACCGGCCTTCGCCGCCTGGGCGACGGGTCTGCTGATCTTCGCCGCGGCGGCGGCGGTGCAGGCCGCCGGACAGGCCCGTGGCTTCTCGGTCCCGCTCTTCCGAGCGTTCTACCTTCTGGGCGGCGTGCTCGGCGTCATCTATCTCGCCCTGGGCACCGTGCTCCTGCTGGCACCCTCGCGCGTCGCGCGCGTCTGCCTGGTCATCCTCCTGCTGCTGACCGCCGTGGTCGCGATCGACGCCGCGATCGTCCCCGTCGACCCTGGGCGGCTCAGCACCGCCGACGGCGTCCTGGGTGGTGCCGCGGCCGGGCATGGCAACCCGATCTACCTCGCCGCCGTGGTCTTCAACATCGCCGGCACCGCGGTTCTGGTCGGCGGGTCGGCCTGGTCCGGGTGGCGCTTCTACCGCGAGCGGGCGGGGTTGGACCGGGTGGTCTGCAATGTCCTGCTCACTGTCGGAGCACTGCTGATCGCCGGCGGCTTCAGCGCCGCCAAGACGGTGGGCGGTTCGCTCTCGACACTCGGGGCGTACGAGGCGGCCGGCATGGCGGTGATGTTCGCCGGCTTCCTCAGCCTGGGGCGGATCGGCGGCGCTGAGCGGTTGGGCGGTACTGTGGCGGGCGTGGGTGGGGAGCAGGGGCGCGCCACCGCTGGTGGCGCGGGGAGGTGAAGTGGCCTTCCCGTGGCGGCGACGCCGCCCAGCAGTGGCGTCAGCGCGACGCCGCCGTGGTCTCGGCCGCCTACAGCCGCTACTCCGACCTGGTGGTCGAGAGCGCGGAGGGCGCCCATCTCCACACCGCCGACGGTCGCGACGTGCTCGACTTCGGCAGCGGCATCGCGGTGGTCAACCTCGGCCACCGGCACCCGGCGGTGACCGCGGCCGTCCACGCCCAGCTCGACCGCGTCTGGCACGCGTCGGTCACCGCGCTGAGCCCGCCCGCCATCACCGCCGCCGAGGCGCTGGTCCGAGTCGCACCCGACGGGCTCGACCAGGCCTTTCTCTGCAACAGCGGCGCCGAGGCTGTCGAGGCGGCGCTCAAACTGGCCCGCCGGGCCACCGGCCGCAGCGATGTCCTCGCCTTTCGCGGCGCTTTCCACGGGCGCACCTACGGCGCTCTCACCCTGACCGCGAGCAAGGCCAAATACCACGCGGGCATGGGCCCGATGCTCCCCGGTGTGCACCACGTCGCCTATCCCTACTGCCTGCGCGAGTGCCCTCCTGATGGGCAGGGACGCTGCGGCGTCGCCGAGGGTGACGAGATCGAGCGTCTGCTGGCGACGGTGGTGGCCCCCCAGGACGTCGCCGCCATCGTTGTCGAGCCGGTGCTGGGCGAGGGCGGCTATGTCGTGCCACCCGCGGTCTTCCTGCCCGCGTTGCGCCGGATCTGCGACGCGCACGGCATGCTGCTGATCGTGGACGAGGTGCAGAGCGGCTTCGCCCGCACCGGGCGGATGTTCGCGGTCGACCACAGCGGGGTGCGGCCGGACATCATGTGCGTGGCCAAGGCGATGGGGAACGGGCTGCCCATCGGTGCCATGGTGGCTCGCGGGGAGGTGATGCGCGCCTGGCAACCCGGCGAGCACGGCAGCACCTTCGGCGGCAACGCCGTCGCCTGCGCCGCCGCTGTCGCCGTGGTCGAGACGATGGAGCGGGAGCGCACCTGGGAGCGCGCGGCAACCCTGGGAGCGAAGGTGATGAAACGTGTCCGCAGCTGGCAGGATCGCTTTCCCTCTCTTGCCGATGTGCGCGGGCTCGGACTGATGATTGGTCTCGAGTTCCTCCATCCCGATCGCAGTCCCGACGCCGAGGTGGTGGAGGCGGTGCGGGCGGCGGCGCTGCGCCGCGACCTGCTGCTGCTCGCCTGCGGCACCGACGAGAACGTCATCCGGCTGGTGCCGCCGCTGACCATTCCCGACGACGAGCTGGAGACGGGCCTGCGACGCATCGAGGAGTCGCTGGCAGAGGTGGCGGGATGAGCGCCGAGGTGGCGGTGGTCGAGGCGGGCAACGTTATCGGGGGCGAGCGGCGGCCGGCGGCCGACGGGCAGACCTTCGAGTCGCGTAACCCGGCGCGCCACGCCGAGGTCGTTGGCGTCGTTCCCCGCAGCGGCGCGGTCGATGTCGACGCCGCGGTGCGCGCGGCGGCCGACGCGCTGCCCGGCTGGCGGCGCACTCCGTGGCCGAGGCGCGGCGAGATCATCCTGCGGGCCGGGCTGCTGCTGGAGCAGCGCAAGGAGGAGCTGGCCCGGCTGATGACCAGGGAGATGGGCAAGGTGCTGGTGGAAGCCCGCGGCGATGTCCAGGAGGGCATCGACATGGCCAAGTACATTGCCGGCCAGAGCCGCCTCCCCTTCGGCGACACCGTCCCCAGCGAGCTTCCCGACAAATGGGCGATGACCATGCGGCAGCCGCTCGGCGTGGTCGGCATCATCACCCCCTGGAACTTCCCCATCGCCATCCCCACCTGGAAGCTCTTTCCCGCCCTGCTGGCGGGCAACGCCGTGGTCTTCAAGCCGGCCGAGGACACGCCGCTGTGCGCCTTGCGGCTGGTGGAGATCCTCGAGGAGGCCGGGCTTCCGGCCGGGGTTGTCAACATCATCTTCGGCCTCGGTCCCGAGGCGGGCGAGCCGCTGGTGCGCCATCCCGGCATCGCCGCGGTGTCCTTCACCGGCAGCGTGCCGGTCGGACGTCGCATCTCCGAGATCTGCGGGCCGCTGCTGAAGCGCTGCTCGCTGGAGCTGGGCGGCAAGAACGCCATCGTGGTGATGGCTGACGCCGATCTCGAGCTCGCCGTCGACGGCGCTCTCTGGGGCGCCTTCGGGACCAGTGGGCAGCGCTGCACCGCGTCGTCGCGGCTGGTGGTGCAGCGCAGGGTGCTCGACCAGTTCACCGATGCGCTGGTGGCCCGGGTCTCACGGCTGCGCCTGGGTGACGGGCTGGTCGAGGGCGTCGATGTGGGACCGGTGATCAACGAGAAGCAGCTGCGCCGTATCCACGGCTACACCGAGATCGGGCGGGATGAGGGCGGGCGCGTCCTGATCGGCGGTGAGGTCGCCAGCCAGGGCGAGCTCGGACAGGGTTGGTTCTACCTGCCCACCGTGTTTGCCGACGTGCGGGCCGACATGCGCATCGCCCAGGAGGAGATCTTCGGGCCGACCACCGCGGTGATCCCGGTCGAGTCGCTCGACGACGCGCTGGCGGTGGCCAACGACACCACCTACGGGCTCAGCCTGGCGCTCTACACCCGCGACCTCCGCACCGCGTTCCGCGCCATCGACGAGCTCGAGGCCGGGATCGTGTACGTCAATGCCCCCACCATCGGGGCGGAGATCCAGCTGCCGTTCGGCGGCATCAAGAGCACCGGCAACGGTCATCGCGAGGCGGGCCTGGTCGCGCTGGACCAGTTCAGCGAATGGAAGTCGATCTACGTGGACTACGGCGGCCGGCTGCAGCGGGCCCAGATCGACACCTGATGGTGCGGAGGCGCCTGATCGCGGCGGTCTGCTCGGCCGCGGCCGCGGTGCTGCTGTCCGCCTGTGACAGCGGCACACCGACGTCGACGGCGCCCACGCTCCCGCCGCTCCGCTCGCCCGAGATCGCCACGCCCACCGAGCCGCCGATCCCGGTCCCAACCACCGCCAACCTGCTCTCGGTGGGTCAGACAATCTTTCCCAAGATTCTGGCCACCGGCGGCTACGGCATCTGCGGCATCACCAGCCCCGACGCCTCCGAGTGCCCCATCACCGAGCGGCTGCGCCACCGCCTGGCTTCGGCTCGGATCACTCTCGGCTGGGGGGGGCAGAACCCGTCGCCCAGCCGGCAGCTCAGCGCGGAGGTCATCGGCAACGGGGGTGTGACTCACGTGGTGCTCTTCGGTGGCCGCACCCACATCGATCTGGTCATTCTCTTCGACAGTGGGTTGTGGCGCGTCGACGACGAGGTGTGCGCCAGCGCGACGGTGCCGGTCTCCATCTACGTGGCCACATCCTGCTGAGCCCGCGCTTCCCGGCACGCAGCCGTCCCGAGTACCCTGTGCCGGTCTCGCTGCCGGTCGCGGCGGACGCAGGAGCGATGGTGGCGGAGAGAAGTGGTGCGCCCGGCGACGGCGCGGTGCGGATTCTCGAGGAGCGCAGCGCACTCCTCGACGGGCGGCGCCTGCGCTACCTGATCGGCGGGAGCGGCGATCCCCTCGTCCTCTGTCACGGGTTTCTCGGTTCAGCCGAGAACTTCGAGACCTGGTTCGCGGCACTGGCGCAGCGCCGCACCCTGATGATTCCCGATCTTCCGGGATGCGGTGCCTCCCCGGCGCTCAGCGGAGTGCACAGCGCTGATGCCCTGGCGGAGGCGATCGCACCGCTCCTCGACGAGCTGGGCATCCACCGCTTCGACCTCGGCGGCCTGTGCCTGGGAGCCTCGGTGGCCCTGGCTCTGGCGCGGCGGCGACCGCCGGCGGTGGGACGGCTGATCCTCCACACCCCGCTGCTAGCCCCCGAGGTGGTGCGCCGGCGCTTCCACCTCCAGGTGGCGGTGATGACCGCGCCGGGAGTGTTCCCCGCCGTCCACTGGCTCAGCCGCCGGCGCGTGGTCAGTGACCTCTACAAGCGGCTGCTGGTCGAGGGACCGGATGTCGACCGTCATGCCGCCGAGGTCAACTTCGTCAACCAGATGCGCGCCCATCCCCGCGCCACCCGCGAGTGGTTGCGAGACGGGCTGCGCCGGCACGACATGGAGTTCGTGGCGGCCCGCACAGAGCCGACGCTGATGATCGCCGCCGCCGCCGACCGCATCGCCGATGTGCACCGACTGCGCCGGCTGGCGGCGAGCTGTCCCCAGGTGCAGCTGGCGGTCGTCGACGACGCCGGCCACGGCTGGACGCAGCAGTACGTGGAACGGCAGCTGGCGGTGCTCGGCGCCTTCCTGGACGGACGGCCGCTGCCGGTCTTCGTCGACGGCGTCGCCGCGTAATCCCTGGCCGCGGTGGCTCTCCCCTCCGGCGCCGACTGCCTGATCATCGGCGGCGGGGTGGTTGGCTGCAGCCTCGCCTTTCACCTCGCCCGCGGCGGCATGCGCCCTTTGCTGCTCGAGCGAGCGACCCTCGGGGAGGGGTCGACCGCAAAGGGCGCCGGCGGGGTGCGGCAGCAGTTCTCCACCGAGGTCAACGTCCGCGTCAGCCGGATGTCGCGCGCCATGTTGCGCCGCTTTCCCGATGAGATCGGCGCCACCGCGGCGCTGCGCGAGATCGGCTATCTCCTCCTCGCCACCACCGACGTTGAGGCCGAACAGTTCGCCCGCAACGTCGAGGTGCAACGCACTGCCGGGCTCGAGGAGGTCCGGCTGCTGAGCCCCGACCAGGCCCTCGAGCTGGTCCCCGAGCTGCGCGGTGACGATCTGCGCGCCGCCACCTTCTGCCCCACCGACGGTCTCGCCGGGCCTCACGAGGTGACCACCGGGTACGCCGCCGCGGCGCGCCGGCTGGGAGCGCGGATCGTCGAGGACTGCGCGGTCGAAGCGGTCGAGCGCGATGCCGGCCGGGTCATCAGCGTCCGCGCTCGCGGCCAGAGCGTTGCTGCCTCGATTGTCGTGAACTGCGCGGGCGCCTACGCCGCGGTGGTCGGCGCCATGGCCGGGGTCAGCGTGCCGGTCAAGCCCTACCGCCGCCACATCTTCGTCACCGAGCCCTTCTCGCTGTCGCGGCCGGCGCCGATGACGGTGGACTTCCACACGTCCTTCTATTTCCATCCCGAGGGCGACGGGCTGCTGCTGGGGATGAGCGACCCCGCCGAGCCGCCTTCCTTCGACACCTCGGTCGCCTGGGACTTTCTCGAGCACCTGATCGAGCACGCGACCTGGCGCCTGCCGGTGCTGGAGCGCGCCACCATCCGCACCGGCTGGGCGGGGTTGTACGAGGTGTCGCCCGACAATCAGGCCATCGTCGGAGAGGCGCCGGAGCTGGCGGGCTTCTGGCTCTGCTGCGGGTTCTCGGGACACGGGTTCATGCAGGCGCCGGCGATGGGTCACCTGCTGGCGGAGCGGCTGCTCGGAGGTGAGCCCGAGATCGACCTGGCTCCCTACGCCCCGCAACGCTTCGCGCGCGGCGACCTGCGGCCCGAGGCGGCCGTCATCTGAGGCCGCTGCGGCCGGGCTGTCAGCGGACGGTTGCGCCGGCGGCGCCGCGCCGGCCGCCGGGTATCGTGGCCGCGCGTGAGCGCGATGCCAGGGTCGGCCGAGTCACCGCCGCGGCCCCCGCTGGGGCGGCGCGGGCGGCGGTGGTGGCTGCTGCTGGCGCTGATGGTGGCGCTGGTGCCGACGGTGGTGGTCGCCGGCCTGACCCTGGCCGGCCGAGCGCGCGGCGGCGGGGCCGAGGTCGCCCTGGTCGGTGCCGTCGCCCGCGGCGCCACCGCGACCAGCATCGACCGCGTTGAGCTCGGCGGTGCGGGCAACACGGTGACGCTGACGGCGACGACGTCACCCCTGGCCCGCGCCCCCGACGAGGCCGATCTCGGCGTGCAGCATGTTCCCGCGGGACGCTACCAGGAGGTTCGCGTCGGTGTCGGTTCCACCACGCTGCGCGCCGCGCTCCGGCTGCAGCTCCATGACGGCGATCTGGTTCCGCTGCTGGTCGTCGTCGACGGTGGCAGGCTCAGCGCCTACACCGGCAGCGGCGCGGTGAGTCTTGGGTTACAGCTGGCGGGGGGCACCGTGGTCCACCCGCCCGACGCCATCACCCTCGCCGACCAGAACGGGGTCACCGCCTCGCTGCAGCAGCTGCTGCGTGGCCATCTCACCGTCCTCGTCTCCTTCAACACCCACTGCCACGACACCTGTCCGCTGTACACGGCTCTGCTCGCCGACCTCGAGCAGACCCTGCGGGCGCGCGGCTGGCAGGACCGGGTGCAGCTGTTGGAGGTGACCATGGACCCGGGCCGCGACAGTCCCGCGGTGCTGAGCGCCTATGCCCGGCTGACCGGCGCCGACTGGAGGCTGCTCACCGGCGATCCCGCGGCGGTGCGGCTGTTCTGGAACGCTCTCGGGGTGCGCTATCAGGAATCGGCGTATCCGCCGCAGGCCGCGCCGATCGACTGGTACTCGGGAACGCCGGAGGCCTATCACCTCGATCACGATTCGGCGGTCTTCGTCGTCGATGGCGACGGCAACAGCGACTTCGCCCTGCTCGGCAATCCGCGCCTCTCCCACGGGCTCAGCCAGCCCCTCGACCACCTGCTGCAGCTCGGCGGCCACTCAGCGGCGCCGTACGAGGCGCTGGCAACGTGGACGATCACCGACCTGCTGGACCGCGTCGACGTGGTGCTGCACGAGCCCGCCGAGCAGGCGCGAGCGACCGAGGCCACGGTGGCGCCGGGGACGGCAGTTCCCGACTTCACCCTCCGTGACCTCGATGGGCAGCAGGTCCGGCTGGCGCAGCTGGTCGGCGCGCCGGTGATCGTCAACTTCTGGGCCACCTGGTGCGGTCCCTGCCGCGCCGAGCTGCCGCGACTCGCCGCCGCGGTGCGCGAGCATCCCCGACTGCGGGTGCTGGCGGTGGACGAGGCGGAGGACGCGGCATCGGTGCGCAGCTATCTGCGTTCGCTCACCGGAACCTCGTCGCTCACCGTGCTGTTGGACGGCGACCGCGCCGTGGCGGAGCGATACGCGCTGGCGGGGATGCCGGTGAGCGTGATGGTCGATGCCGGCGGCACGGTGCGCGCGGTCCACGTGGGCGAGTTGAGCAGCGGCGATCTCCGCCAGGCGTTGACGGCGATCGGAGCCGCCTGACCGCCGCCGACGGGCGCGGCCCGCGGCAGCGGGAGGGGGAGGTAGCATCAGAGCGGAGATGACCCAGCTCGACGAACGACCTCCTGCCACGCCGCTGATCTCGGGACCGAGCGGCCCGCTGGCGGTGGTGCCGCCGGCGCTCGAGGACATCGACCCCGAGGAGACCCGGGAGTGGCTGGAGTCTCTCGACGAGCTCATCGACCGCTACGGTCCCGAGCGCGCTCGCTTCATCGTGACCCGGCTGATGGAACGTGCCCACCACCGGCACGTCCACCTGCCGCTGCGACGCACCACCGACTACGTCAACACCATCGCTCCCAATGAGGAAGCGGCCTTCCCCGGTGACGAGGCGATGGAACGTCGCATCCGGCGCATCGTCCGCTGGAACGCGGCCGCCATGGTCACCCGCGCCAACGCCCGCTGGCCGGGCATCGGCGGTCACCTCTCGACCTACGCGTCGGCGGCGTCGCTCTACGAGGTCGGCTTCAACCACTTCTTCCGCGGCCGCGACAAGGGCTCGGGGGACCAGGTGTACTTCCAGGGTCACGCCACCCCCGGCATCTACGCGCGCGCCTTTCTCGAGGGGTTCTTCGACGAGGCCCGCCTCGATCACTTTCGCACCGAGGTGCAGGGTCCCGGGCTGTCGTCCTATCCGCATCCGCGGCTGATGCCTGACTTCTGGGAGTTTCCCACGGTGTCGATGGGCCTCGGCCCGCTCAACGCCATCTATCAGGCACGCTTCAACCGCTACCTGCGCGACCGCGACATCAAGGACACCGACGCCTCTCGCGTCTGGTGCTTCGTCGGCGATGGCGAGATGGACGAGCCGGAATCGCTCGCCGGCCTGGCGATCGCGGCCCGCGAGAACCTGGACAACCTGATCTTCGTGATCAACTGCAACCTGCAGCGGCTCGATGGCCCGGTGCGCGGCAACGGCAAGGTGATCCAGGAGCTCGAGGCGCTGTTCTTCGGGGCCGGCTGGAACGTCATCAAGGTGATCTGGGGCCGCGAGTGGGACGACCTGCTGGCACGTGACCGCGACGGAGTGCTGCTGGAGAAGATGAACCGCACCGTTGATGGTGAGTTCCAGAAGTACGCGACCGAGACAGGCGCGTATGTCCGTGAGCGCTTCTTCGGTCCCGATCCCCGTCTCCAGCAGTTGGTGGCCCATCTCTCCGACGATGAGATCCGTCACCTGCGACGGGGCGGCCACGACTACCGCAAGCTCTACAGCGCCTACCGCAAGGCGGTGGAGTGGGAGCACAGCCCCACCGTCATCCTGGCCAAGACGGTCAAGGGCTGGGTGCTCGGTCCCGTCTTCGAAGCGCGCAACGCCACCCACCAGATCAAGAAGATGAGCGAGCTGGAGGTGAAGACCTTCCGCGACCGGCTCGAGCTTCCCATTCCCGACTCCGAGCTGAAGGACGGCCATGTGCCCTACTTCCACCCCGGGGAGAAGAGCGAGGAGGTCGCCTACCTGCGCGAGCGCCGGCAGGCGTTGGGTGGCTACATCCCGCGGCGGTCGACCAAGGCTCGCAAGGTGGAGATGCCCGCCGCCGCCGCCTTCGCCGACCTCTTCGGCGGCACCGGCGACAAGGGGCAGGCATCGACCACCGCCGCCTTCGTGCGACTGCTGCGCAATCTGCTTCGCGACAAGTCGGTGGGCAAGCGGGTGGTGCCGGTGATCCCGGATGAGGGACGCACCTTCGGCATGGACGCGCTCTTCCACGAGTTCAAGATCTACGCGTGGACGGGACAGCTCTACGAGCCCGTCGACGCCAAGATGCTGATCAGCTACCGCGAGGGCAAGGACGGCCAGATCCTCGAGGAGGGAATCACCGAGGCGGGCAGCATGGCGAGCTTCACCGCCGCCGGCACCTCGTACGCGACCCACGGCGAGCCGATGATCCCGTTCTTCACCTTCTACTCGATGTTCGGGTTCCAGCGGGTGGGCGACCTCATCTGGGCCTTCGGCGACGTGCGCGGACGCGGCTTCCTGCTCGGCGGCACCGCCGGGCGCACCACCCTGCACGGCGAGGGGCTGCAGCACGACGACGGCCACAGCCTGCTGGTGGCATCGTCGGTTCCAAACTGCCACGCGTACGATCCTGCTTTCGCCTATGAGGTGGCGGTGATCGTCCGCGACGGCATGCGGCGGATGCTCATCGACAAGCAGGACGTCTTCTACTACCTCGCGCTCTACAACGAGAACTACCCCATGCCGGCGATGCCCGCCGGGGTGGAGGAGGGGATCGTGCGCGGTCTCTATCCGCTGCACGCCGCCGAGGGAGTGAACCAGGACGCGCTGCGGGTGCAGCTGCTGGGGAGCGGCCCGATGGTGCGGGCGGCGCTGGAGGCGCAGTCGCTGCTCGCCGACCATCACGGCGTGGCCGCCGACGTGTGGAGCGCGACCAGCTACCAGCAACTGCGCGCGGAGGCATTGCGAGTGGAGCGTTGGAACCGCCTCCACCCCACCAAGACGCCGCGCGTGCCGCTGGTCACCGAGCAGCTGGCCACCTCGAAGGGGCCGATCATCGCCGTGAGCGACTGGATCAAGTCGGTGCCCGACCAGATCGCGCGCTGGGCGCCGCGGCGCTGGTGGACCTTGGGGACGGACGGATTCGGTCGCAGCGACACCCGCGAGGCGCTGCGCCGCCACTTCGAGGTCGACAGTGGCCACGTGGTGGTGGCGGCTCTGCATGCCCTCGCCGTCGAAGGCGCGGTGGAACCGGCGGCGGTGGCGGCCGCCATCAAGCGCTACGGCATCGACCCCGATGCCGTGGATCCCCGCGACGCGTAACCACGATTGCGTGTCGGTGCGAGGAGGGTGATCGAGCCGAGCGGAATCGAGGCGCCGGTCGACCTCGCCGCCGTGAGCGCCGAGCCGGCCGCGCAGGCTTCCCCAGCGCGGGCACTGCGCCGCTTTCCCCCTCCGGCGCTCCAGGTCCGCCCCTTTCGCTGGTACTGGCTCGCGCAGTGGCCGGTGCTGCTCGGCGTCTGGATGCAGATGGTCGCCCTCGGCTACCTGGTGTACCGCCAGACGCACAGCAGCACCGCGGTCGGTGTCGCCGCCGCCGCTCAGGGACTGCCCGCGGTGCTGCTCTCCCTGGCCGGCGGAGTCGCCGCCGACCGGGTGCCCCGCCGCCGGATCCTGCTGGTGACCCAGAGCGTGCTCGGCACCAGCGCGGCAACCCTCGCCGTGCTTGCGGCGACCGGGCACGCGACCTTCGCCGCCATCGTGGTGGTCGCCGCCGTCTTCGGCTCGGCCGACGCCGTCGACCTGCCCACCAGGCAGGCGCTGGTCGCCGACCTGGTCGACCGCGAGCTGATCGTCAGCGCCGTCGCCCTCGGCACGGTGGTGATGAGCGCCACCCGCATCGCCGGGCCTTCACTCGCCGGGGTGCTGATCGCCTGGACCGGTCCCGCCGCCTGCTTCGCCACCTTGGCCCTCGCCTACACGGTGCCGCTGGCGGTGCTCGCTCTGGTGATCCCCGACCTGCCACCGGCGCCGCGGCGGGCCGGCAGCACCGCCTTGGGCGAGATCGGCCGGGCGCTGAGCACGGCCGCGCGTGATCGGCTGGTGCGTCCGGTGCTGATCTGCGTCGCCGTCATCTCCTTCCTCGGGGTGTCGTACATGCCGTACCTGCCTGTCCTGGCAGCAACTCGGCTGCACGGCGGCTCGACCGTGCTCGGCATCCTCTACAGCACCGGTGGGATCGGCGGCCTGGTGGGGGGAGTGGCGCTGGCATCGCTGGGGCGGACGGCGTCGCGGCGGCCGCTGCTCCTCGGCGGGGCGGTGCTCTATGCCTGCGGGTTGTTCACCGTCAGCCACACCGGTGCGCTGGCGGTCGCCCTGCCCGCGCTGGTGCTGATCACCCTCGGCTTTCTGGCGATGAACACCTCGCTGACGACGTGGATCCAGGCCGACACCGATCCCGCGATGCGCGGCCGCCTGCTCGGCATCTACACCATGCTGCTGGCCGGACTGCAGCCGCTGGGCACGTTGACCTACGGGCTGCTCGCCCACGTGGTGCCGCTGTTCGACGCCATCGGCATCGGCGGGCTGATCGTCGGCGCCGTCGGGGTGCTCACCGCCGGCAGCCCGGCGATGCGTGGTGCCTCAGGGGTCGCGCCCGCGGTCGCCGCAGTCGACGATCCTGGCTGAGAGGACGCTCGAGCTCGGCGGACTACACTGCCCGACCGCCATGCCCCCGGGTCTCGGTCGACGCAACGCTGCCCTCGTCGCGTCGGCGGCGGCAGCGCTCGCCTCGATGCTGCTTCTCAGCGGCTGCGGTGGGCCGACCTCGAACGCGGCCGCCACCGCCTCCAGCCCGGTCGCCCGGGTCGGGAACGACGTGATCCCGGTGTCCCTCTTCGAGCTCCGGGTCGGCAAGACCCTGGCCGGCATCCGCCAGGGAGGAGGGCCGGCGCAGGGTTCACCCGGCTACGCGGCGATGGTGAAACAGGTGCGGGCCAGCGTCATGCGCAGCCTGATCATCGACACCGTCATCGCTCACGAGGCGTCGTTTCGTGGACTGGGCGCGACCGATGCAGAGGTTGAGCGCGAGCTCGCCAACGACGCCCGCGCCGCGGGAGGGATGGACAAGCTCCGCCAGCAGCTCGCCGGCGACGGTGGGTCACTCGATCAGCGCCGTGACGAGCTGCGCGCGCACATCAACGAGCAGCGCCTCGAGGATCTCTTCGCCAGGCAGCGAGCCGACGAGATCGCGGCTCAGCTCAACCACGGTGCCGACTTCGCCACCCTGGCGACGCAGCTCTCCGACGACGTGGCGACGCGCAGCCGCGGCGGTGATCTCGGAGTGCTCGGCGCAGACCAGCTCCGCGCCGGCGACGCGGCCTTCTCCGTCGCGGTCACCGCCCTGTCCGCCGGTCACACCACCTCCGCGCCGGTTCGTGACGACGCCGGGTACGAGCTGATCCGGGTCGACACCGTCGCCGCCGCCGGAAGCAGCGTGCGCCACATCCTGGTGGCGGCCCCGCGCGTCTATCGTGTCGCCGACCGGCCCGCATGGTTCAGCCAGTCGATCCTCGACGCCGTCGCCCAGGACTGCGCGCACAAGGCGATCACCGTCTACATCGACGCGGGTCAGCAGCCGTGCGTCGCCGGTGCGTCGGCAACCGCGTCGCCGGCAACGGGTACCGCCTCCCCGACCCGGTGAGGGCGTTCCTGGGCGTCGCCGTCACCGAGCCCGCGCTTGCCGCGGCGGTCTCGCTGCTGGCGGAGCTGCGGCGGGAGGTCGCCGACGTTCGCTGGGTCCGCGACGAGGGGCTCCACCTGACCATTCATTTCTTCGGCGCGCTTCCCGCCGATCGCCTCGATGCCGCGGTGGCCGCGGTGGCCCCCGCGGCGGCGGCCACGTCGCCCTTCCGGGTGCGCCTCGCCGGGCCGGGCAGCTTTCCCGGCGGGCGTCGCGAGCGGGTGCTCTGGATCGGGGCGTCCGAGGGGACGGCGGAGATGGCGGCCCTGGCCGGGCGCTGCACCGCGGGCCTCGCCGCCACCGGCTTCGCCGTCGAGGAGCGACCGTTCCGCGCCCACTGCACCCTGGGGCGGCCCCGCGGCACGGCGCTGAGCGCCGCCGCACGCGGGGCCTGGGAGCAGGCTGCCGCCGCCTCACTGCCCGCGTTCACCGCCGACCGGCTGACCCTCTACGAGTCGGTCCCGGCCCAGGGCGGACCCCTCTACGTGCCTCGCGCCGAGGCGGGGTTCGGTCAGGCGGGCTCGGCGAGTGCCGGGTTCGGCGCCGGCACCGGGGCCTGAAGCGCGGCCACCGGCGCCGGTCGCGGCCGGCCAACCACCACCCCGGCGATCACCACCACGCCGCCCGCCAGTTGCAGCGGTCGCAGCGTCTCGCCCAGCGCCAGGAAGGCCACCACCGCCCCGAGGAAGGGCTGGAGGTAGCCGTAGACCGCCGCCCGGGTCGCGCCGAGGTGCTCGAGGCCGATGTAGAAGGCGAGGTTGCACCAGCCGACCGCCATCACCGTGCTGAAGGCGAAGAAGCCGAGCAGCTGCCAGCTCAGCCGTGGCGGGGCCGTCGCCGCCTGGGCGGCGGCCACCGGGAGCAGGGGCAGGGCGCCGAGGATGGTGACCCAGCCGCTCAGGACCAGGGGCTGGTAGCGGGGGAGGAGGTCGACCAGGCGGGTGACGTAGAACGCCCAGACCAGCGGCGCTCCCAGGGCGATGAGGTCGCCGCCGATCTGGCCGTGCGCCCCGCCGCCCGCTCCGACCACCAGGACCAGGCCGGCCGCGCCCACCAGCATGCCGCTCCAGGCGCGGGCTCCAATCCGCTCGGAGCTCAGCAGCGCGCCGTAGGCGGCCACCACCAGGGGGGTGGCGCCGAGGATCAGGGAGACGTCGACGGCGGTGGTGTAGCGCAGCGAGACGGTGAAGGCGGTCTGGTTGGCGGCGATTCCGAAGAGCCCCGCCAGCGCCATCGCCCCCAGGTCGCGAAGCGGCGGCCGCCCCGACTCGGAACGGTGTAAACGCACCACGCTGAGCAGAAGCGTCCCACCGAGAAGGAACCGCGCCGCCGTGTACACGAGCGGGTCGACCGCGTCGAGGGCGACCTTGACCACGATGACGTTGACGCTCCAGACGCAGATCGCCGAGAGGACGAGGAGGTCGGAGGAGGACGCGCGGCGCGGGTGGCGACTCACCCGGGCACCCTACCGGAGGGCGGATGAACGGCGCCGGCGAAATGCAGCCCGGCCGGCACCGCAAGGGGATGAGCGCCACGTGTTAGGGGGGACAGCGACCGCGCGCCCCATGAAGAGAGGACAGGGGGGTGGGGGAGACGTTGCAGCGGCCACCGGCGTGGATGTGGCCTCAGTCGCCCCCCGTGGCGGCGGCGAGCACCGCCCTCGCCCCGGCGGCCGGGCCGCCAGGATGGCCGAAGACCGCGGTTCCCGAGACCAGGACGGTGGCACCGGCCTCGACGCAGGCGCGCGCGTTGGCGGTGTCGACCCCGCCGTCGACCTCGACCTCGGTGGCCAGGCCCTGCCGCTCCACCTCCCGGCGAACCTGCTCCACCTTGTGGAGAGTGCGGGGGATCAGCTCCTGGCCGCCGAACCCGGGATCGATGGTCATCACCAGGGCCAGGTCGCAGGCCTCGAGGACGTCGTCCAGGTGATGGGCGGCTGTGCTGGGATTGATGGCGGCGCCGGCGCGGCAGTTCAGCTCGCGGATGGCGCCGAGGGTCCGATGCAGATGGGGGGAGACCTCGTAGTGGACGGTGATGCCGTCGGCGCCGGCTCGGGCGAAGGTCACGAGGTGGCGCTCGGGATCGACGATCATCAGGTGGAGCTCGAGGGGCAGCTCGGTCTCCCGGCGCAGGGAGCGCACGGTGTCGGTGCCGAAGGTGAAGTTGGGCACGAAGACGCCGTCCATCACGTCGACGTGAATCCGCTCGGCGCCGCCTCCCTCGAGCGCGCGCACGGCGTCTGCGAGGTGGCCGAAGTCGGCAGCCAGGACGCTGGGAGCGAGATGGATCGCCCCGGGGCACGGCGTCCAGGTGGAGCGCGGCATCCGGTGATGATGCCAGCGCCTCCCATCGTGGTGGCGGTTTGCCAGACTGCGCGGCGTGCGGTGGGTGACCTTCCGGCGGGCGGATCACGTCGAGGACCGGGTCGGTCTGGTGGTCGGCGATCGCGTTCACGCGCTGCCTCCGCGCACCGCGCTGATCGACCTGCTCGGTGACGACGGCGAGCGCCTGTCACGCGCCGGCGAGCGCGCCGAGCATGAACCCGACCTGGTTCTGGTGCTGAGCGAGGTGCGACTGCGGCCGCCGATCACCAGACCGCCGTCGGTCCGCGACTTCTACGCCTTCGAGCAGCACGTGCGGACGGCTCGTCAGAGCCGCGGGTTGGAGATGGACCCTGACTGGTATGAGCTGCCGGTCTTCTACTTCACCAATCCGCATGCGATCTCGGCGGACGGTGATGACGTTGCCGTCCCGCCGGGTTGCGGCGAGCTCGACTACGAGCTGGAGGTCGCCGCGATCGTGGGACGCGGGGGCACCGACCTGGATCCTGATGAGGCAGAGCGTGCCATCGCCGGGTACTGCGTGATGAACGACTGGAGCGCGCGCGACCTGCAGCGACGCGAGATGAAGCTCAACCTGGGTCCCGCCAAGGGCAAGGACTTCGCTACCGGGCTGGGACCGTGGTTGGCGACGCCGGACGAGCTCGAGCCGGTGCGTTCCGGCGAGGCCTTCGATCTGGCGATGACCGCGTCGGTCAACGGCCGCGAGTACTCACGTGCGTCGCTGGCGGACGTGTACTGGAGTTTCGGTGAGATGATCGCCTATGCCTCACGAGGCACCCGCGTCGAGCCCGGGGATGTGATCGGGTCGGGGACGTGCGGCACCGGCTGCATCCTCGAGCTGTCGCTGGTTCATGGCGGTGACGCGTACCCATGGCTGCAGCCCGGCGACCTGGTCGAGCTCTCGGTCGACCGCTTGGGAGCGCTGCGCAACCGGGTCGTGCCGGGGCCGCCGCTGCGCTCGCTGCGATGACCGCCGGCGCGGCCGCGGATCTGCTGATGCGCCTCGACGCGGTGGAGGCTCGCCTGGCATCGCTCGCGGTCGAGTCGGTTGGCGGGCTGACCGACGCCGACCCCGCAACCGGTGAGCGCTGGGATGCGGGACAGGTGTGGGCGCATCTGGCGGAGTTTCCCGGCTACTGGCTGGGGCAGGCCCGTCTGGTGGTGGAGAGATGGCGGGACGAGCCGGTTCCCTTCGGCCGGGTCAAGACCGATCCCGAGCGGCTGGCCGCCATCGAGAACGAGCGGATGGCGGCTCCTTCGCTCCTGTTGGATCGCGTGCATGCGCAGCTCGACGCGCTGCGGAGCTGGCTGCGCGAACTGCCCGGGGACGCCTGGGACGCGGTGGGGTTGCACGTCAGGCTCGGTGAGATGGGGCTGGCCCGCACCCTGGACGAGTTCGTGGTCGGCCACCTCGAGGAGCACGCCGCCCAGCTCGAAGGGATGGCGGGACGCGGCTGAGCGGCACTCCATCACGACTCCAGGCGTTCGCGGAGCTCGGCGCTCAGGCAGGCGGGACACGCGGGAGCGCCGCCACCGCGGATCGAGCACTCCGCGCTCAGATGACCGTCGTACAGCCGGGCGGGGCTCGGGCGGGTCTCGGTGTGGTGGGGGCGCACCCGGGCGGGATTGCCGGCCCCCTCGGGCATGAACGGCTGGCGGGCGGGGTCGGGGCGAGGACTCACGCCGCGATGCTGCGTGCCGCCGCCTCGTCGAGGAACCAGATCAGCTCGCCCTCGCGCGGCGCCACGCCGGCCGCGGGCACGCTGCCGTCCAGCACTCCCCGCAGCGCGTCCGCCTTGTTGGCGCCAGCCACCAGGAAGGCCACCGCCGCGGCGGCGTTGATCGTCGCGTACGTCAGGGTGATGCGGTCGTACGGCGCGTAGTCGGCACGACCCCGGGTGGCCCAGGTGTCCTGGACCCGGAGCGCGGGCTGTCCGGGAAAGAGCGAGGCGGTGTGTCCGTTCTCGCCCAGACCGAGCAGGATGCAGTCGAGCCGCGGCGCCCCGCACGGGCCTCGCGGCAGGGTGCGGACCAGCAGCTCTGCGTAGCGGGCGGCGGCGGCGGCGGGATCGGGCGCCTCGCCCTCCATCCGGTAGATGTGGTCGCGATCGACGGGAACCTGGCGGAGCAGGGTCTCGTCGATCAGGCGGTAATTGCTGGCGGGATCATCGGGCGGGCAGGCCCGCTCATCGGCGAAGTAGATGCGCCAGCGCTGCCAGTCGGCGCGAGTGCGCCATGGCTCTCCAGCCAGCAGCTGATACAGGGGGCGCGGGGTGCTCCCGCCGGAGACGGCGAGGGTGAAGCGGCCGTGATCGCCGATGGCGGCAGCGGCCCGGTCCATCAACCACGCCGCCACCGTTTCCGCCAGGTTGGCCGCGATCCGCACCTGGCCGGGAAGCGACTCAGGCATTGTCGGCCAGCGCTGCAGCCCGCAGCGCGGCGAGGTGGATGGGATCGACATCGGTCTCCTGCAGGATGCTGCCGACCAGTTCGGCGGTGCTTGGATCTGTCGCGGGAAGGCTGCGGACCAGGCGGGGACCGCGTTCGACCTCCAGGGAACAGGTGATGACCCCCTGCTCGCGGGCCAGCCTCACCCGCGCCGCGCCTCCTCCCGCGTGTCCTTCCAGCTCGACGGCGGCGAGCCGCGGCGCCGCGTCCGAGCCGCTGATGGTGGCCATCTCCACTTTTGGCGAGAACGACTCCCCGGCGGTCGGGGGGACCCGGGATGCGATCCAGCCGGCGATCAGCCACCCGTCGCTGCAGGGACGGTCCCCGGCGGTGGTCACGGCGAGACTTTGCAGTCCCCGCAGGTAGCGCGGCATGTCCGGTCCGTCGAAGGCCTGCGCCAGCAACTCGCGCCAGCGCCGCCCGCGGACCCAGGCGAGGTCGGCCAGCCGCAGCCGTGGCTGAACGGATGCGTGGGTGGCAAGCAGCATCAGCGTTCTCGCGCTGTCGGCGTAGCCGTTGCTGTCGAGGATGACCCGCTCGCAGGCGCCGGCGACGTCGTCGCTCAGCGCCTGGTCGAGCGGCGGCGCTCCCACCACCCAGAGGTAGACGGGGACGTCGGGCAGCAGCAGCGGCGCGACCACGCTGAGCAGGTGGCGGGCCGGTTCGCCGGCGACGCGCAGCTGAACCTGTTCGGCGCAGACCTGGCCGCCGCCGCGGACCGAGCATTGGAGGGAGAGGTCGGCGGTGATCGACGCCTCCGCCGCCGCGGGGTCGGCGAGGATGATGATGATCCGCGCCGGACTGGTCTCGGCGATGCGCGACGCCACCACCTCGGCGGTCTCCGTGCCCGCCTCGTCGGTACAGGCAGCGACCAGGGTCAGACAGCTGAGGCGCACCGGGGTGCTGCCCTCCTCGCCCGCCCTGAGCGTCTCCGCATGCAGCGCGATGAGCTCGTGGGCGACCGCGTTCAGCCCGCTGGCGTGGGCGGTACGGATCAGGGTCGGCGACTGGCTCACCGGCGGAGGACTACAGGCGGCGCCAGGCGCGGCCGTCGCCGGCGATGAAGTCGTGCGCCTCGCGCGGTCCCCAGGTTCCCGCTTCGTAGTTGGGGAACTGAGCCGGATCGGGAGGGTGGGTGCGCCAGGCGTCGAGGATGGCGGTGCAGACCCGCCAGGCCTCCTCCACCTCGTCTTCGCGGGCGAACAGGGTGGCGTCGCCGAGCATGCAGTCGAGCAGCAACCGCTCGTACGCGTCCGGCGAGGCGCCGAGGAAGGAGCTGCCGTAGAGGAAGTCCATCGAGACGCTGCGGATGCGCATCGTCTGGCCGGGCACCTTGGCGGCGAAGCGGAGGGTGATGCCCTCGTCGGGCTGGATGCGGAGGATCAGCCAGTTGGGTTCGATCGTCCCGCCGACCACGGACGAGCGCGGGCTGTCGAACGGGCTGTGGGGGACGCGCCGGAACTGGACGGCGATCTCGGTGGCGCGCCGCGGGAGCCGTTTGCCGGTGCGCAGGTAGAAGGGCGTCGTCGCCCATCGCCAGTTGTCGACATCGAGCTTGAGGGCGACGAAGGTCTCGCGCAGCGACTGCTCGGGAACACCCTCCTCCTCGCGGTATCCGGGGACGCGCTCGCCGTCGATCCAGCCGGGGCCGTACTCGCCTCGGACGGTGCGCGCGAGCGCGTCCTCCGGGGCAATGGGACGGATGGCGCGCAGCAGCTTGACCTTCTCGTCGCGCACCGTCTCGGCGGCGAAGTCGGCCGGCGCCTCCATACCGACGAGCGCGACCAGCTGCATGATGTGGTTCTGCACGATGTCGCGCAGCGCCCCCGACTCCTCGTAGTAGTTGCCGCGCCCTTCGACACCGAGCGACTCCGCCACCGTGATCTGGACGTGATCGATGTACTGGCGGTTCCAGATCGGCTCGAAGATGCCGTTGGCGAAGCGGAACACCATCAGGTTCTGGACTGTCTCCTTGCCCAGGTAGTGGTCGATGCGGTAGATCTGGTCCTCGTTGAAGCTGCGGTGGAGCTCCTCGGTGAGGGTGCGAGCGGTGGCGAGGTCGCGGCCGAACGGCTTCTCGACCACCAGGTGGACATAGGCGCCGGGGCTGTCCGCGGCACGGTTGAGGCCCTCCTCGCCGAGCCGGGTGGCGACCCGGCCGATGCCGCTCGGGGGGATGCTGAGATAGAAGAGTCGGTTGCCGCCGGTGCCGCGGTCGCGATCGCACTCGGCCAGCACCTGTTTCAGCGCCTCGAAACCGCCCTCGGCTTGGAAGTCGACGACGGCGTAGCGCAGGCCCTGGGCGAAGCCGCTCCAGACATCGTCGCGGAGCTCGACGCGGCCGTACTTCTCCACCCCCTCCCGCATCGCGGCGCGGAACGCGTCGTCCGACATCTCGGTGCGGCCGGCGCCGACCACACTGGTGCTCGAGGGGAGCAGGCCGTCGGAGGCCAGGGCGTAGAGAGCGGGGACGAGCTTGCGCTGAGTGAGGTCGCCGCTGGCGCCGAAGATCACGACCGCACAGGGCAGCGGGGTGCGCTGCTGCCGAACCCCCTCGCGAAGCGGGTTGACCTCCTGCTCTGGTGGCGCCTGCGTCTGCACCGGTGCCGACGCTCCGTCGGGAGCCACCCTACGGGGCCTCTGCCTTCACCGCGTGGCCGCCGAACTCGTTGCGCAGCGCCGCGATCACCTTGTTGGCGAAGCTGTCATCGCGGCGCGAGTCGAACCTGGTGAAGAGACTCAGGGCGATGGTCGGGGCGGGGATGCGCAGGTCGATCGCCTCCTGCACCGTCCAGCGGCCCTCGCCGGAGTCGTCGACCCAGCCGCGCAGCCTGTCCAATCCCGGATCGCGCTGAAAGGCCGCCTCGGCGAGCTCCAGCAGCCAGGAGCGCACCACGCTTCCCTGGTTCCAGAGGTGGGCGATGCCGTGCAGGTCGAGCTCGAACTCCGACTTGGCGTGCAGGATGTCGAAGCCTTCCGCATACGCCTGGAGCATGGCGTACTCGATCCCGTTATGGACCATCTTGACGAAATGTCCCGCGCCGGTGGGACCGACATGGAGGAAGCCGTCGGGAGGCGCCAGGGTGTCGAACACCGGCCGCAGGTGGTCGATGGCGGTCTGGTCGCCGCCGGCCATGATGCAATAGCCGACCTCCAGGCCCCAGATGCCTCCGCTGGTGCCGGCGTCGACCAGGTGCACGCCCCTGGCCCGGCAGCGTTCGGCGTCGGCCATGGTGTCGCGGTAGTTGCTGTTGCCGCCGTCGACGATGATGTCACCGCCGCCGAGCAGCTCCAGCAGCCGGCTGATGGTGTCCTCGGTGACCTTGCCGGCGGGGACCATCAGCCACACGGCGCGGGGCCGGTCGAGCCTCCCGACCAGCTCGTCGAGGGAGGAGACGGCAACCGCGCCGAACTGCTCGACCGCGTTCCGGGCCTGCGGGTCAGGGTCGAAGGCGACCACCGCGGTGTCGCTGTCGCGGCGCAACCGGTGGACCATGTTGCCGCCCATCCGGCCCAGCCCGACGAATCCCAGCTGCATCAGCGTACCGCCCCCGCTGCGGTGGTCAGCGCCGCGGTGAGGCGCTGCAGGCCCGAGCGGAGGTCACCGGCGATGTGGATGCGGATGGCGCGGCGCCCGTGCTGGTGGAGCGATTCGAGGTCGCCCTGGGCCTGCGCCCTTTTCAGTACCGAGAAGGTGTACCGCTTGCCGGGGACCTCCACGTCGGTGGTGTCGTCGGTGGTGATCTGGATGAAGACCCCCTTGTCCGGGCCTCCCTTGTGGAGCTGGCCGGTGCTGTGCAGGAAGCGCGGTCCGAATCCCAGCGTGGTCGCCACCCGGCGGCCGTCGCGGATGGCGACTCGCAGCTGCTGCAGGGCCGCCTCATTCTCCTCGCTCGGGGTGACGTAGGCCATCAGCGCGACGTAGTCGCCACGCTGCGCGCTCTCAACGAAGCGGCGAAGGGCGGCGCCGGCGTCACGCTCCTTCTCGCCACCGAAGACGGCGATGTCGCCGTCGCTGACCGCCGGCTCGCCGGCATCGGGCAGCGCGCCGCTGCTTGCGAAGGCGTCGAGCAGCCGCTTGGTGTTGTCCTTCGACTCCTGCACGTTGGGCTCGTCGAAGGGGTCGATGTGCAGGGACGCGCCAGCCACCGCGGTGGCGAACTCCCAGCGGAAGAATTCGCCACCCAGGTCGTAGAGGTCGGCGAGGTCGAGGGTGACCATCGGCTGGCCCGCGGTCCGCAGCGCGCCCACCCCGCGGTCGAACGACGGGTCATCGCCCAGGCGCAGGGCGACGAAGAGGCGGTCGTCGCCGTAGACGTCGGGGCGGCCGACCGGCTCGCCGCCGATGGGGATGATCCCCTTGCCCTCCTTGCCGGTGCTCTCGGCGATGAGCTGTTCCGCCCAGAGGCTGAACGCGGCGATGCGGGGCGGCGCCAGGATGGTGACCTTGTCGCGGCCCACACCGCTCAGCAGCCCCATGGTGGTGCCCAGCTCGAGGCCGGGATTGAGCTGGGCCGGAGCCTCGGCGCCGCACTGGGCCGCCATGGTGGCGGCTCGGTCGAGCAGCGCCTCGATGTCGATGCCGGCAACCGCTGCGGGTACCAGCCCGAAGAACGACAGTGCGGAATAGCGGCCGCCGATATCGGGAGGATTCTCGAAGAGGTGTCGGAACCCGCGCTCTCCGGCGGTCTTCCCCAGTGACGTCCCGGGATCGGTGATCGCTGCGAAGGCTCGTCCGGTGTCGGGGATGCCGGCGGCGCGGACCACCCGCCAGAAGTGCTCCAGGTGGGAGAGCGTCTCCACCGTGCCGCCCGATTTGCTGGCGACGATGAAGAGGACGCGGTGCGGGTCGATGCCCCGGGTGACGGCCACGATGGCGGCGGGATCGGTGGTGTCGAGGACGTGGAGGGTCGGGTAGCCGGCGGCGCTGCCGAAGGAGGTGCGCAGCACCTCGGGACACAGGCTGCTGCCGCCCATGCCGAGCAGTACCGCGTCGCGGACGCCCTCGTCTCGCAGCGCCGCGGCAAAGCCGAGCAGCTCGGGCACACGGCCCTTCATGGTGTCGATCACCTCGAGCCAGCCGAGACGGTTCTCGATGATCGCCTTGTGGGCGGCATCGCCTGGCTTCCAGAGATCGGCGTCCCGCTGCCAGATTCGCGTCGCCACCTCGCCGGCGGTACCCTCCCTGAGCTCCGACTCGACCACCGACGCCTGGGCGCCCAGCTCCAGACGGGTGCGCCCCGACAGCCCGCCGCGCAGCTTCTCGACCTCGCGCGCGATCGCGGCGATCAGCTGGTCGTACGAGTCGGCGAACGACTTGACTCCGGCGTCGAGGAGATCCTGAGTCACCTCGTCCATGTCGATGCCGACCGCCGCCAGGCGCTCGAAGGTTCGGTGAGCTCCGGGATAGTCGCTGGACGCGGTGTCGCCGTCGACGATGCCGTGGTCGCGGAAGGCCTCGATGGTCGCCGGTGGCATGGTGTCGATGGTGTCGGGGCCGACCAGCGCCTCGGCGTAGACGACGGCCCGGTACTTGGGGTTCTTGGCGCTGGTGCTGGCCCAGAGGGTGCGCTGCGGCCTGGCTCCCACCTCGCGAAGCTGCTCGAATCGATCGCCTTTGAAAACCTGCTCGAAGCTCTCGTAGGCAAGCCGCGCGTTGGCGATCGCGGCGGTACCCAGCAGTGACCTGAGCTCCTGGTTGTCGGGGTCCTTCTCGAGCTTCTCCTCGAGCAGCTTGTCCACGGCGGTGTCGACCCGGCTGACGAAGAAGGAGGCGACGGAGGCGATGTCGACAGACTGCCCGCGTTCGCGACGCTCCTCGAGTCCGCCGATGTACGCCTCGGCCACCGCCTGGTAGGCGGAGAGGGCGAAGATCAGCGTCACGTTGATGTTGACGCCGGCGGCGACCAGACGGCGGATGGCCGGGATGCCCTCGGGAGTCGCCGGCACCTTGACCATCAGGTTGGGGCGCTCGACCTTGCTCCACAGGAACTTGGCCATGTCGATGGTGGCAGCGGTGTCGTGGGCGAGCGCCGGCGCGACTTCGATGCTGACGAAGCCGTCGGCTCCTCGGGTGCGGTCGTAGACGGGTCGCATGATGTCGGCGGCCTGCTGGATGTCGGTCACCGAGAGCTCGACAAAGAGGTCGTCGGGAGAGGCGATGCCGGCCTGGAGCAGGGCGGCAAGCTGCGCGTCGTAGTCGGTGCCCTCGGCGATCGCCTTCTGGAAGATGGTGGGATTGCTGGTGAGCCCGGTGACGTGCTCCGCGGCGACCAGGCGCCGGAGCTCGCCGCTGGTGATGAGCTCGCGGCTGATGTAGTCGAGCCAGATGCTCTGCCCGTGCTCCACCAGCTTCTGCAGCGGGTTCTTGTCGGCCATCGATTGCGTTCCTCCCTCAACGGCGGCCGTCGGCGGCCAGGCTGCGCGCCGCCGCGACGATGTGACGTGCGGAGATCCCAGCCGCGTCGAGCAGCTCGGCCGGTCTTCCCGATCCGGGAAGACCGCGCACCGCCAGGTGCCGGATCCGCGGCGGTCGCTCCTCCTCGGAGAGCGCCTCCATCACCGCCGCTCCCAGGCCTCCCTGGGGATAGTGGTCCTCGACCACCACCAGCCGCCCTCCGGTCACTCGCGATGCTTCGCGCAGGGTCGCGACGTCGACCGGCTTGACCGAGTACAGGTCGATGACGCGGACGTGGGCGCCAGCGGCGTCGAGCTCGGCCGCCGCCTCGAGGCATTGGTGGAGGGTGACCCCGGCCCCGATCAGGGCCACCTGGTCGTCGTCATGCTGGCGCAGGACCTTCGATCCGCCGACCGCGAACGTCTCGTCCTCGGTGTAGATGACCGGATAGGCGCCGCGGGTGGTGCGCATGTAGACGATTCCGTCGGTCGTGGCCATCTCCGCCACCAGCCGCACCGCCGACACGGCGTCGCATGGATAGAGCACCGTCGAACCGTGCACCGCGCGCAGCGCGGCGAGATCCTCGAGCGCCATCTGCGACGGGCCGTCCTCGCCGATCTCGACCCCGGCATGCGAGCCCGACAGGCGGATGTTGGCCTGGGAGATCGCGGCCATGCGGATGAAGTCGTAGGCGCGGCTGAGAAAGGCGGCGAAGGTCGAGGCGAAGGGGACGTAGCCGCGCACGCTCATGCCCACCGCGGCCGAGATCAACTGCTGCTCGGCGATGAACATCTCGAAGAAGCGGTCGGGATAGGCCTGCTTGAACTCGTCGGCATGGGTCGAGTTGCTCACCTCACCGTCCATGGCGACGACGTCGGGGCGCGCTCCGAGCGAGACCAGCGCATCTCCGTAGGCCTTGCGAGTCGCCACCTTGTCGCCCAGCTGGTAGCGCGGCAGCTCGATGCGGGCGCCGGCACCGTGTGGGGTTGCCGGCTCGCGGTGCTCCGGCACCGCCACCTCGACCCGGAGGTCGCGAACGCCGCCGAGCTCGGCGATGGCGCGCTCCGCCATGTCCTTGGGCAGCGCCTTGCCGTGCCAGCCGTCCTTGTTCTCGATCTCCGGGAAGCCCTTGCCCTTGACGGTGCGGGCGATCACCACGGTGGGACGGTCGCCGCCGTCGCGGGCATCGCCGAGGGCACGGTCGATCTCACGCAGGTCGTGGCCGTCGATCACCAGCGGACGGCAGCCGAACGCTTCGACTCGCTGCCGGTAGCGGTCGAGGTCCCAGCCGAACTCCGTCTCGCCGCGTTGACCCAGGCGGTTGACGTCGATGATGGCGCAGAGATTTCCGAGCTGGTAGTGCGCGGCCTTGTCGAGCGCCTCCCACATCGAGCCCTCGGCCATCTCGCTGTCGCCGCACAGGGCCCAGACGTGGTAGGGGAGCTTGTCCATCGCCTTGCCGGCGAGAGCGATGCCGACGGCAATGGGCAGCCCCTGTCCGAGCGAGCCGGTGGCGACGTCGACCCAGGGGAGCACCGGGGTCGGGTGCCCCTGCAGACGTGACCCGAAGCGGCGATAGGTGGTGATCAGCTCGCGGTCGTCGATCACTCCCACCGCCTTGAACATCGCGTAGAGCAGCGGTGACGCGTGGCCCTTGGAGAAGACCAGGTGGTCGTTGTTGGGCTCACGCGGGTTGGCCCAGTCGTAGCGGAGGTGGTGCGCCAGCAGCATCGCCATCAGGTCGGCGGCCGACATCCCCGAGGTGGGATGGCCGGATCCGACCTCGGTGCTGCAGCGGACGCCGTCGACACGCAGCTGCTGCGCCAGTTCGTGCACGACGTCGAGGTCGACGCCGGCCTCGCCGGTGGTGCGCCGGGTGACTGCCATTCTCACCTCCCTCGATCACGGTGCACGGGAACGCCCGCCGGTCTCCATCATGGCCCCTGGGATCGGATGACTGCAGGGGCCCAACTCCGGCGCGGAGTCGCGTGCGCCGACGCTCAACCCGGGCCGAGCAGGGCGGTGACGGCGGCGCGGGCGGCGGCGGCGCGCGCCGGCGCGGCGGCGAGCTCGTCCTGCCGCCGCCGGCGCCGTTCGTCCGGCCCGCCGGGGTCGATCGCCCGCCGCCACCACGGTACCGCGGCCTCCCCGAGACCCACGCGCCGCGCCAGCCGGGTCACCGCGACGGCGTCGGCGACGCCGCCGCAGACCAGCACCTGCCCGACCACCGCTGCCGCGGCCTGGCGCCAGGCATCCGCCTCGCGGTCGACAGCGGCGATGCCGGCGCGGCCCAGGGAGATGAGCACCTGCTCGCTGCGACCAACGTCGCGCACGGTGGCGATCCGGCCCACCGCGGTGTTGGGGCCGCCGCTCGCACGGGCGGCCAGCTCGGCGTCGCCGTCGAGGATGACCGCCGCCTCGCCGGCCATCGGAGTGGCGATCGCGGTCCCCGCGACGGCGACGCGGCGGGCCCGCGGCATCCAGAACCCGGCCGCCTGCCGCGCCGCGGCGATCCCGCTCCCGCTGACCACCAGGGCGATCGTTCCCGCGGGAGCGGCACAGGTCCACGCGGCGCGCGCGCGACCGGCGGGCACGCTGCGCAGCTGCAACCGCCGGCGGCGGAGCTCGCCCCGGACGGGGACGGCGTCCGCCGACAGCGCGCAGGCGACGATCCCGACCAGCCAGGGCTGCTGTGCCATTGCGGAGGCTCCTCGGTGCTTCGATATGGGCGTGAGGAGTCTGCCCGGAGACCGGCGGCGGGCGTGGGTGACCCCCGCCGGACGGGGTGTACACTCGGGTTCCCGAGACGGTTTTGCGCGCCGCGCGCCCATAGCTCAGCCCGGATAGAGCAGCGGACTACGGATCCGCGTGCGGGGGTTCAAATCCTCCTGGGCGCGCCACCCTGTTTCGAGTTCGATTCGCAGCGTGGAGCTAGCCGATGGGTTTGTACCAGGACCAACTCCTGCCGCGATTCCAGGACAAGGTGATGAGTCGAAAGGCGACGCGCGAGCCCCGAGCCCGCGTCTGTGCCGGCCTGCATGGCGAGATCGTGGAAGTCGGCTTCGGCACCGGGCTCAACGCTCCGCACTATCCGGCCGAGGTCGTCAAGGTGTTGGCGGTCGAGCCGTCGGCGGTGTGCATGCGGCTCGCGGAGCCACGGATCGCCCGCACCTCGGCCCGGGTCGAGTTGGCGGGTCTCAGCGGCGAGCATCTGGACCTGCCCTCCGATGAGTTCGACGGTGTGTTGTCGACGTGGACGCTGTGCACCATCCCCGACGTCGGTGTCGCCCTCACCGAGCTGCGACGGGTGTTGCAACGCGGCGGGTCATTCCACTTCATCGAGCACGGGCACGCGCCGGATCCCAAGGTGGCGCGCTGGCAGGGACGGCTCGAACCGCTCAACAAGCGGCTCGCCGGGGGGTGCCACCTCACTCGCGACATCCCCCGGCTGATCGAGGACGCGGGGTTCGCCATCGAGCACCTCAACAAGTATTACTTCAAGGGCGAGCCCAAGGTGTTCGGCCACACATTCGAAGGCCGCGCCGTCAAGGTTTGACGAGGGAGCCGCAAGCCGCAGCGGGAGGCGGCCTCAGGCTTTGACGGTGGTGCTGGCCGTGCCGGAAGAGCCGTCGTCGTCGCTGATGACCACCGTCACCGTGTAGGTGTGTCCCTGGGCGTACTGGTGGTTGAGGGTGAAGGTCCGTCCCGTGAGGGCGAGTGGCTGCGGCCCGGCTCCGTCGCCGTAATCGACCGTCGCCGTCCAGGTGTCCGATGCGGGATCGCTGAACGAGCCCGGCTGTGAGTAGGTCTTCGTCCCCGAGCCGGCGAGGGTTGCCGTGGGAATCGCCTGGACCACCGGCGCGACGTCCACAACCCGCAACGACGTGCTGCCTCGTCCTGAAGCACTGCCGTCGTCGGTGACGGTGACCGTCACCGCGAACGTTCCCTCGTTGGCGTAGGTGTGGCCCAGCGTGAACGATCGCCCCGCGAGCGCCAGCGGGTGGGTTCCGCTGCCATCGCCGTAGTCCACGGTCGCCGTCCACGAGCTGCTGTCGGGATCGCTGAACGAACCGCCGCCAGAGAAGCTCGTCCCCTCGGACACCTGGGCAGCCGCGTTGACGGTGACCGTCGGCGGCGTGTCGACCCTCGCGGTGGGAGTGGGTGATGGCGAGGCCGGTCCGGTGCTGGTTGGTTGGGCGGCAGCTGATGCTGCCGGCGTCGCCGTCGCGGTCGGGTTCGGCTGCAGCCGAACCGCCGACGGCACCGGCGAGCCCGCGGACGCAGCCGGGGTGGATGCGGGCTGAGGGTTGGGCGACGGCGTGGCCGTCGCGCCGGGTATCAAGGATGCGGAGCGACCCGGGGGAACCGGCTTGGTGTGGGCCGCCGCAGTTGCCGGTGCGCTCGCGGCCGCCGAGTGGTGCGGTCCCAGCACGCCGCCGACCACCAGTCCGGCGGTCGTCGCGGTCACCGCCACGCCGGAGGCGATCTGGCTGCCGATCTGGCCGAAGCCACCGCCGAGGCGCCCGAGCAGCGGGAATTGACCGAGCCAGGCTCCGAAGCCGGCAGCCCGCCAGATCCGGCCAACCGAGATGTTGAGGAAAGCGCGGACCACTGCGGGATCGAAGTGCGTGCCGGAGCACCGAACCAGCTCCCCGCGCGCCGCGGTCGCCCCCATCGGCCGGCGGTACGGCCGGGGAGCGGTCATCGTCTCGTAGGAGTCGGCGACCGCGACGATGCGGCCTCCGAGTGAGATCTCCTCACCTCGGAGGCCGCGAGGGTAGCCGCTGCCGTCGAATCGTTCGTGGTGGTGTTCCACCGCGAACGCCCACTCGCCCAGCCAGGGGAAGATCGGTGCGACCAGCTTCGCGCCCTGCTCCGGGTGTGCATGCAGGGTCGCCCACTCTTCGTCGTCCGGCGCTGCCGCCTTGGTGAGGATGTCGGCGGGCACGTCGAGCTTGCCGATGTCGTGCAGTAGGGACGCCCACCGCAGCCGCGCCCGGTCGAGCTCGGGCAGCTGCATCTCCTCGCTGATGAGGTCGGTGAACACCCGCGTCCGTTCCGAGTGCCCGCGGGTCTGGCGGTCATGGAGCTGCAACGCGGTGACAAGCTCGAGCACTGTTCGCGCCCCGAAGGCATCGTCTTCGAGGCCGTCCTCATGGGCGCGAAGCAGCTTCTGGCGGAGCTCCTCGGGCCGGCCGACCCGGCGGGCCACGGCGAAGCGCGCCGGCGCGCGGTCGGGGAAGAGCAGGCTGAGGTTGAGCAGCGTCGCCAGAGGAATCAGCCGCCGGGCCAGGCGCCCGACCCCTATCAGCGCCACCAGCGATCCGGCCACCACCACCGTCCACCACAGCCCGATCCGGAGCGCGCCTTCGGGGCGGGGAAGGACCTTGATCAGCAGCATCGACGCTGCCAGCGAGGCGGCGACGGGAAGCACGAAGATCGCCGCGCGCAGGAGCCCGCTGAGCAGCGGACGACGCCGCCAGAGTTGCCCGGGACGCGGCTCCTCCACCCTCTGCTCGGGGTTCAAGCTGCTGACTGCCTCCTCGATGGCGCGGCACGAGATCTCGCCCGCGCGCGTTCACGGTGATCATGGATGCCAGTAACCCCACCGCCTGAACCGCCGGCGTGACAAGCCCGTAAACGCCCTCCCGGCTCCCGGTTCGGCTTCTGCCCCGGATCGGTCACGAGGCCTTGACGCGCTCGTCGGGGCGGCCGGTGGGCGGCGACGATTCCCCGCGACGCGAAGGTTCGCGCGTGAGGGACCGCCGGGAACGCCATGGCAGTGGCCCGGTCCGGCCACCCTGACGTTCGCCTACCCAAGAGGATGGATGAGTTGAGGTGAAGGCAGACGGGGGTGGTGCCCTCGCCCGACGCGCACAGCGCCGGCGCGAGTCCGGCGTCTCCATGGTCGAGTTCGCGATCGTGGCACCGCTCGGACTCCTCCTCATGTTCGGCATCGTGATCTTCGGCCTGCTGGAGATGAACCAGGTGGCGCTGAGCAACCTCACGAGGGACTCGGTGCGTGCCGGCGGTGTCTGCGGCAGCGCGTTGCGAGCTTCGAACTCCAAGCTTCCCGATGGGAATGCCTGCTCCTACGCAAACCTCAAAACCTTCGTCACCAACCGCCTCAACGGGCTGCCGAGCGGCTCGGTGGTGAAGCCGCCCGCCGCCGGCTTCAGCAGCACCAACTGCGACACCACCGACACCAACGCGATCTACTGCGTCTGGGACGCATCGCACAATGCCGTCTCGATCAGCAGCTCCAACCCGCTCGACGCCTGCATCAAGGGCGACGAGCTGGAGATCGTCACTGAATTCAGCCAGAGCCTGTACACCCCGTTCGTCGGCAAGGCCTTCGGCGGCAGTGGCTCGAGCAAGACGCTGAGCGCCGACGCCTACGCAGCGTGCGAGCAGGCACTGTCATGAGCTTTCGCCGCTCGCGATCGAGGAGACGGCGGGGTCAGGCGATGGTTGAGCTGGCCATCGTCGCCCCGATCCTGGTGCTGCTGGTGACCGGTGGCGCCCAGGTAGCGGTGGTCGTCTATTCCCAGGTATCCGTTGGCACCGCGTCGAGGGAAGGCGCCCGCACCGCTGTCGACAACCCCAAGGACACGCAGCTGTTCCCGGCAGCAGTCACCAAGGACTGCACCAGCTCCAGCGACACGCGCAAGGCCTGCGCCGCCGCCTTCAACTCGACGACCCAGACCTTCGGCCTTGTCAACCCCGCGAATTTCACCGTCCACCTGTCGTCGCAGAAGTACCCCTCGGGGACCTCCACCCCTTCCTGCAACGGGAGCGCAGGCACGGCCGACGATGGGCTCGTCCAGGTGCAGGTCACGTATCAGGCGCCCATCTTCGTCCCATTTGTCAACCGGTTCTTCGCTGATTCCGGTCAGTCGTATCGCACGGTAAAGAGCACCGTGACGATGCGGGTCAGCCCATGCTCGGCCAATGGTGGTAACTAGAATGCACAGGCCTCGTCGCTCCGGCGGGCAGTCCGGCCAGATGCTCGTCGTCACGGCGCTCCTGGCTCTGGTCCTCATCGGCGCCACCGCTCTGGCGGTCGATCTCTCGGCCAACACCCAGAGCCGGCGCAGTCTCCAGAACATCACCGACTCGGCCGCGCTGGCGGCGGCTCGGAACCTTCCGAGCAACCAGAATCAAGCGATGAAGGACGCGCTCGACGACCTGGACCGCAATTCTCCATGGTCCAGCGACCCAACCTGGCTGGCCAACGCCCAGGCTGCGATCACCTGCGCCGGCGGCACCTGCACGGTCAGCTACCCGGGGCCGGGAAGCTACAGCAACTACACCGTATCGGCCAGCACCCCACCGGCCAGCCCGAAGAACTCCGCCTACAACAGCAGCAGCTACATCCAGGTGGACCTGACGCAGAGCACGACCAACGGCTTCGCCGGGGCGGTCGGGTTCAGCTCGTCCACCGAGGTGGGCCACTCGGTGGGCTACAGCGCCGGTCCGTCGACGTTCTACGACTATGCCTTCTTCTCCAAGGTGCACGCCGGTTCGGGTAACCAGCAGGAGCAGATCTACGGGGACGCGTACCTCGGTAATGGGTACTCGCCGCAGAGCTCAGGCAAGGCGGGCTTCTGCGCCTTCCAGCTGACCGGCAAAGAGACCGCCGCGACAGATACCGATAACGACCTGAACGATCCGATGCCTGACAGCGGCGGCGACGTCGATGATCAGGGCCACCTGACCTTCGCCGGGCCGCCGAGTGTCGGGCCAAACCCCAGCTATGATGTGGGACCGCCCTGTGCGGGCAGCGGCGGGCTGAGCGCGCAGTCCGGCCCGCCGAGCGCGAGCAACTGTCCGCCGGCTTCAGCTCCGCAGTCATACACAAGCGGCGGCACCACCTACTCGGTCTGCGTTCAGGCGGCGCCTCCCCTTCCGAATATCATCGCGCCCACCGTCACCACGGCGAGCGGCACTCCTGCCCTCTGCGGCGCCACCATCTCCAACGGATACGCTAAGGGCGTATACGCGGTGGGCGCCAATTGCACGGTGACGCTCGACTTCTCGTCCGGCAACATCGACTGCGTCTCCCTCGTGCTGGGCGCGGGGGCATCGGTCAGCATCACCAACAAGAAGGGACAGAACTACATCAGCGCTTTTGGCTTTGACCCCACGACCTCCGCCAAGGCTGTTGCCGCCATCAACGCTTTGCCAGCGGTTGCCCCGGTCGCTGCGTGTCTCGGTGCGAGTGGGACGGAGCCGGGGCCGAACAAGAGCGTCATCTGGTCACCCAACACCTCGGCCAGCCCCATGCCGACGGCGTTGAGCAATGCCGCGACAGGCTGCTGCAGTGACACCCTCTTCCTCGGCACCGTCTATCTGCCCGGCCAGCAGGTGAGCTTCGCCACCAACCAGGCGATGGAAGACGTCGGCATGGTGTACGTGGGGGACTGGGACGTCCAGAGCGGAAACCATCCCAACCCCATGGTGCAGTTCGATGGGGCGGTGGCGGCACCCCTGCAGACCATCCTTCGGTTGGTCGAGTAGGCAGGGAGCGGTCGGCACCAACCGGCCGCCACTTCGCCCGGCGTCGCGTACGCTGCTCACCATGGACGAACCCGCCGCAGCCCCAGCCTTCCGGCTGGCGGCGTTGCGCCCGCCGGTGGCGCTGGCGCTGAGCGGCGGCGGCGCGCGGGGCGCCGCCCAGGCGGGCGTGGCCATCGAGCTGATCGCGGCCGGGCTGCGGCCGGACCTGATCATCGGCACCTCGATCGGTGCCTGGAACGGCGCCTGGCTGGCCGCCCACCCGGACGACGTGGAGTCGCTGGCGACCTGGTGGCTGGACGCCGAGGTGCGGCGCATCTTCCGCGGCATGTGGCTCGGCTATGCCGGCGCCCTCGCCTGGCGTCGCAGCGCCGCGCTGTCGGCGGGGCGGGTCGATCACCTGCTGGGGCGCGGTCTCGGCGACATGACCTTCGAGGAGCTGCCGGTCCGGCTGGTGATCGGCGCCGCCGACCTGCTCACCGCCGACCTCGTCTACTTCGACAGCGGCCCGGTCGCTCCCGCGGTGCGCGCCTCCTCGGCGATCCCCACGGTGCTGCCTCCGGTGGCGCTGGGAGACCGCCTGCTCGTCGACGGCGGCATCCTCGACAACTTCGGCGTGCACGAGGCGGTCCGCCGCGGCGCTCGCAGCATCATCCTCGTCGACGTCAGCACCTACGATCTGGTCCAGCCACCGGTCGGTCTGGGCGAGATCTTCGACCGTTCCACGGTGATCGCGCAGGTGCACCAGCGGCGCCGATCGGCGGCGGCGGCGGCAGGCGCCGGCGTGCCCATGCACCTCATCGAGGCGAGCAACGGGGAGTCGCCGCTCGACTTCCAGCATGCGGCGGCTGCGCTGGAGCACGGCCGTGCCGTGGCCCGTGCCTGGCTGGCCGGCGAGGCTCTACCACCGCTCCGTCCGGCGCCGCCGGCCGAGGAGCGGGTCCGGCTTCTGCAGCGGTGGCGGGTCCTCGAGGAGCAGCTGGTCGCCCGGATGTCCGCCATGCCCCTCTGGCGGCGAGTGGCACAGTATGGGAACGGCTCCGACCCGGCGGTCCCGGCCGCCGACCTCGAGCCCATCGACCCGGTGGGGGACGCCGCCGGCTGACCGGTCCCAGGAGCGACGCCTGTCCGAGATGAGCTGCGTGATCAGTCGTCAATGCCGGTGAGCGAGCGCACCACCCGCCGCCGCATCCTCCACCTCGACGGAACGCAGCAGCGCTGGCGCACCGACGAGGTCGCCGGCGAGGAGCCCCTCGAGATCCGCATCGGCGGCGTGCCGCTGGCGCTGACCATGCGCACTCCCGGCCATGACTTCGAGCTCGCCATCGGCTTCCTCTTCACCGAGGGGGTGGTCGGCGAGCCGTCCCACATCCGGTCGATCCGCACCTGCGCGGCCAAGCAGGACGCGGCCCGCAGCGGCGTCTACAATATCCTCGACGTCACCCTGGCGCCCGGCGCCCCACCGTTCGATCCCCGCGGCGGGCGCAACTTCTACACCACCTCGTCCTGCGGCGTCTGCGGCAAGGCGAGCATCGAGGCATTGCAGACCAGGGCCCGGTGGCAGGTTCGCGACGACCCGTTGATGCTCGACCCGGCGCTGCTGGCCGCGCTGCCCGACCGGTTGCGTGAGGCGCAGCGCGTCTTCGAGCGCACCGGCGGCCTCCACGGCGCGGCACTGTTCGACGCGGCGGGGAACCTCGTGTGCCTGCGCGAGGACGTCGGCCGCCACAACGCCTTCGACAAGGTGGTGGGATGGGCCGCGGGCGAGGGCCGGCTGCCGCTTCGCTCCCACGTCATCCTCGCCTCCGGCCGGGCCAGCTTCGAGCTCACCCAGAAGGCGTTGATGGCGGGCATCCCCGCGCTCGTGGCCATCTCGGCTCCGTCGAGCCTGGCAATCGAGCTCGCCGACGATGCCGGGATGACCCTGGTCGGCTTTCTGCGCGGGCCGCGCATGAACGTCTATGCCGGCCACCACCGCATCGTCGCCGTCGCGGCGGTGACGACCGCCTGATGCTGCCCCTCGCCCCGCCGCTGGAGCCGATGCTCGCCCGGGTGCAGGACGAGATCCCGCGCGGGAAGGGCTGGCTCTACGAGCCCAAGTGGGACGGCTTCCGCGCCCTGGTCTACCGCGACAACGACGGCCTGGTCATCGGCAGCCGCAAGGGGCAGCCGCTGGAGCGGTACTTCCCCGAGCTGAGCCAACCGCTGAAGGCGGCGCTGGCCGAGCACTGCGTGGTCGACGGAGAGATCGTGGTCCCCGGCCGGGCCGGGCTCGACTTCGATGGGCTGCTGCAGCGCATCCATCCGGCCGCCTCGCGGGTCCGGCTGCTGGCGGAGAGCACCCCGGCGATCTTCATCGCCTTCGACCTGCTGGCCCTGGGTGGCGACGACCTGCGCGGCTCACCGCTGCACGATCGCCGGGCGGCGCTGCGAGCGATGCTCCGACCGAATCCCAGCGTCGTGCTGACTCCGCAGACCGATGACGCGGAGCTCGCCGCCTCGTGGTTCGAGCGATTCGAGGGGGCGGGCCTCGACGGCGTGGTCGCCAAGCACGCCGACATCCACTACGTCCATGGCGAGCGGGTGATGATCAAGGTCAAGCACATCCGGACCGCCGACTGCGTGGTCGGCGGCTACCGGGTCGCGTCCAAGGGGGGCGGGGTGGCGTCGCTGCTCCTCGGGCTGTACGACGCGAACGGCGCCCTGCACCACGCCGGCCACACGTCGTCGTTCAACGCGGCGCAGCGCGTGGAACTGCTCGAGCTGCTGCGGCCGCTCGAGGGCGGTCACAGCTTCGGAGGCGGGCGCACCCCGGGCGGCCCCAGCCGGTGGTCGCAGGGACGGGACCTGTCCTGGGTCGCGGTGGAGCCCACGCTGGTCTGCGAGGTCCAGTTCGACCATCTCCAGGCCGACCGCTTCCGCCATGCCACCCGCTTTCTCCGCTGGCGGCCCGACAAGGATGCCCACCAGTGCACCTACGACCAGCTGGTGCCGCCCCACTCCTTCTCGCTCGACGACGCGCTCCACGCCGACGCGGGCGGTCTCTAGGGGGCGCCGCTCGGGTCGCGTCCGCGGCCTCCGCTAGGCTACCGGCATGGGGCTGGGCGACGACGACAGCGGAGGGCTCGCCGGCCTCGACCCCGCCACCCTCGCCGTGCACGCCGGCGCGGAGCCGAGCGCGCTCGACGGCGCGGCGATGCCGCCCCTGGTGTTGAGCACCATCTACGAGAACAGTCGCGCCGGCGAGCACAATTACGGCCGCGAGCGCAACGCGACCTGGGAGCGTCTCGAGACGGTGCTCGCAGCCCTCGAGCGCGGCCCGCGCGCGGTCGTCTTCGCCTCGGGTATGGCCGCAATCGCGGCCGTCGTCGACGCCGTGCCGGTCGGTGGCCGGGTGGTGGCGGCCCACAACAGCTACTCGGGAACGCGCCAGCTGCTTCGCCGGCTACACCACGCCGAGCGGGTCGAGGCGGTGCTGGTCGACATCGCCGACACCGAGGCGGTGACCGGCTCCTGTGACGGCGCGGCGCTGCTCTGCCTCGAGAGCCTGACCAACCCGATGCTGACGATGCCCGACCTGCGGGCGTGCATCGACGCCGCTCACGACGCCGGCGCGATGGTGATGGTCGACAACACCTTTGCCACCCCGGTGACGCTCACCCCGCTGACCTGGGGCGCCGACGTGGTGGTGCATTCATTGACGAAGTACGTCGGCGGCCACAGCGACCTGCTGCTCGGCGCCCTCGTCTGCCGCGACCCCGCGCTGGCGGAGCGCCTGGTCGAGCACCGCACCCTCGGCGGGGCCGTCCCCGGCCAGCTGGAGACGTGGCTGGCGCTTCGCGGCATCCGCACCCTCGATGTCCGGGTGCGTCGCCAGATGGCGAGCGCGGCCACCCTCGCCGGCCGGCTGGTCGAGCATCCCGCAGTCGCCCGGGTCCACTATCCCGGGCTTGCCTCGCACCCGCAGCACGCGCGCGCCGCCCGGCAGCTCGAGGGAGGTTTCGGCGCGGTGCTCTCCATCGAAGTGGCCGGCGGTCGCGAGGAGGCCGAGGCGGTCTGCGCCGCGACCAGGCTCTGGCTGCATGCCACCAGTCTGGGCGGCGTCGAATCCACTCTGGAGCGGCGGCGGCGATACCCGGCGGAATCCGACGCCGTCCCCGAGTCGTTGCTCCGGCTCTCGGTGGGCATCGAGGCGGTCGAGGATCTCGCCGCCGACCTGGTCAGCGCCCTCGACGGCGGCGCGTCGCGCTGATGGACCAGCCCGCCGCCGGGGGCACCGAGTACGCCGAATACCTGCTGATCGATGACCTGCTGCGCCTGCAGTGTCCGCTTACTCCCGGCGCCGACGACGAGCTTCTCTTCATCGTCGTCCACCAGGTGTACGAGCTGTGGTTCAAGCTTCTGCTGGCCGAGCTCTCTCGCGCCCGCGACCTGCTGGCGGCGTCGGATGCCAACGCCGCAGTGGGCCTGCTGCAGCGCGTGAGCCGCATTGACCGCTTGCTGGTCGAGCAGCTCGCCGTGTTGGAGACGATGAGTCCCGACGAGTTCCTGCGTTTCCGCGATCCGCTGGCACCGGCATCCGGTTTCCAGTCACGCCAGTTCCGCGCCATCGAGAGGATCTCCGGGGACGCCGGCGACGGCGGCGGGGGACTGTGGGACGCGTTCTGCGCCTGCGGACGCGGCCTGGGTCTCGACCTTCCAGCCGGCGAGGAACCGCTCGCGCGCAGCGCGCGGCTGGCCGCGCTGGCTGGTCTCTACCACGAGCATCGGGCTCCCGGTCGTGCCGCCCTGCACCGCGTCGCCGAGCTGCTGCTCGACCATGACGAGACGATCGCGGCCTGGCGGTTCCGGCACACCCTGATGGCGGCGCGGGCGATCGGTTCGCGCCCCGGCACCGGCGGCTCGAAGGGGGTCGGTTACCTGCGCGGCACCATCGACCAGCGTTTCTTTCCCGAGCTGTGGGAGGTGCGCAACCGGCTGTGACCGGGCTCGCCGGTGGTCCGCTGACCCGGGAGCGGTGCGCCGCCCTCGACGCCACCGATCCGCTGGCATCGCTGCGCGATCGATTCCAGGTTCCCGACGATGTGGTCTACCTCGATGGAAACTCGCTCGGGGCGCCGCCACGCGCCGCGGCCGACACCGTGCGGCATCTCCTCGATGAGGAATGGGGGCGGGGACTGATTCGTAGCTGGAACGAGGCGGGTTGGATCGATGCGCCGCGGCGCATCGGCGACAAGCTCGGCCGGCTGATCGGCGCCGCCCCCGGTCAGGTGGTCGTCAGCGACAGCACCTCGGTCAACCTGTTCAAGCTGCTCACCGCAGCGCTGCGGGCCCGGCCGGGCCGCCGGGTCATCCTCAGCGAGCGCGACAACTTCCCCACCGACCTCTATGTGGCCGAGGGCGTGGCGCGCGGCATGGATGCCGTCCTGCGCATCGTCGACCGCGGTGAGCTCGAGGGCGCCATCGACGAGTCGGTGGCGGTGCTCATGCTCACCCACGTCGATTACCGCACCGGCTTCATGCACGACATGGGCAGCTTGACCGAGGTGGCGCATGCCGGCGGGGTGGTGGCGCTGTGGGACCTCTCCCACAGCGTCGCCGCCGTTCCGCTGGCGGTCGACGAGTGGGGTGTGGACCTCGCCGTCGGGTGCGGCTACAAGCATCTCTGCGGCGGTCCCGGGGCGCCGGCTCATCTCTATGTGGCCTCGCGTCTCCAGGAGGAGATGCGCTCGTCCATCCAGGGATGGATGGGTCATGCCGACACCTTCGGCTTCGAGGCCGAGTACCGTCCGGCGCCGGGAGTATTGCGTCACCTCTGCGGTACACCGCCGATGCTCGCCATGGCCGCGCTGGAGGCCGCCGTCGACCTGTTCGGCTCGATCGATACGGCGGAGGTGCGGCGCAAGTCCGTCGCCCTGGGCGATCTCCTCATCCGGCTGGTGGACGAGCGCCTCGCCGGTCGTGGCCTGGTGGTTGCCTCGCCGCGTGATGGCGCCTGCCGCGGCTCGCAGGTGTCGCTCTCCCATCCGCAGGGATACCGGGTCATGCGCGCGCTCATCGATCGAGGGGTCATCGGAGACTTCCGTCCGCCCGACCTGATGCGGTTCGGCCTGGTGCCGCTCTACGTCCGCCACGTCGACATCTGGGACGCGGTGGAGGTGCTGCGCGAGGTGATCGACGGCGAGCTCTGGCGCGACCTGGCGTATGCGGTGCGCGCCACCGTGACGTGAGGACGAGCCATCGATACGGTGCCGCGCCGGATCAGGAGGGCGAGCTCTGGCTGCCGTCCGGCAACGGACCCCATCCCGTCGCGGTGCTCATCCACGGCGGCTTCTGGCGTGCCCGCCACCGGCTCGATCTCATGGACGCGCTCGCCGCCGACCTGCAGGCACGCGGTCTCGCCGCCTGGAACCTCGAGTACCGCCGTATCGGTGCCGGTGGCGGCTGGCCCGCGACCTTCGTCGACGTGGCCGCGGGAGTCGACGCGCTCACCGTCATCGCTGACGCGCACCACCTCGACGTCACCCGCATGGTGGTCGCCGGCCACTCGGCGGGTGGACACCTCGCCCTCTGGACCGCGGCGCGGGCGACACTTCCCCACGATGCTCCCGGCGCCTCGCCGCGACTGCGTCCGCGGCTGGCGATCGCCCTCGCCGGCGTCTGCGACCTGGTCGCCGCCGCCGAGCGTCGCCTCGGCGACCGTGCCGCCATCGAGCTGATGGGCGCATCGCCCGAGGCGGCTCCAGACGCCTATGCACTGGCATCACCAGCGGCGCGGTTGCCGCTGGGCGTGCCCCAGCTGTTGGTCCACGGCACCGCCGATGACAGCGTTCCGGTGGATGTCAGCGAGCGCTACCAGGCCGCCGCGACCGCCGCCGGCGACCGATGCCGGCTGCTGCGGCTGCCCGGGGTCGATCACTTCGCGCTGATCGACCCCGGCAGCGATGCCTGGCGGTTGACCGCCGACGAGATCGGCGCGGCCCTGAGCTGAGGTCGGTCGCGGATCAGGAGACCGTGGCCGGCGCCGCAACCAGTCCGAGCTGGGTCAGGAACTCGTGGCGATCGAAGTAGAGGCGGTCCTCGACGAGGCGGTTGCCCTGGACGCGGGCGATGTTGACGCCTCGCATGCTGATGCGCTTCCCGGTTGACTGCACGGTTTCGCCGGTGGCAAGCCGCAGGGGCGCGGTGTGCGTCGCCGTGTTGCGAAACTCGCTGACCACCACGTCGCCGTCGACGTACTGCTGCTCGATGTCGATGCGGGTGTCGGAGTAGGCGCGCAGCAGGTTCTCGTAGTGCTCGCGGATGGCGGCGGTGCCACTCACCCGGCGCCCTCCCGGCCAGACCAGCTCCGCATCCGGCGTGTAGGTGGCCATGATCGCGTCCAGGTCGTGCGTGTTCATGGCGTCGATGTTCCGCCGAACCACCGCTTTGGGATCAGCCATCACCGCCCCCCTCTATACCAGCCAAACGAAGGACACGATGATCGCGCCTGCCGGGCGATGGGTCAACCGCCGCGTCGTGGGGTGTCGCTCAGCCTCCCCGGCTCTCGCCGCGCTCGATGCGGGCGCGCTGCGGCCCCACCGCATAGGCGGGGTCGCGCACCGAGTGAGCGCCGGCGGCGAAGACCGTCCAGCGCAGGCAGGCGGCGCCGGCGAGCACCGACAGGCCGCCGAGGATCGCCGCCGGGCGGCGCCGCCCGGTCAGCGTCATCGCCAGCGCGCCCGCGGCGGTCAGGCCCCTGGCCAGACGACGGCTGACCGCGTTGCCGCCGGTGGAGTACGGCTGGCCGGCCTCACCCAGCCGGCGCTCCATCACCCCGGTGGCGGCCAGTTCCACCAGCGCGCCCATCGCGCACAGCCGGCGGGCGGGTCGCGCCGACGCCGCCGGTGTCACCAGCGCCGCCGCCGCGCCTGCGCTCGCCGCCGAGCTGGCGGCGAACACGAAGGGAAGCTCGAAGCGTGCCTCGTGCCACGCCGGCACCGCGGTGTCGGCGATGAGCACCGCGGTGTAGGTGGCGAGCGCCGGTCCCAGCGCACCGGCGGCGGTCTCGGTGGCGGTGCGGAGTCGCGGCATGACGCCCAGCACCTCGCAGCCGGTGGCAACCCCGGTGGCAAGCCCGCTGGCGCTGAGCACCCAGGTGCCGACGCTCATCGGCGAGGTGACCTTGAGGACCCGCAGCATGTGGTGGAAACGGGCCGGTCGGCCGAGGTCGCGGATGAGCAGGGGAGGGCTGACGATCAGGCCCGCCAGCGCGACCATCAGGGCGCGCCGCGCCAGCACATCGTTGCCGCGCCGCCGCGCCGCCGCAGCGAGCGTCGCCGACGCTCCTGCCAGCCCACCGGTGAAGAGGTAGGCGGCGATGTCCGGCTCCCACACCGGTCCCTTGAGCAGCGGACGGCCGTAGTACGAGCGCGCCTCGGTCACCGCCGCTCTCCGAGAAAGGCCGCGGCCACCCCCAGGGCGAGCGCTCCCGCAGCGGCGGCGGCGGCCCCCCACATCTGTCCCAGCCGGCGGGTGCTGACCACCGGATCCGGCGGCAGCCCGTACACCTCCGGCTGGTCGAGGAGCAGGAAGAAGGCGCCGAAACCACCGACGCCGTTGTCGCGGTCGGCGCCGTACAGCCGGGCGTCGCCGACGCCGCGCTGGTGCAGGGTGTCCACCCGCTCGCGCGCCAGCGCCAGCAGCTCGTCGACGGGGCCGAACTGGATCGACTTGGTCGGGCACGCCTGGGCGCAGGCGGGCTCCAGGTCGCCGCGGAGACGGTCGTAGCACAGGGTGCACTTCCAGACCCGGCCGTCCTCCCGGCGCTTGTCGAGCACGCCGAAGGGACAGGCAGACACGCAGTAGCCACAGCCGTTGCAGATGTCCTGCTGGACGACCACGGTGTCGAACTCGGTGCGGAAGAGGGCGCCGGTGGGGCAGACGTCGAGACAGGCGGCGTGGGCGCAGTGCTTGCAGACATCGCTGCTCATCAGCCAGCGAAGGCCATCGCCGGCTTCGGGGTCGGAGACGGCGACCGGCCGTCCCTGCTCGATGAAGGCGACGTGCCGCCACGAGTTGCATCCGATGCTGCCGGTGTTGTCGTAGGAGTCGCCGGTGAAGCTCAGGCCGTCGTCGGGAACCAGGTTCCACTCCTTGCAGGCCACCTCGCAGGCCTTGCAGCCGATGCAGATCGAGGTGTCGGTGAAGAAGCCCATCGCCCGCGGCGACCCGTCCGGATGGTGCGAGGCGACATCGATGTCGTGGCTGATGATGGTCGGATCGCCGCTGATCGCGGTCATCTCTCGGAGCGCCGCCCTGAGGAGTGGCCGGCCCGGCCCGGTGGCCTGGCTGCGGCACGCTGTCGGTAGCCGGCGACCAGCTCGAGCAGCGCCGCTCCCCGCGGGCGCCGTCCCGGCCGGATGTCACAGGTCGCCGCCTTGCACTCCTGGATGTGGACGTTGGGGTCGAGCGCCAGCGGGAGAAGATCGTTGCCCGCATCCCCGGTGCTCAGCCCGCAGACGCCCCAGTGATAGGGCACGCCGACGGTGTGCACCTCGCGCCCCTGGACGCGCACGCTGGGGATGCGCTCGGTCACCAGCACCCGTGCCTCGATCGCGGTGCGAGTGGTGATGATCGTCGCCCAGCCGCCGTGCTCCAGGGCGCGCTCGGCGGCCAGTTGCGGGCTCACCTCGCAGAAGAGCTCGGGCTGCAGCTCGGCCAGGTACTCGACCGAACGGCTCATGCCCCCTGCGGTGTGATGCTCGGTGAGGCGGTAGGTGGTGAGCAGATAGGGGAAGAGACCGTCGTCGTCGAAGGCGTCCGGGGCGTTGTTGTAGGCGTTGAGCGGGTGCCGGAACTGCTGGCGCACGGGATTGCTCTGCTGGCGGTACAGCGGGTTGCGGAAGACCGACTCCTGCGGCTCGTAGTGGGTGGGGAACGGTCCGTCGCGCAGGCCCTCGGGGACGTACAGCCAGGCCTTGCCATCTGCCTGCATGATGAACGGCTCGGTGCCGCGCAACGCCTCCTCCGCGGCCGCCTGCTTGCCGGGCTCGTGGTCGGGCGGCATCGTGCGCTTGAAGTCGGGGGTGTCGATCCCGGTCCACTGGCGCCTGGCGCGGTCCCACCAGACGTAGCGTTTGCGCTCCGACCACGGCTCGCCGCGAGGATCCGCCGAGGCGCGGTTATAGAGGATGCGCCGGTTGTCGGGCCAGGCCCATCCCCACTCGGCGCCGACGTAGCTCTGCTCGCGGTGCGGCGTGCGGCGCGCCGTCTGGTTGACACCGTCCCGGTAGCAACCGCTGTAGATCCAGCACCCGCACGCGGTGCTGCCGTCCGCCTTCAGCTCGGTGAACGACGAGAGCTGCTTGCCGTCCGGGCCCCAACCGCTGATCTCCCGCAACACCGCGTCCGCGCTGGGCTCGGCACGCCTGCCCTCGACCGGATAGTCCCAGGTGAGCTCGAGGACGGGGCGGTTCTTGGGATCGTCCGGAGCGCGGTCACGCAGCTTCATGCGGATGATCCGGCCGAGGTGGAAATAGAACCACAGGTCGCTGCGACAGTCGCCCCGGGGTTGCACCGCGGTGTGGTGCCACTGCAGCAGTCGCTGGGTGTTGGTGAACGAGCCGTCCTTCTCGGTGTGCGACGCCGCCGGCAGGAAGAACACCTCGGTGGGAATGTCGTCGGTGCGCAGCTCGCCGGTCTCGATCTCCGACGATCGGTACCAGAAGGCGGCGCTCTCGATCTCGACCAGGTCGCGCACCACCAGCCAGTCGAGCCTGGCCATCGCCATCCGGTTGAGCTTGCCGTTGGCCGAGCCCACCGCCGGGTTCTCCCCGGGCAGGAAGTAGCCCCTGACCCCGCCCTCCAGCATTCCCATGGTGAAGACATAGGCGGAGTGGTCGCCGTCGATCCGAGGCAGGTGGCCGAAGGCCCAGTCGTTGTCAGCGGTCGCGTGCTCACCCCACCACGCCTTCATCAAACTGATGAAGTACTCCTCCATGTGGCCCCAGAAGCCGGTCGGTGCCGAGTTCTTGCGCACGTAGTCCTGATGGCCGAGATACCGCTCGCTGTGCGGCATGGGGAGATATCCCGGCAGCAGGTTGTAGAGGGTGGGGATGTCGGTCGAGCCCTGGATGCTGGCGTGGCCGCGCAGCGCCAGGATGCCGCCGCCGGGCCGGCCGATGTTGCCCAGCAGCTGCTGGACGATCGCCGCGGTGCGGATGTACTGCACCCCGACGGTGTGCTGGGTCCAGCCGACCGCGTAGCAGAAGGCGGAAGTGCGCTCCCGTCCGCTGTTGGCGCAGAGCGCCTCGGCCACCCGCAGGAAGAGCTGCCGGGGGATGCCGCATGTCTCCTCGACGAGCTCGGGCGTGTAGCGCCGGTAATGCTTCTTGAGCAGCTGGAAGACACAGCGCGGATGCTGCAGGCTGCGGTCCTGGGGCGGCTCACCGTGCTCGATCGGACGGCCGGCGCCGCCGGTCTGCTCGCCGTGCGGCACGCCGGGTGGCGCCTCCATCCCGTCGTACAGCCACGACCGCACGTCGTACGCGGCCTTCTTCGCATCGAAGCCGGAGAAGACGCCGTCGAGGTCCTCGGTGTCGCGGAAGTCCGCCTTGATGATCGTCGCCGCATTGGTGTACTCGACCACGTAGTCGCGGAAGTACCGCTCGTTCTCGAGGATGTGGTTGACGATGCCGCCGAGGAAGGCAATGTCCGAGCCGGGGCGGATGGGAACGAAGATGTCGGCGAGGGCGCTGGTGCGAGTGAATCGAGGATCGACATGGATGATGGTCGCGCCCCGTTCCTTGGCCTCCATCACCCACTGGAATCCGACCGGATGGCACTCCGCCATGTTGGATCCCTGGATGACGATGCAGTCAGCGTTCTGCAGGTCCTGCTGGAAGGTGGTGGCGCCTCCCCGACCGAAGCTCGTCCCCAGACCGGGGACCGTGGAGCTGTGTCATATCCGCGCCTGGTTCTCGACCTGGACCACGCCGAGGGCCGTCATCAGCTTCTTGATGAGGTAGTTCTCCTCGTTGTCCAGAGTCGCGCCGCCCAGCGAGGCGATGCCGAGGGTCCGGTTGCGGGGTCGCTCCTCGTCCCCGTCTCCCTCGGTGCTCTGCCAGGTGGCGTCGCGAGTGGTGATGACCCGCTCGGCGATCATGTCCATCGCCGCATCCAGCGACAGTTCCTCCCACTCGGTGCCGAAAGGTCGCCGGTACTTGACCCGGTACTCGCGGCGCGGCGCGGTGACCAGGTTCTTGGTCGCCGCACCCTTGGGACATAGCCGGCCGCGCGAGATCGGGCTGTCGGGGTCACCCTCGATCTGGACGATGCGCTCGTCCTTGACGAAGACGCGCTGCCCGCAGCCGACCGCGCAGTAGGGACAGATGGAGCCGACCACCCGGTCGGCGGTGGCGGTGCGCGGTCGCAGGCGTTCGGTCGCCGGCGAGCGGACCGAGTCGCCACGGCCGAGGAGGTCACCGCGGGTGAGTTGTCGCACCAGCGGCCAGCGGGCGAGCATGCCCCCGAGACCCATCGGGGGCTGACGGTAGGGGAGTGGACCGCTCGGCGGCAAGACGGCCGATCGCTACCCGTGTCGAAGCGAAGGTACTTTGGTCGCGCCGACCCTACGCGGCGGTGGCGATGACCTGGCCGCCCCGCCCCGTCACCCTCAGCGTGCAGCGTTCGACGTCCAGCGGTCCTGCCAGGGTGTCGCCGCAGCCGAGGCAGCGACCACGCAGCCCGCCGGCCGCCTCCTCCAGGGCTCGATGACGTCCGCCGCATCGCCGGCACTCTGCTAGGCGCAGTACGAAGGTATCCATGTTCAGCACCGTGACATGACGACGCCGCCGTCACCAGGGGCGCGGTGCACGAGATTTGCTCCGCCCGAACTGTGCGCGGCGACGGTTCTCGCCGGCACGACGAGCCGCCTATTCGCCCATCGACCGTGCCGTTCGGACACCGCGAACTACGGCGAAGCCCAACACCAGGACCACCAGGGCTCCGGTGAACCAGAGCCCGTAATGGGAGATGTTGTCCGCAATGCTGGTGGCGCGGCTTCCCAACGCCCAACCCAGGCACACGAGCAGCCCGATCCAGGACAGGGTTCCCAGCGCGTCGGCCGCGGCGAAGAGCGGGATCGGCATTCGCGCCTCTCCGGCGGCGATGTAGAGGAGGAGGTTGGGCACCGGGAGGAAGTACCCGAAGGCTATGGTCCAGGCGCCCCAGCGGGCGAAGAATCTCTCCCCGCGGGCCACCAGCCGTTGCGAGCGTGGGCTCTGACGCGCGTAGTGCTCCAGGATGCGGCGTCCGTAGCGCCGGCCGGCCCAGTAATAGAAGGGGTCGACGGCCACCATGATCGGAATGGGGGTGATCATCGCCAGCCAGATCGGCCCCTTGGCGCCCGAGGCGATCAACGCCGAGATGCTGCCGCGGAGCGCCGATAGGAGGAACGGGTGGGGTCCGATCAGCCACGGCCCCAGCGGAATCGAGGCCCACGCGTAGATCGCCATCACGAATGGCGGCCCGAGGCAGGCGACGTCGGTGCGGGTGATGGTCAAGCCGCCCGGCTGCGGCGGTGCCGGCTCGGACGACGGGGCGCGCGCGGCCTCCTCCACCAGGTGATTCTCCGTGTTGACCGCCGGTGAGAGGCTGGGCGCGACGGCTACCAGCGCCGTCCGGACCAGAAGCGCCGCCGTCGCACTCCGCCCAGGCCGCGGCCGCCGCTCAGCACGCGGAGGAGCGCCAGCAGCAGGACCGCGCCGACGAAGGCGACCACCACGCTCCAGAGCCCGCGGTAGTCGACGCTGGGATCGACGGCCCGGAAGACGGCGCCGCCCACGATGGCTCCGGCGAGGCCGACCACCAGGTCGCCGAGCAGGCCGAAGCCTCCGCCCTCGACCACGCGGCCCGCCAGCCAGCCGGCCACGATGCCGATGACGATCCAGGCGATGAGGCTGTGGGTGGGCATTGGCAGGACGTGTATAGCATCAGGGTCGTCGGCGGCGACGGTGGTGAGGTGGATGTGATGGCGATCCAGGCGGCGCGGATGAAATCGGTCGATCCGGCCACCGGAGAGACCATCGCGGAGTTCGACGTCATGGGGGAGGCCGACGTCGACCGCGCCCTGGCTCAGGCGCACGCGATCTTCCCCGGGTGGCGGGACGCCGGCTTCGCCGAGCGGGCGCGGCTGATGCGCGCCGCCGCGGAGCGCCTGCGCGGTGACCGGGAGAGGCTCGCCCGGATCATCACCGCCGAGATGGGCAAGGTGATCGCCGAGGCCGAGGCCGAGGTGGAGAAGTGCGCCTTCGCCTGCGACTACTACGCGGAGAACGCCGCCCGCTTCCTCGCCGACGAGCCCTTCCCCAGCGATGTGCCCGGCAGTTTCGTCGCCTTCGAGCCCCTCGGCGCCGTGCTGGCGGTGATGCCGTGGAACTTCCCCCTCTGGCAGGTGTTCCGTTTTGCCGCCCCCAATCTGATGGCGGGCAACACCGCGGTGCTGAAGCACGCCGCCAACGTCAGCCGCTGCGCTCTGGAGATCGAGGACGTCTTCCGCCACGCCGGATTTCCCGAGGGCGCGTTTCGCACCCTGCTCCTCCCCGGGGACCGGGTCGGCTCGGTGATCGCCGATCCGCGGGTGCGGGCCGTCACCCTGACCGGGAGCGACACCACCGGCAGCAAGGTGGCGGCCGTGGCCGGCGAGCATCTCAAGAAGACGGTGCTCGAGCTGGGCGGATCCGACGCCTTCATCGTGCTCGCCGATGCCGACCTCGACGCGGCGGCCACCACCGCGGTGCGGTCGCGATTCCAGAACGCCGGCCAGAGCTGCATCGCCGCCAAGCGCTTCATCGTGGTCGAGGCGGTGGCCGCGGAGTTCGAGTCGAAGATGGCAGCAACAGCGGCACGGCTGAAGGTGGGCGATCCCCGCGAGCCGGGGGTCGACATGGGACCGCTGGCCCGCGAGGACCTGCGCCAGACGCTGGAGAGGCAGCTCGAGCAGTCGCTGCAGGCGGGGGCGCGGCTGCTCACCGGTGGCGGGCGGGCGGGGCAGCGGGGCTGGTTCTTCGAGCCCACCGTGATCACCGATTGCACGCTGGAGATGCCCGCCGTCGCCGAGGAGACCTTCGGTCCCCTGGCGGCGGTGATCCGCGTCTCCGGCGAGGAAGAGGCGGTGGATGTCGCCAACCGGTCCCAGTACGGCCTCGGTGGCAACCTCTGGACCGCCGACGTCGAGCGGGGTGTCGCCCTGGCGCGACAGCTCGAGACCGGTGGGGTCTTCATCAACGGGATGACCCACTCCGACCCGCGTCTGCCGTTCGGCGGCGTCAAGCGCAGCGGCTACGGGCGGGAACTGTCCAGCTTCGGCATCCGCGAGTTCGTCAACGTGCAGACCATCTGGATTCCCGGCGAGCAGGACGGCCGGCGCCCGTCCGTCGCCGTCGAGTAGACGGTGGGGGAGATCGCCGAGGGGTCGGGAGTGGTGGTGGTGAGGCCGTGCCGCCGGGACGAGGTCGCGACCATCCTCGAACTCTGGCGCAACGCCGGCGCTCCCCCGAGCGTCACCGACGACTCCGCCGGCCTCAACCGTCTGCTCGACCGCGATCCCCAATGCCTGCTCGTCGCCGAGGTCGACGGCGAGGTCGGCGGGACGGTGATCGCCGGCTTCGACGGCTGGCGCGGCCACATGTACCGGCTCGCCGTGCTGCCGGCCCATCGGCGACGCGGAATCGCCCGCCGTCTGGTCGTCGAGGCCGAGCGGCGGTTGCAGCGCGTTGGTGCGGTGCGCGTCGGCGCGGTGGTCATCACCGCCAACCCGGAGGCGGTCGGCTTCTGGTCGGCGGCCGGCTACCGGCTCGACGGGACGATGCGGCGCTTCATCAAGGACTTCTGAGCGAGGCGAGGTCGTGCGCCACGCGCGGCGTCAGAGCCGTAGCGCGAGCTGTCGCGGCGCCGCCGGCGGCTCGCGCCGGGGCGCGGGCTGCTCACTGAAGCCCCAGCGTGCACGCAGCGATGCCATTGCCTCCAGGGCCGGCGCCGCCACCGCGGACGGAACGCTCGTCCTGCCGGCAAAGATCTGCTGGTAGCGCGGCACCAGTTCTGGCCAGTCGCGGGACAGCGCCTCGATGAAGTGCTCGCGCGTTCCCGGCTGCAGGCGCACCATGCTCGGCCAGACGAAGCTGGCTCCCGATCGGCGGGCGGCGGCGAGCACGGCGGCCAGGCTGTCGGCGCCGTCGCTGAGTCCTGGGAGGATGGGCGCCACCGCGACACCGGCGTTGACTCCGGCGGCGCGCAGCCGCTCCAGAGCCCGCAGCCGCGCCCGCGGAGGTGCGGTGCCGGGCTCGGTGGTGCGCCACACGGCGTCGTCAAGAGTCGGAACGCTGAAGATGACGGTGGCCCCGGCGTGCGCCGTCATCGTCGCCAGCACGTCGATGTCGCGCACCGCCATCGGTCCCCGGGTGATCAGCGCCGCCGGGGTGCGGAAGTCGTCGAGCGCCACGAGGCAGGCGCGCGTCAGGCGGTAGCTGCCCTCCGCGGGTTGGTAGGGATCGGTCGCGGTGCCGATGTGCACCGACTGCCGCTGCCATGACCGTCGCGACAGCTCCCAGCGCAGCCGTTCGGCGATGTTGACCTTGACCCGCACGGTTCGCCCGTAGCGTTCGTCGGAGGCCCGGTCGGCGCGGCGTTCGAAGGAGCGCACGTAGCAGAAGGTGCAGCGATGGGCGCAGCCGACGTACGGGTTGAGCGACCACTCGAACCCCATGCCGACCACGTGGTGGAGGGCGGCGCGGCACGGCTGCTCGAGGTAGGCGGTGGGCAGCCGGCGAGCGTTCACGGGACCGCCCATTGTAGAACATATGTTCGCGCCAGGTCGGGGCCCCGCTCCCGTCCCGCCTGGCCCCGTCCGAGCCGGCCGCGTCGCTCAGTTGGCGGTGGCGTAGACCCAGTCGGCGATCCGCCGCCGGTGCCAGTCGGCGTCGCCGTAGGCGATCTCGAGCGCCTTGCCCCGCTTCAGCCAGAGGTGGAGGTCGTGCTCCCAGGTGAAGCCGATGCCGCCGTGGAGCTGGAGGGCCTCGTAGTTGGCCCGGCGCTCGGCGTCGCTGGCGTAGGCCTTGGCCACCGACACCGCGATCGGGGCGTCGGGCAGCTCGTTGGCGAGGGCGTAGGCCGCGTAGTACACCGCGCTGCGGGCCGACTCCACCAGCAGCAGGGTCTCCGCCAGCTTGTGCTGCACCGCCTGGAAGGCGCCGATGCGGCGGCCGAACTGCTCGCGCTGCTGCACGTAGGCGACCGTCTGGTCGAGGAGCGCCGCGGCGACGCCGACCAGGACGGTCGCGGTGGCGGCGGCGGCGTGGTCGAAGGCCCAGTGGGCCGGTTCGCGGCCGCCCGCCAGGCGGGTGTCGTCACCGGTCTCCGCCGCGGTCACCTCGAAGAGCCGGCGGGTGCCGTCCCAGCTGCGCAGCGGGGTCAGGGTCAGCCGGTCCTGGGTGAGCGCGTGCAGCTCGCCGTCACGCTCGAGAACGACCAGGTCGGCGGTGGCGTCGGCGACGAACGGGGAGGAGGCCAGTCCGATGCTGGCGGTCGCCTCACCGGACGAGAGCCGTGGCAACCACTCGCGTCGCTGCGCCTCGCTGCCGGCGTGCGCCAGCAGCGGCGCCGCCACCGCGGTGTGCTCGAGCAGCGGCTCCGGCAGCAGGCTGCGTCCCGCCTCCTCGAGCAGCAGCACCAGGTCGACCTCGTTCATCCCCGAGCCGCCGTACTCCTCGGGGACGGTGAGGCCGACGACTCCCAGCTCGGCGAGCTTGCGCCAGCGTTCCGGTGAGCGACCGCCGGGATCGTCGTAGAGCGCGCGGATGTGCTTGGGGGTGCATTCCCGCCGCAACAGGTCGCGCACCGTGTCGCGGAGCAGGTACTGCTCCTCCGAGAAGTCGAAGTCCACGGCTCAGCAGCCCGTTATTCGCGGGGGAGGCCGAGCACGCGCTGGGCGATCACGTTCTTCTGCACCTCGCTGGTGCCGGCGAAGATCATGCTGGCGCGGGCGTAGAGGTACTCGCTGTACCAGTCGCCGTTGCGTTCGGCGCCGGGTGATCCCTTGGCCAGCTCGGCCCGCGGACCGAGCACGTCCATGGCGAGCTCCTCGAGGCGTGCCTCCATCTCCGACCAGTACAGCTTGGTCAGCGACGCCTCGGGGCCGAGGGTGCCTCCCTTGGCCAGGCGGGTGAGCGTCCGCTGCGAGCTCAGTTCGAAGATGCGGGTCTCGATATACGCCTGCGCCACCCGGCGGCGGATGTCGGGGTCGTCGGCGGCGACGCCGCCGTCGCGGGGCGAGCGGCGGGTCAGGTCGACGACCTCGTCGAGGATGCGGTTGAAGACGGCCGGGCTGCCGAGACCGGTGCCGCGCTCGAACCCGAGGGTGGTCATCGCCACCCTCCAGCCCTCGTCGACGGCTCCCACCACGTTGCTTGCCGGGGTCCGAGCCTCGGTGAAGAAGATCTCGGCGAAGCGGGCGTCACCGTTGATCTGCACCAACGGGCGCACCTCCACCCCGGGGGCGTGCATGTCACAGAGGATGAAGCTGATGCCCTTGTGCTTGGGGGCATCGGGATTGGTCCGGCAGAGCACGAAGATCCAGTCGCCGAAGACCCCCAGGGAGGTCCAGATCTTCTGGCCGGTGATGACGAAATCATCACCGTCACGGACGGCGCGGGTGCGCAGCGAGGCCAGGTCGCTGCCGGCGTTGGGTTCGGAGAACCCCTGGCACCAGATCTCGTCGCAGCGCGCGATCTTGGAGAGGTGAGCCTCCCGCTGCTCCGCGGTGCCGTGCAGCATCAGCGTCGGTGCCAGCAGGTTCAGTCCCAGCCGGTTGATGCGGTCTGGGCCCTTGGCTCGCACGTACTCGTCGGTGAAAAGCGCCTGCTGCACCAGGCTGGCGCCGCGGCCGCCGTACTCCTTGGGCCAGGTCACCGCCCCCCAGCCGGCATCGAAGAGGATGCGTTCCCACTCCCGGTAGCGCTCGAAGCGCTCCCCCCCGTCCTCCCAGTTGACCGCGCGCACGTGCTCGATCTGGTCGCGGTTCTCCGCCAACCAGCCACGCACCTCGTCGCGGAAGGCGGCATCCTCGGGGCTGAGCTCGAAGTCCACCGGTCTGTCCTCCTGACCTCCCCTCCGGTCCCCACGGCAGCGCCGCCGAGTGCGGCCGATGATGGCACGACCGCGGTCACGCACGGAGCGGCACCCGACCCGATCGACGTCGAATCCTGGGGCGGCTCAGCGGTACGCTGCCGCCATGCGGGGAGCACCGCGACCACGTGCTCGGCGCGGGCTGGTGCTGGCGGTGGCCGCCGTATCGCTCGGCATCTCCGCCTGCGGCAGCGCCGCGTCGAGCCCGGCGACCTCGACCGAGGCAACCGCCTTCGTGCTGCCGCGGCTCAACGGGAGCGGCGAGGTCCGCCTCGCCGACCTGCGCGGCCACCCGGTGGTGGTGAACTTCTTCGCCTCGTGGTGCACCGCCTGCCGGGGGGAGCTTCCCATCCTCGCCGACGTCTCGCGCCGGCTCCGCGGCCGGGTGACCTTCGCCGGCGTCAACGCCTACGAGAGCGGTGACGGGATGGCGATGGCCCGCAGCTTCGGCATCGACTGGTGGCCGCTGGCCCGCGATGTCGACGGCGCCCAGGACAGCGGGCTCCACGACAACCTCTTCGCCGGCAAGGCGATGCCCATCACCGCCTTCTACGACGCCACCGGGCGCCTGCTGTACGTCAACCCGGGAGCCCTCACCGCGGACGCTCTCCGCGCTGCCCTCGAGCAGTACGCGGGGGTGGCCGTCCAGGCCGACACCACCCTTTAAGTGATCGTCGCGCTCCGTTGCGCGACCGCGACCGGGCCCGAACGGGGCGACCCGTAGGCTCGCCAGGATGGGTGTGTCCGTCGATCTCGAGGGGGGCGGCGGCCGCCTGCCCGCGCCCGGCGGCGCCGCGGTTCGGACGGCGCTGCGCGAGCTCTCCGCCAGCCGGTACCCGGAGCGTCCCGAGGCGGTTGCCGGTCGCGAGCGCAGCGCCTCTCCCCTGGCCTTCGCCCTGATGCTTGCCGCCGCGGTCAGCGCGTCGGTCGTCCTCGGCCGCCCCCATCTCTCCGCCGAGGTCTGGCCGCGGCTGGTGCCGGATGCGGTCGCCGTGATGGTGGCCACCGTTCTGCTGATGCCGCGAACCGTGCAGCTGCGGGTTCGATTCTGGCTCTGCGGCATCACCGGCACGATCGCCGCCACCGTCGGTGTCTACCTGGCCGTGGTGCCGCTGCGCGGCTCGGGCAACGTGACCTCCGATGTGGTGGTGCTCGGCGTCGCCACCGGTATGATCGCCATCCTGCTGACCAAGTGGCTCGTCGAGGAGCTGCGCTTCCGGGTTGCCCAGCTGGCGACGCTGGCGGGAACCGACCAGCTGACCGGACTGGCCAACCGGCGGGCCTGGGACGACGAGCTGCAGCGCGAGCTGCTGCGCGCCCGGCGTGACACCTCTCCACTGTGCATCGCCGTCCTCGACCTCGACCACTTCAAGGCGTTCAACGACATGCGCGGACACCCGGAGGGCGACCGCCTGCTCGCCGCCACCGCCGCCGCCTGGCTGGAGGTGCTGCGAGGCGGCGACTTCCTGGCCCGCTACGGGGGCGAGGAGTTCGCCGCGGTCTTCCGGCGCTGCACCCTCGACGACGCGCTGATCGCCGTCGAGCGCCTGCGGATGGCGGTGCCCGACGAGCAGACCTGCTCGGTGGGCCTCGCCCGATGGGATGGTGAGGAGACCGCTGACCAGCTGGTGGCCCGCGCCGACGAAGCGCTGTACATGGCGAAGGTCGGCGGCCGCAACCGCGTCAAGTGTGCGGAGTGGGTCACCGAGACCGGCGGCCGTCTCGGGGTCACCAACTGGGCTGCCCTCGTGCCCAAGATCATCGCGGACGAGGGACTCGTCTCCGCCTACCAGCCGATCGTCGACCTCGGCAGCGGCACCGTGGTGGCCCACGAGGCATTGGCGCGGCCCGGCGTGGAGTACGACGGCAGTGTCGAGGGACTCTTCACCGCCGCCCACAAGATGGGCATGGGCTGCGACCTCGACTGGCTCTGCCGGCGCGCTGCGCTGGTGGGCTCGGAGTGGATCCCGCAGGGCGTGCCCCTGTTCATCAACGTCAACGTCTCGACGCTGCTCGACACCAACCTGCGGGTCGACCACATGCTGCTGCTGCTGGAGGGCTACAGCGGCCGGAGCCCGGAGGAGGTGGTGCTGGAGATCACCGAGCGCGAGGTGTTCAGCGACCTGGTGCGGTTGCGCCTGGTGGTCGGGCTGTACCGGCAGCGCGGTTTCCGCTTCGCCATCGACGACGTCGGTGAGGGCCACTCGACCCTCGAGGTGCTTGCCGCGGTCACCCCCGAATACATCAAGATCGCCCGTCCCATGGTTGTCGACGCGCTCAGCGTCGGACCGCGGGCCGCGGTCGCGGCGGTGGTCGCCTTCGCTCAGGCGAGCGGTTCGACCGTCATCGCCGAGGGAATCGAGTCGGAGCTGACCGCCAGCTTCATGCGGCGCATGGGCGTCCATCTGGGCCAGGGATTCCACTTCGGCCGTCCGCTGGTACCGGCCGGCACGGCGCTGAACCTGTCGGTGCCGCTGCTGCGTCCGCCCAGCGGCGGAAGCACAGGCCTGCTAGCCGGCGGCGCCCAGGTGGCCTGAGCCCCCGGCCGGGGCGAGCGCATCCTCTCCCGCGGTCGCCAGCGCCCGGCTGACGTCGGGGCGGCCCGACCAGCTGAGCACCGTCTCGAGGAAGCGATCGGGGTCCTCGATCTGCGGCGTGTGGCCGAGACCGTCGAGCATGCGGAGGGTCCAGTCGGGATGACGGGCAGCGAGCGCCCGGGCTGACACCGGCGACACCAGGCGGTCACGCTCGCCCTGGATGAGCAGGGTGGGGGAGCGGACCGCGCCGGTCAGGCGAAAGAAGCGCCGGCGGACCAGCAGCATGCGGGTCAGCGAGCGCCCCGCCGCCCGGGTGGCAGGGACGCTCCAGGGCATGGCCGCGCGGTCGCGCGCCGCGGCCGCGAATGCCTGCACCACCTCGTCGGACAGGCGGCTGGGATCGCCGAAGCACATCGTCAGCGTCTCGCGGACCAGCCGTTCGGCGGCCACCGTGCGCATCCGCCGCTGCATCAGCCGCAGGCCCAGCAGTGGGATGCCGTACACCACTCCCATCCGCACCACCTGGGGGTCGAGCCTGGCACCGCGCGCATGGGGAACGGCCGGGTCGACGAGGACCAGGGCGGCCACGTGCTCGGGACGCAGCGCGGCCTCCAGCAGAGAGATCAGCCCACCCATCGAGTTGCCGACAAGAATGGCAGGTACACCGGAGACCTCGAGCAGGAAGCGGTCGAGAAGGGCGCGGTTGGCGGGGATGGTGGCCCGGGTCGGCGGTATCGCCGGCGTATGCCCGAAGCCGGCCAGGTCGAGCGCGAAGACTCGGAAGTCCCGGGTCAGTGCTGGGGCGACGTACATCCAGTCGGCGTGCGAGCCACCGAGTCCGTGGACCAGCACCAGGCGTGGTCCCTGCCCGCCGTGATCGACGGCGTGGACCTCGACACCCAGGTCGACGGTGAAGCTGCGCATCATCCGGTGGCGACGTCGACGGCGGGGACGTGGCCGGCGAGGGTGCCGTCCGCCGCCGATCGCAGCTCACCGATGGTCACCGGACCCTCGAAGCGGTCGGCGACGACCCCCTGGGCGTTGACGAAGTAGACCCACGGCTCACTCTGGAACCCGAAGGCAGTGAACACCGGGTTCTCCGGCGCCTTGCCGGTGGGGCCGGCGGGGAAGTTGACCTCGATGTGCTCGAAGAGCAGCTTGTCGCAGTACTGGGCGCAGAGCTTCTCCAGCACCTGCACGGTGGGCCCGCAGGTCTGCGTCTGGCAGAAACCCGGTTGACCGAAGTAGAGAACCATCGGGCGGTGTTGCGCCAGCCCATCGGCGATGGTGGCGGTGTGCCAGTCGTCGGGCTTGGGGACCCCGCTGTCGAGCTGGGCCAGGGTCACGCCGGGCTCACCGAGGATGTGCTGGCGTGCCGCGGGGACCTGGAAGCCGACGGGGAGGCTGGGCGACTTGGTGGTGACATCGACGTTGGCCTGGCCGGTGGCGTGGACCCCGCCGGGCAGCGTCGCGTCGATGACGTAGCGGTAGCGTCCCGCGGCGGGGAATCGCGCCGTGCCCAGATAGACGGGAATGGAGCCGTACTCGGGGCCGATGTACTCGAGCGGCCGCTGCTCGGGCACCGCCGCGCCGGGTCCGTCGATGGTCAGGGTGACCCCGGTGGCACCGTTCACTGCCTTGCGGTCGGAGCTGAAGAGGGCGACGCCGACGCGGTCGAGACCGACCAGCAGCATCGAGTTCTGCGCCTCGACCACGAGGAAGCCCGGCACCGCCGACGCGGTGGACGACGAGGCGATGTTGCTCTCGCCACACGCGACCGCGGCCAGGGCGGCGGCGGCGAGGACGGCTGTCAGAGTGGCGCGGACGCGCATTGTGTCGGGTGTCCTTCCGGGCTGAACCGGCGGCGAGTATAGCGACGGGCTTGGCGGCGGCCTCGATGCCCGCCACCTGTGACTCAGTACCCCGGGGGGTGACACCGCCGCTCGGCGCCGCTCGTCATGCCGCTGCTCAGCCCTGCTCGCGGCGGCTATGCCAGCTCCCCTGTTGTGGCCAATGCTTTCCGCAACGTCGGCGCCGGGACGCCGAGCCGGCCGGCTGATCGCTGATTTCGAGGGGCGTCAGCCGGCCGGGCTCGGCGTTTAGCTACCGCTTGGCGTAGTCGGCGATGCCCTGCCAGTCGACGACGACGCAGCGGTCGCCGCCAACCACCCAGGCATCGTGGCCCGGGGGCACGATCATCAGGTCGCCGGTACCGAACTCCTCCTGCGACCCGTCGTCCATCACCACCTTCATCCGCCCGGAGACGACGTACCCCATGTGGGCGCCCTGACAGCTGTTGGTCTTGGCGATGGGCTTGACGTGCTCGGACCAGCGCCATCCTGGCTCGAAGGTGGCCCGGCCGACCGGCCCGGTATCGGCGTTCACCAGCTCGAGCTTGCCTTTGCCCTGCTCGAAGGGCCGGGTCTCCTCGGGAGAGTCGAAGCTCTTGCGAACCATCTTGACTGCTGCGGCCATGACTGCCCTCCTCGCGAACCGGCGATCGAGGGGCGCGCCCCCTCGGCCGCATGGTAGCCGCCCGGGACGTCCCGCTCAATGGCCCCGGCGTTCGAGACGGACCTGGCCGGAACGCCGGGCCACGGACGCTGCCAGCTGCACCCGCGAGCTGACGCCGAGCTTGGTGAAGACGTGGGAGAGGTGGGTCTCCACGGTGCGGCGGGAGACGAAGAGGCGCGCTCCGATCTCGGGGTTGGTGAGCCCCTGGGCGGCGAGCCGTACCACCTCGCGCTCGGCGGGGGTCAGGCTCTCCCAGCCGTGCGCGGCGCGGGCATGGCGGCCGCGCGGCCCCGGATGGGCGCCCAGCTCTCGCAGCATCGCCGCCGCCTCCGCCTCGTCGCGACGTGCCCCGATGCGTCCGAAGATCGACCGCGCCTCCTCGGCCATGGCGACGGCTTCGTCGCGCCGGTCCCTGGCCGCGAGCACCGTGGCGGCGTCGCGACAGGTGGCCGCCAGGTCCACCCGGCGCGGGGTGCTCAGGTACGCGTCCACCGCGCGTTGCATCAGTGACGGGTCGCGCTCGGCCAGGCCGCGGCAGCGCAGCGCCGCCGCCCGGGCGCTCGGGATCATGGCGCGGGCCGCCGTGCGGTCGACGGCGGTCAGCACCCGCCCGACCAGGGCCCGGTCCGCGGTCGACCCCGAGAGCCGGATCAGCGGCGGCCCCAGCATCAGCTGGACCGAGAGGGCCTCCAGCGCCGTGGCGCACAACCACCCCCTCTGCACGATCTCCAGGGCCCGGTCGCGCTCGCCTCGCGCCTCCGCGAGCGCAGCCTGGGCCATCGCCAGCCACTCCCACCCGAATTCACGGGGCTCGTCGGTGCCGAAGGCGCGCTCGGCGTGGCGGAGGTGGGCGGTGGCGCCGTCGAGCTCGTCGCGGTGGACGGCGATCAGTGCGAGCCGGGCGAGGATGTGGGGCACCGACCAGCGCGTTTCCACCTGCTCAGCGACGAGCAGGCCGGCCTCGAGCTCGGCGACGGCATCGTCCCACGCCCCCACGAGGAAGTCGGCGTGGGCCTGGACCGGGTCGTGGAGGGCGAGATGCCAGCTTCGCTCGCCCTGGTTTGCGGTTCGACGGCTCGCCGCCAGCGCCTGGCGGGCCTCGTCGATGCGGCCCGCCTCCGCCAGCAGCCATCCGTGCCAGACGTGCGGGGTGCGGCCGAGCGTCTCGTCCCCGCCCGCCTGGGCGAGGGCCACGGCCCGGGCGGAGAGCTCGACCGCCTTGGCCGTGTAGCCGCGGCCGGCGGCGGTGATCGACAGCGCCAGCAGGCCGGTGGACACCGCCCGGGCGTCGCGGACCCCCGCCCCGATGAGCACCGCCGTCTCGGCGGCGCGAGAGGCGCCGGGCAGATCGCAGCCCAGGGCAAGCACCAGAGCGGCCTGGGCCAGCAGCTGGGCCCGTCGCGGCTCCGGGGTCTCGTCGCGCGCCGCGATCAGCGAGAACTGCTCTGCCGCCTCCTGCCAGCGCCCCAGGAAGGCCAGGGCGCGGGCCAGCACCAGCCGGGCCCTTTCCTCGGGGCCGCCCGGTGCCGCTCCCTCCAGCAGGGCGCGCGCCGCCAGCTCGCCCTCGCGGGGCCTGCCCGCCCAGACCAGGACGTCGGCCTCGTCGAGCCGCAGCGCCCGCTGGTCGCGGTAGCCGGTGCCGGCCAGCCGTGAGGCGCTGGCGATCAGCTCGCGGGCGGCCGCGGGTGCCTGGGCCGACGCCTCAAGTGCCGCCTGGCGCAGCCAGCCGACGGTCTCCTCGTCACCCGGCTCGGCTCCCAAGGCCAGCTGGGTCGCAACCCGCCAGGCCGGGGCGTGGCGGGCAGCCAGGGCACGCCCCGCTTGGAGGTGGAGGGCGGTGCGCAACGGGGGTGGCTGCTCCAGGTAGACGAGCTCGCGGACCACCGGGTGCCGGAAGGCATAGCGTTCGCCCTTCTCGACGATCAGGCCGAGACGGGCCGCCTCCTCGAGCGCCGGGGCCAGCTCGACGGCAGGCGTGGCGAGCACCGCCGCCAGGTCATCGACGGGGAAGCTCGAACCCAGCAGCGAGGCCGCCTTGAGAACCGCGAGATGCTGGCGATCGAGGGTTCGCAGCCGCCGGCGCATCAGCCCGCGAAGGCGTCGAGGCAGCGTGGGCCTGCCCATCAGCTCGGCAACCCCGTCGGCGACCTCGACGGCACCGTCGTCGCGCAGGCCGTTGACCAGCTCGGTGACCAGCAGCGGGTCGCCGCCGGCGCCCAAAACCTGTTCCAGCAGGCGAGGACCCGGCTCGGTGCCGACCATCACCCGCACCAGGTCCACCACCGCGGCCGCGTCGAGTGGCGCCAGCTCGATGATCGTCGCCCCCGCGCTGCCGGCGGCGGCCGCGAACGCGGCCAGCTCCGGGGACGGCGCCGAGGCTCGGAAGGCAGCGAGGATGAGAAGCCGCCTGGCCTCCGCCCGTCTCCCCAAGCGGTCCAGCGCCAGCAGGGTGCCGGGGTCGGCCCGGTCGAGGTCGTCGAGGGCGATGGCCACCGCGGCGCGACCCGCCAGGCGGTCGACGTGAGCGATCAGGCCGTTGATGAGCCGGGCGCGCCCGGCCTCCGACCCCGGGGACCGATCGGCGAGCCCGGCGAGGGTCGGGTCGCCGGCTGCGTCCGCGACGCCCAGGGCGTCGAGCAGCGCCCCACAGGGGCGGCCCGCCTCGGCCACGCCGGCGCCGGCGGAGAAGACCTGGCAGCCGCATCGCCTGGCCTCGGCGACGCCCTCCTCGAGCAGGCGGGTCTTGCCCACGCCGGGCTCTCCCTCGATGAGCACCATCTGGCCGCGCCCGGTGCCGGCGTCGGCGACCGCGCCGCGGAGAATGGCCATCTCGCGGTCACGGCCCAGCAAGGCCTGCATGCGAACCCCTTCCGTGGCGGTCCAAGCGATCCCGTCGAGCCGCCTGGGATCCGCCCAGCATATCCGGTAGGTCCCTGATGTCTGAAACGGTGAGAAGCGCGACCATCAACGTCGAGCGACGCACCGAGGCGGGGTGGCACTCGAGGCGGGGCAGCCAGGCCCCCGGGCGGGGGGGGAATCGACGCCCCGGGAGGGGTCTGTTCGCCCGCCTATGTCGACGGCGGGCGATGTGGCAGAATGGTGGTCTTCCCCGTCCCCCATTCCGCGGTCTCATTCATGGATCTCGAGACGGGCGCCGCCCTCGAGGGCGAAGAGCCCCGCGATGCCACCGCTCGCGATGTCGAGTACTGGCTCAGCATCTATGACGGCCTGCTCTCCTTCACCGAGGAGATGCTGCAGCGCACGCGCGACTTCATGCGAGAAGCGCCGATGCCGGCTCGCCGGCACCTCGAGACGACCAACGTTCGGATCATGGAGGAGGAGCTGGCCCAGTTCCGGGCGCGCCTCGACTACTGGCGGCAGCAGCGCGACGAGGCTCGGGGCCAGGCTCAATCCTGACGACCCGACGACGGTCAGCGATGGCCGCCGGCGGGTGGCTCCCTGACCTTGTTCTTCCAGTACTCGAGGCGCGCGCGATAGCGGAGCAACTGGTTGCGCAGCAGCCGCTCGTCCGCAGACATCGCTCGCCCGCCGGCGGCCGGCATCACCTTCAGCGCCCTTCCCGACCCGAGCAGGACCTCGTTCTTGTAGGCGATGCGGTCGCGATAGCTGGAGACCCAGTGCTCGGCTTGGGATGCGCCCGCGATGACAAACGCATCGCTGCTCCTGCCAGCCGGTGGGCGCCGCGACGTGGAGTCGTCGCCGCCCATGACGTACGGTCGTCGAACCACGCTTCCGTTCCCTCGCAGCCGCAGCCGGCGCTACTCGAACCGGCAAGCACTCCCCCGTCCTTCGATCATACCCTCATGCCGCCGCGAGATACGAGAGAACCGCGGGGTTCATCGCTCCGGTGACCAACCATGCTCGTGCCGGCTGCGCGACCGCGCTGGTGCTCGCGACCGGCATCGTCGCCGGCTGCGGCGGTTCGGCGGGCGCGCTGTCAGCGCCACCAGCACAACCGCCGTCGGCCTCGCCCTCCGGGCCGGCTCCGTCGGGCGTCCCCGCGACCGCTGAACCATCAAGCGCGTCGTTCACCGTCGCCGTCCGTCCCTTTCACGAGCCGGGCGATTTCGCCCACCGCAACTACTGCGGATCGGGCGCCACCGAGGTGCTGCTGTCGGCGTGGATCGCCGAGCTCCCCGACCTCGAGACCGTGGCCCGGCGCGCCCACCTGGATCCGCGGAGCGGCCAGACCGGCGCCGACACCACCGCCGGCATCAACTCGTTCATCGACCCGCTTGTCACCCCCGCCCTCGGACGCAGCTGGTACCGGCCCGACCATGTCACCGGCATCGCCGCGCTGGAGGCACGGCTGCGCGCCGACCTCGGCAGCACCCAGGCGCGGCGCCTCTTCGGCCATGCCGTGCCGGTGATGGTGCAGACCATGACCAAGACCATGCCCGGCTGGCGCGGCTGGCAGGCGACCCACATGATCACCGTCTCGGCCGCCGACCTCGGTCCCGGCGACCCTGGCCTGGACACCGTGACCTACGCCGAGACGCCGTCGGCGCTGGCGGGGTACCGGGGCCCCGACTTCCAGACGATGACGGTGGCGGCCCTCTGGCAGGCGATGCACGCCTTCCTGGCCGACGACCCCTCAGATCCGGTCAACGTCATCTGGTGACGTTACCGACGAGTTGGTGGAGTTTGGCTTCTGAGGTAGTACATTCCCCCCGTTGACCGTCCGGCGGCCGCTGGGGGGAGCGCCGCCGACACTGGGCGCCGCCCACGAGGGGACCATGCCGACTGCTACGTCGCCGCCAGACACCTTGGACGCCCGGGTACTCCTGGGCGTCCTCACCAAGCTCAAGAAGGGCGACTTCACCGCCCGCATGCCGGAGGACTGGACCGGCATCGCGGGCAAGGTCGCCGACACCCTCAACGAAGTCATCGAGACCAACCAGCGCCTCGGCCGAGAGCTCGATCGGGTGGGGCGGACGGTCGGCAAGCAGGGCAAGACCTCGCAGCGGCTCAACCTCGGTGAGGTGGGCGGCGGATGGGCCACCGCCGTCGACACGGTCAACGAGCTGATCGAGGACCTGGTCCGGCCCACCAGCGACATGGCCCGGGTCATCGGCGCGGTCGCCAACGGCGACCTCAGCCAGACCATCCCACTCGAGGTCGACGGGCGGCCGCTCGAGGGACAGTTCCTGCGCACCGCGAAGACGGTCAACACCATGGTGTCGCAGCTGGACTCCTTCGCGGCCGAGGTCACCCGGGTGGCGGGCGAGGTGGGCACCGAGGGGAAGCTGGGTGGCCAGGCGCGCGTCCGCGGCGTCGGCGGCGTCTGGAAGGACCTGACCGACAACGTCAACTCGATGGCCGGCAACCTCACCGCCCAGGTGCGCAACATCGCCGAGGTCACCACCGCGGTGGCGCGAGGCGATCTCTCCAAGAAGATCACCGTCGACGTGCGCGGTGAGATCCTCGAGCTGAAGAACACCATCAACGTGATGGTCGACCAGCTCAACGGCTTCGCCTCGGAGGTCACCCGCGTGGCCCGCGAGGTCGGCAGCGAAGGCAAGCTCGGCGGCCAGGCCAAGGTCGAGGGCGTGGGCGGCGTCTGGAAGGACCTGACCGACAACGTCAACATGATGGCCGGCAACCTGACCGGACAGGTGCGCAACATCGCCGAGGTCACCACCGCGGTGGCCAACGGCGACCTCTCCAAGAAGATCACCGTCGACGTGCGTGGTGAGATCCTCGAGCTGAAGAACACCGTCAACGTCATGGTCGACCAGCTCAACGCCTTCGCCTCCGAGGTCACCCGCGTCGCCCGCGAGGTCGGCAGCGAGGGCAAGCTGGGCGGCCAGGCGGACGTCCGTGGCGTTGCCGGCGTCTGGAAGGACCTGACCGACAACGTCAACATGATGGCCGGCAACCTGACCGGCCAGGTGCGCAACATCGCCGAGGTCACCACCGCGGTGGCCAACGGCGACCTCTCCAAGAAGATCACCGTCGACGTGCGTGGTGAGATCCTCGAGCTCAAGGACACCATCAACGTGATGGTCGACCAGCTCAACGACTTCGCCTCCGAGGTCACCCGCGTGGCCCGCGAGGTCGGCAGCGAGGGCAAGCTGGGCGGACAGGCGGAGGTGCGCGGCGTCGGCGGCGTCTGGAAGGACCTGACCGACAACGTCAACCTGATGGCGTCCAACCTCACCGGCCAGGTGCGCAACATCGCCGAGGTCACCACCTCGCTCGCCACCGGCGACCTCTCCAAGAAGATCACCGTCGACGTGCGCGGCGAGATCCTCGAGCTGAAGAACACCATCAACACCATGCTCGACCAGCTCAACGCCTTCGCCTCCGAGGTCACCCGCGTCGCCCGCGAGGTCGGCAGCGAGGGCAAGCTGGGCGGACAGGCGGAAGTCCGCGGCGTCGGCGGCGTCTGGAAGGACCTCACCGACAACGTCAACTTCATGGCGTCCAACCTCACCGGCCAGGTGCGCAACATCGCCGAGGTCACCACCGCGGTGGCCAACGGCGACCTCTCCAAGAAGATCACCGTCGACGTGCGTGGCGAGATCCTCGAGCTCAAGGACACCATCAACGTGATGGTCGACCAGCTCAACGACTTCGCCTCGGAGGTCACCCGCGTGGCCCGCGAGGTCGGCAGCGAGGGCAACCTGGGCGGACAGGCGGAGGTCCGCGGCGTCGGCGGCGTCTGGAAGGACCTCACCGACAACGTCAACTTCATGGCGTCCAACCTCACCGGCCAGGTGCGCAACATCGCCGACGTGACCACCGCGGTGGCCAACGGCGACCTCTCCAAGAAGATCACCGTCGACGTGCGCGGTGAGATCCTCGAGCTCAAGAACACCATCAACGTGATGGTCGATCAACTCAACGCCTTCGCCTCCGAGGTCACCCGCGTCGCCCGCGAGGTCGGCACCGACGGCAAGCTGGGCGGCCAGGCCCAGGTGCGCGGCGTCGGCGGCGTCTGGAAGGACCTGACCGACAACGTCAACTTCATGGCATCGAACCTGACGGGCCAGGTGCGCAACATCGCCGAGGTGACCACCGCGGTGGCCAACGGCGACCTGTCCAAGAAGATCACCGTCGATGTGCGCGGTGAGCTGCTGGAGCTCAAGAACACCATCAACGTGATGGTCGATCAGCTCAACAACTTCGCCTCGGAGGTGACCCGCGTCGCCCGCGAGGTCGGCAGCGACGGCAAGCTGGGCGGCCAGGCCCAGGTGCGCGGCGTGGCCGGCGTCTGGAAGGACCTGACCGACAACGTCAACATGATGGCCGGCAACCTCACCGACCAGGTGCGAGGCATCGCCCGGGTCGTGACCGCGGTGGCCGACGGCGATCTGAAGCGCAAGCTCATCGTCGAGGCCAAGGGCGAGGTCGCCGCGCTCGCCGACACCATCAACAACATGACCGACACCCTGGCCACCTTCGCCGATCAGGTGACCACGGTGGCCCGCGAGGTCGGTGTTGAAGGCAAGCTGGGCGGTCAGGCGAACGTGCCCGGCGCCGCCGGCACCTGGCGCGACCTCACCGACAACGTCAACCAGCTGGCGGCCAATCTCACCACCCAGGTGCGGGCGATCGCCGACGTCGCCATCGCCGTCACCGAAGGCGACCTCACCCGGTCGATCGCGGTCGTGGCGAGCGGCGAGGTCGCCGTCCTCAAGGACAACGTCAACGCGATGATCCGCAACCTGCGTGAAACCACGCAGCGCAACACCGAGCAGGACTGGTTGAAGACCAACCTGGCTCGCTTCACCCGCATGCTCCAGGGCCAGCGCGACCTGCTGACGGTTTCGCGCCTCATCCTCTCCGAGCTGGCCCCCCTGGTCGGCGCCCAGCACGGCGTCTTCTACACCATCGACGGCCAGAACGGGAGCGCGAGTCTTCGCTTCATGGCCGGCTACGGGTACAAGGAGCGCAAGCACCTCGCCAACGAGTTCAGACTGGGCGAGGGCCTGATCGGCCAGTGTGCGCTCGAGAAGGAGCGCATCCTGCTCACCAACGTCCCCGACGACTACATCAGAATCAGTTCCGGGCTCGGCGAGGCCAAGCCCCTCAACATCGTCACCCTTCCCGTCGTCTTCGAGGGTTCGGTGCGTGCGGTGGTGGAGCTGGCCTCGTTCGAGCGTTTCAGCGTGGCCCATCTCGACTTCCTCGACCAGCTGACCGAGAGCATCGGCATCGTCATCAATACCATCGAGGCGACGATGCGCACCGAGTCGCTGCTCGAGCAGTCGCAGCGGCTCGCCCAGGAGCTGCAGAGCCAGCAGGACGAGCTGCAGCAGACCAATGACGAGCTCGCCGAGAAGGCGCGGCTGCTGGCGGAGCAGAACGCCGAGGTCGAGCGCAAGAACGCCGAGGTCGAGGCCGCCAAGCTTTCACTGGAGGAGAAGGCCGCCCAGCTGGCGCTCACCTCCAAGTACAAGTCCGAGTTCCTGGCCAACATGTCGCACGAGCTACGGACGCCGCTGAACAGCCTGCTCATCCTGGCCGAGCAACTCGCCCAGAACCCGCAGGAGAACCTGTCGCCCGAGCAGGTGGAGTACGCGACCATCATCCGCTCGTCGGGCAACGACCTGCTCAACCTGATCAATGACATCCTCGACCTGTCCAAGATCGAGTCGGGCACGGTGGCGCTCGACGTCACCCGGGAACGCTTCACCGACCTGCGTGACTTCTGCGAGCGCGCCTTCCGTCATGTCGCCGAGGCTCAGGCACTCGACTTCGCCGTCGAGGTCGATGCGCGGCTACCCGAGGCCATCCTCACCGATCCCAAGCGCTTGCAGCAGATCCTCCGCAACCTGCTCTCCAACGCCTTCAAGTTCACCGAGAAGGGATCGGTGAAGACACGCTTCCGCCTGGCGGACGGTGGCTGGAGCCCCGACGAGACCGTGCTCACCCGAGCGGGGCAGGTGGTGGCGGTCGACGTGGTCGACACCGGCATCGGCATTCCCAAGGATCGCCAGCGCCACATCTTCGAGGCGTTCCAGCAGGCGGATGGCACCACCAGCCGCCGCTATGGCGGCACCGGACTAGGACTGTCCATCAGCCGCGAGCTGGCGCGGTTGCTCGAGGGCGAGATCATCGTCGACAGCGAACCGGGCCGGGGAAGCACCTTCACGGTCTATCTCCCCATCAGCCGGATGGTGTCGATCACCGGTCCCGTCCCCCACACCATCGAGAGCACCGTGCCGGCGCCGGTGGTCGAGGCTCTCACCGACGGTGACGGCGCCGCCGCGACCCGTCCGGGAATCGTGGCGATACGCGATGACCGCTACGCGATCGAACCGGGCGATCGGGTGGTGCTGATCGTCGAGGACGACGCCAACTTCGCCCGGGTGCTAGCCGACCTCGCTCACGAACGCGGTTTGCGAGCGGTGGTGGCGACTCACGGAGGTGAGGCGCTCCAGCTCGCCAAGGAGTTCGGCGCCGACGCCATCACCCTGGACCTGCTGCTCCAGGACGTCAGCGGCTGGACGGTGCTCGACCAGCTCCAGCACGATCCCGTCACCAAGCACATTCCCGTCCACATCGTCAGCGTCCAGGACGAGGGCGACCGGGGGGTGGTCGAGGGCGCCTCGACGGTGCTCACCAAGCCCGCCCACCGCGACGAGCTGCAGGCTCTCTTCGCCCGCATCGAGGAGGCCATCGAGAAGCGCGTCAAGCACCTGCTTGTGATCGAGGACGATTCCGTGCAGCGGCAGACCATCGTCGACCTGCTGTACAACGGCCACACCACCGTCCGTGGTGCCGGCAGCGGTGAGAACGCCTTGCAGGCGATGCGCGAGCAGCACTTCGACTGCGTGGTCCTCGATCTCGGTCTTCCCGACACCAACGGCTTCGACCTGCTCGAGAAGATGAAGGGGGAGCCGAGCCTGCGCAGTGTGCCGGTGGTCGTCTACACGGCGGGCGATCTCGCTCGCAAGGACGAGACGCGCCTGCGCCGCCTGGCCCGCAGCATCGTGCTGAAGGAGGTCCGATCTCCGGAGCGGCTGCTCGAGGAGGTGAACCGGCTGCTGCAGCGGGTCGCGGTCCCGGTTCCGGTGGGAGCCGACGGCGGCGAGCCTGAGGAGGCGGGCACCGATGCCAAGCTGGCCGGCAGGAAGGTGCTCATCGTCGATGACGACGTGCGCAACATCTTTGCCCTCACCGCTGCCCTGGAGCGTCACGGGCTCGAGGTGGTGGCGGCGGAGAGTGGGCGCGATGCCGTCGAGCTGATCCGCTCGGACCGGACCATCGACATCGCCCTGATCGACGTGATGATGCCGGAATTCGACGGCTACGAGACGATGCGCGCCGTGCGAGAGGTCACGGACCTCAAGGACTTCCCGATGCTGGCGGTCACCGCCAAGGCGATGAAGGGTGACCGTGACAAGTGCCTGGAGGCCGGTGCCAACGACTACATCCCCAAACCAGTCGACACCAGCACCCTGCTCTCGATGCTGCGGGTATGGCTGCGTCGCTGACCGCGGGGGCCGCGAGCGCGGCGCCGCCGCAGACGGCGGAGACGCTCCTCGAGCTGGAGACCGACCTGCTCTTCGAGGGCATCCGCCGGCGCTACGGCTACGACTTTGGCGCCTACTCCCGCGAGTCGTTGCAGCGGCGGTTGCAGGCGAGGATGAAGGCGGAAGGAGTGCTCACCCTCTCGGCGCTGCAAGAGGCGGTGCTCCACGACAGCGCCTGCATGCACCGCCTGCTGCGCGCCATCTCGGTGCCCGCGACGGCGCTCTTCCGCGATCCCGGGCTCTTCGCGAGCATCCGGGAGGACGTGATCCCGCTGCTGCGGACGTGGCCCTGGTTGCGTATCTGGCATGCCGGCTGCGCCAGCGGCGAGGAGCCCTACTCGATGGCCATCCTGCTGGCCGAGGAAGGGCTGCTGGCGCGGACATCGATCTATGCCACCGATGTCAATGACGAGCTGCTGACCCGGGCAGCGTCGGGCAGGCTGACGGCGAGCAAGCTGGCCGCTTCGCGGCAGGCGCATCACGACGCCGGCGGCGCGCGCCCGCTCGACGAGCACCTGATCGTCGACGGCACCGGCGCACGACTGAGACCGGAATTGCTGGAGCGCATCACCTGGGCCCAGCACGACCTGGTGAGCGACACCGGCTTCAACGATTTCCACCTGATCATCTGCGCCAACGTGCTGATCTACTTCACCCCGCCCTTCCGCGAGCGGATCCACCGGCTGCTCTATGAGAGCCTGGTGCCGTTCGGGTTTCTCGGCCTCGGTGAGCGCGAGTTGATCGCCGCGCACCCGCCGACACCGCGGTACCGCCCGGTGCCGCAGGCCAACCGGCTGTACAAGAAGGTGGCCTGATGCCTCGCGACGCCCGCGCCAGCATCCTGGTGGTGGACGACAATCCCAACAAGCTGTTTGCCCTGGAGACGGTGCTGGCCCCGCTCGGCCAGCGGGTGGTGCGTGCCTCGTCAGGGCGCGAAGCGCTGCGTCGCCTGCTCCACGAGGACTACGCCGTCGTCCTGCTCGACGTGCGGATGACGGAGATGGATGGTTTCGAGACCGCCGAGCTGATCCGCCAGCGGCAGCGTTCGGAGCGCACCCCGATCATCTTCGTCACCGCCTTCGCCCAGGCGGAGGCCGATATGGCTCGTGGCTACTCGCTGGGCGCGGTGGACTTCGTCTTCTCTCCGATCGTGCCCGAGGTGCTCCGCAACAAGGTCTCGGTCTTCGTCGACCTGCACAAGAAGTCCGAGGAGGTCAGGCGGCAGAGCGATCGTCTGCGACGCCTCGAGGAGCTGGAGCATCAGCGCCGCCTGGAGCGGGCGGAGAGCGGTCGCCGCCAGGCGGAAGCCCGCTTCGCCACCATGCTGGACATCGCCGGTGACGCCATCATCGCGGTCGAGGACGACTGGCGGATCGTCCTCTTCAACAAGGCGGCAGAGCGCACCTTCGGGCAGAGTGCGGAGGCCACCATCGGCCATCGGCTCGACGAGCTGATCGTGCACGGCTTGGAGGGGATGCTGCCGGTCGGGGTCGAGCATCCCGTCAACGGCGTCCGTCACGAGGTGCGGGGCCGGCGGCCCGACGGGAGCGAATTCCCCGCCGAGGTCAGCGTGGCACGCACCGACGCCGGCGACAGGGCCGTGTTCACCGTGATCCTGCGCGACATCACCGAGCGTCGCGACGCGGAGGAGAACGTCCGCCGGCTGAACGCGGCGCTCGACCAGCGACTGCGAACCGGCGTCGACATGGTCGCCGATCTCGCCGCCACCCTGGAGCCGAGCGAGGTCCTCGGCCGGCTGCTGTTGCGGGCGGCGGCGGCGGTCACCGCCGACCGGGGAACGCTGCTGCGCCTCGATCCGCTGCGCCTGGTGATCGAGGACAGCCACGAGTTCAACCACGCCAAGAAGTTCGACCTCAAGGCCGGGCTCAGCGGGCAGCCGCTGCTGCAGCAGGCGGTACGGGAGCGCCGGCCGATCATCGCCGCACCGTTCGAACCCGCGTTGCTACCCGAGGTGCTCAGGTCGTGGGGCGATGTTCCTCTGCATGTCGCGGTGCTGCCGCTCACCGTCGGCGAGGAGATCGCCGCCATCCTGCTGCTCGGTCGGCAGCGTGACATGCCCTTCAGCACCGACGACCTCGACATGCTGCAGCTGATCGGCAACGTCGCCGCGGTGGCGCTGCGCAACGCCCAGCTCTACAGCCAGGCGCAGGAGTCGAGCCTCAGCAAGAGCGAATTTCTCAACCTGGCCGCCCACGAGCTGCGGACTCCGCTGTCGGTGGTGCGCGGGTATGCGTCGATGCTCATCGACGGCACCCTCGGACCGGGGCCGCGCCAGTGGGAACGTCCCCTCGAGGTGCTCGAGGACAAGTTGCGCGAGTTGAACAACCTGGTCGACGACCTGCTCACCGCCGCCCGGACGGAGGCGGGCGAGATCAGCGCCGAGCCTGCCCTCGTCGATCTCGGTGAGGTGGTGCGGCGGGCCGTCGAGCGTGCCGAAGCCCGAGCCGCACTGCTCACCGGGAACATCACCGTCGACCACCCCACCACTCCGGTGGTGGCCCACGCCGATCCCGACCATGTGGGCCGCATCCTCGACAACCTCATCAACAACGCGCTCACCTACAGCGTCACGCCTCCGGTGGTGCGGCTGAGGGTGACCGAGCCGGCGGACGTTGCCATCGACGACGGCGGCGCCGGCATCGCGCTCGAGATGCACGAGCGGATCTTCGAGCGTTTCTTCCGCGTCAACGACGAGAACCTGGGACCGAAGCCGGGCACCGGGTTGGGCCTGTACATCAGCCGGGCGCTGGCAGAGCGGCAGGGTGGTTCGCTCCGGCTCGAGCGATCGACACCGGGGATGGGCAGCACCTTCGTGCTCTCGCTGCCGCCGGCGCCGGCCCAGGTGGCTCGCAGCCCCCAGCGGCCCAAGGTGGCGACCAAGCCGGACACGGCCGAGCGCGATCGCGTCAGCGCCTGACGAGGGGAGCGGCCCCGCGGATCGGGCCGGGCAGGGGCGGACGCCGGTCCTGCAAGACGCCTCACCCCGGCCCCGTCCTTGTCTGTGTGAGGCCGTTCCCCTCGAGATCGCGCGGGTCGCGCCGGCGGTCCGCCGCGCTGGGCACCGCGGGCGCCGCCCTGGTCCTCGGACTGCTTCCGCTCCGGGCCGCCGCCGCGCAACCGGTGTCGGTGCTGCGCGGGAGCACTCTGGATACCGCCGTCTTCCCCAACGACACCTGGACGGTCACCGACCACGGCCAGCTCACCGGCCGCCGCGTCGCCCTGCCCATGCCCAGCTGCAACCCGACCAACTACTCGCTCTGCGACGACGTGGCCATGATCAACACCCTCGACGGTTTCGATCTCCAGCCCCGCGTCGCGGTTCCCTTCTCCGGCCCGATCGACGTGGCGTCGGTCAACGATCAGAGCATCTACCTACAGGGATCCGACGGCTCGCGCACCGGCTTGCGTCAGCTGGTCTTCGACCCCTCGACCAACATTCTCGCCGGCATCTCCGCCGACCTCCTCAAGGAGACGACCACCTACACGGTCGTGGTCACCTCGCAGATCCAGGACAGCAGCGGCACCTCGATCGATGCCTGCGGTGGTTCCTGTGAGACGCGCTTCACCACCCGCAGCGCGTCGGCCGAGCTCGACCACATCCGGCGTGCCCTCGACGACGGGTCGGCGTATGCAGAGGCGGGGATCGCCGACCGCGGCCCGAGCATGATGCAGAACGGCAGCGCCGACGTCTTTCCCGCGGCGTCGGTGCTGACCATGACGCGGCTGAACCAGACGACGACCGACTGCGCGCACCTGGAAGGCGACTCGCAGTCGACGTTGATCTCGCTGGCACCGGTCGCCAACCGGGGCGGCAGCACCTACGCCTTCGGCAGCGTCGAGGTGCCGCGCTACCTGGTGTCGCTCGACGATGCCGCCGCCCACGCTCCGTGGGAGCCGGCAGTGATTCCGCCGGTCCCCTCGCGGCAGACGCCGGCGGCGCTCGGCAAGCAGCGCATCGGCTTCGTTCTGGTCGTTCCCGGTGGCACCCCGCCTGCGGGCGGCTGGCCCGTCGCCGTCTATGGTCCCGGCTTCACCAGGAGCAAGTTCGATCTCTTCGTGTCCGCCGACCTCAACGCCGCCGCCGGCGTCGCCACCATCGCCACCGATCCGCAGGGACACGGCTTCGGGCCCTGCAGCGAGCTCTCGGTCCAGCAGGCGAGCGGGACTACGACCTTCCTCAGCTGGGGACAGGGTCGCGACCTCGACGGCGACAGCAAGATCGGCGACGGCCTCAAGGATGGCGTCGGTCCCACCGACCACAAGACCCTCGACAGCTCGGGGAAGGTGATCGCCGACCTTCCCTCGCACGACGCGACCGACGGGCTGCGCAGCGGGCTCATCCAGACCACCGTCAACGACATGGCGCTGGTGCGCATGATCGAGCGCGGGGTCAGCGTGCCCGGGGTCGGTGACGTGCTGCGCCACGGTGAGGTGCGCTACTACGGCATCAGCTTCGGCGGCATCTACGGGACCATGCTGATGGGGGTCGATTCCCATGTGCACGCCGGTCTGCTCAGCGTGCCGGGCGGCCCCATCGCCGACATCGCCCGGCTCAGCAGCTTTCGCGGCGACCTCGCCGACGTGCTCCGGGTGACCCGCCCCAACCTGCTCAACGGCGGGCCGGGACTCGACGGGTTCACCGAATCGCTGCCGCTGCGCAACGATCCCCCGGTCACTCATCCGGTTCCCGGCGCCATCACCCTCCAGCACAGCTTCGAGCACAGCAACTGGTACGACCGGGCCGGGAGCCCGGAGACCTTCGCCCCGCTGGTCAGGCTGCGGCCCCTGGCGGGTTCGCCCGAGAAGTCGGTCCTCTTCCAGACCGCCTGGGGGGACCAGACGACCACCGATCCCGCCGCCGCCACCATCTACCGCGCCGGAAAGCTGTTCGACCGCCTGACCTTCTACCGCAACGACCGCACACCCACCTACGCCAGTGACCCGCACGGCTTCCTCGCCGATCCCACCATCTTCGGTCGCGAGTTCGCCGAGGCGCAGATGACCGCCTTCTTACAGTCGAATGGGGCGACGGTGCTGCCACTCCCCGCGCCGTTCTTCGAGGTGCCGATCGCCAACCCGAACAACGTCGAGTGCCTCCACTACCCCGATCCGCAGACCGGGCAGCATCCGAATCCCACTCCGTTCCAGGCCGACTGTCCCGCGCCGGCGCCGGCGCACACCCGCAGCGGCGGAGGCGGCGCTCCGGGCGGGGGCGGCGCCGGCGGGCCTGCCGGACAGACGGCGGCGACGGACCTGCCCTCGACGCTGGCCTCGACCGCGACCGCTCCGTGGTGGGCGGTGGCGGCTCTGGTGGGCTGCCTCGCTGCGGGAGCGAGGCGGCGACGATCAGCGCGGCTGCGGCGGCCGTCGTCGGGCTGAGAGCCGGCGAGGCGCCACCGGTTCCCGGGTCACCGGGTCACCGGCCGCCGGTGGGCGACCCTGCGGCGCTCAGTTGTGGTTGTGGTTCAGTCCCCGCCGGCCAAGGGTGTCGACCAGCTCGACCGCGGCGTCGTACTGCCGGTCGACCAGCCGGGTGGCCGCCGAGAAGGTGCGGGTCACGAGGTCGTCGGCCGTCGCGATCAGGCGATCGCTGCCGGGCAGCACCGCCACCGGCAGGGGGATCACCAGTGCGGCCACATCGCGGACGACATCGAGAGCCGCGACCTGAACCTCCTGGGCCTGGCGGAGCCCGGCGACCAGATCCTCCTGGGCCTGGCCGAGCCCGTCGGCGAGATCCTTCTGCCGCTGGCTGAGCCCGGTGGTGAGCGCCTTCTGCCGCTGGCTGGCGAACTCGGAGATGTCGGACTGAAGGGACACTGCGATGCTTCTCCTCTCGAATCTGAGCCCGGTCGGGGCTCCCCGGATGGGCCGCTTAGCCTACCAAGCGCACGGACTGTCGGTCAAGCAGAGTGGTTGGCTCGCCAAGCTGTTGCTAGACTGACCGCATGGCCGCCGAGGCAGCCTGGCAGGAGCTGGGCAACTTTATCCGGGCGCAGCGCCGGATGGCTCGCCTCTCCCTTCGGCAGCTGTCCGAGCTGTCCTCGGTCTCCAACCCCTATCTCAGCCAGGTCGAACGCGGCCTCTACCGGCCCTCGGCGCAGGTGCTCATGGGGATCGCCCGGGCGCTGCACCTCTCGGCCGAGACGCTCTACGCGCGAGCGGGCCTGCTCGACGAGGAGCTGGACGAGAGCGCCGAGCTGGACGTCGAGGACGCCATCCGCCTCGACCGGCAGCTGTCCGATGACCAGAAGCAGGCGCTGATCGCCGTGTATCGAGGCTTCGTCGGCGGCGGCTGACCAATAATGGTCGGCGTGGTCAAGCAGCCCGCCGCCGACCGGCTCAGCGACACGCTGGGGCGTCCGCTGCGCGATCTGCGCATCTCGGTCACCGACCGCTGCAACTTCCGCTGTCCCTACTGCATGCCGGCGGAGGTGTTCGGTCGCGACTTCCGTTTCCTCGAGCGCAGCCAGCTGCTGACCTTCGAGGAGGTGGCCCGGGTGGTGCGAGTCGCCGCCGGTCTCGGAGTCCGGAAGGTCCGGCTCACCGGCGGCGAACCGCTCCTCCGTCGCAACCTGGAGAGGTTGGTGGCGATGATCGCGGAGGTCGAGGGCGTCGACGACGTCGCCCTGACCACCAACGGTGTGCTGCTCGCCGGCAAGGCGAAGGCGCTACGAGGCGCCGGGCTGTCTCGGGTCACGGTCAGCCTCGACTCGCTCGACGACGCGACCTTTCGGACCATGAACGGCGTCGACTTCTCGCCGGCGCCGGTGCTCGAGGGCATCGCCGCCGCGCAGCGCGCCGGGCTGTCGCCGATCAAGCTCAACACGGTGGTCAAGCGCGGGGTCAACGAGGACTCGGTCATCGAGCTGGCCCGTTATGCTCGCCGCAACGGTTGCGTTCTCCGGGTGATCGAGTACATGGATGTCGGAGCCAGCAACGGCTGGCGGCTCGATGACGTCGTCCCCGCCGCCGAGGTGATGAGCCGGATCGACGCGCAGATGCCGCTCGAGCCCCTCGATCCGCAGTACCGGGGCGAGGTCGCGCGGCGCTACCGCTACCGCGACGGTGGCGGAGAGGTGGGCTTCATCGCCTCGGTGACGCAGCCGTTCTGCGGTGACTGCACTCGTGCGCGGCTTGCGGCCGACGGTGTGCTGCACACCTGCCTCTTCGCCACCGCCGGCCACGATCTACGCCCGCTGCTCCGCGGCGACGGCTCCGACGCGGAGCTGGAGCAGGCGCTGCGCGGGATCTGGTCGGCGCGCGGTGACCGCTACTCGGAGCTGCGCTCGGCCGCCACCGCGGGTCTGCGCAAGGTGGAGATGTCCTACATCGGCGGCTGACCACGTCAGGCGCCGACCTCGAACAGCTGCCAGCTGCCGGGAAGTCCCTTCAGCGTGCGCACCCCAAGCTCGTTGAACTCGATGCCGGAGCCGGCGACCAGGTCGCGCACGGTGCCGGAGACGAGGACCGAGCCGGGTCCGGCTGACGCTGCCACCCGTGCCGCGGTGTGCACCGCGACCCCGGTGAGCTTGTCGCCGAGGATCTCGCACTCACCGGTGTGGATCCCTGCCCTCACCTCCAGCCCCAGCCGCTGGACACCGCCGCGGATGGATGCCGCGCAGCGGATCGCCCGTGCCGGTCCGTCGAAGGCCGCGCAGAAGCCGTCGCCGGCGTTGTCGAGCTCGCGGCCACGGAAGCGCTCCAGCTCCTTGCGCACCACCCGGTGGTGAAGCTCCATCAGGTCACGCCAGGCGGCGTCGCCGAGCTCTGTGGCGCGGCGGGTCGAGTCCACGATGTCGGTGAACAGGATGGTGGCCAGCACCCGGTCGGGCCCGGGTCCACGGCGCACACCGGTCAGGAACTCCTCCACCTCGTCGAGGATTGCATCGGCATCACCCACCCACGGAAGGTGGTCGTCGCCGGCCAGCTCGACGTACCTCGCCCCGGGGATCTGCGTCGCCATCCAGCGACTGCCGCCGACGTCCATGTCGAGGTCGCCACGGCGGTGGAGGATGAGCGTTGGCGAGGTGATCGCAGGAAGGACGGCACGGACGTCGATGGCGGTGTTCATCCGGGCGAAGGCCAGCGCCGAAGCCGGGCTCGTACTGGCGCGGAGATAGGTCCCCCACCACTCGGCGAAGCGCGGATCGGCCGCCGCGCTCGGAGCCATGACCGCCACGTCGACAACCCCTCCCCAGCTGTGCTCGATGAGCTCGAAGAACTTCTGCCTCTGCTCGGGTGCGGGCGCCCACGGATAGTCGGGATCCCAGACGCGCTTGGCATAGCTTCCGTACATCACCAACGCCGACGTCCGCTCGGGGTAGGTCGCCGCGAACAGGACGCTCATCGGCCCGCCTTCTGACACGCCCATCAGAGCGGCTCGCTCCGATCCGACCGCGTCCATCACCGCCCGCACGTCGTCCATGCGCTGTTCCAACGTGGGCAGCTCGGTGATGGAGACCCGGTCGGAGAGTCCCGTCCCCCGCTTGTCGAAGAGGATCAGCCGCGAGAACGAGGCCAGGCGGCGAAGGAATCGGGCATACGAGGGCTCCTGCCACGTCAGATCGAGGTTGGTCACCCAACCCATCACGTAGACCAGGTCGAGGGGGCCCTCGCCCAGGACCTGGTAGGCGATGTTGACCTCGCCGCTGCGGGCGTAGCGGGTCTGCGGCTGCTGCATGGCGAGACGATAGCGTGCCCTCCCCGGGCGGAACGTTCCCGGCGTCGCACCGTTCCACTGTCACAACTGGCCGGTCGAGCGCACCAGAGTGGCTGCGACCCGGCAGGGGGTGTCCCATGGGCGCGGCACGACATGTCGCCTGGTCGCTTCCTGCCATCCTTGTCATCGTGGGCTGTGGCAGCAGCCCGACCGGCAGCTCCGCGGTCACGAGGCGGTCGTCGACCACCACCGCGGAGGCGGTGACCTCGTCTTCTGAGACGGCGACGACCTCTGCGTCCAGCGGCGTTCCCGCGGTCACCGCGGGCGGGGTGACCGCCGACCAGGCCGCCTTCGCCTGCGCCTCGCACAGCGGTGGCGATGCGTCGGTGGCGGCTCAGCTGGTGGCGGTGCGCACCGCGCATCAGGGTGGCTTCGACCGCGTCACCTTCGAATTCGCATTCCCGGCGGCGGGGCCGGTTCGGCCGGGTGTTCCCGCCTACCGGGTCACGTCGCAGGGGTCGCCGAGGATGGTCCGGGATCCCAGCGGCCAGCCGGTGACTCTCCAGGGGTCGGCCGCCCTGCGGGTGGTGGTGCAGAACGCCAGCGGCTTCGACATGACGGCGTCACCGGCCCGCGCCACGTACAGCGGCAGCCGCGACCTTCGCCCCGCCCTTCCCGCGGTTCGCGAGGTCGAGCAGCTGGGCGACTTCGAGCGGGTGCTCAGCTGGGGGATCGGCCTGGCCTCGCCGGCGTGCTCGCGCGTGGTGGTGCTGAGCGATCCCACCCGGATCGCCGTCGACGTCCAGTCGTCCTGAGCCGTCAGAGCGCCAGTGGGCGCACCGGCGCGAGGACCGCCGCCGGGTCCCTCCAGTCGACGCCCGGCACGTCGATGTAGAGCTCGATCTCGTTGTCGTCGGGATCGAGGATGTAGACGCTGTGGGTCGCGGTGTGGTCGCTCATGCCGACCACCTCCACGCCCGCGGACCTGATCCGGTCGAGTCCCTCACGCAGCTCGTCGTCGGACGTTCCGATCTTGAGCCCGAAGTGATAGAGACCCACCCGCCGCCCTTTCGGCTGCGGCTGGGCGTCGGGACCGACCTCGATGAGCAGCAGCTCGTGGTGGGTGCGCCCGCTGGTGAAGGCGGCCATGGGAATGCCGGCCAGGGCTCCCGCCGGCTCGATCTGACGCCAGCCGAGGATGTCGCGGTAGAAGGCTGACGACCGCTCGAGGTTGCGGACATAGAGCACCAGGTGCCCCAGTTCCTTCACTTCCATGTGCCGGGTCCTCCGCTACCGCTTGCGCCGCGACGCGGTGATGGTACCCGGACCCTCGCAACCGGCGGTGAGCCGCGGGTGTGCCAAGCTCTGAGGTGATGGCGGCAACACATTCGGATGCGGCGGCCTTGCCCCGGCCGCGGGGGCACGTGCGGCTCAGCCGCTACCGGCGCGTCCTGCGCATCGGGCATGTGCTGGAGCTCCCGTGGCTGAAGACGGCGGTACCGATGGCCATCGGCGTGGCCGCGCTCACCGCCCTGGTGCTGGCGGTCGACCCCGCGTCCTTTGGCCGGGCGATCGACCACTTCCAGCTGTCGCTGTTGCCCGCGATCCTGGTCGTGTCCATCGGCTATTACGTGCTGCAGGGCATCCGCTGGGACGCACTGCTGCGCGCCGTGGGCATCCGCCTGCGGCGGCGCGACACGGTGCTGCTCAATGTTGCCGGCCAGGCCACGGCGCTGCTTCCCCTGGGTGAGCTGACCCGCGCTGTCCTGGTGTCGGAGGCGGCCGGCGCCGAGTTCGGCTCGGTGGTCGCCACGGTCACCGTCCAGGAGCTGATCTACACCATGGTGCTGATCGTCTTCGCGGTGCCCGGGCTGCTCACCGTGCAGCACGCCCTCGGCGGAGTGATCGCTGCCCTGGTGATCACGCTGGCCATCTTCGTGGCCCTGACCTGGTGCCCGGCGTATCGCTGGTTGCGGTTGATGGTGGCCCACACGCCGTTGCTGCGCCGCTTCCTTCACGAGGTGGACGAGCTTCACAACGACACCGTGGTGCTGCTGCGCAAGCGAGGCACGCTGACCGGCTCGTGGATCAGCGCGGTGCAGGCGGCGGCCACCATCTCCGTTTTCTGGATGGTGGCTCAGGCATTGGCGCCGGGTCAGCTGAGCTGGCGCGATGCCGCCTTCGTCTACGCCCTCTCCAACCTGGCGGGCGCGCTGAGCCTGATCCCGGGTGGCATCGGTGCCTACGAGGCCAGCGTCGTCGGCCTTCTCGTCGGAGTTGGCATGAACCCGGGGGTGGCCGCGGCGGTGGCGATCGTCCAGCGCGTGGCTGACAAGGGATTGGCGACCCTGATGGGCTTCGCGGGATACGCGGTGGTGCGACG